>ERZ1673737.114-NODE-114-length-116595-cov-8.053561_pt1 | contig 116595 bp, 120 predicted proteins | sample MGYA00580211_ERZ1673737 | MGnify/ENA primary metagenome ERZ1673737 (study PRJEB41218, sample SAMN15661789) | gut metagenome | host: Homo sapiens | place: Canada: London | collected 2015-08-20/2019-03-30 | study: EMG produced TPA metagenomics assembly of... | reverse complement strand
TAATATCTAATATCTAATATCTAATATCTAAATTTTATTTTAATATTTAGATTTAGTAAATAAAGTATCTTAAAATTAATCTATAATTTATCTTTAAAAAATAATAGGAGGAATCAATATCCCCCTATTTATTATTTATATACTATTTTAGATAAATCACATATGCTTAGCATTGTGTCATATATTTGCTTTAATAATCCTAATCTGTTATTCTTTATAGCTTCATCCTTATCCATTACCATTACACTATCAAACATAGCATCTATAGATGGTCTTAATGATGCAAAGCTATCTAGAGCTTCACTATATTTTTTATCATTTAATAATTCTTTAACTTTAACTTTTATATTATTAAATTCTTTGTATAAGTTTATTTCAGCATCTTCTGTTAATAATTGTTCATTAACATCACTAGATACAGCTTTTTGAGCTAATGTAGAGACTCTGTTAAACGCAGTTAACATTTCAACTAGCTCATCTTTATCTAACCAGTTATTAAGTTCAGTAGCTCTTAAGTGCATATCTGATATATCATTTATTTCTGAGCTTAACACTGCATCTATTACATCATATCTTATACCTAAATCTCTAAATAGATTTTTTATTCTTTCTTTAAAGAATTCCATAATAGAATTTACTACTTCTTCTTTATTAAACTCTAAATTAGAGTAGTTATTTAATGCTAACTCAACTAATTCCTTTAAGCTTATATCTAATTTACTATCCATTAATATATTAAGCACACCTAACGCTTGACGTCTTAAAGCATATGGGTCTTGAGAACCAGTTGGTTGTATTCCTATTGCAAAGAATCCAGCTATAGAATCTAATTTATCAGCTATAGATAAAGCTATACCTGCATTAGTTTTTGGAAGTATATCTCCTGCAAATCTTGGTAAATAGTGTTCAAATATAGCTTCGCAAACAGCTTCATTTTCACCACTTACTCTAGCATACTCTCTACCCATTATACCTTGAAGTTCTGTAAATTCGAATACCATACCTGTAACTAAATCTGCCTTACAAAGCTTAGCTGCTCTTTTTGCATCTTCTTTATCTTGTTGTAAGTTTAATAAATCTATTATATTAGAACTTAAATTTTCTATTCTTAAAGTTTTATCGTATACTGTTCCAAGTTTAGCTTGGAATACTACACTCTTTAACTTTTCTATATAGCTTTCTAAACTCTTTTTAGTATCTTCTTTATAGAAGAATAATGCATCTTCAAGTCTAGCAACTAAAACTTTTTCATTACCAGCTTTAACTTTGTCTATTCTATAATCATTACCATTTCTAACTGCTATAAAGTTAGGAAGTAATTTTCCATCTTTAACAACAGGGAAGTATCTTTGGTGTTGTTGCATTGGAGTTGTAACAACTTCTTTTGGAAGTTTTACATAATCTTCATTGAATTCTCCATAAAATGCTGTTGGGTATTCAACTAAGTAAGTTACTTCTTCTAATAAATCTTCGTCAAACTCAACTTCTCCACCTAAAGATTTAGCAACTTCTATACATTGCTTTCTTATCATTTCTTTTCTCTTATCTTGGTCAAGTATTACAAAGTTTTCTTCTAACTTTGTTAAGTAATCTTCTAATGAATTTACTTCAAATTCACTTTGTCCTAAGAATCTATGACCTTTTGTTATATTAGATGATTTTATTCCTTCTAAATCTATTTCAAGTACATTGTCATTTAGTAAAGTAACCATCCATCTTATAGGTCTTGCAAATCTCATGTTTCTTCCACCCCAACGCATAGCTTTAGGGAAAGTTACATTTTTTACTGCTTCAGGTAATATAGTTTTTAATACTTCACTAGTTTCTTTACCTTCTTGCCTTATTGTTCCAAATATGTATTCATCTTTTCCTACAGTTTTGAAAACAACATCTTCTTCTTTAAGACCTTTACTCTTCATAAACCCAAGTGCAGGTTTTGTAAAGTTTCCATCAGCATCTAATGCTATTTTCTTTGAAGGTCCTTTAACTTCTTCTTCTAAGTTACTTTGTCTTTCACTTATATTTTCAACTATAAAAGTTAATCTTCTTGGAGTTCCGTATGTTTTTATATCACTAAATTCGATTCTATTTTCATTGAACATCTTAGTTAAGTTGCTCTTTATTTGATCTAAGGTACTACTTACAAATCTTGATGGTAATTCTTCAACACCAACTTCAAATAAAAGGTAGTTATTCATTATTTATCACCTCTCTTTAAAAGTGGGAATCCCATTTCTTCCCTTTGCTTTACAAATGCTGCAGCAACATTTCTTGACATATTTCTAACTCTTCCTATGAAAGATGCCCTTTGGCTAACCCCTACAGCTCCTCTTGCATCTAAAGTATTAAATGCATGAGAACATTTTAGTACATAGTCATAAGCTGGAATTACTAGACCTTTTTCCATTAACTTAAGACCTTCTTTTTCATATATATCAAATAAGTTAAATAACATATCTGCATCACATTCTTCAAATGCATACATAGAGTTTTCGTATTCAGCAGATTTAAATATATCTCCATAAGTCATTTCATCATTCCATTTTAAATCATAAACGCTGTCAACTTCTTGGATATACATTGCTAATCTTTCTAGACCATATGTAATTTCTCCTGTTTCAAGTTCACATTCTATACCACCAACTTGTTGGAAATATGTAAATTGAGTTATTTCCATACCATCTAACCATACTTCCCAACCAAGTCCCCAAGCTCCAACTGTAGTTGATTCCCAGTTATCCTCAACAAATCTTATATCATGTTCATTTGGATCTATACCGATAGCTTTTAAGCTTCCTAAATATAATTCTTGAATGTTATCTGGAGATGGCTTTAATATAACTTGGAATTGGTGATGTTGATATAATCTATTTGGATTTTCACCATATCTACCATCAGCCGGTCTTCTAGATGGTTCTACATAGCAAACCTTCCAAGGTTCTGGCCCTAATGATCTTAAAAAAGTGTTAGGATTCATTGTTCCCGCACCTTTTTCTACATCGTAAGGTTGCATCATTATACATCCTTGTTTAGACCAATAATTTTGCAATGTAAGTATCATATCTTGAAAATTCATAATAATACCTCCTTTAATAAAATTGCTTAATATAACAAAGCCTTTCGTCTACACGAAAGGCCTTTAATAGCTATTTTCTAACTTTTAGAATATCAAATTAAACAATATTTGTCAATGTAAATGGTGATCCTATTTATTTAAATTCTCATCATCTTCATTGATAAGTTCGTCAGTTATATCTTTATCATCTTTTTTATTATCTACTACAACATCTTTTACTTCTTTGGCTGTGTTAACTAGCATTTGCTTTAACATATTAAGTTTTTCTTCATTTAGTTCACCTAAATCAACTATACTGCCATCATCTTCATTTTGTATTTTTATTCTACACTTTCCTATAACTGCTGCAGATAATCCAACTAATGTATAGATAGGAAGTAATGCTACACCTACTACACCTACTGTTAACGGTATATTCATTATAACTTTATTATTTCTATCAATTATAACTCTTATTACACTACTTCTTTTAAGTAATTCTTTTGCTTGTTCTTTCATTTCTTTAAAATCTTCACTATCTTTAGAAAACATATCCTCTACTGCTTTTTTAGCTTGTTTAGTCTTCTTTGATAAATTACTTTCTATTGTAGTTTTATTAGATTCTAGTGCTATTATAGATTCTATAACATCTCCATTATGATCTATAAGTGCTTGTTTAGCCTCTGCATATGTTGCACTAGGTACTCTTTGTATTACTGCATCAATCTTTTCTATTGTAATTTCGTTACTCACCCTTATCAGCTCCCTTAATATTTTCTATATCTTTTAAGAAGTATAACGATTTAAAGTTTACATTATCAATATAAACATTTAAATATTGCTTTAGAACTTTTTCTAGTTCATAAGTTATATACTTAGATACTTTAGCCTTGCTACATGTCAATATATCATTATTTAATATATATTCCATTAGCTTTATAGTTGTTACATCTAATTTTATATTTTCTTCAGTATTTTCACTACATAAATCACATAACAAGCCACCTTCATATATATTGAAAATTGCTGACTTTATACTCTTACTTCCACAGCTACTACATCTGTTCACAACTGGTCTAAAGCCTATATAGTCTAGAAATTTTAATTCAAAGGCCCTTGTTATAAACTTTTTATCTGTATTTTCTTGTGTATATAAGTATAGAGTCTGGGCAAGTAGTATAAATAATCTATTATTAGTTTGATTCTCGCATGTAGAACCTTCTACAAGTTTAGTAATATAGGTAGCATATGAAAATGCCTCTATATCATATGAAATATCATAAAAACTTTTTATTGTGTCACTTTGATTTACTGTATACATATTTCCTTTTCTTTTTAATGTATAGTTCGCATAAGAAAAAAGTTGCGCTGATGAAAGCAATGAACTTTTATTTCGTTTTGCTCCCTTAGCTATTGCAGATACTTTTCCTAATTTACGCGTAAATAAAGTTAATATAACATCATTTTCTTTGTACCTTACTGCTTTAAGTACTATCCCCTGGGTGTTCAGTATTATCATCGGTGTTATCTATCTCCCTTAACTCATCAGTTTCTTCATGCAAGTTTTTACAGTCACTTAAATATAGATATGCTTCTATACTACCCGTCTTTTTAAAAACTTCCCAACATAAATTGTTCATTTTTAAAAAACCCCCTTCTCACGGTTATAATTATATTCTTAGTAAGAAGAGGGTAAATAATACATTAAGTTATTAAACAATTTTTGACAATATTATAGTTGTTGTTACTAAGTATATTGTTATTCCTGTTATATCAAGCACTGTGGCTATAACTGGGGCTGATATAATTGATGGGTCTGCATCTAATTTTTTAAATAATATAGGCATAAATCCACCTATCATAGCTCCAACAATCATATTTATAAATAACGATACAGTCACAACTAATACTATATTTATATCTTTTATAAATATAAATACTATTATACTAACTATTAAGCTACATATTATACCTGTAATAATTCCTACTACAGCTTCTCTTATAACATTATTAAATTCTAGGTCTTTATTAGATAAACTCATTACAGCAAGAGCTGATGATTGAGTTCCTATATTTCCTCCCATACCTAAAACCACAGGTATAAAAAATACTAAAGATGCATATTTAGGATTCATTATAAAGTCTAAGTTTGAAAGTATTGCACTTGATAAAAGACCTGCTAATAAAGTAATTATTAGCCATGGTATTCTCGCCCTTACAGATGAAAATATTTGCTCTGCTGGTGTTTTATTTACATTTTGTACTATATCTATTTCGTGTTCTGAAGTTCCTGCAAACTTATACATATCTTCAGTTGCTTCTTCTTCCATTACATCTATTATATCATCTACTGTAATTATACCTTTTAATCTGTGTTCTCTATCTATAACAGGTATTGCTATTAAATTATATTTTGAAACTAGTCTAACTGCTTCCTCTCTATCTTCATCTACAAAGACAGATATTATATTCTCACTCATTAAATCTTTTACTATACTACTATCTCTAGCAAGTATTAATTCTCTTAGCGATAAAACTCCTACTAATCGTTCTTCATTGTCAACTACATATACATAGTATATAGTTTCTGCATCTTCTGCATATTCTCTCATATGAGATATTGCCTCTTTAGCTGTCATATATTCATTAATTTGTATATATCCAGTCGTCATTATTCCGCCAGTTGATTCTTCTTCATATATTAATAGTTCTTTTACATCATCGGCATCTTTTTCACTTAAAAGTTCCATTATGTTTTCTCGCTCATCTTCTTCTAACTGACTTAATATATCTGCCATATCATCAAGAGACATTAATTCTAATATATTCTTTTTATTTTCTGTATCTAGTTTTGATAATATATTACTAAAAAACTCAACATCACTTTCTTCTAATATAGAAGCAGCCATATCTAAAGGAAGTACTTCAAATAGTTTTATTTTTTCATTTTCTTCTAGATTTTCCATTATCTCGAATATATCTATTATATGATATTCTTCAAGTAACTCTCTAAGTTCTAGTATTTTGTTATTTTCAATTAATATTGTTACTTCATTTAATAAATCTTTGGAAGCATCCTGTTTCCTATCCATATAATTCACCTTTATTTTTCAGTATATCCAAAATTACTTACATAATTTTGTAAGTTTCTCCAATTTTCTTTTACTTTTACCCATAATTGAAGATTTGCTTGAGATCCTAAAAGTAATTCTATATCAGCTCTTGCTGACTTTCCTATACCTTTTAATTTTCTACCATTCTTACCTATTATTATACCCTTGTGTGAGTCTCTTTCACAATATATTACAGCTGATATATCAACTATTTCTTTATCTTTTCTTGATTTCATTCTTTCTATTTCAACTGCAACTCCATGAGGTACTTCATCATGTATATAATGTAGCACTTTTTCTCTTATAAGTTCTGACACTAATACTCTTTCTGGTTGATCAGTTATCATATAATCAGGGAAGTACTGAGGTCCTTCTTCTAAATGTGATTTTATAACTTTTAAAAGCTCATTTATATTTCTTCCTTTTAATGCTGATATAGGAACTATTTGCTCAAATACACCTTCAGCATTATACATTTTCATTAAATCAAATAACTCTTCTTCATTTAATTGATCAATTTTATTTAAAACTAAAACAACTGGAGTTTTTATGTTCTTTAAGTCATCTATTATTTTTCTATCTCCAGGTCCTATTTTTTTAGATTCATCTACAACGAATAATACTAAATCTACGTTTTTAAATGCATCTGTCGCAGACTTAACCATAAATTCACCTAATTTATTTTTAGGCTTATGTATTCCAGGTGTATCTAAGAACACTACTTGTGCTTCTTCATCTGTGTATACTGCTTGTATTGTATTTCTTGTAGTCTGAGGTTTATCACTCATTATTGCTATTTTTTCTCCAACTACATTATTCATTAAAGTAGATTTTCCAACGTTTGGTCTTCCTACTATACTAACAAATCCTGATTTAAACATGTTGCATTTCTCCTGTCTCAATAAATTAATTTATTTTATATCTATAAACCTATATTATAAAAAAATCATAATAAATATTCTTATATTAATATAATTTATTATTTTATTTAGTATCTTACATTATAACATAAAAAAAGAAGTCGTGAAGGCTTCTTTTTTATCTCATTAAAGTATTAAGAATAAAATATTTATTTTAGGTATTAGTCTAAGCGTTACACTAATAGTTGAATTTGGAATACTAATATAGTTATTAGTGTACCTAATAATCCACCTGCAACAGTTTCCCAGAAGGTATGTATATTCCCCTCTATCCTACTTTGTGCAACTAATACTGCCATTAAATATGCTAAAGTTGAAGCTACTACTTTTTCTCCTAAAAAAGTTATAGCTGTTGCTGTAGCAAATGCAAGCGCAGTATGACCACTTGGCATCCCACCCCTTAAAGGTGTTCCTGTTGATGTCATAGCTTTTACAACTACAACAGCTATTAATACTAAAACAATACAAATTAATGTCAAATGTATTTGTGATTGTCTTATAGTATTTAGCACTGAATCAGATAACTCTGTTAACTTATTATAAAATAATAAATATCCTACTACAGCAGAGTTTAGTGCTGCTATTAAAACGCCTCCTGCAGCTACATCTTTAGCAATTTTAGCTAATACATGATACTCATCAGTTATCATATCTATAGTTTTTTCTATAGCTGTATTAAACATCTCTGCTATTACAACTAAACTTATTGCAAATACCAATAGTATCATTTCTAATCTTTTCAAACCTAAAAATAAACTTGCTGTTAATACCACTACAGCTAAAAAATAATGTATTTTCATATTTCTTTCAAATTTAAAAGTATATATTATACCTTCTATAGCTGCATTAAAAGCTTTAATTATACCTTGACGAGTTTTAGTTTTTTTCATAAAGCCTACTCCCTCGTTATGTTTAGCTTATTTAATATATATTCTTCCTTTTCTCTCATCTGTTTTGTATTTTCTTCTGTATCATGATCATACCCTAAAAGATGGAATGTACTATGGCAAACTAAAAAACATACTTCTCTTTCAAAACTATGATTATATTCTTTACTTTGCTCAAATGCTCTTTCTAAAGATATTACTATATCACCTAGTGATTCTTCCTCTAATTCTATATCAAAATCATCACTTAACATAGGAAATGATAATACATCTGTAGATCTATCTATCCCTCTAAACTGTTTATTTAATTCATGTATTTCTTTATTATCTACAAAAGATAAACTTACCTCATAATCATCATCATATCCTTCATAATCTAGACATTCAATTATTATATCTTTTATTTTTTCTATTAATTCCTCGCTTACATTTAGCTTATCTTGTCTGTCATCTATTATAAGTTCCATTGTTTCACCTTTTTTCCTTTGTTTATTTTTTCTTAGTATTTTTTTCTTTGTGCTTAGTTTTTATTTCTTCTTGCTTTTTATCATATTTATCATAAGCTACTATAATTCTTTGAACTAAAGCATGTCTAACAACATCCCTCTCAGTTAAATTTATACTTCCTATTCCTTCTACACCTTTTAGTACATCTCTAGCATGAAGTAGACCACTTTTCTTATTATCAGGTAAATCAGTTTGAGTTAAATCTCCAGTTACCACTGCCTTAGATCCAAACCCTAATCTAGTTAAAAACATCTTCATTTGTTCTCTAGTTGTATTTTGAGCTTCATCTAATATAATAAATGCATTATCTAGGGTTCTACCTCTCATAAATGCAAGTGGAGCTACTTCTATCAATCCTCTTTCTAGATATTTATTAAATTTATCTGCGCCTAACATATCAAATAATGCGTCGTATAATGGTCTTAAATAAGGGTCTACTTTATCCTTTAAATCTCCTGGTAAAAAACCTAGGTTTTCTCCAGCTTCAACTGCTGGTCTTGTAAGTATTATTCTACTAACCTCATCTCTTTTAAATGCCTTTACAGCCATAGCTACAGCTAAATATGTTTTACCTGTACCAGCTGGACCTATACCAAAAGTTATATCATTATTTTTTATTAAGTTTATGTATTCTTTTTGACCTAAAGTTTTAGGCTGAACTGCTTTTCCCTTTTGAGTTAAAACAATTGTATCTTCTAATTCCTTTATTCTTTCTTCACTTCCTTCAAGCAATAAAGATAATGAGTAAGAAATACTTTGTTTATCTAGATTTTTACCATTTGATACACTTTGATGAAGCTCTGTCATAAGTTTCAACGCTTGATTAACATTTTTTTCCTCTCCCATTAAAACTATATTTCCTTCTCTTAAAATAACATCAATTTTTAATGTATCTTCTATTAGTTTGATATTTTCATCAAAATTGCCAAATAACTCTCTTTCAAATGTTTCTTCTTTAACTATAAAATTCTTTTGTACTATCAATTGTACAGTCCTCCTTAGTTAAAATAATAATTATCAATTCGTATTTTGATCCTTATTATCCTCTTCTTTATTATTAGTATTTTCAAATTCATTTCTAATATCATTTATAGGTCTTTTTTCTGGATTAGATGGTACCACTTCTTCGCCTTCTTTAGGAGTATTTTGCTCTCTAATCATATTCTCAGCTTCTGCTTTGCTAAGAGAATATACATTTGCTATATTTTCAGATGTTTGTACAGTTATTGTATATTCTAACATGTTTTTATTAACTTTATAATCATGTTTAGAATCTACTATTCGTGCAGATGCTGGAATTATATAATCTAACTCTTTTAAAGTTTTTTCTTTTAATTCTTTCTTTACTTGTTCTTTATCTTTTTCTATTTTTTTATCTTCAGTTTCATAGAAAGTACTTACCTTTAATTTTAATGGAAATGTATAATTTCCTAAAGATAATTTATATTCTTGATTTTCAATAACATAATCATTATACTTAATATTTCTTCTTATAGTATATTTATTATCATAAAAGCTTAGAGTATATACATTTTTTTTATTTCCTGTCTTTTCTTTTACTACTTCTTCATAACTTGCACTCTTAGAAGCTTCATAAAATGTAGTAGCCCATACCTCTGGTATTGATTTATTATTAGATCCATTTATTAAAACGTCTCCTTTTCTAACTATATCACCTTTTTGAACTACAGAATTTCCACTTCTTGCTATTACCTTTTCTATTATACCATCTTTCTTAGCAATTATATTACAATAATTTGACTGTTCTACAGATTTTAATGTTTCTGCTTTTTTAGTTACTGTTACAAATATATTTGTCCCCTTAACATTTATAGATAAATACGCCACATCATTAAACTTTAGCATTATATGGTCTCTTATTTCTTTTCTATCTATACTTTTTTTATAAACTCCTGGCTTTAATCCTACCTGATATAGCTCTTTTCTAATATCTTCTTTTTTTATTCCCTCTGGTACTTGTATATATATATCTGTTACAAATTGAGATGTCATAATAAGTAAGAATAAAGATATAACTCCACATATCCACATTCCTTTATTCTTATATATCCTCTTTAATATAAATGGTAGTCCTGTGCTTTGTTTTATTTTTACTTGAAAATTACTACCTCTATATACATTTTTAAATGCTTTAATATCTTCTCTATCTAAATTAAACTCAATCTTTGTACTACTTATTTTCTTTACATTATATACTTTTATACCATTTCTCATTAAATGATTTAAAAATCTTTCTACCGAAACACCTTCTACCGTTATAACATAGTATCCTCTTATATAACTTATCACTTGTATATCCCCCTAATCTACATACTCAATACTGTATATAACTCCTTTTATACCAATTTCACCCTCTGTAATGTACTTTAATAAAAGCTTATCTCCTAATATTTTTATTGTTTTAGCTTTTGTTTTTACTCTTATCAAATCATTTTCATACTCTAGTATTGATAAATAATTCTCTACACTTACAAATGTATTCCCTATAGTTGTTACAGTTGGTTGATTAACCTGCAAATCATTTGATATCTCTAACATCTACATACCTCCTAAATACATCTTTAATCCTTACATTAACCCTCTAACTTTTTACACATAGTATAGTATATATTTGATATATTATTTTAGTGCATAAGTTCTAAATCCATCTTATACATGCTAAATTCAGTTCCTAGACTATAAATATCCTAAAATATATATGTAAACTTCTATTCTATCTAAGAATAGAATAAATATTATAAAACTTTCAGAAAGGATGGTTATATGAAAGATGACCTAATATTTATAGTTCAAGAATGTATATGCATAGATTTCTTAATTAATGCAATAATGACATCTAATATATACAAACATCTAAATTTTTTTAGTGATCTCAAAAAAGAAAACTTAAAAAATATAAAAGTTATATGCAATTTATACAAACGTACTTATAACGATGATTTATTAATTAAAGATACCCCCAGTATAAAATTAGATAGAAACCCTCAAAATAATTTAAATACACTTTTAGAATATAGTTTAAATCTATTAACTAGAGTTGATGTACTAAAAAAACAATATTCTAATTCTTGTTATAACAAGTTATTCCAAGGATTGTATAATAGTTATTTCGATTTAATTTCTTACATTCACTGCTTTTGTCCCTTATCTTCTAATAATTCTTTTAATTTAAAAAGTGAAAAATCTGATATTTTAAGCTTAAACTCTAATAATCATTTTTCTACATTTTTCAATATCTTAAGTTCTCCTACTTTAGATTTTTCTAATAAAGAAAATAAAATTGAATTAATTAGAGATATTTGTATAGAAGCTATATATATATTCTTTGATTATTACTTAGTTGAAAACTTAATTATTGATGAATATTATGAAATATTCTTTGAAAATAATCCTGAAAACAAATTTTATCAATTCTTCTTTAAATCTAATGATAGAAGTTTTAAAGTACGTGTATATGACAAATCTTTAATTGTATTTTATATATACCAAGTTAATGAAAGTATTCTAAGTATATCTCCACCTTTAAATAAAGTAGATAGCAAACTAGCTGTTGATATGTATTTAGAAGAAAAATTTAAAGGAGAGTTTAATAATTTATTTTACGATGAAAATTATATAAATTCGTCATATTATAAAAATAATATTGAATCATATAAGTTTAAATATAATTATAATAATAGAAATATAGAAAAGTGTCTTTATGTATCTATAGATGTTAACTCAAGAATTATACAAGAGATATATTTGATTTAAGATTTTCATCATTACTATAATTAAATAAATTTGTATCACCTTAATATTTAAAAATACTGAGGATTTATTCTCAGTATTTTATCTTATATAAATAAATTAAATAATCCTAATTTATTATATTTTAAATTTATCTATTTATCATCCATATAAAATAATTTAAAAATGAAGCATAAAATAGCCATATTAAATATCCTATATTAAGATACATTGCTTTTTTATCTATCTTAGAAAATTTATACATCATAATCGAAACAACTATTATTAGCAATACTATAGTAACTAAAGCCGTAAATCTTAAGTCTAGTCCAAAAAATAGTATGCTCCATACAAAGTTTAAAGCAAGTTGTAACCAGTAGTAAAACATTGCATCCTTTACTTTAGATAAATCATATCCTTTTTTTAAAATTTTATATGCAGATATACCCATAAGCACATATAATATTGTCCAAACTATAGGAAATATAAAGCTTGGTGGTGCAAAGCTTGGCTTTATTAACTGTGAGTAATATGTAGATGTTGATATACCTGATAATAAACGTGATAAAACGTTACTTAAATAACCTACTATCAAAGGTATTAATATACTTATTATAAAATTTCTAACCTCTTTAATTGATATAATCAATTCTTTCTCCCCCTCTTTTAAATCTCATTTAGTTAATAAATATGTACAAGACTATGCTATTATTACAACTTTTATTTATTATAAGTAAAAAAGCCTAGAGATATCTCTAGGCTTTTAATCTATTGTAAGTTAGCTTTAACTAACTCATTTATTAGTTTACCATCAGCTCTACCTTTTACTTTAGGTCTTATAACTGACATTATTTTTCCCATATCCTTCATTGAAGTTGCTCCAACTTCAGATATAGTAAGTTTTACTATTTCATTTAGCTCTTCTTCGCTTAACTGTTGAGGTAGGTACTCTTTTAAAACTTTGATTTCAGCCTCTGTTTCACTTATTAAGTCTTCTCTATTAGCTTTGGCGAATTCATCTAAAGCATCTCTACGTTGCTTTAATTGCTTAGATATTATATCTATAATTCCTTCGTCATCAAGTTCAACTCTATTGTCAACTTCATATTGCTTTATAGAAGCTCTTATTAAAGTTACTACAGATTTCCTTACTGTATCCTTGTTCTTCATTGAAGACTTTAAATCTTCTTGTAACTTTTCTTTAAGGGACATTCCCTTCACCTCTTTGTTATATATTACTATTTTTTAGCGTTTTTTCTTCTTGCTGCTTCTGCTTTCTTCTTACGTCTAACGCTTGGCTTATCATAGTGCTCTCTTTTTCTAACTTCAGACATGATGCCAGACATAGCACATTGACGCTTGAATCTTCTTAAAGCGCTGTCTAATGTTTCATTTTCTCTTACTCTTACTTCTGACATTTCTTTTTCCCTCCCTCCGATAGCGCGAATTATGCTTAGGACTGTAACGATTATTCTGCAAAAGATGCATTACAATCTCACACTTTGTTTATTATAAACTAATTTTATTTTTTTTTCAAGTATTTTTAACTAAGAAGGTACTATTTTTAACTAGTTTATTTTTCCATAGCTTCATATAAAGGTAATTTTTTACCTGCTAGTACATGATAATGAATATGTTTAACCTCTTGTCCTCCATCATGTCCACAGTTATTTATGATTCTAAATCCTGTTTTATCAAAACCTTTATCTCTAGCTATCTTATTCATAACATTATGAATATGTGCTATTATATCCATTTCATTTTCTGGTACATCAATTATACTTTCATAATGTTTCTTAGGTATAACTAATATATGATATGGTGCAACTGGATTTATATCATTAAAAGCTAGTACTTTATCATCTTCATAAACTTTGCTAGATGGTATCTCTCCACTTATTATTTTGCAAAATATACAACTCACTAAAATACACCTCCTTCTATATAAAATTTTTCTTCGATCTTTTTGCATCGATATATCAGTGCTTTATATATAGATACATTCGTCACTTAAAGTAGTTATTTCTACAGATTATACTAAAGTTCCTTCTACATATTCATCTTTTATATCTGTTAACTTAACTTTTAAGATTTCTCCATGTATCTCTCTGTCACTTTTAACTATAACTCTTATATAGTTAGGAGTTAATCCTTCGTAAGTATTTTCTGCTATACTTTGTTCAAATAAAACATCTATTTCTTGTCCAATAAACTTACCTGCAAATTTATTGAAGTTTTCTTTGTTTAAATTTAAAAGTTTTTCACTTCTAAATTGTTTCATTTGTGGATCTATTTGATTTTCCATAGTAGCTGCTGGAGTACCTTTTCTTGGCGAATACTTAAACACATGCATTTGTGATAATTCTATTTCTTTTAAGAATTCATATGTTTTATTGAATTCATCATTAGTTTCCCCAGGGAATCCTACTATTACATCAGTAGTTATTGCTACATTAGGTATATTTTCTCTTAATCTATCTACTATTTCCTTGTATTCTTTTGTAGTATATCTTCTATTCATTCTCTTTAACGTTTCATCACATCCACTTTGTAGTGATAAATGATAATGAGGACATACTTTTTCCATTTTAGAAACTTCATTTACAAATTCATCTGTAAATAATACTGGTTCAACTGAACTTAATCTTATTCTTTCAATTCCATTTATTTCATTTATAGCTTTAATTACAGTTAATAAGTTGATATTTTCATCTCTTACATCTTTTCCGTAAGATGCAACATGTATACCTGTTAAAACAACTTCTTTGTATCCATTTAAAACTAACTTTTCAACTTCTGACACTATACTTTCTAAATCTCTACTTCTTACTTTTCCACCTCTTGCATAAGGTATTATACAATAAGTACAGAATCTATCGCATCCATCTTGAATTTTTATAAATGCTCTAGTTCTTCCATTTGTTTGACTTATTTCTATTTCTTCAAAAGCTCTAACCTTCATTATGTCATCAACTGTACTTACTTTATTAGTTGCATCAATTTTTTTGATTTCTTCTACTATTTGTCTTCTCTCATTAGTTCCCATAACTAAGTTTACTTCTTCTATATCAAGTATTTCCTCTGGTGAAACCTGAGAATAACATCCTACAACAGCTATTATAGCATTAGGATTTTTCTTTTTCATTCTTCTTATATATTGACGTGATTTTCTATCACTCATATGAGTTACTGTACAAGTATTTATTACATAAACATCTGCAAAATCTTCACTATCAACTTGAGTGTAACCTTCTTTTTTGAACATCTCAAGCATAGCCTCAGTTTCATATTGGTTTACTTTACATCCTAATGTGTAAAAAGCTACCTTTTTCATTTATTCGTCGCCTCCTAAGTCGCTTAATTCATATAATACTATAGATGAAGCTACAAGTGATGCCGTTTCAGTTCTTAAAATTCTAGGTCCTAAAGATACTGATTTTCCACTAATTTCTTCTATAGCTTCTATTTCACTTTCTTCAAATCCACCTTCTGGACCAACAAAGATACCCATAGTATTTATATTTACACCTTTTATCGCTTGTTTAATCGATTTTGTTCTCTCATTTTCATAAGGTGCTATATTTAAATCATTATTTTTCATATCTTCCAAAGCATCTTTAAAACTTAAAATACCTCTTAACTTAGGTATTTTTCCTCTTTTACTTTGTTTTGCAGCCTCGTATATTATACGTTCCCATCTTTCAAGCTTTTTATCTTCTTTTTTGTCATCTACTTTTGATACACTTCTTTTAGTTTGTACCAATACTATTTCATGTACTCCAACTTCTGTAAGTTTTTGAAGTATCATTTCCATTTTAGGACCTTTAGGAAGACCTTGATATACTTTTATTTTTAGATCTGATTCTCTTTTTATATCAACCTTTTCTAATATATTTAAGCTTACAAAAGACTTATCTATATCAGTTATCTCACATATATACTCGTTATTATCATTATCACAAATTTCTAACTCTTCTCCAATTTTGCATCTAAGTACCTTAGAAATATGCTTTACATCTTCACCTTCAATGATACAAGTATTAGTTTCTAAATTAATATTTTGTTTTTGTACGAAAAATCTATCCATAAAATCACCTACTTAATTTTAGAAACTATAGCATTCCATTCACCTAAAGATTGTACTTCTATAATCTCAAGTCCATTTTCTTCTAAAGATGCTTTAACTTCATCTACTTTAGCATGTATTATTCCTGATGATATAAATACTGCATCATCTTTCATAAAGTTTTTAATATCTTTAGCTAATATTTTTATTATATCTGCTATTATATTCGCTACAACTATATCAGCTTTATCACTTACAACTTCCATAAGGTTTCCGTGTAATGCTTTAACCTTATCTTCTACTTTATTTAATTCTATATTTTCTTTAGATACTTTAACAGCTACCTCATCTAAATCTACTGCTAATACATCATTAGCACCAAGTTTTGCTGCTGCTATAGCAAGTATACCACTACCACAACCTATATCAAATACTTTAGAATCTTGTTTAACATACTTTTCTAATTGTTGTATACACATACTAGTTGTTTCATGTGTACCTGTACCAAATGCCATACCTGGGTCTAATTCTATTATTAAGTCTCCTTCTTTAGCTTCATATTCTTCCCAAGTTGGTTTAACTACAACTTTTTCACCTACTTTTGTTGGCTTGTAGTAGTTTTTCCATTCATTTGCCCAGTCTTCTTCATCAACTTGAGATATTTCTACTATAGCGTCTCCTACGTCTATACCAAATTCTTTTAATCCATCTATTTTCTCTTTTATTAAATTTATATCTTCAGTTACATCTCTTTCTTCTGTTATGTAAGTTTTTATTATAACTCCATCATATCCACTGTTAAATATTTCTTCTTCTACAAAATCCCAATCATATTCATTTTTCTTTTGGAATTTAAAATCTTTAGGATCTTCTATTGATACTCCGCCTACATTTTGTTCATATAATATATTTGTTACAGCTTCTACAGCTTCTGTCGTCGTTTTTATTGTTATTTCTGTCCACTTCATTTACTGATACCTTCCTTTGTTATAATTTCGTATTTTAAGTAAATTTTATTATATCATATTTATTATTATCTTTAGTAATATTCTTTTATACTTTTACTATCATTATTTTATAATAATAAAAATTTAGCTCTTTTAAGTTATATATTTTTTAATATATTCATAATTTTTATTATGTTAAAGTTATTATTAAATATAAAATTAAGAGGGAACAATTAGTTCCCTCTTAATTTTATATTTAATATTTATTTTATCTTAAATGTAGAACATATTGCTTCTGTATATATTTTTGCATCATTACCACTTACTTGTATAGTTTCTGCTGTACATAATTTATTATCATTGTAAGTACATTTCTCAGCAGTACATACTATACAATCACAAGGTCCATCTGCATTAGTATTATTAGTTAAAGTTGAATAATGTTTTTTATCAAGAAAAGATCCACAACAAGTTTCACATGCTTCAGTTGCTCCTTGTCCTCCTACATTTATACGATTTGCATAGCAAACACCATTACTATTGTGAGAACAATTATTAGCATTACAATTTATTTTATTCATATAAATACCTCCTATATTTTTATATTTATTTAGTAAAATATCTATCTAGTAAACCTTTAAAAGCTCTACCATGTCTAGCTTCATCTTTACACATTTCATGAACAGTATCATGTATTGCATCTAAATTATGTTTTTTAGCTAGTCCTGCTAATTCTTTTTTACCTGAGCAAGCACCAAACTCAGCTTCAACTCTAGCTGATAAGTTTGATTTAGTATCAGGCATAACAACCTCACCTAACATTTCTGCAAATTTTGCAGCATGTTCTGCTTCTTCATATGCTATTCTTGTATAAGCTTCTGCAACTTCTGGATATCCTTCTCTGTCAGCTTGGCGAGCCATAGCTAAATACATACCAACTTCAGTACATTCTCCTACAAAGTTTGCTCTTAAGCCTTCTATTATATCTTTATCTATATCTTTGGCTACTCCAATTCTATGTTCATCTGCCCATTGCATTTCACCTTGAACTTCTTCAAACTTATCTGCTCCTACTTTACAAATTGGACAGACTTCTGGTGGTGCATCACCTTCATGTATATATCCACAAACTGTACATATGTATTTTTTCATAAAATCACCTCAAATAATATGTTTATTTATACATAGTTATTATTAGTATAAATAAAATTTATATTCATAGTTTTAATTAAAGTATTTTATATCTATATAATATTTATTTCTATTCATATTACATTTAATGATTAAAATACTACTAAGATTTTCATATTAAACTAAATATTTATTACATTTATCGAATAATTTATACTATTATTATTAGTAAGTACAATAAAGCATAAGGGGGAAATTATTATGTCTAGAGTTGAATCATTAAAATTATTTGGTGATATTAGTAAAATATCTGATAAATATAAATCTTGGCATCTTAAGGATGATGAGAATGAAATAAAGGATAATAGAAAATTAAAAACACTATTAAACTACCATAATTCTAGGTTTGATCATATAAAAGAAAAATATGATTTTTTATCTTATCAAACTAAAAATGAACTAAAAAATAAAAGTAAAGATGAGTTACATAAAATATTAAATGAGTTTAATAATTTTTCTTATAAGAAGTTTTCATCTCTAAAAAATAGTAATATTGAGTCTACTACAGTTAAAGCTGTTATGTTTGCAACAATAGATGAGCTATCTCTTATAAATGAATCTATAAGAAAAAAAGACTATTTAGAAAATAAGAATTTATATTTTAATATATATGAAAATGTAGCTTTAAATGCATTTATAACATTTTTATCATTAAGAGATATGAATATAATAAAACAAGAAGATTTAAACGATTTATCACAGGCTATATTTACCCAAATTCAATCCATAGCTATTTCTTCTATATAAAAAATTCGCTTCGCTCATGTCGCCAACGACTTCGTCCGTTGCTCAAAATCTTTTTTACGCTCAAAACCAGTTGATTGATATTACTTACATTCAGAAGTTATCCACATTTTTAAAATATTATAATATCCTTAAGCGTAAAAAAGTTCTAGGATAATCTCCTAGAACTTTTCTTTACTTTTTCTTAAATAGATTTTCTATCTTTTTTCCAAAAGAGCTCTTTTTTTCATGAACTTCTTCACCACATTCTGCAGCAAATTGTCTTAAAAGATCTTTTTGCTTTTCATTTAGTTTCTTAGGAGTATCAACTATAACTTTTACATATTGATCTCCTCTAGAGTTTCCTCTAAGTTTTGGAATTCCTTTTTCTCTTAATCTAAATACAGTTCCTGTTTGAGTTCCTTCTGGAATAGTATATTTAACCTTACCATCTAAAGTTGGAACTTCTATTTCATCACCTAGTGCAGCTTGACTAAATGTTATAGGCATTTCAAAGTATATGTCAAATCCATCTCTAGTAAATAATGAATGAGGTTTTACATTTACAACTATATATAAATCTCCTCTTGGACCACCCTTACTTCCAACTTCACCTTGTCCTCCTAGTTTGATCATTTGACCATCATCAATACCTGCTGGTATATCTACTTCTATAGTTTTTACCTTTCTAACGCTTCCTTTACCTGAACACTTAGGACATGGGGTTTCTAAAACTTCTCCATCTCCACCACAAGTTGAACAAGTTCTTGAACTTGCTATATTACCAAATGGAGTTCTTTGTACTGTTCTAACTTCCCCTTGACCATGACATGTAGGACAAGTTTTTTTAGATGTTCCAGGTTTTGCTCCACTACCATGACATTCACTACATTCTTCACTTCTATTTACTTTTATAGATGCTTTTTTACCAAATGCTGCTTCTTCAAAACTTATATTTACAGTTTGTCTTATATCCTCTCCACGTTCTGGACCTCTTCTTCTAGGTCTTGAGCCACCGCCAAAACCTCCTCCAAATATATCACCGAATATATCTCCAAACATATCTTCAAATCCGCCACCGCTAAAACCTTGGCCTCCGAATCCACCAAAGCCTCCTTGGCCATTTACACCTTCATGTCCAAATTGGTCATAGTTTTGTCTTTTAGTTGCATCAGATAGCACTTCATATGCTTCATTTACTTCTTTGAATTTTTCTTCTGCTTCTTTATTATCTGGATTTCTATCTGGATGGTATTTCATAGCTAGCTTTCTATATGCCTTTTTTATCGCTTGTTCATCAGCATTTTTGTCTACACCTAATACCTCATAATAATCTCTTTTAGTACTCAATTTTGTCACCACCTTAAATTTACAAAAACTCGCTTCGCTCATATCGCCAACGATATATCCTTGTTCCCACCACGGATATATCCGTTGCTTAAACAAAAACATAGCTTGTAGAATATCAATACTACAAGCTATTATCATTATTTTAAGCATTCAATTTCATTATTAATGATACAATGCTTATGAAAAGATACTCTTTTCTTATATATTAATTATATACAAATATGTCTATATTTGTAGCCTATTTTTCATCATTTACTTCTGTAAAATCAGCATCAACTATATTATCATCTTGTGGTCCAGCTTGTTCTTGACCAGCATTTGCTTGTTGCTCAGCTTGAGCTTGTTGATACATTTGCTCAGATATCTTATGGAACTTGTTCATTACTTCGTCCATAGCTTTTTTGATTTCTTCAGCAGTAGCACTTTCTTTTTCTTTAACAGCTTTTAATTCAGCTATTGCAGATTCTATTTGAGATTTATCATCAGCACTTACTTTATCACCAAGTTCATTTAATGTTTTTTCTGTTTGGTATATAGTAGAGTCAGCTTGATTTAATGCTTCTATTCTATCTTTCTTTTGTTTATCAGCTTCTGCATTCATTTCAGCTTCTTTTACTTTTCTTTCTATTTCTTCTTCACTTAAGTTAGTTCCTGAAGTTATAGTTACTTTTTGTTCTTTTCCAGTTCCTAAATCTTTAGCAGTAACGTGAACTATACCGTTAGCATCTATATCGAAAGTAACTTCTATTTGAGGTATTCCTCTTGGTGCTGGTGGTATATCAGTTAATTGGAATCTACCTAAAGTTGTATTGTCATAAGACATACTTCTTTCACCTTGAAGTACATGTATATCAACAGCAGTTTGGTTATCTGCAGCAGTTGAGAATACTTGTGATTTCTTAGTTGGTATTGTTGTATTTCTTTCTATTATCTTAGTCATTACGTTACCCATAGTTTCTATACCTAAAGATAATGGAGTAACATCAAGAAGTAATAAGTCATTAACTTCTCCAGTTAAAACACCAGCTTGTATAGCAGCACCTGCAGCAACACATTCATCTGGGTTTATACCTTTGTGTGGTTCTTTTCCTATAAACTTCTTAACAGCTTCTTGAACAGCTGGTATTCTTGTTGATCCACCAACTAATAATACATCATCTATATCAGATGTAGAAAGACCAGCATCTTGTAATGCTCTTCTTGTTGGTTCCATAGTTTTTTCTACTAAATGAGCAGTTAACTCATCAAATTTAGCTCTAGTTATATCTATTGTTAAGTGTTTTGGACCTTCAGCAGTAGCTGTTATGAAAGGTAAGTTTACGTTAGTTGTCATTGTTGATGATAACTCTTTCTTAGCCTTTTCAGCAGCTTCTTTTAATCTTTGAAGAGCCATCTTATCATTTCTTAAGTCAACACCTTCAGTTTTCTTGAATTCTTCAGCTAAGTAATCTATTAATACTTGGTCAAAGTCATCTCCACCAAGTCTGTTGTTACCTGCAGTAGCTAAAACTTCAAATGTTCCATCTCCTATTTCAAGTATAGAAACGTCGAATGTTCCTCCACCTAAGTCAAATACTAATACTTTCTTTTCTTGATCTAATTTATCTAAACCATAAGCAAGAGCTGCTGCTGTTGGTTCATTTATTATTCTCTTAACATCAAGACCAGCTATTCTACCTGCATCTTTAGTTGCTTGTCTTTGAGCATCTGTAAAGTATGCTGGAACTGTTATAACAGCTTCTTTAACTGGTTGACCTAAGTAAGCTTCTGCATCAGCTTTTAATTTTTGTAAAGTTATAGCTGATATTTCTTGTGGAGTATATGCTTTACCATCTATATCAACTTTGTAATCTGTTCCCATGTGAGTTTTTATAGATATTATTGTTCTATCTGCATTTGTAACTGCTTGTCTTTTTGCAGGTTCTCCTACTATTCTATCACCATCTTTAGTGAAAGCTACTACTGATGGAGTAGTTCTCATACCTTCTGCATTTGTTATTACTTGTGGTTCTCCACCTTCAAGTACTGCAACACAAGAGTTAGTTGTTCCTAAATCTATTCCTATTACTTTTGACATAATACTTTTCCTCCTATATCTATATATAAATCTATTAATTAATTGATTTATTTGCTTTTATAAATTTTTATTACTTAATTTTTAATTAAGCAAATTTTTATATTTATTCTTCATTAAAATGAAGTTTTAGGTTTAATTAACAAGAAACCTTAACCATACTTGCTCTTAATACTTTATTTCCTAGTTTATATCCTTTTTGAAGTACCATAACAACTTTATTTGGCTCAACTCCATCTACACTCTCTTGCATTACTGCTAAATGTAAGTTAGGATCAAAATCAGCATCTTGTGCTTCAATTTCTTCTACACCAAACTTCGTTATCATATCTTTTAATTGCTTATAAACTAGCTCTACACCTTTAAACATAGTATCTTCTTTATCTGTGCAAGCTTCTAATGCTCTTTCCATACTATCTATAACAGGTATTAATTCATTTAATATTTTTTCATTAGCAAATATACCTATAGTTTCTTTTTCTTGTTGAGTTCTTCTTCTATAGTTTGCATATTCTGCTTGAAGTCTTTTATATTGATCATTAAGAGCATCCATTTCATCTCTTAATTTTTTTTCTTCAAGTTTATCTTCTATATCAACTACATTCTCTTGATTCTCTTCAGTAGTTTCTTCATTCTCAACTACTTCTTCTTGAGCATCATCTTTAACTATTTCTTCTTCTAAGACAGTATCCTTATGTTCCAATACACTGCACCCCTCAATTTATTTTTTATTAAATAATAAATTAATATAATTTACTATTGCATAAATCCTTGCATAATCCATTCTTGTTGGACCTATAAAGCTTATCTTTCCTACTAAGTCCTTATCAATATTGTATGTTGCTGTAACTATACTACAATCTTTAGCTAATTCAAGGTCATTATCACTACCTATTATTATATTTACATTATCCTTTTGTATTCCTTTTGATTTTAACATACTATCTATTGTCTCTTTTTTTTCTATCATATTTAAAAAAGATTTAGCTTTTATTATGTCATTAAATTCTGGATAATTAAATATATTAGTTGCTCCATTTAAAGAAAATACAGCTTCTTCTTCAGACATATTATAGTTAAGAGCATCTATAAGTCCATCTATTAAATTAGAATATTCACCTATTTCATACTTTATAAATGCAATTAATCTTTCATCTATCTCTACTATACTTTTACCTAATAGTTTTCTAGTTAGATTGTCAGAAATTATATTTAATTTGGATTGATCTAGATAAATATCACTAGTTAAATCTGCCTTTTTAATATCACCGTTATTAGTTACAACAATAAGTAGTATTTTATTCTCATCTATACTTACTAATTGTATGTGCTTTATAACATTTTTATGGTTTAAACTTTTAGCTACAGCTACTGTTGTATAATTAGTTAACTGAGATAATAACTTTGATGTTTCTTGAATTAAGTCTTTTATATGGCTTACATTATTTTGTATGCAATCTTGAATAAGTTTTTTTTCTTCATTACTTAATTCACTTTTACCCATAAGCATATCTACATATAACTTATATCCTTTTTCTGACGGAACTCTTCCTGCAGAAGTATGGGGCTGTATAAGATATCCTAACTCTTCTAAATCAGCCATTTCATTCCTTATAGTAGCAGCACTAATTCCTAAATCATGTTTTTTAGATATTGTTCTAGATCCTACCGCTTCGGCAGTTTCTATATAATCTTTAACTATAGCTTTGAGGATATTTAGTTTTCTTTCGTTTAGTTTCATTTCATGCCTCCTCGCTGTTAGCACTCATTAAATCCGAGTGCTAAAAAGATTATATATATTATATATCATTATTTTTTAGCATTGTCAATAGTTTTTGACTAATCTATAAATTCTATAAATACTGTATTAGATAATTCTCTTCCTCTTTGTGTTAAAGCTATATTATTATTTTGCTCTATAATTAAGTTTAAATTCTTTAATTTGTCTAAAATATTATTATATTTATGCTTAAAATTCACATTAAACTTTTCATAAAATTCATCCAAATTAATACCCTCGTTCATTCTAAGCCCCATAAATATAAATTCTTCCATTTCATCTTTTTTACTTAATACATTTTTTTCTTCTATCGGTTTTTTATTATACTCTAAACATTTATTATACTCTTTTATATCACAAATATTACTATATCTATAATTATTTATATAACCTGATGCTCCTGGCCCTAAGCCCAAATAGTTATCACATTTCCAATATACTATATTATGTTTGCATTCATATCCTTCTTTTGCATAATTAGATATTTCATATTGATGATATCCGTTCTTATATAATGTATCTATCGTATAGTTATATATACTTATATCAACTTCTTCATCATTAAGTTCAAATTCTTTATTTAGATACATATCGTAAAACTTAGTTCCCTCTTCTAATATAAGTGAGTAAGCAGATATATGTGACGGATTTAAATTTATTATTTTATTTAAAGTCTCTTTCCATTCATCAAATGATTGATTTGGAAGTGAATACATTAGGTCAACATTTATATTATCTATTCCTACCTCTATTGCATCCTTATAATTTTTTTCAAATTGTTCATATGTATGTATTCTACCTATATACTTTAAATGATGGTCTTGAGTGACTTGAAGTCCCATACTTAACCTATTTATACCTAATGATTTTATAGCCTTTAATTTTACTTTATTTAAAGTTCCTGGATTACATTCCATAGTTATTTCAGCATCTCTTTTTATATTAAAATTACTATATATATTTTCCATAAGAATAGTTAACTCCTCAGGAGTTAGGATACTAGGAGTACCTCCACCTAAAAATACACTAGTAAATTCTTTGTTTTTAAATTCTTCTTTATATAATTCCATTTCTTTTTTAATGCTTATTAAGTAGTCTTTTTTCTGATTTTTCTCTTCTATTTTGTAAGAGTTAAAATCACAATAGTTACATTTTTGAGCACAAAATGGAACATGTACATATAATCCTAACATTTATTTCTCCTTATCCATTTATTCTCTTATATTATACCAATATTTTTATTTTTTACACTTCTTATATTCTTCAAATGTATAAATTATAAGCACTATTTTAAATAATTTAATCAAAAAGTCTTTAAGTTTATGTATTAATATAAGATACTTAAACATTTAACCGCTTATATTCTTATTAGTATTCATTTATCCTATGTCTATTATTATAAAGAAAGTTAAAAAGTATTTTGAAATATAGATATCATTATAAATAGTGAACCAATATAAAATGAAAGTTACAATTTTAATATATCTGGAACAGTTTATAGTAAGTTGTAAAAGTAACCATACCTTAGAGCCCAATATATTGAAATTTCTACTGTATAGTTGTTTTATGCCATATTTATAACGAAGATAGCTAAGATATCCTAATTTTTATAATAAAAATCAAGAAAAGGAATTTGCATAAATCTACAAATTCCTTTTCTTGATTTCTATTATTTTTTACTTGTAATTGAATATACTGGTATACCTATTAATGTTATTATTATACCTCCTAAAGCAATTAATGTAGCTGTTAACAATTGATTTATTATAACAAATAAACCTCCTATTATTGCTATAGCTGGTATAATTGGATATAAAGGTACTTTATATGGTCTTTGTAATTCAGGTCTATCCTTACGAAGCTTAATAACTCCTATAAATGTTAGCACATAGAATATCCAGATTGTAAAAACAGTTAAATCAGTTAGTAAGTTAAATTGTCCTGTTAAAGCATATATTGATGCTAAAACAGCTATTAACCAAATAGAATTGGCAGGTACTCCACCTTTATTTAACTTAGCTAAAGAATCACTTGCTGGTAATGTTTTTTTTACAGCTAATGTATAAGCTACCCTTGGACCTGTTAGTAAATATCCATTAAGTGCTCCAAACACTGATATTAATATACCTACTGTTATAATTTTACCTCCTATATTACCAAAAATTCTTTCTGCAACAAGTGCAGCTGGTGCTGTAGCTTGTGCTAATTCTGAAGCTGGTGCAACCCATAGATATGCTAAGTTTATAACTATATATACTGCCATTACTATAGATATACCTCCAACTATTGCTTTTGGTAAATCTTTACCTGGATCTTTCATTTCTCCAGCTAATGCTCCAACATTTATCCAACCATCATATGCAAATAATGTTGCTATTAATACTTGTCCTAATGCTCCTGTTACTGTTGCGCCAGGTCCAACTAAAGGTTGAAGTATAGGATTTCCATTACCTTTTATAAATCCAAATATTATGATAACTATTAATGGTACAAGTTTACCAATCGTAGCTACAGTTTGTATTACTCCTCCAAAAGATGATCCTACTGTATTTAAAAATGCTATAAATAATATTGTTACTATAGCTATAACTAAAACCATCATCATATTAGCATCTGGATTATACCCTAGTAATTCAAGTATTTGTTTTGCAAATATTACTCCTAAAGCTGCTATAGTTCCTGGAAAAAATAGTACAGTTTGCATCCAACCAGTTAAGAAGCCTAGTTTCTTACCATAAATCTCTTCAATATATACCATCATACCGCCTGTCTTTGGTATTGCAGCTGATACTTCTGCTGCTGTTAAACCTGCTGTTATTGTTATAATACCTCCTATTACCCATGCTATCATTCCAAGTCCTGGTCCACCATTAGTTGCTGTATATATAGCTTGAGGTTTAAAAAATACCCCAGAACCTATAACTACTCCTATTACTGTTGAAAGTGCTGCTGATAAACCTAACGTTTTTTTAAGTTCATTATTCATTAAGTTCCTCCTTATGTCATTTATATTATTTTGTACTTAACTGGTTTTATGATATTATCATTCCCATTTTCTATTTAAATATTAAATTTTACTTTTTAGATACTTGATACTGTATTTTTAATCAAAAAAAGACCTAAGTTTTAAACTTAGGTCTCTCTATTTATTATTCATCAAGTTTTAATACTGACATAAATGCTTTTTGAGGAACTTCAACAGATCCAATTTGTCTCATACGTTTCTTACCTTCTTTTTGCTTTTCAAGAAGTTTCTTCTTACGAGATATATCTCCTCCGTAACACTTAGCAAGAACATCTTTTCTAAGTGCACTTATAGTTTCTCTAGCTATTACCTTGTTACCAACAGCTGCTTGTATAGGTACTGCAAACTGATGTCTTGGTATTTCATTTTTAAGCTTTTCACACATAGCTTTACCTCTTGAGTAAGCACGAGATTCGTGAACTATAAAGCTAAGCGCATCTACTTGTTCTTTATTTATTAATATATCTAGTTTAACTAGATTTGAAGGAACATAGCCTTTAATTTCATAATCTAATGATCCATATCCTCTAGTTCTTGATTTTAATGCATCGAAGAAATCATATACAACCTCATTTAAAGGTAAGTCATAATGAAGCATAACTCTTTTTTCATCTATATACTCCATATTTATCATTGTTCCACGTCTTTCTTGACATAGTTCCATAACTGTACCTACGTAATCTTTAGGAACTATTATGTCTCCTTTAACTATCGGTTCTTCTATCATTCTTATTTCACTTGGTTCAGGTAAGTTAGTTGGATTTTGTATCATTACTACTTCACCATCATTTTTAGTTACTCTGTATATAACAGATGGAGCTGTAGTAACTAAGTTAAGATCATATTCTCTCTCTAATCTTTCCTGTATTATTTCCATGTGTAAAAGTCCTAAGAATCCACATCTAAATCCAAATCCTAATGCTGCTGAAGTTTCAGCTTCAAATTCAAGTGCAGCATCATTTATTTGCATTTTTTCAAGTGCATCTCTTACATTTTCATATTTTTCACCTTCACCTGGATATATACCACAGTAAACCATTGGAGTTGCCTTTTTATATCCTGCCATAGGTTCATCAGTTGGGTTATTAGCATCTGTTATAGTATCCCCAACTTGACAACTTCTTATATCTTTTATACTTGCTGCTATGTATCCAACATCTCCAGCAGATAATTCATCAAGCTCTCTTTGTCCTGGAGCCATTACACCAACTTCTGTTACTTCAAACTTTTTGTTAGTGTTCATCATTTTTATAGTCATACCTTTTTTTACGCTACCTTCAAATATTCTAACGTAAGCTACAACACCTTTATATGCATCATAATAAGAGTCAAATATTAACGCTTTTAAAGGAGCTTCTTTATCTCCTGTTGGAGCAGGTACTTTTTCTACTATAGCTTCTAGTACATCTTCTATATTTAATCCACTTTTAGCAGATATAAGTGGAGCATCACTTGCATCAAGCCCTATTATATCTTCTATTTCCGTTTTTATTTCATCAGGTCTTGCACTTGGAAGATCTATTTTATTTATAACAGGTAAAATTTCTAAGTCTTGATCTAACGCTAAATAGACGTTAGCTAATGTTTGAGCTTCAACACCTTGAGCTGCATCAACTACTAGTAATGCCCCTTCACAAGCTGCTAAACTTCTTGATACTTCATAGTTAAAGTCTACATGGCCTGGAGTATCTATAAGATTTAAGAAATACTCATTTCCATCCTTAGCTTTATACACTAATCTTATATTTTGAAGCTTTATAGTGATTCCTCTTTCTCTTTCAAGATCCATATTATCTAATAACTGATCTTTCATTTCTCTTTCACTAACAAGCCCAGTTTTTTGTATTAATCTATCAGCTAAGGTAGACTTACCGTGATCTATATGTGCTATTATACTAAAATTCCTAGTTCTACTTTGTTTATTGTCCACCTTGGTTCCTCCTTTTTTATTATCATAACTTTTATTTTATAATATATCCCCTTTTATGTAAATAACCGTTATGTTATAAAACCAAAAACTTATTTTTCTTATATAATTCTCTCCTATTTATATATTAAATATTTAAAACTTCTTAATAGTAAAAATAAGACTTAAATATTTAAGTCTTATTTTTATTATCATTATATAGTTTTATTATTTTATCCTTAGCTTTATATATTTCATTTATTTTTTCACCAATATTAACTTTAATATCATCCATATTTATATCATCTATAAAAGAATTTAAAAGATATGCATCAGTTCCTAACATATCTTTTGCACTTTTATCTATTATAAATATACATATACTTAAATTCGTAATCATAGCTAGAATAAATAAAACTTTAAATACAACCTTAATTTTTCTTCTTTTTAATTTTTTATGAATCTTTTTTTCTAGCCTACTCATACTTAATCTCCTAGACTATTATCTATTTTGCTTAAAATATTCATCTAAAATTTCTGCAATATATTTTGCCGAAGCCTTTGCTTCTTCTGAAGAAGTACCATTGCTTCCTACTTCTATTAACATATGATTTTGAGCCATATATTGATTGAATTTCCCAACTGGTTTTTCTACTACAGATAAAACCAGTTCTGGATATTTCGTTTTAGCAAATTTAGTTATATCTTCAGCTAAAGATTTTACTTCATTTACATTCGGATTTCTCATACCTACAACAAAAAAGAATTTAGCCACTTTTTCACCCTTATAAGTTGTAGACATTCTTTCATGCTCTTTTTGTATATCAGCATCAGTCTTAAGATCCCTTCCATCTCTATGTAAATCTATAGCTATATTTATACTTTTATGAGTATTTAACATTGATTTTACAGTTTCTAAACTACTTATATAAGATTTAGTAAAGTCAGGATAATCATGGTATTTTGTACTATGTGCAATTCCCCAACCTTTTTTACTTAATTGTTCTGTCAATAGTGTTCCAACCTCAATTACTGACTTTTCCTTATTTTGTGAGTGATAATTCCCTTCAGGAGAATCTGAATAAGTTTCCCCTGCATGAGAGTGATATATTAACATAGTAGGATTTTCTTTAGTTAATCTTATGTCATTTTTATATTCACTAGATGCCACAGATACATTTTCTTTATTATTAGAGTTACTGTTTAATGTAGGAATATTTTCTTCTCCTATGTGAACTTTTATATAATCTTCTTCTTTATTCGCAATTTTATCTTCTTTATCTTTTTCTTCTTTTAAATTATCATCCTTTGTACTCGACTCTGGATAAGATGACTCTATTAAAAATTTAAGAAATTCCTCCTTATCCATACTATAAGATAAAGTTGGTAAAATAAAAATCAAAGCACAGAATAAACTTATAACCTTCTTAGTTTTTCTCAACATACTTTTCCTCCTTAATTGGTTATCCTACCTGGATGGAGAGATCTATTTAATCCTTCGCTTATTATTATCGATAAATTTTCTATCGTTTCATCTATGTCTTTAGGTGTTACTATTAAATTTTTATCATATGGATCTAACGACTCCTTTATAAGATGATATTTCTCATCTTCTTTAAGTTGTTTTAACATATTATAAAAATTTTCACCTTCATTTGATTGACTAATTAAATTATCTATGGCTAAATCTAATACATCACTAGTTAATGTAGCTGCATCTACCACAGTCGGTACTCCTATAGCTATTACATCAACACCTAAATAATCTTTATTTAATGCTTTTCTTTTATTTCCAACACCTCCGCCTGGAGATATTCCAGCTGTAGATATTTGTATAGTTGAATTCACTCTTTCCATCTTTCTTGATGCTAATGCATCTATTGCAATTACCCTATCAGGTTTTATCATATCTACTATTGATTTTACAGTCTCACTAGTTTCTAAACCTGTAATTCCCATAACACCTGGACTTAAAGCTGATACTTCAGTAAAATCATCATCATAATCTTTATTGTAGTTTTTAAATATGTGTCTTGTAACTAATGTTTTAGATACACTTTTAGGTCCTAATGCATCTGATGTTATATTCCAGTTACCAAGTCCTATTACTAAAGTTTTTTTAGTTTTATCACTTCCTAGTATTTCTACTAATTCATCTTTTAAATATGTAATCATTTCTTCTCTAGATTCATCATCATCAAATTTCATAAGATTACTTTCTAATGTAACATATTTTCCTATACCCTTGTTCATTATTTTAGACCCTTGTTCATCTATAACCTCAACTATCGATACTTTACAGTTTTCTAAATCTTTATTTTTTACCTTTACTCCAGGTATCTCTGTGGATTTTTGGTCGTTTTCATATATTTCTTTTGCTTCTAATGCTAAGTCAGTTCTTATATTAAACATATTTACCCTCCATGTATTAATTAAATACTATTTATAATTCTTAACAAATTTTAGTATTTTATAACAGTAATAAATAAATTTGTAAGTTATTGAATATTTGACACTCACATTGTATATTATCTTTATGTAATATATAACTTAAAATAAAAAAAGAAATAATAATAAAACTTATAAATATTTATCCTTGATTTTTGATTTTATTTCTGTTAAAATCTAATATGTTGACGATGAATATAATAAAATAAACGAGGGGGTGAACCGCGTGGCAAACATAAAATCAGCTAAGAAAAGAATAAGAGTTATCGAAAAGAAAACTGCTTTAAATAGAGCTAGAAAATCTCAATTAAAAACTGCAATAAGAAGATTCGAAGAAGCTGTTGCAGCTGGAAACAGAGAAGAGGCTGTTGCTAAGTTCCAATTTGCTCAAAAGAAGATATACCAAGTAGCTTCTAAAGGAACTATACACAAGAATGCAGCATCTAGAAAAGTTGCTAAATTAGCTCAAAAGTTAAACGGAATGAACGCTTAATTATCCGTTTCTTATGAATAGATACTAACCCTTGATAATATCAAGGGTTTTTATTTTATATATTAATTAAATTAAAAAATCTTAGTATTTATTTACTAAGATTTTTTAATTTCCTTTTTTGCAGTATTTACTTATTAACATTTCTATTGATAAGGTATCTCTTACTAATCCATTTTTTATTTTAAAATCACTTTCCAGTATAGAATTTAGTATATCTATTATAATTTCATCAGAAAAGTTTTTAGTTTGTTTTAACGCTTTTCCTACAACAAAAGGATGTAATTTAAGCCTTTCTGCTATACCCTTAGAGCTATGACCTTGTATTTGTAATTGTCTAACTTGCATAATAACTTTAAACTGTCTTGCTATCATAGAAAAGATCCCAAATACAGACTCTCCTTCATAAAGCATATCATTTAAAATTTTCATAGCATCAGATGAATTTTTCTGTCCTATATAATCAATAAGTTTAAATATATCATTTTCTACCTTTTTCTGAGAAAGTTGATCTATTATTTCATTTGTTACTTTATTTTCTTTACCTACAAATGAACTAATTTTATTTATTTCATTTTCTAAGTCAGACAAAGTCTTTTCACTACTTTTATCTAAGTAACCTTCTTGGTTTATAAAGTACATAATTTGAGCATTATCTATTAAAACATTCTTATTATCAAATTTTTTCTTTACCCATTTAAATAGATCCATATCTGATAATTTATCACAATTAAATACTATTCCATTTTTACTTATCTTTTTAACTAATGATTTTCGTTTGTCTATATCTCCATATACAATAAACACCAAAGTAGTAGTTTGAGGTATATTATCTATATATTCTGTAAAGTATTTTTCATCTTCATCACTAAAGTTTTTCTTTTTACCTTTTAATAATTCAAAATCTTTTAATATAACAATCTTTCTATCATCCATAAATGGAAGTGTCTCTATAGAACTTATAAGTTGATCTAAAGCTATTTCCCTTCCATCTATAATATCTAAGTTAAAATCTATCATTCCATCATTTAAAGTTAATTTAATCTCTTTTATAGCATTCTCTATTAAATAATATTCTTTCCCATAAAAAAGGTAAGTATTTTTTATATTTCTATTTTTTATATCATTTATAATATCCTTGTAGTTCATGTGATTGCTCCTTTATAGTTTTTGCTTCTTTATAAATCATATATAAAAATACTACTATATAATAAATAATTACATAGTATAATTTAGGTTCTTCTATAACAATATAAGCAAAATCTAAATTACTTATTCTTTCTAATAATACATATATAGTTTCTAAGATAAATCTATTAATATGCACCACTATACTTGATATATATATATTTATATTGAACAATATTAAACTTAACATAGCTAAATATATAATAATACCTACAAATGGAACTATAATTATGTTACCCAAAATAGAAACTAAAGGTATACCTTCAAAATTATAGTATATTATTGGTATTGTTAATATATTTGCAGACAAAGTTAATGAAATTATTTTTATATTCAATTTATTATTTATATAACCATAGAAATATATTATAGACAATGTTGCAAGAAAAGACAATTGAAAACTTATATTATATATTATGTATGGATTATTTATTACAAATAATATACCTATAAAGGATAGTGTTGATATTTTATCCATCTTCCTATCTAAGAAAAAACTTAAATACAGTGATATAATAAACATTATAGCTCTTATTATTGAAGGTGAATTACCAACCATAGCTGAGTAAATAAACATCATAGTAGATAAAACTATTAATTTATAAATCTTATTAATTTTTCCCATCATAAATATTATCAATCCTGAAAGTATGCCTGTATGAAGCCCTGAAATTGCTATAATATGGCTGGTACCAGTTCTAGTAAACATTAGTTTTTCATTTTGTGATAAATCATCTTTCTGCCCTAACATCATAGAATTTATAAAATCTGAGTTTGTTTTATATAAATACCTTATTGTATTGCTTATATAAGATTTTGCTTTATAAATATACTCATACATTAAATTATTTCCTACAATACTATAATCTTTTAAATATATTAAACCTTTATATCCCATACTCCTTAGATATCTGCCATAATCAAAACTTTCATATGACATTTTATTTAAATCTTTAAACTTTCCTGTTAGCTTTATTTCACTACCAACTTTAATTTTTTTATATTTGGTATAATCTCTAACAACAAATTTTCCAACTATGTATTCATTATATCTTTCTTTTTCTTTTTTATATTTTACTATACCTATAATCTCTATATCTTCATTATCATAATCTGTATTAATTGCATTAGTATTAGTGTATATAAAAGATACTATTAATAATATAATAAAAATTATTAAAAATGGTCTTCTCATAATTCCTCCAAAAACAATTTACTTTAAGTATCTTCAAAACTATCACTTCTTAAACAAAATAAAGGATATCAAAATTGATATCCTTTAAACATACTCATTTATATAGTTTTCTTTTTTATTAAACAATATTTCAAATAAATCTATTGCTCCTTTATTTTTTTCATTTTTATTTATATTATTTAAAATCATAGCTTCTTTTATATCTATATAAGAAAATGCCAACTGAGTAAACGTATTAATACTCAAATGTAAATCACATTCCCCTTTTATTTTTTTAGCTTCAACTTTTTTATCTTTTATCTTTATATTGAAAGTGCCATTATTTTCTTTTATAAATTTATCTTCTATAAATACATTCGCGCTTATCTCTATATCATCATTGATTGTTAATCCATTAAGGTATTCTTCTACATTTATAACTCTACCCATAATAAATGGCTTTACTTTAATATCTATAGTTTTAGGATTTTCTAAAACAAATCTTATTTTATCATTTACAGGAGCTGATATAATTACTTTCTTACATTGGGTATTGTGATTATAAATAAACTTTAATATAGATTTTAATGAGTCTAAATCTTTATAAAATAGTTCTCTAACAAACATACTGTCTCCATTTAAGAAATATATTATATACCCTTTATATGAACCATCTTTATAAACATATATATGACCATTTTCGCTTTCAACTTCTTTGAATAAATTTATATAATATTCTTTGTCTCTAACTGTATTACCATTTACATCTGATAAAAATAAATTATTTATATCAATTAAATCATCGATATGTTTTTCACTTGCTTTGTATAGCCTACCTAATAAATTAAAGTTCTTTAAATCTTCTATATTTATAGAGTATTCTAATTGATCATAACAATGCTCATACCCATATTTTCTATACAATCTATAATCGATAGGCATAAGTATTGATACTAATTGATTTCTTTTATAAAGTTCATTAAGAGAGTATTCCATAATTTTTTTCATATACCCTCTTCCTCTTACTTGAGGAAATGTAGATACACCTACAACATATGATGTTTCATATTCTTTACCATCTAACTTTATTTTATATTGGTTTAATTGAAGAGAAGATACAATATCTTTATCTTCACATGCTACAATGGTATTATTATTGTCATACTTATTATTGAAGTAATAATTAACAAAGCTTTCTTCATCATTAAAACAATAATTCCAGATTTCTTTAATATCATCTATTTCTTCTTCTTTAGCATATCTCATATTCATATTAGTTCTCCCTAACAGTGTATTTCTCAACAAATTTAACAGGATGATAAGAAAGTTTAGCTTTTCTAAGTCCAGGTATTCCTAAGTCTTCTTCTCTATTTACAAACTCTACATTTTCAAATTCATTTAATATAAATTGTTGATTTATGTAAGGATATAATCCTCTTATATTCGGATTAGCTTTTTCTATATGAATTAATGCCATATTAGAATTTATAAGTTCACCCATAGTAAAGGCTTCTAATTTACCATCTACATATATACCCGCTATCTTTAATCTATCTTTTAAGTAGTCATAATTATTAAATATTTTCTTGATTCCTACAGATTCATCATCCATACCTTCATCAAATTCATTATTTTCTTCTTTATTTACAGTCCATTCTTTTAGTAAATTTAAGCAATCTTCAAAATCTTCCTCATCAAGAATTCTATACTCATATCTTCCTTCATAGTCTTTTAAAAATGCATTTATATGATTTCTCTTCTTCTGGTTTTTTCTTCCACCTAAGACTCTTAAACTTTCACCATCATATACATAATCAAATAAATCTCTTTCCTCTATGTATTCAAATTTACCTGGATAATTCTCTTGTAAAATATCTACTACTTCTTTTGTTATCCCTCTAAAACATATTTTTTTGTTACTATCTTTGAAGTACCTTATAATAAAATCCATAGCTTGTGGTAACTTTTCTTTTTTAGCTAAAGGTAATATAGAAAAACTATTCCCCTCATATTCTGCCATTATAACTGCGAAATCATCACATATAACATATCCTGTTTTATATACATGTTGCCACATATATAATGTAGTAAAACAGTATTCACAAGCTTCGTAATCTACTAAATCAAAATATGGTTGTAGCTCTTTTATTGAATCTATGGTTATTTCTTTAAATTTCATATATACTCTTAAACCCTTTCTTAAATTTATTTCTTAATAATTTAATATATAAAAACGATACTATAATCTTAAAAGTTGCAATATTATTGTTATCTATTGAATTATCTTACATCTTATTGCTTAGAATATAAGATAGTTTACATTACTAATTTATGTTACCCATATTATTTATTTATAAACATATAATGAACGGAGGTAATTTATTGAAAAAGTTATTTTTAACTTATATTCTAATAATTATTATAATATCACTTTTAATTCCATCTGGCAAAAATAACTATTTGTCTATACATACGATAGATGTAGGACAAGGAGACAGCATCTTAATACAAACCCCTAACTCCAAAAATATATTAATTGATGGTGGTGATGATAATAGCCATAATATAGTATCTAGCTATTTAAAAAAGCAAAATGTAAAAAGAATAGATTATATAATAGCTACACACTTTGACTCTGATCATATTGGTGGGCTAGATAATATAATAGATAAATTTAATGTATCAAATATATATGCTCCTAACTATGAATCAGATACCGTATCCTATCAAAATTTAATTAGCTCTTGCGTAAATAAAAACTTAAACTTACAATATCTAAAAGAAGGAGATTTTATTAATATAGAAGATAATATAAATTTAACAGTACTTGCTCCTTCTTATATCCAAGAAGAAAATAACCTTAATTCTATAGTATTTAGAATAGATTATAAAAATAAATCCTTTTTATTCACTGGAGATGCTGAAGCTAGTAATGAAATGAGTATTATAAATTCTTATGAGCTTAATGATATAGATTTTCTTAAGGTAGGGCATCATGGAAGTAGTTCTTCTACTACTTCTGAATTTATAGAAGAAGTAAGTCCAGATGTAGCAGTCATATCCTGTGGATATAAAAATCAATATGGCCACCCACATAGAAGTACTTTAGATACTCTAGAAAAAAACAATGTCTTAACTTATAGAACAGATATTTTAGGTCATGTTGTATTTTACAGCGATGGTGATACTATTTTTACAACTAAAGACTACAAATTAAATAAGAAGTAGAATAATTCTACTTCTTATTTAATAAATCATTTATAACAACTGATGCTATTATAAGCCCTCCAACAGAAGGAACAAAAGATACACTACCAGGTGTTACTTTTTTACCATTTAGTATTTTCTTTTTTAACTCTTTAGGTTGTTCTGTAGAGTAAACAACTTTTAATTTTTTTATTTTTCTATCCTTTAATTCTTTTCTCATAACTCTTGCTAACGGACATATTGTAGTTTTATGTATATCTGTAACTTCTATTTTAGTAGGATCTAATTTATTCCCCATACCCATAGAACTTATTATCTCTAAACCTTTATTTTTACAAGTCTCTATTAAGTGTATCTTAGATGTTACCATATCTATAGCATCTACTACATAGTCATAGTTTTCACATAGGATACTTTCACTTGTATCTTTATTATATACTTCTCTTATAGCTTTTATATTTATATCTGGATTAATATCTAATATTCTATCTTTCATAACCTCAACTTTATACTTTCCAACTGTTGAGTGTAATGCTGGTAATTGTCTATTGATATTAGTTATATCCACATCATCAAAGTCAACTATTGTTAGGTTACCTACTCCAGCTCTTGCTATAGCTTCTGCTGCAAAACTACCTACTCCTCCAACTCCAAATACTATTACATTAGAATTTTTAAGTTTATTTATACCTTCATCACCTATTATTAAGCCAGTTCTTGTCGTGAAGTTTTTTTCCATCATCATCGCTCCTAAAATCATATTTATCTTAACTTATATTTTCCTATTTAAGTCTATTTTATATTTTTATATAAAAAATTTAAAATTATTTAACACTTTATTTTTTATATTATATTCTTATATGTAAAAAAAGAACTCAATTGAGTTCTTATAACTGGCGGGAATGCGTGGGAATCGAACCCACCCAAGAAGCTATTAACTCCTCATACTAGTTTTGAAGACTAGAGGACACACCAGCACCCATCCACTCCCATATGTAATCTTATGTCTGTATATAATATCATATATATTTTCTAATTTCAACTATTTTATAAAATTAAAAGGACTAATCTCATTTTAGAGAAAGTCCTTTACTCTATCCAACTATATAAATATCTATTGTTTTTCTTCCCCAATTTTTAACCGCTCCTTCATCATTCATATATATATCTATTTTATTACCTTTTATTGCACTACCACAATCTTCCGCTATAAATGTTTTACCAAATTGAGGTATATAAACCTTTGTTCCATAAGGTATAACACTAGGATCTACTGCTATAGTTCCCCACTTAGGCGTTGTTCCTGTTGATGTTGTAGAGTGACCAGTATATGCTGTTGCAACAACAGAAATATGCTTTCTATTTGAATTAGAACTTGATGAATTACCCTTTGATGAGTTATTATTATGAGAAGTATATTTAGTTCTTGTACTCTCACCTCTCGATGAAGCAACTTGAAGTTCTACTTTAGTTCCTTTTTTTATAACCTTATCTACAGGTTTTGTTACAACAACTTCTTCTATAAATTTCTTTTCTACTTGTTTACCATTATGATAAGTAATCTTATATAGTAGTTCATTGTTTCCTGGCTGACCTTCTACTTCAACTTTAGTATCACCCTTTAGTAGATCTTTATCTTCTACAATATTGACTTCAAAAGGAACTTCTTTATTTTCCTTTATAGTCTTCTCTGTAACTTTTATAACCTCTATTTTGTCACCATCTGAAATCTTTTGATCTAAAGGTAAACTTATTATATCATTTTTATCGTATTTAACATTTTGTTCAGCTAGTACATCTTCAACATTTGATTTTAAAGTTGATATTTCCGTTTCCTTTCCCTTAACTACTAATGTTATATTTTTATTTGCTAATGTATAACCTGCTGATAATAATCCTATAGACAATATGGTGGCTATAGCCGAGACTTTTAGTATCTTATTATTTTTTATAATCATAATTCTCTCCTTCTTTAATTTATATATATTAATTCGTTGTATTTTATATTATGTTCAAATTGTAACTTTTTTGATACCTCTTGTCAACTTGACAATTTTTAAGTATTATGCTTATCTAGTGTTTAACTGCTTTTCATTGATTTTTCATAGAGTATAAATTTATTAATTTTATTATAAAATAAATACAAAAAAGCATAGCTTAAGCTATGCTTTTTGTATTTGTTTTATTTATATATTCTTAATTTGCCAATCAATAGGCTTTTTACCTAATTCAATTAATATTTCATTTATTTTAGAGAAATACTTACATCCAAAAAACCCTCTTCTTGCCGATAATGGACTTGGATGAGGAGCTTCTAAAATATAGTGTTTACTAGTATCTATAAGTGCTGTTTTCTTCCTTGCATTTGCTCCCCATAAAACAAATATCACAGGGTCTGTTCTTTCACTTAACAATTCTATAATTCTGTCAGTAAAAGTTTCCCATCCTATTCCTTTATGAGAATTAGCTTCATGAGCTCTTACTGTTAATGCAGTATTAAGAAGCAATACACCTTGATCAGACCAAGGTATCAAATATCCATTATTAGGTATAAAACAACCAATATCACTTTGTAGCTCTTTATATATATTTAGTAACGATGGCGGTATCGCTACATTTGGTTGTACCGAAAATGCCAATCCATGAGCTTGATTTTCTCCATGGTATGGATCTTGTCCTAATATTAATACTTTTGTATCTTTATAAGACGTACGCTTTAAGGCTTCAAATATATTATTCATATTTGGATATATGGTTTTAGTCCTATACTCTTCTTTTAGAAATTCTCTTAATTCTAAGTAGTATGGCTTTTCAAATTCATCAGATAAAATCTCATCCCAATCATTACCTAGCTTGACCATAATATCACCTTCCTTTTATTTATTATATAAAGTTCTTTTATTATCATCTCTTTTTGTTATTTTATTTCTATCAAAATTTTCTAATATAATCATACAATTCTTTCTACTTGAATTTAACATATCTCTATATTGACCTAGTGTTATCTCTCCAAATTCTTCTAAGTACTTTATTAAATTTATCTTTATTTCTTCATAAATTTCTTTATCCATTATATATGTATCATCTAATTTTTCTATATCTTTTCCTATCATATACTCTAAGACTTCTTCATAATATTTATTTTCACATATATCCTTTATATTTAGTATAGTTAATACTTCAGGCAATTTTAATTTTTTTTGTATGTTATCCTTTATTTCTTTTTGCTTATCATTTAATACTACTTCAAAATCATAAATTGATACTAAATTTTCATTTATCTTTATAACTTTTTCATTTTGTAATTTCTCAAGTAGTATATCCATTTCTTTTGTTTTAAATTTACTTTCAACCTTAGATCTTACTTCTTCCTTTAATACACCACTTCTAAGTCTATACTTTTTATGATATGTAGTTAAAAGCTCTACTATTAATTTTTTTAAATTTTCATATTGATTTGTATGTACATATATATTATTTATATTTACAACTTTATTTTCTTTTATTAACTTATCTATAGCATTTATAACAAGCTCTTCATTTTCTCCAGTATAACTCATTATATCTTTTAATGTTTTATATGATTTCAAATTATTTTTAAGATACTGTTCTAATATATCTTCAAGTTCTCCTTTTTCTTTTATTTTAAGAGAACTTATAACATTTTCATCAAACTTTTTATGTTTCTTAGGCTTCGTATCTATAATAATTCCCCCACCTATAGTTTCAAGTGGTGAGTAATTTCTAAGTACGAAATTATCTAATTTTTTAGCTACTATACTCTCTTCTAATCTAAGTTGTGCATAACAGCTTTCTCCAGATTTAGTAATCTCTTTATCTAGCGGAACCACCCTACACAATATTTCTCTAGCTCCATGATAAAGCCTTAATCTATCCCAATGTTTTAAATTTTTATTAGTGTGTTTAACTAAAGATAATTTAACATCTAACATCATAGATTCTTCTAAAGAGTTTGGTGCCGCTAAAACATCTCCTCTTTTTAATTCTTCAACTTTTATATTAGATATATTTATAGCTGTTCTTTGACCTGCATATGCAGTTTCAACACTTTGTCCATGAACTTGTATACTTCTTATCTTTGTTTTTAAGTTATTAGGATAAATAACTAAGTCATCATCTATGCTTATTTTTCCTTCTAGTAATGTTCCTGTAACAACCGTACCAAATCCTTTTACAGAAAATACTCTATCTATATTAAGTCTAGCTGGTGAGTTTTCATTTTTATCATCTATATCATTACTCATATCATCTATTTTTTTAACAAGATTATCTATTCCATTTCTTGATATTGAGTCTACTTCTACAATTTCTGCATTATCTAAAAAAGTGCTTTTAGTTTTTTCTCTAATATCATCCTTAACAAGTTCTATAAACTCATTGTCAACCACATCACATTTTGTAAGTACTATAATTCCTTTTTTCACATTTAAAAAAGATAATATATCTAAATGCTCAATAGTCTGTGGCATAACACCTTCATCACCAGCTACTACAAATAGTACAATATCTATTCCAGCTGCTCCTGCTAACATATTTTTTATAAACTTTTCATGACCTGGTACATCAACTATACCTGCCCTTTTATTGCTTGGTAAATCAAAATATGTAAATCCAAGATTTATAGATATACCCCTTCTTTTTTCTTCTTCTAGGGTATCTGTTTCTCTTCCTGTAAGCGCTTTTATTAACGTTGTCTTTCCATGGTCTATATGACCTGCTGTTCCTATTATTACATTTTTCATATGCTGCCCCCTAGTTAAAGTTATTAATTTAACACCTTTTTTAACTCATTAGCTATAATTTCAAATTCTTCTTCAAATATAGTTCTTACATCTAATATATATTTATTGTCATATATTCTCGCTATTATATGTGAATTGCTTAATCTCAATTTCTTTTCTAAAGATGACACACTCATATTTTTAGGGGTTATAGCTACTACTTTTGTTTTTATTGTTTCTAATGGCATAGAGCCTCCACCTACTTGAGATAATCCATCTTCTATAAAAACATTAGCATCTATATTTTTATCAATTATTTTATCATATAAACACTTAGCTTTTTCCTCTAATTCTGATATCTTATAAGTTAACATTCTAAGGGTAGGTATTTCCTTTATTGCTTTTTCTTCATCTAAATACATTCTAAGAGTAGCCTCAAGTGCACAAATAGTAAGTTTATCAACTCTTAAAGCTCTTGTAAGCTGATTTTTTTTCATTTTATCTATGTACTCTTTTTTACCAACAATTATACCAGCTTGAGGTCCTCCAAGCATTTTGTCCCCACTAAATGTAACTATATCTGCTCCATTTTTTAAAGAGTCTAATACTGTTGGTTCATAAGACAATCCATATTTAGACAAATCTATAAATACCCCACTACCTAAATCTTCTATAACAGGTAAATTATATTTTTTACCTAGCTTTTTTAATTCTCTTATCTCTACACTTTCTGTAAATCCTAATATTTTATAGTTGCTAGTGTGAACCTTCATTAAAACACCTGTTTCTTCATTTATAGCTTCCTCGTAGTCATTTAAATGAGTTTTATTTGTAGCTCCTACATCTACTAGCTTGGCTCCACTAAGTTCCATTATACTTGGTATTCTAAAAGAACCTCCAACTTCAACAAGTTCTCCTCTTGAAACTATCGCTTCCTTACTTTTAGCTAAAGTACTTAAAACAAGAAGAACTGCTGCTGCGTTATTATTAACTACTAAAACATCTTCTGCATTTGTAATTCTTTTTATAGTTTCGGTTAAATGAGAATATCTAGATCCTCTTTCTCCTTTATCTATATCATACTCTAAATTAGAATATCTAAATGCTGTATTTAGTACTTCATTTTTTATACTTTCACTAAGTAAAGATCTACCTAAATTAGTATGTATAACTACACCTGTAGCATTTATAACTTTTTTTAATGATAATTCATACTTTAACCGAACTCTGCATATTGCATCATTTACTATGTCATCAATAGAAATATCAAAATCATGTATATTTTCTTTTAAGTTTATTATACTTTTTCTATTAATATCTATAGCCTCTCTAATACCTTCTATTACTAAATCTCTCGGGTATTCAGATATAATATTTACTATTTTACTATCTCCTAAAACCTCATCTACTGAAGGTAATTTAGAAAATAACTTTCTCTTATCCAATATAATCACTCTTTCTATGTTTGTTTGTATTTATCATCTATATTTTATAATTTACCTATATATTTAATAAGTTAAACTAAACTTAATATATTAAGTTTAATTTAACTTATTTTTTATTTATAAAATATATTATCTTAGTATATAAAAATACGGTTATTATATAACCGTAATATATTTCTCTTCTTTCTTTTTTACACTTCCTATTATTTTTGCTTCTATAGATCCATTTAATTTCATATCTTCAACTAATTTATCTGCTAATTCTTCTTTTACTGATATTAAAAGTCCTCCTGATGTTTGAGGGTCATATAAAATATCTTCTATTGCTATATCCACATCTATGATATTTACATCTCTAGAAATGTATTCTTTATTTCTATACATTCCAGCGGGAATAATCCCCATATTCGCCATATCAATAGCTCCATCTAATATAGGAACATCTTTTGAATTTATTTCTATACTTACATTTGACGCCTTAGCCATTTCTAAAGCATGACCAAGTAAACCAAACCCAGTTATATCTGTTACAGAATTTACTTTTATATAGTCAAAACTCTTAGCCGCATATTTATTTAAATGTACCATAACTTCTATAACCTTATCAGAAATTTCTTTTGAAACAAGATTTTCTTTCATAGCTGTATTTAATATACCTACACCTATAGGCTTTGTTAGAATTAATTTATCACCAACTCTAGCTGTTGCATTTGACAATACTTTTTCAGGATGAACGATTCCTGATATAGAAAGACCGTATTTAGGCTCTTTATCATCTACAGTGTGACCTCCTACTAAAAGAGCGCCACTTTCTTTAACTTTATCAAATCCACCTTTTAAAATTTCTGCTAATATATTCATATCATGACATGATGGAAAACACACTATATTCATTGCAACTATAGGCTTTCCTCCCATAGCATATACATCTGACAATGAATTAGCAGCTGCTATCTGCCCAAATATATAAGGATCATCTATCATTGGAGTAAAAAAGTCTAAAGTTTGAATTAATGCTGTTTCATCATTTAGTTTATAAACCGCTGCATCATCTGCAGTATCTAAACCAACTAGCAAATTATTATTATTTTCATTTTTAGGAAGTTGTGATAATACTGAAGCCAGAACCTCTGGCCCAATTTTGGCTGCTCAACCACCTGATGTCGTCATTTCTGTTAGTCTTTTTAATTTTTCCACTATTACCTCTCCTCTCCCTAATTTATACATTACTTATAATAACATATTTTTTATACTTTATTAGAAATATTTCTTATCATTATAATCTATTACTCTATGCTTATTAGAGTTTTTAGTTCTTCATATTTTTTATCACCTATACCATTTACATTTTTTATCTCCTCTATTGAGTTAAACTTTCCTTTTTCTTCTCTATAATTTACGATTTTATTAGCAGTAGCCTCTCCAATGCCTGGAAGTGTATCTAACTCTTGTATACTTGCCGTATTTATATTTATTAAGTTATTTTTATTATTTAAATCATTTTCTATATCATTTTCAAATGTTTCATTAGTATAACTTTCTAAATTATCACCTATTTTAGGTATTATATAATGAGATTCGTCTTTGAGCTTCATTGCTAAATTAACTTTGTTTAAATCTGCATTTTCTGTGGTTCCTCCTAATTCATTAACTGCATCAGATAACCTTTTTTCAGCATCTATAGTAACAACTCCAGGATTTTTTACTTCTCCACTAATAAATACAGTTATAGTTTTTTTATTTATATTTTCTATTTTTATCTTTTCTTTCTCTTGGTTATCATTTTCATCAGATATATTATTAGATATAGATTCCTTTTCATGAACATCACTTTGACTAACAATATAAACATTATCTTTTATATCTAAATTTTTGCTATCTATTACTTTATATATACTAAATAGTAATATCAGCACGAATATTATTATTTTCCATTTTTTCATTTCATCACCTCTCTATGTTTTGATTATTGACCAAAGTATGTTATACTAAAATATAATATTTTATTTTGGAGGTTATTTTATGAAAAAAATTTTTTCATTTATACTTACACTTCTTATAACCTTCTTGCCCGTTTTTAATGTAAATAATTTATCATTTGCGGATAGTGAACCAAACTTAACCGCTGAATATGCAGTGTTAATGGACTACGAAACAGGACAAGTTTTGTATAGTAAAAATGGTTATAACAAGCTTTATCCAGCTTCGACTACTAAAGCATGGACAGCTTATGTCGTTTTAAAACATGTTAGTGATTTAAATCAAGTAGTTGAGATAAAAGATTTACCTATTGTTGATGGGTCAAGTATGTACCTAAAAGAAGGTGAAGCATTTACAGTAAAAGAATTATTAGATGCATTGTTAATTCACTCATCTAATGACGTAGCTATGGTTTTAGCTAAATATGTAGGTGGTTCTGTAGAAAACTTTGTAAATATGATGAATAATGAAGCTAAAGCTATAGGTGCTAAAAATACTCATTTTAACAATCCTCATGGATTACCAGATGAAAACCACTATACTACAGCTTACGATATGGCTCTTATGGCTAGAAAGGCTATGGATAATGATATATTTAGAGATATAGTTAAAACTAAATCTGTTAAATATCCTGCTACAGAAGCTTATCCTTATGAAAGATACTTTGAAAATACTAATCAATTTTTAACATCAAGATCTAAAATGGACTATAAAGGCCAACAAATAGATATTAAATATGATGTTGTGGATGGTATAAAAACAGGATATACCGATGCAGCTGGAAAATGTCTTTTATCTACTGGTATTAAAAATAATATAAGAGTTATTTCTGCCGTTTTTAAGTCTACTGTTAATGATTTATATCTTGACTCTAGAACTTTGCTAGACTATGGTTTTGATAATTTCTATGTTGAGACAATTGTCGACAAAAATGAGTTTATAAAAGATAAAAAAGTATTTTTAAGTAAAGAAAAAAAATTAACTTATCAACCAGAAACTAATTATAGTGTTGTATTGCCTAACAATAGCAAAGCTGATGACTATTCAATAAAAACTAAATTAGATAATGTTAAGTTACCTATAAATAAGGGTGATAAGGTAGGTACTTTAGAAGTTTATAAAAATAATAAACTAGAGAAAAGTATTGATTTAGTTGCTAAAAATGATGTAACTAGTGTATTTTCATCTTTGGCAAAAAATAAATTTTTATATAATGTATTAAAAGTACTTTTACTTATAGCTATATTAATTTTTACAGTATTATTTATACGTAAAGGTAAAAAAAGAAATAAAAAGAAAAATATTTACTCTAAAAATAGAAGACGTAGAAAGTATTAAAAGCTATTGATTAATCAATAGCTTTTAATATTTTTTATCTATAGATTTTTTCAACATTTTATTTAATATAAATAAAATGTTGATTTATCCATCTTTAACTAGCTTTACTTATATTTATAAGTTTTGTATTTCTAATATACTTTATCCCCTTCATAATAACATATGTACCTATCACAATATAAATAAATTTAAATATTAAACTTTCTGGAACTGGCACAAATGTAATTAAATTATTTATAAAATGTGCAAAAATAGACAATTTCATAGATTTAGTATAACAGTAAATAAACCCTAAAATTATTCCTCCTATAAATGCATTAATTCCTTGAGGTATATTTAAATGCACTAATCCAAATACCATAGCTGAGTATATAATTGCTTTCTTTGAACTATTTTTATATTTATTTAATAAGCCATTTAATATAATTCCTCTAAATAGTAACTCCTCAAATATAGGCGCCGTTATAAGAGTTTGAAAATACATTAAGAAACCAAATATAACGACTTCTATTGTCTCCGCATTATCAATAAAAAAATCTATATCATCTTCAGATATAGGTCCTTCAAATTGTGATAATACATCAAATAAAATAGCTTCTCTAATTAAAATATAGCCTATTATAATTAAAAATACATATAAAAAATCTTTATTATTAATTTTTACTTTTTTATCATTTATTTTAATTATATCTTTTTGTGTGTACTTTTTTCCTACCATTATTATAATAATCATATGTACAGGTATTAGTATTATCCCAGCTATTATCATCACAGAACCAATAGAAGTATTTTCATCTATAAGAATCATAATAAATGTTAATAAAAAATTTATTATCCCTGGAATTAAAGTAAACATTATTATAATAAATAGAGATTTTAATACTGATATTTCCTTTACTTCTACTTCATTTTCATATATTGATTTTAATATTTTCATATATCTTCCTTTAAGTTTTATATTGTATAAATTGATTTATATATTCTTTGGCAGTTTAATTATATCAGAAGTATTATAATAAAAATATATCAATATTACTTTAGTTAATAAGCTATCTATATATTTTTAGTTAATATAATTTAATTATAATTAAAAAGCTGGCAATGTAGTCATTACCAGCTATATAATATTATCCAAATATTTTATTAGTTAAAGAACATCCTGTGCAAGTTGCAGCAACTCCACCTAATGCAGTTTCTCTTAATTCCATTGGAAGAGTCTTACCTACTTTATACATAGCAGATACAGTCTCATCAAATGGTATTATGTTTAATATACCAGCTAAACATAATTCTGCTGATATTAAAGCATTTGCAACACCTATAGCATTTCTTCCTTGGCAAGGTACTTCAACAAGTCCAGCTATTGGGTCACATACTAATCCCATAACATTTTGTAAACAGTGCGATGCAGCATGTACTGCTTGTTCTGGGCTTCCACCCATCATTTCAACTACACCAGCTGATGCCATTGCAGCAGCAGCTCCAGTTTCAGCTTGACATCCACCTTCTGCTCCTGAAACAGTTGCATTTCTAGTTATTATAGCTCCTATAGCTGAAGCTGTAAATAATGCATCTATCATAGTTTCATCATCTATACCGTATTCTTTACCTATTGTAACTATAGCTCCTGGAAGTATACCACAAGAACCTGCTGTTGGTGCAGCAACTATAAGCCCCATAGAAGCATTAACTTCCATAGTTCCCATTGCAGCAGCCATAGCTTTATTCATTAAATCTCCACAAACAGTCTTTGCAGATGAATTTCTAAAGTTAGTTAACTTCTTAGCTTCTCCACCTATAAGACCACCCATAGATTTTATATCTTCTTGAACTGCTTTTTCAACAGCTTCTTTCATTATATTTAAACTTACTCTCATTTTATCTCTTACTTCTTCTTTTGATATTCCTGTAAGTTCTGCTTCTCTTTCTACACATAATTCATGTATAGTCATGTTTAATTCTTTACATTTTTCTAATAATTCTGCTCCACTTGTGAAATTATATTTCATTTTTGTCTCTCCTTCATTTATTAGAATTTATCTAAAACTACTACCTTAGCTACTACTTCAAATTTTCTTAATTGATCTATTAAGCTTGACTCTAATTCATCCTCTGTTTCTATTGTCAAGAATGTGTATTCTGACTTAGCCGGCTTATTAGTAGATATCATCGATATATTTTTATTGTTATGACCAAGTATTCCTGTTATAAATGCTATTGCACCAGGTATATCTTTTATTTCTAATACTACAGCACTTCTAGAACCATTAAAGTCAAGTGCTAAACCATCCATTTCAGTAAGCTTTATGTTTCCTCCACCTATAGAAGCACCCATTACTGTTGATTTAGAGCCATCTTCTAATATCATTTCCATTTTTACTGTATTAGGATGAACGTTTTCTCCTAAGTTAGTTTTTATGAATTCAAACTTAACCCCTTGTTCTTTTGCTAATTCAAAAGAATACTTGATTCTAGCATCATCTGGATCGAACCCTAATATACCACCAACTAATGCCTTATCTGTACCATGACCTTTATAAGTTTCTGCAAATGATCCGTGAAGTAAAAAGTTTACTTCTTTTACTGGTTTTCCTGCTATTTTAGAAGCGCTCTTTCCAAGTCTTGCAGCTCCTGCAGTATGAGAACTTGATGGACCTATCATGTTAGGACCTACTATATCAAATACACTATAATCTTTAGCCATTATATTACCTCTTTCTTGTCTAATTGTATATAGAATTAAACTTAAAATTTTATTTAAGTATTCTTTGCTATTATATATACCCATATAAATATATCTATAAAATGGTTTTCATTACATGTAATTAAAACTTAATTTTAAGATATATTTATATTCATTTCATACATATCATTATATACTAAAATTCGACTTTGTGAAGTCTTATTTAAAAAAAATATATATTTTTTAATTTACTTTTTTGTATTATTATGTATAAATCTTAATAAAAATATTTATACATTATTAAAAAATGGCCAGTATATAACTGACCATTTTTTATAAAACTATCCTATAGCTATTACTTCTATTTCTACTTTAACATCTTTTGGAAGTCTTGCAACTTCTACACAAGCTCTAGCTGGTTTATTTTCACCGAAGAACTCAGCATATACTTCATTTATTTGAGCAAATTCATTCATATCTTTTATAAATACTGTAGATTTTACTACATGAGAAAAGTCAAGCCCAGCTTCAGCTAATATAGCTTGAACATTTTTTAAAGATTGAGCAGTTTGAGCTTTTACATCTCCTTCTACTATTTCCATAGTTTCAGGTACAAATGGAACTTGTCCTGATACGAATAACATATTTCCAGCTTTAACAGCTTGAGAGTATGGTCCTATAGCTTTAGGTGCATTATCTGTATGTATTACTTGATGTTTCATATTAAAATTCCTCCTATGAATATAAATATATATGTATATTACACATTTTCATTTATCATTATACTATTATATAAGTTTTGTTGTATATATTTTTTTATATTAATCAGAAATAAAAGTTAACTTTATAATTTAAAGTTAACCTTTATTTGTATTTTATTTATATTATATTTCTACTATTTCAAATCCAGCTTCTGTTATAGCAACTTTTAATTTATCTATGTGATCATGGTTGAATGTTTCAAGCACCATTTCTGCAGTAAGACTACCTAATGCTCCACCCATAGATGATCTTGATAAATTAGCGCTTAGTATATTAGCATCATATTCACTTATTATTTTAGTTAATTCAGCAAGTCCGCCTGGCTTATCTTGTATTACTGTATTAAATGAATATCTTCTAGCTTCTTTAGTTAAAGCAGTTCCTATAACTCTGTATAATGTATTAACATCTACATTTCCTCCAGATATTACACAAACTACATTTTCATCTTTTTTAGGTACATATTTTCCACTTAATAATGCAGCAGTAGTTACAGCTCCAGCTCCTTCAGCTACAACTTTTTGATTTTCCATTAAGAATAACATACCTTGAGCTATTTCATCTTCTTCAACAACTACTACTTCATCAACTAATTCATTTATTATTTCAAAAGTTACATCACCAGGTGTTTTAACAGCTATACCATCAGCTATTGTAGTAGATTTAAATGCTGTTGTAACTTCACCATTTTTCATAGACTCCTGCATTGAAGGTATATTCGCAGTTTGAACACCTACTATTTTTATATTAGGGTTTATTCCTTTAGCTGCTACTGCTATACCAGCTATTATTCCCCCTCCACCTATTGGACAAAGTATAGTATCAACTTTTCCATCTAATTGCTCAAGTATTTCAAGACCTATAGTTCCTTGTCCTGCTATTACATATTTATCATTAAATGGATGCAAGAAAGTTGCTCCAGTTTCTTTTTGTATTTCAACTGCTTTTGCGTAAGCATCATCATAAACTAAACCATTTAATACTACTTCTGCTCCGTATCCTTTAGTTGCTGTAACTTTTGCTAAAGGTGCAGTAGCTGGCATTACTATTGTAGCATTTATTCCTGTCATTTTAGCACCTAATGCAACACCTTGTGCATGATTTCCTGCACTTGATGCTATAACACCATTTGCCTTTTCTTCCTCAGTTAAGTTTGCTATTTTATTACAGGCTCCTCTTACTTTGAATGATCCTGTTTTTTGAAGGTTTTCACATTTATAGAAAACATTTGCCCCAGTCATAGCACTAAGTTTTGCACTTTCTAATATATCCGTTTTCTTTACTATATCTTTTATAGTTTCTTTAGCATTTTTTATGTCTTGTAAAGTAACTTTCGTCATTTTATACACTCCCGTAAACGTTTTTTTGTTTGTTTATTAACAATTCAATTTTATAACTTTTTTTTACAAAAATCAACATCAATTTTAAAATTTTTTAATATTTTTTTCTTAAAAAAATTAAAATTTTCTAACAATTAACTTTAATTTTAATTTTAAAAATAAAAAAGCCCTTTACACATTTAAACATGTAAAGAGCTCTCTCTTAATTTATTATTTAGCAACTATATTAACTAATTTCTTAGGTACTGCAACTACTTTAACTATAGTTTTACCTTCAACTAGTGCCTTTATCTTTTCATCTTCCATTGCTAATTTTTCCATTTCTTCTCTAGAAATATTAGCAGCAACACTTAATTTTCCTCTTACTTTTCCATTTATTTGAACAACTATTTCAACTTCATCTTTAACTAAAGCTGTTTCATCATATTTTGGCCAAGATATATTAAATATACTTCCTTCTTTACCTATCATAGCCCATAATTCTTCACCTATATGAGGCGCAAATGGAGCAAGTATAGTTACTATAGTTTCTACACCTTCTTTTATAACTGCTTCATTTCTAGAATCTAATTCTTTGTACTTATACATTTCATTTATTAATTCCATTAATGCTGATATAGCAGTATTAAATCCAAACTTTTCATTTAAATCTTCAGTAACTTTCTTTAAAGTTGCATGTATAGTATATCTCATAGCTTTATCTTCTTTAGTTAATTCTTTTGACTCAACATCAGATTTAGCTATATCAGATAATTCATCTACTAATCTATATACTCTATTTAAGAATCTAAAGCATCCTTCAACACCTTGTTCTGACCATTCTAAGTCTCTTTCTGGAGGCGCTGCAAATAATACGAATAATCTAGCTGTATCAACTCCGTATTCTTCTATTATTTCTGATGGAGCTACAACATTCCCTTTAGATTTACTCATCTTAGCACCATCTTTTAAAACCATACCTTGAGTTAATAAGTTTTTGAAAGGCTCTTTAAAATCTAACATTCCCATAGAATTAAATGCTTTTACAAAGAATCTTGAGTAAAGAAGATGTAATATAGCATGCTCTACCCCACCTATATATTGGTCAACTGGCATCCAGTTGTTAACTGCTTCTTTACTAAATGGTTCTTCAGTATTTTTAGGATCTATATATCTTAAGAAGTACCAAGAAGAATCTACGAATGTATCCATTGTGTCAGCTTCTCTTCTAGCTGGTTTTCCACAACATGGACAAGTTGTATTCATAAATGTTTTAGATGTTGTAAGTGGCGATTCACCCTTTCCTGTAAACTCTACATCTGTTGGTAATAATATTGGTAAGTTTTCTTTCTTTTCTGGAACTATACCACATTCATCACAATATACTACAGGTATTGGACATCCCCAGTATCTTTGTCTAGAAAGTAACCAGTCTCTTAATCTATAATTAACTGTTTTCTTTCCTCTTCCTATTTCTTCTATCTTTTCTATTATAGCATCAAATGCTTTATCAGCGTCCATTCCATCAAATTCTGCTGAGTTTATCATATTATTATCTTCATCTATTACAGTTACTACTTCTAAGTCATATTTAGATGCAAAATCAGCATCTCTTTCATCATGAGCCGGAACTGCCATAACTGCACCTGTTCCATAATCAACAAGTACGTAGTTAGCTATCCATAAAGGAACTTTTTTACCTGTTAATGGATTTACAACATATTTACCTATGAACATTCCTTCTTTTTCAACATCACTTGAAGTTCTCTCTATTTCTGTCATAGTATGCATTTTTTGAACAAATGCTTCTACTGCTTCTTCATATTCTGTTTTCGCAACTAGTTCTTTAACTAATGAATGCTCTGGAGCTAAAACCATGTAAGAAACTCCATATACAGTATCTGGTCTAGTTGTAAATACAGTTATAGATTTGTCACTTCCATCTATATCGAAAGTTATTTCAGCACCAGTACTTTTTCCTATCCAGTTTCTTTGCATAGTTTTAACTTTTTCTGGCCATCCATCTAAAGTATCTATATCTTGTAATAATTCCTCTGCAAAATGAGTAGTTTTGAAATACCATTGTTCTAAGTCTTTCTTTACTACTACAGAATCACATCTTTCACATGCACCTTGTACAACTTGCTCATTAGCAAGAACTGTTTCACAAGATGGACACCAGTTTACGAAAGATTTTTTCTTATATGCTAGTCCATGTTCTAACATTTTTAAGAATATTTGTTGAGTAAACTTATAGTATTCTGGTGTAGATGTAGCTATTTCTCTATCCCAGTCAAAGCTAAGACCTAAAGTTTTTAATTGTTCTCTCATGTCAGCTATATTTTCCATAGTCCATTTGTCTGGATGTATTCCATGCTTTATAGCTGCATTTTCTGCTGGAAGTCCAAATGAATCCCATCCCATTGGATGTAGAACATTGTACCCTTGCATTTTCTTAAATCTAGCAACTACGTCACCTATAGAGTAGTTTCTAACATGTCCCATATGTAATTTTCCTGATGGATAAGGGAACATTTCTAATGCATAATACTTAGGCTTTGTATTATCATTAGTATCTGTTTTATATTGTCCATTTTCTTCCCAAGTTTTTTGCCATTTTGACTCAATTTCATTTGGTTTATAAACGTTCATCAAAATTTCCTCCTATGTTAATAATATTAAAAAAATCCTCAATCACTAAACACAATGTTTAGGGACGAGGATTATCTTCGCGGTACCACCCTAATTAGCCTAATAAGGCTCTCTTAGATAGTTTTTATGCCAACTACGGCTAAATAGATTTTACCTAGCAAGTTCAAAGGTACATTTTACTAGTTCACAGCACCACTAGCTCTCTGAAAAAATATATTCTTTTACTACTCTAGTCTATTTAATAATTTAAAATTTTAATTATAATGTTAACATCATTAAGCTAAGTTGTCAACATCCACATATGGAGCATCTTTCCATAGCTTTTCTAAGTTATAGAAATCTCTGTTTTCTTCATTAAATATATGAACCATAACATCGCCATAATCAAGTAAAACCCAAACTTGGCTATCATATCCTTCTTTTCCTCTAGCTTCTATACCAAGTTTAGTTAATTCATCTTCTACATTGTCAGCTATAGCTTTTACTTGTCTTTGAGAAGATGCTGTAGCTATTACAAAGTAATCACATAAGCTAGACACAGCTCCTATATTTAATATTGCTATATCTTTACCTAGTTTATCATCTATTGCATCATATATAACTTTTGTAATGTTTTCTACTGTCATATTATTTCCTTCCTTTCATGATTATAAACATATTTAATTATTATACCATAAATAATACGTAAATAAACCATTGTATTTTATTATATAATGTATTAAATTTATTTTTATGATATGCTTTTATAAAATTTTATTTTTTATAAGGTAATTTCTTGCATCTACTGTTCTATTATGTATTAACTGATTGTTGTCTATTACAAATTTTATTGTATTATTAAATGAAATAAGTAAGGCTTTATCTAATTCTTTATTATAAACTAAATCTCTTAATTCTTCCACTCCAGGAAAATCTCTATCTTCCTCTATTAAGTCTGCAATATAAATTATTTTTTCTATTATGTCCATGTCTTCTTTACCTGTAGTATGGTACTTTATAGCATTTATTATATCTTTATCATTTATTCCAAATTCATATTTTGCTATGTATGAACCTATTAAGCTATGAGATAATGCTAAGTTATCTTTTTCTATTTCATCTAAAGCTATTTTATATTTATCTACATAATATTTTACTTCATCTTTATTTAAATACTTAGCACAGTCATGTGCTATTCCTGCTATATAAGCTTTTTCTTTATCACACCCATAAATTTCACTTAACTTTACAGCACAATCTGCTACATTTAATGAATGTTTATACCTCTTTTCCGGTAACATTTCTTTTATCTTATTATTAATTAATTCTAAATTCATATATTATTCTCCACTACTATATAATTTTTTGTTATATATATATTCTTGTACTAATTCAGGTACTAAATATCTAATTGTTTTATGTTTATTTAATTGTTCCCTTATATATGTTGATGATATATCTAAAGATGGCACATATACACTTTCAATATTTGCATTGTACTTATCTTTTAGCTCTTTTATTTTTTCATTAGCTCTTAATAAACTTATTCCTGGTCTTGTTGCTGCTATAAAGTTTGCTAATTTAAAGTTCCCCTCAACATCCTTCCAAGTTTCTATATCACATATAGCATCCGCTCCAGTTATAAAATATATCTCTGCATTTTTATATATTTGTTTTAAAACTTTTAATGTATCTATTGTATAAGTACTTTTTTCTCTTTTTATTTCTATATCAGAAACTATAAAGTCATCATTATTAACTGTAGATAATAATACCATATTATACCTATCATATTTATCAGTTATATTACCCTTTTTATGAGGAGGATTTCCCGATGGTATAAATAGTATTTTATCTAATTTATAATTATCTCTTATAAATTCAGCTGTCGCTAAATGTGCGTAATGTATAGGGTCAAACGTCCCACCCATTATACCTATCTTTACATTACTGCACCTATCCCCAAATTGCTTTAACTTCTTTTGATTAATTATAAAAGACTCATCAACTATATTGTTAATTGCCATAGTTTATCTCCTTTGTTAAATTATATTATTATTGTATCATTATTTTTTATTTATTAAATATATTAAATTACTTTTTAGTGTATAATCATATTATTATGTATAATTAAGGAGAAATATAATGGCTATAATTACAAAAATAGAAGCACAAAAGAAAAATACAGATAGAGTAAATATTTATATTAATGATGAATTTTTTATGTCTGTATTTACTGAGCTTGTTTATACATTTAATCTAAAAAAAGGTATGGAGATAAATAAAGAAAATTTAAAAACTTTACTCGATGATGATATGTACATTAAAGCTAAAAATAAAGCCTTAAATATATTATCTAAAGCTGACCAATCAGAGAAAAAAATAAAAGAAAAATTATCTTCTGAATTTGAAGAACACACTATTGAAAAAGTATTAGATTTTTTAAGGAATAATAAGTTTATTGATGATAAATTATTAGCTCAAAAAATAGTAAATACTAATATTAACTTAAATAAATGTGGTAAAAATAAAATAAAACAAAATCTTTACAATAAAGGAATAGATTCTGAAGATATATCTCATGCTATATCTAATATTGATTCTAATGTTGAATTTGAAAATGCAATGTATCTAGCTAAAAAGCGTTATGAGAGAATAAAAAACGAAGATAAAAGAAAAATATACCAAAAGCTTTCTCAGCATCTCGCTTATAAAGGATTTGGTTATGATACGATCAAATCTGTTTTAAATAAAATTTTAAATTTTGATGAATATGAATATTAAGTATGGAGGTAATAAATGAAACTAATTGTCGGTATCTTAAGTTTTTTACTTGGTATATATAATGTAACTAAACTTTACAAACAAGATAGTCTTAAATAAAAGGAGTCTTTTTATGATAGATTTAGTTTTGCTAGGTTGTGGAGGCAATATGCCAATGCCAAATAGATTTCTCTCTTCTTTGTTTATAAATTATAAAGGAAGAAAAATACTTATTGATTGTGGTGAAGGTACTCAAGTTTCTATGAGAATGAAAAATTGTGGTTTTAAAAATATAGATTTAATATGTATAACTCACCTTCACGGCGATCATTTTTACGGTCTTATGGGACTTTTATCTACTATAGGAAATAGCTCTAGAATTGATGATTTAACTATAGTTGGTCCTAAAGGTATTGGTAAAATGATAAATGCGCTTAAAACTTTAATAGAATACTTACCATATAAAATAATTGTTGTTGAAAATCCTAAAGGTACATTCTCTTTGGTTAATGATATATTAAAAGATATAGAGATTTCGACTTTAGAGCTAGATCATTCAAGCGAGTGCCTAGGATATAGCTTATACTTTAAGAGAACACCTAAGTTTAATATAGAAAAAGCTATCAAAAACAATGTTCCTAAATTATTATGGCAAAAACTTCAAAGTGGAAAAAATATAGTTTTTGAAAATATTGAGTACTCTCCAGATATGGTTTTAGGAGATAATCGAAAAGGAATAAAAATTAGCTTTATTACAGATACAAGACCAATATTATCAATTCCTGAGTTTATAAATAACAGTGATTTATTCATATGTGAAGCTATGTATGGAGATGATTTAGATATATCTAAAGCTGTTAAAAATAAGCATATGACATTTAGAGAGGCTGCCAATTTAGCAAGACTTGGTAATGTTAAGACATTACTTTTAACTCACTTTAGCCCTTCTCTAGAAGATCCTAATCTATATATAAAAAATGCAACTGATGTATTTGAAAATACTATAGTTGGAAAAGATAGATATGATATTAATTTAAATTTTGAAAATTAACTATATAAAAAGGATGTAACTTAATTTTATAAAACTAAGATACATCCTTTTATTTTAATTAATATTTAATATTAATTATTTACATACATTTCCAGCTACATTTAATACATCCCATGTTCTAGCAAATGGTGGTGCATAACATAAATCTAACATTCCTAATTGATTAGTTGTTAATTTTCCAAATATAGCTGCTGCTATTACATTACATCTTTGAACTGAGTCTTTAAATCCAGCAACTTGTCCACCTAATATAACCTTAGTATCTGCATCATAAACAAGCTTTACATATATTTTATCTCTACCTGGATAGTAATTTGTTTGGTTAAAGTCTGATATAAATTTAGCCTTATAGTTTATACCTAGCTTTTGAGCTTGTATTTCTGTCATACCAGTTGAAGCTGCTTCCATATCCATAACTTTTATACAGCTTGAACCTAATGATCCTTGGAATGAGTTATTTGCTCCTGCTAAATTTTCACCAACTATTCTACCTAATTTATTAGCTCCTGTTGCAAGAGGTACATATGAATCTTGACCTGTTACTATATTTTGTATAGTAGCACAATCTCCAGCTGCATATATATCTTCAACTGAAGTTCTACCAAATTCATCAACTATTATAGCTCCATTTGGTAACATTTCTATAGATGTATCTTTTAAGAATGACGTATTTGGTCTTACTCCTGTTGCTATAATAACTACATCAGCTTCATATTCACCTTTGTTTGTTATAATTTTTTCTACCTTAGTTTCTCCAACTAATTCAGATACTAGTTCTTCTAATCTTAAATCTACATCGTGTTTTTTAATCTCTTCTTCTAATACGTCAGTTATTTCTTTGTCAAAAACTTGCGCAAGAACTCTTGATTCTGATTGGAATACTCTTACTTCTTTACCTAACTGCTTAGCAGCTTCAACAGCTTCAAGACCTATAAATCCTGCACCTATTATAGCTACCTTTTGATTTTCTTCTTTATTTAATAATTCTTTTACTTTTATTCCATCTTCCATAGTCTTTAACGTTGAAACATTCTCTAACTTAACATTTTTTATAGGAGGTATTATACTACTTGCTCCTGTTGCTATCATTAACTTATCATAAGAATCTTCAAATTCAACATTTGTTTCTAAATTTCTTACTGTAACTTTTTTAGCCTCTGTATCAACCTTAACAACTTCATGGAATACATTTAAATCTATTCCTGTTTCTCTAAATTTTTCTGCACTTCTTGCTATCATATTATTAGCATCATCGAAGAATCCTCCAACAAAGTATGGAAGCCCACATGCTCCAAATGATACTACATCTGTTTTTTCATATACTACAACATCATATTCAGGTTTCATTCTTTTTAACTTAGCTGCTGCACTCATCCCAGCTGCAACTGCACCTACTATAATTACTCTCATTATAATTCTCCCTCCCTAAATAAATCACATTATTTCTAAAAGTATTTTTTTATTTTTATTTATCTTTATAAGCTAGTTATTATATTAACACTTTTTTTTCATAAAATCTATAGTATATTAGTTTATTTTACATTATTCTACAATATTTAATAAGTAATTATTATTTACACAAAATCTACATAGCTAAAGTAATGTATCGAATAAATATTTTATTATATAAAATTTTATAAATTATTAAAAACTTTTTAATTTTATCAAATTAATTAATGTTACATATATAAGTTAATGATATATAATCATTGATTTTATATCATTTTTTAATAATAAAAAAGCATCTGTATATTTACAGATGCTTAAAATATTATCTAACCGATCTTTTTGTTACTCTTCCTTTTTTAGTAACATTTTCAGCCTTTACTTTAGCCTTAGCTTGTTCATGTCCTGGGAATACTATTTGTGGATTCTCTGTATTTTTCTTATATAAAGTAAACTTCGATCCTATAGCTTGAACAAACTCAGCTCTTAAAGCTTCACATATAGCATTAGCAGTTTCTTTAGTTTCAAGTCCTGCAGTTTCAAGTATTGTTACTTTAACTATTTCTCTTTTTCTTAACATATCATCTAATTGCTCTAAAAAGCTTTCAGTAACTCCATCTTTACCTATTTGAGTTGAAGGCTTTAAAGTATTTGCTATTGATCTTAAATATGCTCTTTGCTTACCTTTTAACATTGTGTCACCTCATCTATATTAATTATAGAATTCAAATTCTATTTCGTAAATTCTAACTGTATCTCCATCTTCTATTCCCATTTCTCTTAATCTATCGAATACACCTTGGCTTTCCATAGCTTTTTGGAAATATTGAAGAGATTCCATATCATCAAAGTTAACAGAGTACATAATTCTTCTTAAAGATTTACCAGTTACTACATATACTCCATCTTCTATATCTATTTGTAAACCTTCATCTTGTACTTCATCAAGTTCAGGTCTAAACATTTCTTCTTCTGAAACTAACTCTATTTCTTCAGCTTCTCTTAATAATTCAGATACATAAGCAATTACATCATCTACACCTTGACGTGTTGCAGCAGACATTTTAAATACTTTGTATCCTCTTCCCTCTAATTCATTTTTGAATTCATCAAATATACTTTCATCTTCTAGTATATCCATCTTATTAGCAACTACAACTTGTGGTCTTGTAGCTAATTTTTCATTGTATAGTTTTAATTCACCATTAATTTTATCAAAGTCATCTAAAGCATCTCTGCCTTCTAAACCAGATATATCAACTATATGTATTAAAACTTTAGTTCTTTCAACATGTCTTAAGAAGTCATGGCCTAAACCTACACCTTCTGCAGCACCTTCTATAAGACCTGGTATATCAGCTAAAACAAAGCTCTCTCCAAATTTAGTTTGAACAACACCTAAATTAGGAGTTAATGTTGTAAAGTGGTAGTTAGCTATCTTTGGTTTAGCTTTAGTTACTACAGATAAGAATGTTGACTTACCTACGTTAGGGAATCCTAAAAGACCAACATCAGCTATCATTTTAAGTTCTAATACTACCCATTTTTCTACACCGTCACTACCTGATCTAGCAAAAGCAGGAGCTTGTCTAACTGCATTGGCAAAGTGTTGGTTTCCTTTTCCACCTCTACCACCTTTAGCAACTACAGCTCTATCTCCTTCTTCTTTTAAATCTGCTATAACAAGACCTGTAGCTTCATCTCTTATTATTGTTCCAGGAGGAACTTTAAGGATTAAGTCTTCCCCATTTCTTCCTGCTTTTCTTTTTTTGCTACCATCTTCTCCGTGTTCTGCTACATATTTTCTTTGATATTTAAAGTCCATTAATGTTCTTAAACCTAAATCAACTTCAAATATTACACTAGCCCCGTTTCCACCGTCTCCACCGTCTGGACCACCAGCTGGAACATATTTTTCTCTTCTAAATGATACCGCACCATTTCCGCCATTTCCTGACTTAACAAAAATCCTAGCTTTATCTATAAACAAATTAATCACCTACTTGTTTAAACTTTTTATTTATTTTTTCCCAAATAGATATATAACATTCTGTAAATATCCATTTACAAGAAAAAGGAGTGTATTAACACTCCTTTTATTTAGCATTACTCAGCTATTGATACTGGGTATACACTAACTTTCTTTCTTTTCTTATCTTTTCTTTCGAATTTAACAGCACCGTCAACTAATGCGAATAAAGTGTCATCTCCACCTTTACCTACGTTAGTTCCTGGATGTATCTTAGTACCTCTTTGTCTTACTATTATACTACCAGCAGTTACTACTTGTCCGTCGAATCTCTTAACACCTAATCTCTTAGATATAGAATCTCTACCGTTTTTAGAAGACCCTACCCCTTTCTTAGATGCAAGTAACTGTAAGTTCATGTTTAACATATGGAGTCACCCCCTACTTTTTTAAGATTTTTATATTTTTGGGATATTCCCTTTTAATTTCTTCAATAGCTAATTGAAAATGATTTAGCAGTAATTTAGAATCTTCTAGATATCCATCTTTTACGATGCATTCTATATGACCTTCTTTACCTATAACTTTCTCAAATTCAACCTTTACAAGCTTGTCTAATGAGTTTATAACTGCAATTGCATTAGATGTAACCGCAGAACATACTATATCATATCCTATTTCAGCATAATCAGCATGACCCTTAAGACAAAAGCCTCTTATTGAAAAGTCATCATCGTAATAATATTTAACTTTTATCATTACTTAACCATTAATTAAGCGTTTATCTTTTCGATAACTATCTTAGTGTATGGTTGACGATGTCCTTGCTTTCTTCTGTAGTCTTTCTTAGCTTTGTACTTGAAAACTATAACTTTCTTAGCTTTACCTTGTTCAACAACTTTTGCTTGAACAGAAGCACCTTCAACTGTAGGAGCTCCAACTACTAACTCACCATCTTTAGTGCAAGCTAATACTTCGTTTAAAGTAACTACATCACCTGCATTACCTTCTAACTTTTCAACGAATAATACATCACCTTCAGCAACTTTATATTGCTTTCCACCTGTTTTAACTATAGCGTACATTAAATACACCTCCTCGGTCTCAAAACTCGCCATATAGGTACTTCTCTTAAGAAGTTTTCAACCTTTTCTGTGCGGCATTTACAGTTATTAATATTACTATAATATTTGTCATATGTCAACTAACTATTATAAATTATATTTAATTTTTCATAATTTATTTTATCATTTTCACATAATCCTATTTTTGTACTATATTTTTTAGATATATTTTCTATTATAGACATAAAATTCATTTTTATAAGTTTTAAAGTTCTACTATTTAACTCTATAGTTACATCTTTGTATGATGTATGTGTACTAATTCTTATTATCTCTTTCTCTATATCATCTAAAATAAAATTAATAGATTTTGTTGATCCTTTACCTTCACAAGTATAACATTCTTCCAAATAATATTTGTCTATCGATTCTCTTTCTCTTCTTCTTGTAATCTCCACTAGACCTAACCTTGTCATTCCTAATACTTCAGTTTTTCTTTTATCTTTTTTAAACTCTTCATTTAATATATTTATTATTTCTTGTTTATACTTTGCTTTGTGCATATCTATAAAATCAACTATTACTATTCCACCTATATCTCTTAATTTAAGTTGTCGGCAAACTTCAATTGCGGCTTCTATATTAGTTTGATACACTGTTTCCTCAAGCTTTAAATTTCCAGTAAACCTACCTGTATTAACATCTATTACAGTAAGTGCTTCTGTTTTATCTATTATTAAATATCCTCCGCTTTTTAGCCATACCTTTTTACTTAAAGCTTTTTCAATTTGATTTTCCACTCTATATAAGTCAAATATATCTTTATTTTCTTCTAGTTCTAGTTTTTCTATATACTCTTTTTTTATAGATTTTAATATATTTTTTAATTCATCATACTTACATTTATCATTTGTAACTATCTTCTCAATATCTTCATTTACATTATCTTTTATATACTTAGACGAAAAATCTAATTCTTTATATAAAAGTTTTGGTCCTATTCCTAATTTATATTCTTTAATTATTTCTTCATATCTTTCTTTTAGCTCATTTATATCCGCTTCTAACTCTTCTTTTGTACAGCCTACAGCTTCAGTCCTTATTATCAGCCCCTTAGTACCTTTACTTACACTATTAGCAATTTTTTTCAATCTAAATCTTTCTTTTTCATCTAATATCTTATTAGATATTGTAATTCTATCATTAGTAGGAATATAAACTAAATATCTACCAGCTAAACTTATCTCAGTATTTAATTTAGCTCCTTTAGTTCCTACTTCTTCCTTATTTACTTGTACTAATATATCTTGGCCTGCTTTTATATTGCTATCTTTATCTAATTGCAAGTATGCCAACTTTTCAAATCCTATATCTACAAAACATGCTTGTATACCTAGTATTACTTTTTTAACTACACCTCTGTATATATTTGATACCTTTTTAGAGTTTTTATTATCTTCTATTAATAACTCTATTAATTTATCATCTTCTAATATTGCTGTTTTTTGAGATGAAACTAAATATTCGACTATGATTTTTTTCATTTAATTCTCCTTAAATTACTACTTATATATATCTTATTATAATAAAAAATTCGCTTCGCTCATGTCGCCAACGACTTCGTCCGTTGCTCAAAATCTTTTTTACGCTCAAAACCAACTTATTGATATTACTTACATTCAGAAGTTATCCACATTTTTTTAAGTATTATAATATCCTTAAGCGTAAAAAAAGGTGGCATAAACCACCTTTTTTACATAGGAGATACTAATTGACCATCCTGTAATTTATATAAATCTCTTCTTAATATATCTACATCTAAAGGATCCATATCTAATTCTAATAAATCTAATATTTTAGGTATAAATATATTAGTATTTAAATTAGCCTTAGAACCAGTAGCTATTGTTGCCTCTAAAGTTAACACATTATCTTGTACATCTAGTAAATCAAAATTCCTAATCATAGGTCTTATATCAGATTCTACTATTTTACCTTTTTTATTTTTCTTAGTAATCATTATTTCATCTTGAGACATAAACTCTAATATTTTACTTTTTACATATTCTTTAGTTAAAGTCTTTTCTGTTTCTATTGTAAATATATATTCTCCATATTCTATAACAGATGCTAAAGATGGCTCTTGCTTATCTATTTCTTTAGCTTCTATAAATTTTATACCTTGTGGTAATTGTGCGTTCATTCTGTTTAGATATTCTTCTACACTTAGGTCCTCTTCTATTTCAACGTCAACATATTCTCCTTGACTTTCTGTTCCAAGAGCTAAAGCATTTCCGTAACTTATCTTAGGATGTGGATTGAACCCTTGTGAATGAACTAAATCTATTTCAGCTCTTCTAAATGCTCTTTGTAATAATTGTTGTAAATCTAGATGAGATATATAAATCATATCTCCTTCTTTATTAAATTTCGTTCTTATTATTTTCATAATTAACACATCCCCCTTCCTATATCATGTGCATTTATACCACATGCATTACATTTGTGTCTACAATCCGGAGTAACTGTGTCACTTTTAGCTTTTTCATTTTCTCTTATTAAGAATTTCTTGCTAACTCCTACATCTATATGATCCCATGGGAATACTTCGTCGTAACTTCTTTCTCTATTTGCATAGAAATCTATTGAAAGATTATTCTTTTCCATAGCTTCTTTCCAAGTATCTAAATTGAAGTACTCTGACCATCCATCAAATTTAGCTCCTGCCTTAAATGCATCATATATAACTTTACCTATTCTTCTATCTCCTCTAGCTATTACTGCTTCCATTAAACTAGTTTTAGAATCATGATAGTTATATTTTATATCTTTATTTTTTAGTTTTTTAACTAAGTGTCTTTGCTTTTCAACAACTTCTTCAGTTGTATCTTGTCCATGCCATTGGAATGGTGTAAATGGTTTAGGTACAAATGTTGATGTACTTACTGTAACACCAAAACTTCTTTTTAACTTACCATTATGAACTTCTCTGTACATATCAATTACATCATATGCAAGTTTTGCAATTCCATCTAAATCATCATAAGTTTCTGTTGGTAAACCTATCATGAAGTATAGCTTTACACTATTCCATCCCATTTCAAATGCTTTTTTAGTTGCATTTTGTAAATCTTCTTCACTTACACCTTTGTTTATAACATCTCTAAGTCTTTGAGTTCCAGCTTCTGGTGCAAAAGTTAATCCTGATTTTCTTACTTGTTGTATTTTTTCCGCTATTTCCATAGAGAAGTTATCTAATCTAAGAGATGGTAATGATATTCCGATATTATTAGATGCATATTCATCAACTAAGTAGTCTGTTAACTCTGATAATTTAGAGTAATCGCTAGTACTTAATGATGATAAAGATATCTCATCATAACCTGTACTCTTTACTAACTTATCTACTATTTCTTTTAATCTCTCTACACTTTTTTCTCTTATTGGTCTGTATATCATTCCAGCTTGACAGAATCTACATCCTCTTGTACATCCTCTAAATAGCTCAAGTACAACTCTATTATGAACTGTATCTATAAATGGAACTATTAATTTTTCTGGATATGGTACATTTTCAACATCTTTTATTATTCTCTTATGAGGTTTAGATGGTATATTTTCTCTATTTGGTACAACTTCTTTAACTGTATTATCTTCATTGTACGTAACATCATAGAAGCTAGGTATATAAACCCCTTCTATTGAAGATATTTGATATAAGAAATCTTCTCTAGTAGTTTTATTCTTCTTCCATTCTTTATAAGCGTTTAGTATTTCTAAGTTTACTTCTTCACCTTCACCTAAAACAACTATATCAACGAAATCAGCCATAGGCTCTACGTTATATGCACATGGACCTCCAACTAATATAAATGGATCATCTAATTTTCTTTCAGTTCTAAGTATAGGTACATTTGCTAAGTCTAACATATTTAATATATTTGTATATGAAAGCTCATATTGAAGTGTGAATGCTATAACATCAAAATTAGTTATAGGTTCTCTTGACTCTAAAGCAAATAGTGGTATATTCTTTTCCCTCATCATATTTTCCATATCAACAGCAGGTGCATATACCCTCTCACAGAATATTTTTTCATCTCTGTTGATTACATCATATAGTATATGACTTCCTAAGTGACTCATACCAACTTCATATAAGTCTGGGAAACATTGAGCATATCTTATTAAGCTTTCATCTGACGTATCCTTATGTATTGAATTTATTTCATTTCCAAGATACCTAGCAGGCTTTTCAACCTTCTTTAAAATTCTCTTTAAGTCTACCTTATTCATGTATCTTAAAACCTCCGATAAGCGTATTATTTTAAAACATAAATATTATTATACACGATATGATATTATGTATCAAAACTTTATTTATTACAATATAGTTTTTCCATTTTATATTCATATAAACTAAAATACATTGAAAAAATACATTTACATTTAGATATTCATCTAAATTTATATTATATTAATCTATTATGCTAATTCTTTTACTAAATATATTGAAATTACTATTATAAAATTTTTTTACTATGAAAATATAACCTATTATAATCTAATATTTACAATAATTGTAATTAACTAACACAACGAGTTATATTATAATTATTTTAGTACATAATAATATTATTTGAATATTATTTTGTTTAAAAGTATACTCTATGGGTATAAATTTTTTATGTATATCGTTAATTTTTTTAGGAGGACTTATTATGAGTAATGTATTTGAAGTAAAAAAAGATATTTACTTTACAGGTGTTGTTGATAAAGATTTAGAAGTTTTTGATATAATAATGGAAACTGAGTTTGGTACAACTTATAACGCTTATATAATAAAAGATGAAAAGACTGTTTTATTTGATACTGTAAAACCAAACTTTAAAGATGAATTTTTAAATAATATATCTCAAGTTACTGATGTGGCTGATATAGACTATGTAGTAGTACATCACACAGAACCTGACCATGCTGGTAGCTTAAAGTATATATTAGATTTAAATCCAAACATAGAAGTATTTTGTACAAAAGCAGCTAAAATGTACTTAGATGAACAAATAAATAAGCCATTTAAATGTCATGTTATAACTGATGGTGAAGTTTTAAATATAGGTAAAAGAAACCTTAAGTTTATAACTGCTCCTTTCCTACATTGGGCTGATACTATGTTTACTTATGTTGAAGAAGATAAAACATTATTTACTTGTGATGCTTTTGGATGTCATTTTGCAAATGTTGATGCTAATTCTGTTGAAAGTGAAGATTACTTAAAATCAGCTAAGCACTACTATGATTGTATAGTTAAGCCTTTTGCTAAACACGTATTAAATGCTATTAATAAAGTTGTTGAATTAGAATTAGATTTTGACACTATATTAACATCACACGGTCCAATGCTTACTAAAGACCCTATGGCTCAAGTTAAAAGATATTTAGATTGGTCTACAGAAGTAGTTAATACTACTAATCAAAACCAAGTTGCTATATTCTATTTATCTGCATATACTAACACTTTAGTTATGGCTAAAAATATAGAAAAGGGCTTACTTGAAGAAGGATGTAAAGTTACTTTATACGACTTAGAAAATATGAACTTAAAAGAAATACATGACGCAGTAGTTATGTCTAAAGTAATATTATTAGGTTCTCCAACAATAAATAAAACTATGGTTAAGCCAATGTGGGATTTATTCTCTGTTATAGACCCTATGGCTAATATAGGTAAAATAGGTGGAGTATTTGGTTCTTACGGATGGAGTGGTGAAGGTATCACTATGGCTGAAACTTTAATAAAAGCTATGTCATTCAAAATGCCTGTTCCAACTCTTAAAAAGAAATTCTTCCCTTCAGAAGAAACTCTTCAAGATTGTGTAGACTTTGGTAAAGAATTTGCTAAATTAGTAAAATAATTTATATAAAAGGAACTATATTAAATATAGTTCCTTTATTTATATATATCCGTTGCTCAAAATGTTATTTTTTAAGTTTACAAAGTTACTGATATGACTTATATGCAAAAAGAGTATCTATAAATTTAGATACTCTTTATTTTAAATATAAATAATTTAATTTATCCCTATATTAATTAAACTCTTTGGCTAGTAGTTTTTCTAACTTCTCTCCAAGATAACTCTCCCCTGTCTAGTGCATTAATAAATATTTCAGCTGATGCTAAGTTTGTAGCTATAGGTACATGATATACATCACATAATCTTATTAAAGCTTGTATATCAGTCTCATGAGCTTGAGATGTAAGTGGGTCTCTTAAAAATATAACTAAATCTATATCTTGAGACACTATTAAAGATCCTATTTGTTGATCTCCCCCTAGAGGACCAGATGCCAATCTATTTACATCTAGAGATGTTTCATCCATTATTCTTTTTCCTGTAGTACCTGTACCATATAAACCATAGTTTTTTAATATTCTTTCATATGCTATACAAAATCCTATCATTGTATCTTTCATTTCATCATGTGCTATTAATGCTATATTCATATTACGCTCCTAATTTAAAAGTTTATTTTTTTTCTTCTCATGCCTACATTTAGTACTAATCCAAGATTAGCTAATGATGTAAGTAAAGAACTACCACCATAGCTTATAAATGGAAGTGTTACCCCAGTTACTGGAATTACAGCAACAGTCATACCTATATTTTGAATAATCTGATAAGCAAACATACTCATAACTCCAATTACTATAAGGGTTCCATAAAAATCTTTCGCTTCTCTTGATAATATTATCATTCTAAGTAAAAATAATGTGTAAAGCAGTATTACAACTAACATTCCTATTACACCTAATTCTTCCCCTATAACAGCAAATATAAAATCACTTTCTTGTACTGGTAAAAATCCTTCTTGATTTTGAGTCCCATTATATAATCCCTTACCTGTTAAACCTCCAGAACCTATCGCTATCATAGATTGCATAACTTGATAGTTACCCTTATATGTAGGATCATCTGGATGCAAGAATGCTTCAATTCTTTCTTTTTGATGTGATGCCATCATCATATACATTAGCGGAAGTGATACTATAGCTATAATGATAACTCTTTTTATTAGTTTTATATTAAGTCCTGCAGTAAATAACATACCTGCAATTATACAACAAAATACTATAGCTGTACCTAAATCTGGTTGGGCAAATAATAACCCTATAAAAGGCACTGCATAAATAACAACTGGTATTATCTCTTTTAAAGTATTTAGCTTATCTTTCTTAGACTCTACTATTTTAGCATAACTCAATATAAATGTTAGTTTAACTAATTCAGATGTCTGAAAATCTAATGGTCCTAAATTTAACCAAGACCTTGCCCCTCCTCTTTCAGCACCTATACCAGGTATTAAAACAATGCCCAATAAAATTAAACTAATAACATATAAACCTTTATAATATTTGCCTAAAAAATTATAGTCAAACATTAATATTCCTATTATCATTAACATTCCTAAACCAAAAGCAGCACCTTGTTTATAAATTTGGAAGTAGTTTCCTGTCTCATTTGCATGAGTAGCACTACTTAATATTAATAACCCAAAAGAAAATATACAAAGTACTATAATTATAAGCTTCCAATCTAGTTGTTTTATCAATTTAATCATCGATTTACGTTCAGCCATATTTTCACCGTCTTTCTAAAATCAATAAAAACCACAAAGGGGGATAATAATCCCCCTTCACCTTTACATTTTTCTCTCTTTTATATTTTTTAGCGGTATATTTGCAACTAATGCAGATACCGGCATATCATCATTATCTCCTCTAGACTTTGACATTTTTATTTCAAGTCCGTCTTCTTCTATTTCAGCATAATTAGCTATAACTTTAAGAATATCCGTCTTTATAAGATCTAGAAGCTTAGGAGAACAGTCAACTCTATCGTGCACTAAAACTAATTTTAATCTTTCTTTTGCTACAGATTTACTAGTTTTAGATTCATTAGAAAAAACTTTAAATAAATCTAACATAGATATATCCCCCTTTACTATTTAGCCATACCAAATATTTTCTTTATTTTAGTGAAGATATTAGCTTCTTCTTCTAACTCTAACATTGGTACATCATCTCCTAATATTCTTCTTGCTATATTCTTATATGCTTGTCCAGCAAGAGACTTATTGTCAAGTATAGCAGGCTCTCCTTTGTTAGTTGAAACTATTATACTTTCATCATCAGGTACTAAACCTAACAATTTAATGGCTAGTATCTCTATAATATCCTCTTTATTCATCATGTCGCCACGTCTTACCATGTCGTGTCTTATTCTATTTATTACTAATCTTATATCATTTATTTCATTAGCTTCTAATAGTCCTATTATTCTATCAGCATCTCTGACAGCTGATACTTCTGGATTTGTTACAACTATAGCTCTATCTGCTCCTGCTATAGCATTTTTAAAACCTTGTTCTATACCTGCTGGGCAATCTATTATTATATAATCAAATGATTCTCTAAGTTTATTACATAAATCATTCATTTGTTCAACTGTAACTGCATTTTTATCTCTAGTTTGAGCAGCTGGTAATAGGTATAAATTTTCAAATCTTTTATCTTTTATTAATGCCTGTTTTAGTCTACATGTACCTTCAACAACATCAACTATATCATAAACTATTCTATTTTCAAGTCCCATAACTACATCTAAGTTTCTAAGACCTATATCTGCATCTACTATAACTGTCTTTTTATTTTCTAAACTTAGTGCAGTTCCTAAGTTAGCCGCGGTAGTAGTTTTTCCAACTCCACCTTTACCTGATGTTATAACTATAACTTCACTCATAACACTACCCCCTGTATAATTAATACTTCTTTATTTTATCGTTTTTGGCAAGTAACTCTCTATAACAATTATATCATTACTTACAAATGCTATTTCTGGTATATTCTGTTTATTTCCTTCATAATTTTCATCGTCTGGTGCTTCTGCAATGTTTCCAGCTATCTGCAATACTTTAGGATTTAAATTTCCAGCAACTACATATGCATTTTTATTTCCATGTGCTCCTGCATGTATAAATCCAGATACAGATCCCATAACAATAACATTTCCACTTGCTACAACTCTAGCTCCAGAACTTATATCCCCCATAACTACAACATTGCATGTAGCACTTACCTGTGACCCAGATTTCATATCCGTCATTACAATTATATCTCCATCAAACTCAATATTTTCACCTGATCTTAAATTCGTTACGTATTTAGTTTGGAAATTTGTAATTTCTTTTTTATTGTATTCTTCAATAAACTCTACGTCAAATTTAGATGATATATCATCTTTTAACATCATAATTTGTACATCACTTAAATACTCACAGTTTATAGAACAAATCTTTGCTCCATTAAAAAATCCAATAGCTGATTCTAATTTATCTATTATGCTATTTTTTATTTCATCAAAAGTCGCTTTTCTTTTGATGTTTACAATTATACCTTTTTTGCTACCTTTAAATTCTACTAATTCACCTGTTGTAAATTCATTCACAGACATAACAACCTCCAGAATGATATATCATTTTATATATTCTTTAAAAAATCTCTAATTCCTTTTTATTTTTTCATTTGTGATACAAAGTTTATGTTTTCTTTTTCTATTGTACCAGTATTTTCATCATTTTTATTATTTTTTTCGCCCTTATTATTGTCTAAATCAAAATATGACCCTAATACCTCTCTAATAAGTAACATTGCATTACTACTACTTTCTCCTTGAGGAATCATAGCAACTACTGCTATTTCAGGATCATCTGCTGGTGCAACTGCTACTGCCCAAGCAAATGACTTATAACTTTCTTTATATGAATCTATTTTTTCATCAGTTATTTTAGGATTTAGTTCTTTTATTGCTTTTCTTAAATACGAAGCATTTACTTTATCAGTGTCTTCTAATTTAACATTGACACCATCTTTTAACTCTTCCTCTAATGACTTTCGTTCTTCCTCTTTTAAATCTTTTCTTTTTAATTCTTCTTTTATTTCATTTATTCTTTCTTCTGTCAATTCCTTTTCTCTTGCTTTTTTCATTTTTTCAGCAAGTTTAACAGCTTCATCTAAAGATACCCCATATGATGACATATGGCTCTTTAAATATTCAACTTCATTTTCAGTAGGTATTTTACCACTTTTTTCTGCAGTACCAGTTTTAGATGCTACACTTATAGGATAATTAGGTCCAAATATTCCTTTTCCTGAACCTTGTGTAGAAACTCTTTTCATACCTTCAATTAAATCTTTTAATTTTTCAGGATTATTGAAATCTATTTTTTCTACTTTATTTTCATCTATATCTACATTATTATAATCATTTGATATAACTCTATCTACTACTGATAATTCTACTAAATTTCCTCCGTTACCAATAGCTGCAACATATCTTGCCATCTGAGCAGGTGTATATTGATTCTCACCTTGACCTATAGATATATTAAATGTATCTGCAGTACTCCATTTTGCAAAATTTAAATAACTAAATACTATAGAGTCTGCTAAAGTTTCTACCCTATCTTCTTTTACCTTCATTTTAGTAAGTCTTTCCATAGCTTCTACTCTACCTACAGTTTTTGTTTCATCTGCCCAAGAAACTATTTCTTCTATCCTATTTTCATATTCTTTAGGATTTTTAGATTTACTTATATCGGTAAAATCATTTGCCATCTCTTTTGTAAGATAATCTCTTAATAAAGTTTTTGTAGTTTCAAGCTTAGCTGCCATATTAGGGACGCTACCTTTTCTTTCGTCTATTTCTTCATTTAATCCAGTATAATCATCAAGACCAAATTTCTTAGCATATTCTATTATGCCTTTTGCTCCAACTTTAACACTTGGGTCTTTCCCACCTGTATAATTTTTACCTGATCCTATAGTGTAAAAATATATATTACAAGATTCTTGTATTGCTTTATACAAATCTGTATATCCATGATTACTTCTAGACTTATGCCATATTAAATCTGCAAAAGGTCTACTTTTAGGTCCTCCTAATCTTATTACTCCAGTATCTTGTATTGCATAGTTTGGGCTTAAACCATTATCTATAGCTGCCATCCCTGTTACCATTTTAAAGGTTGAACCAGGTTGGAATACACCTTGTGTAGCTAAATTAACTTGTGGATTTGCTGCTAAAACATCATTTTTATTTTTAGGCTGTAATGCTTGATAATCTTCATATGATATCCCATTAACAAATTTATTCGGGTCATAATTTGGATAACTTGCCATAGATAAAACATCACCATTTTTGGCATCTATTGCTATAACTGCACCCGATGCAGCATTTTTAGCTGCACTTGAAAAAGTTTTGTTTCCATATTTACTTTTATATGTTCCTCCAACTCTAAGTGCTTCTAATACTCCTTTTAGTGCATTTTCAGTATCTTCTTGCAAGTCCTTATCTATACTAAGGTATACTGTATCTCCTGACTTTGGCTCTGATACATCTAATTCCCTAGTTATTCTACCTAATGCATCAACTTGTACCTTTTTATATCCATCAACTCCACGTAGTTGTTCTTCATAGCTTTTTTCTATACCAGATATACCTACAGTATCTCCTTTAGAATAAGTTTTACCTTCTTCTCTATTAAGATACTTATCCTCTTGTCCAGATGGCATTTTCCCCATATGTCCTAATATATGAGATGCTAAAGTTGTATTAGGATAATATCTAACTGGTTCTACAGCTACTGATACCCCAGGTAATTCTATAGCACTTTCTTCAAGTTGAGATATAGTCTTTTGACTTATATCTGTTGCTATAGTTATTGGATTATACTGAGAATATCCTTGAGACTTTATAAGATCTCTAACTACTAATATTTTTCTTGCATCTGAATCGCTTAAGTTTTTATCAATCTTATAATTTTTGTTATTTCTTATTTCATAAAATGCTTTTTTTGCAGTTATTTTACTATCATTTATACCATAACTTTCTAACCAGTCTTGTTTGTTCTTTTCTTCTGTAAATAGCCACTTACTAACTAGAATCGGTGGATAGTATCCATTTTCATTTAGTTTCTTTTGAAGTTTGCTTACCTCTAATTTTCTATCATCTTGAGTAAGTACACCTTCAGACACCAACTGGTCAACTAAATAATAAAAACTTTCTTTTGCATCTAGCTCTTGAGGTATATTGTTATTATTCTTATACTCTCTTATGTTTTTATCAAATGTATAGTAATATTTTCCATTTTGAATATATATAGGAAATTCATCTATGTACTCTTCATTATTTTTTTCTAATAAGTTTATAAGTTTTAAACATATATCATTTGCCATAGACTTGCCGTTAGAGTCTTTTCTTTTTATTTCATCGCCTGATACTTGAACAGTAAATAAATTTTTATTTCCTGCAAGTAACCTTCCATATCTATCTTTTATTTCACCTCTAGGTGCTTTTATTAAAAGTTGCTTATACGTTTTATTCTCAGCTAACTCAGTATAATGTTCATATTTAAAAGTTGTCATATATAATATCTTTACTAATATAACTACAAAAGCTACTAATATAAGATTCTTTATTATAGATAATCTATCTACTTTTTTTCTTTCTTCCATTCAATCACCAACTAATCTTCTTTAAGTTTAAGTATCGATGTTTTAAATAGGTTATATAGTAATACACTCAAAGTTGAATTAATCAAAGGTATAGTTAATATACCTTTAGTAACTAAATTTAATATTCCATAAGTATTATAAACAGGTATTACTGCAACTATATTTACCATAGAATCAAATAAACTAGCTATAAATACTAATGCAAATATGGTTATATTGCTTTCTTTATATATTTTATTTTTTAAGAAGCTGATTCCATATCCTATTGTAAATAAGATTAATGCATTAACACCAAATATACCACCTACAGCTATATCTTTTACAAGACCTATTATAGCACCTATTATACTCGCATCTGTCTCGTCTAAGTAAAGTGATATTATCGTTATGTAAATTGTAAGTAAGTTAAAACTCACATTGAATATGTCTATATAGTTAGTAATACTCATTTCAACTAGTACTAGCAAAATTCCTAAAAGACAAAGTAAAACCTTCTTCATAATTATAATCACCTTTACCCTATATTCCTTGGTTCAACAATAGTCACATCATCTATATTTTTGAAGTTTACATATGGTTTAACTACTACAAACTTCATAGATTTATTTTTATCATCTATAACTTTATCAACTTCTCCTATAGGTATTCCCTCAGGGTATAATCCAAGACCAGATGTTGTTACTACATCACCAGGTAATACGTTATACGAACTATCAAACATATATCCATACAGGTAACCTTTGTTTTTATAATTTTCTTTATCATCTAGTGTAGAGTTTTGAGTTATGACTCCCTTAAGATTAGAGTCTTTTAATAACTTAAAACTTACAGATGATTTTGTATCTAATAAAGATATAGCTTTACTATAGTTATCAGAAACTTCATATACAATTCCTACCAAACCATTCCCATTTATAACTATACTGTCGTCTTTAACACCTTGCTTTCTTCCAGCACCTATAACAAATGAATCATACCAATTTCCATCATTCTTTCCAACTACACTTGTTGAAATACTTTTAGCTTGGTATTTTTCATCTATATAATTTAAAGCTTTTTTTAGACTATCAAGAGATTGAACATCATCTAATTTATTATTTAATGCTATTACCTCTTCTTTTAATTTTTCATTTTCATCTTGTAAACTCTCTAACTTCTTAGAGTTACTTTTATAATTTATTATATCTTTAAAGTTGTCTCTTAAAAATGTAAAACCACTATTTAAATTCTTTCCTATAGGTTCTATTATATCTAAAACAAACTTATCTCCTATAGGATTATTTCCTCCATATCTCCCTATAGATATTCCTACAATTCCAATTAAAGTGATAGCAACTACACCTGTTGCTATCACTTTAAAATTAATCTTTTTTTCTTTTTTATTCTTATCGAATCTCAAAGATATCACCAACTTTTAATTACTTTCTAGCATTCATCATTAATACTTTTTCAAATATTTCTTGATCTTCAACTGACTTACCTGTTCCTAAAGCAACACAATCTAAAGGATTTTCAGCTATTTGTACTGGCATTCCAGTTTCCTGCTTAACTAATTTGTCTAGACCTCTAAGTAATGCTCCCCCTCCAGTTAACATTATTCCGTTTTCCATTATATCTGATGCTAACTCTGGTGGTGTTTTTTCTAAAGTTGACTTTATCGCATCTACTATTGAGTTTATAGGCTCATTTAATGCATCTCTTACTTCTGCTGAACTTATTTCTATTGTCTTAGGTAATCCTGATATTAAATCTCTACCTCTTATTTGCATGTTTTGTTCTTGATCATCCTTAAAAGTAGATCCTATGCTTATTTTTACATCTTCAGCTGTTCTTTCACCTATAGCTAGGTTATATGTCTTTTTAACATAACTAACTATAGATTCATCAAATTCATCTCCACCGATTCTTATTGATTTAGCTGTAACTATACCACCTAAAGATATTATAGCTATTTCAGTAGTACCTCCACCGATATCTACAACCATATTACCTTCTGGCTCTTCTACTCTAAGACCTGCTCCTATAGCTGCAGCCATTGGCTCTTCTATAAGATAAGCATCTCTCGCACCTGCTGTTCTTGCAGCTTCTTCTATTGCTCTTTTTTCTACTTCTGTAACTCCATAAGGAACACATATAGCTATTCTTGGTGTTACAACACCTTTTTTAGCTGCTGCCTTTTGTATAAAGTATCTAAGCATAGATTCAGTAACATCAAAATCAGCTATAACTCCATCTTTCATAGGTCTTATAGCTACTATATTTCCTGGTGTTCTACCTATCATTTTTTTAGCTTCTTCACCAACTGCTAAAACTTCCTTACTGTCATCTCTTATTGCAACAACAGATGGTTCTCTTACTACTATTCCTTCTCCTTTTATGTAAACTAACGTATTAGCTGTTCCTAAGTCTATCCCCATATCTTTTGTCATTTTTTTGAATCCAAACATAGACATGAATCCTTTTTTTTCTTTTTTATCTTTCTTTTCCTTAGTCATAATTGTGCTCCTTCCTATTTTTCAAATTAAATTATCATATTTTCTTTAAAACTAAAATACATTCCGTCTCCAATTATTATATGATCTATAACTTCTATCCCTATTATTTCTCCACAACTAATAAGTCTTTTAGTTATATTTTTATCCTCTACTGAAGGTTCTATACTTCCAGATGGGTGATTATGTATTAAGATAATTTTATTTGAACTCCTTTTTATTGCTTCTATAAAAACTTCTCTCGGATGTACTAGTGATGAGTTTAACGTTCCTACTGATACATCCACATCCGTTATTATTTCATTTTTTGTATTTAAAAGAACTACCTTAAAAACTTCTTTTTTTAGGTATCTTAAACTATCCATATAATATTTATATATATCCCAAGGGTTTTTAACCTTATACTTATTAGGTTTAAAACTTGCGACTCTTCTTCCTAGCTCTAATGCTGCCTTTATCATAGTTGCTTTTGTTAATCCTACACCATCTATTTCGCATAACTCATCAATAGTTATATCTTGTAGATACCTTATGCCTTGAGAATCTTTGTTTATTATATAATTTGCTAGGTCAATTACATTTTTTTGCTTGGTTCCGGTTCTAAGAATAATTGCTAATAACTCTGCATTAGATAAACTTTTTTCACCCTGAGCAAGCATTTTTTCTCTAGGCCTTTCTTCTAATGCCATATCTTTAACTGTCATATTTGCATTAAAAGTTTTATTCAGATACATCGCCCTCCATAAAAAGATTTATGTTAAAATATTTTTTTAATAAGTCACTTAGTCTAGATATAGGTAATCCTACTATATTAAAATAATCACCTTGAATTTCCTCTACTAATAGTGCCCCATATCCTTGTATTCCATAAGCTCCTGCCTTATCTAAAGACTCTTTAGTTCTTATATAATCATTTATATCTTCTTCAGATAAATTTTTAAATTTAACATTACTAATTACATAATCTATTATCTTTTTATTGTTATCTAAATTTATTAAGCTAATTCCAGTTATAACCTGATGAGTTCTGCCAGATAAACTTGTTATCATTTTCCTAGCTTCTATCTCATCTTTAGGTTTCCCTAATACAGTATTGTCTAATACAACAATAGTATCTGCACTTATAACCAAATCACTTTTTTGTCTAAACGCTATATCTATTCCTTTTTCAAATGCAAGCCTCATCACCATCTGACAAGGAGACTCACCTTCTAATCTTAATTCTTCTATGGAACTTGCCATTATTTTAAATTTAACATTAGTATTTTCTAAAATTTCTTTTCTTCTAGGAGAGGCTGATGCCAAGATTATATTCATTGATTCACCTCATTACAGTACTTAGAATTTGTACTTATTAAGTCTATCATTATATTGTAAAAATTTCAACACAAATGTCGAACGTTTATATATAGTATATATCTAATTTACAATAAAAATTAGTTACATTTTAGTAATATTTGAAATTTGCTAACAACAAAAAAATAAAGGTATGAAAACTCATACCTTTATTCTAACCATATTATATAGTTTTAATAGCTTTTTTAGGACATTTTTGCATACATAAGTGGCAACCTACACATTTAGATTCATCGACAATATGCTTTTGTTTCAATTCACCTTGTATTGCATTAAATTTGCATTGTTTTTTACATATTGTGCATCCAATACAAATATCTTGATCTATTGTTACCTTTTTATTTTTGCTAATATCACCATTTATTACCTTAGTAGGGCATTTTCTTACACATTCCATACACTCAACACATTTTACATAATTTATCTTAGCAATTTTATTTTCAAATTCAATAGCTCCAAACAAACAAGCTTTTTTGCATAATCCACAACCTATACATCCAACACTACATTTTTCTCTAACAGCTTTACCAAAATCTTCACTGCTACACTCAACTACTACTTCTTTGTTAGCTGGTTTTATATGTATTATAGATTTCGGACAAACCTCTATACATTTACCACACATTACACATTTTTCTTCATCTATTATAGCTAATCCATCTATTACAGAAATAGCATCAAACTTACAATACTCCTTACAAGTTCCAAACCCTAAGCATCCAAATCTACAATCCTTTGGCCCTGAATTTAACATACTTGCAGATCTACAATCTTGTATTCCTTCATATTTATATTTATCTTTAGCACTTTTACAATTACCCTTACATAACACCTTAGCTACTTGCTTTTCTTCACTTTCAGAAGATACCCCCATTATATCTCCTATTTTAGTTGCACAAATCTCTCCACCTACAGGACAAGCATTTACTGCAGCTTTTCCTTCTACTATTGCATTTGCAAGACCTCCACAGCCTGGAAATCCACACCCACCACAGTTAGCACCTGGAAGTACCTCAATTATAGATTCTACTCTTTCATCTACATCTACTGCAAATTTTTTAGAAGCATATGCTAAAATTGCTCCAAATATTAGCCCTAAAGCTCCTAGAACTAAAACAGAATTTAGTATCGACACTACATACACCCCCAATTTATAGATTTATGAGACCTGAAAATCCTAAAAAAACTATTGACATTAAGCTTGCAGCTATCATAGTTGCCGGGAACCCTTTAAAACTTTCTGGTATGTCTGCTAATTCTAATCTTTCTCTTATTCCCGCAAATAAAACTATAGCTAAAGTAAATCCTATTCCTGCTCCAAATCCATTTACCATTGTTTCTACTAAATTATAGTTATGTTGAACGTTAACAAGTGCTATACCTAAAACTGCACAATTTGTAGTTATAAGAGGTAAAAATACTCCTAACGCTTGATATAACGATGGACTCATTTTTTGTATAACCATCTCAACAAATTGAACTATAGATGCTATTACTAATATAAATGCTATTGTCTGTAAAAATTGATTATTAGTTATTTCTAATAGTTTTTGAACAAAGTATGTTATAAAAGAGGCTAAAGTTAAAACAAATGTAACTGCAGCACCCATTCCTATAGCTGTATCAACTTTTTTAGATACACCTAAAAAAGGACATATCCCCATAAACTGAGAAGTTATAACATTATTTACAAGTACTATACTTAAAAATAAAAGGATTAAATTCATTATTTCTTCCCCCCTATGCCTTTTTATTTCTTAACTTATTAAACCCTGCAAGTAAAAATCCTAATGATAAGAATGCACCTGGAGGTAGTATAAATAATAGGGCTGGTTGGTACGATGCACCAAATAAGCTCATTCCAAATAAAGTCCCATTACCTAATATTTCTCTTACTATACCTAGTGCAGTTAATGCTAATGTAAATCCAAGACCCATTCCGATTCCATCTACTGCTGATTTTATAGGTGTATTCTTAGAGGCAAAACTTTCTGCACGAGCTAATATTAAACAATTAACAACTATTAAAGGTATAAACAAACCTAGGGCATCATCTAACGCTGGTATATATGCCTTAAGTAACATACCTACCATAGTAACAAAGGTTGCTATTACAACTATAAAAGCTGGTATTCTTATTTTATCTGGTATAAATTTTCTCATTAGGGATATTACTATATTCGAACAAATTAAAACTGCAGTTGTAGAAAGTCCCATTCCTAATCCATTTATAGCAGATGTAGTTACACCTAGAGTAGGACACATACCTATTACTTGTACAAGTACTGGGTTTTCATCTACTATTCCATTTTTCAATAATTTCGTAAACTTCATATTCTACCCCTCCATCTTATTAAATAGATTAACAGCTGCATTAACAGCGTTAACTATTGATTTTGATGATATCGTAGCACCAGATACAACTTGTATATCATTTTCTTTTTTACGAGCCTCTGATACTAGTTCAACTTCTTGAGCTTTTATATTTTCAAATTGTTTTTTAAGACCTGTATCAAATGTAGACGCTAAATATTGATTTTTTCTAGTATTTATACCTAGTTCAACACCTTTTATTTGACCATCAGTAGTGATTCCAACTAAAACTTCTGTTTTTTCACTATATCCATCTGTTTCAGTATCAAATATATAACCTATTATTTCATCTCCATTTTTAGCTTCATAAACTCTTAAAACTTCCCCTTCTGCTTTACCTTTTAATTCTGTAAATGAAGCTGATTTAAATATTTTTTCCTTTGGATCTATATTTTCATCATAAGCCATTTCATTATCATTACCTGATAATTTTTCATTATATATTTTCATTGCGGCATTTACACCATTGGTAACTCCATTAGATGTTATAGTTGCTCCAGATATTGCAGATATTTCATTATCATTATTTGTACTTCCTTTTACTACTAAAAGTGAATTTAATACATCTTTATCTACATATTGATTCTTAAACATAGGTTCTGTAGCTTTTGATCCTAATCCTGGTGTTTCACTATGATTACCTATCTCCACACCTGTTATTTTGCCATCTTTAGATATACCAACCATTAATTCAATAGCTCCACCATATCCTTTTGATGATGTTTTTATTGTATAACCTATAACTTGTCCATCCTTTATACCTTCATAAACCTCAAAAACTATATCCGAATTCATACCATCTAATTCTTTAAATTCATCTGCCTCTGATAATACAATTTTACGTGCTTCATTACTTGCTTGAATATTTCTTTCTTCTATAACCGGTGCTGTAATATTGTTTGTGACACCTAATACTAATGCTGCAACTGCACATATTGCAAATAAAGTTACCCCTAATTTTAATATATCTTTCATTATTTAGACACCTCCCCAAATACTTTTGTCTTAGTGTATTTGTCTATAAGAGGAGTCATTATATTAACAAATAGTATTGAGTATGATACTCCCTCTGGATAACCACCATATAGTCTTATTACAGTTGTAATTAAACCAGCTAAAACTGCATATATAATTTGGCCTTTTTTAGTCATTGGTGAAGTTGTATAATCAGTTAGCATAAAGAATGCACCTAACATTAATCCCCCTGCTAATAACTCATATATTACAAAGGTAAAATTAAATCCACCTAATATAAACATTAAAATAGCTACTGTACATATATAAAATGTTGGTATAACATAATTTATAATACCTTTATACATTAAATATAATCCGCCTAATATAATTAGTACAGCTGATGTTTCTCCTATACATCCACCTATATTTCCTATAAGCATATTACTAATACTTATTCCACTATCTGCTAAAGATGAAACTCCATTTGATCCTGCCTTTAAAAAACTTAACGGTGTTGCTGTTGTATAAGCATCTATATTTCCTGAACTTACCCAATTTACTCCTGTTCTTGTCCACAGTGTCATTGCAACTGGGAAAGAAGCTAATAAAAATGCTCTCGCTGCAAGTGCAGGATTTACAAAATTATTTCCTATTCCACCGAATACCATTTTTACTACTATTATTGCAAATGCTGCCCCTAATAAACACATCCACCATGGAAGTGATGCAGGAACATTAAATGCTAATAATAATCCTGTTACAACTGCTGAAAAATCTCCTATGGTACTTTCTTGTTTAGAAATTTTTTGACATAAAAACTCTGCCCCAACTGAGCCAGTTACACAAAAGAATATTACATTTAGTGCACTTAATCTAAAAAAGAATAGTGCAGCTAATGTAGCAGGAAGAAGTGCTATCACAACTTGCTTCATTATATATGATGTATCTTTATTAGTTCTCACATGAGGAGACGACGATACTATCAGCTTATTTTCCATCATTTTTCCCCCTAATTTAACCTATTTGTTAATAGGTTCCTTTTTTATTTACTATTATTTCTCTTTTTGCATTTCTTATTGATTGAAGTAATGGTCTCCTTGCTGGACATATAAATGAGCATGACCCACATTCAATACAATCTAAAGCTCTATAACTTTCTGCACTTTCATAATCATTTTTCAATGAATAAGCACTTATATATAATGGTTGTAAAAATGCTGGACATACATCTAGACACTTTCCACATCTTAAACAGTTTTGTGGCTTTGGAGTTTTTGATTCCTGCTTATCTAAACATAATATTCCTGACGCACCCTTATTTATAGGAATATTTATAGTATACTGTGCTATCCCCATCATCGGACCACCTATTATAATTTTTCCAACAGTTTTACCTTCTTTGAAACCACCACATTGTTCTATTATTTCAGATACTAAAGTTCCAACTCTAGTTACTAAGTTTTTAGGCTCAGTTATACAGCTGCCTGTTACTGTAGTTATTCTTTCAACTAAAGGCATCCCTGTTTTTATAGTTCTTGCTATTTGAGCTGCGGTTGCAACGTTATTTACAACAACACCTACATCCATAGGAAGACCTCCTGATGGAACTTCTCTTTTTGTACATGCATATATAAGTTGCTTTTCAGCTCCTTGAGGATATTTTATCTCAAGCCTTGAAACTTCAATATTTTCATATTTTTTAACTTCTTTTTCTATAGCTTCTATAGCATCTAATTTATTTACCTCTATACCTATATAACCTTTTTTTACATCTAATGCCTTCATAAGAATATATAATCCATAAACCACATCTTCTGGATTTTCTAACATAAGCCTATGGTCAGCTGTTAAATATGGCTCACATTCAGCTCCATTTAATATAACAGTATCTATATTCTTGCCTCGAGGTGGAGATATCTTAACATGAGTTGGAAATGTAGCTCCACCCATACCTACAATTCCAGCTTCTTTAACTATATTTACTATTTCTTCTTTCGTTAAATTTTCTATATCCTTATTTGGTATAACGCTTTCATGAACCTCATCTTTAAAATCATTTTCAATTATTATACACATACCTCTACCACCAGGTAACTCATGTTCTTCAATTCCTATAACTTTACCTGACACAGATGAATGAACGTTACAAGATACAAAACCTTGTTGCTCCCCTATCTTTTGCCCTAATTTTACTTTCTCCCCAACTTTAACAATTTCCTTTGCTGGCGCACCTATATGTTGTTGAAGAGGTATATATACGACTTTTGGACTTTCTACTTTCTCTATAGCCTTTTTTTCTGAATACTCTTTATTGTATTGAGGATGTACTCCCCCCTTAAAAGTTAAGAGCTTCATTTTCTTACCCCCTTATCTAAAAAATAAATAATTATTCTATTTATTTTTATTATACTATAGTATTATCCAAAATTTAACATAATCATTTTTTATCAGTACTTAAGTTATTTACTTTTAAAACAAAAAAGGTTGTATAAACAACCTTTTAAATTTATTGAATAGAGTTTATAAAAGTTAAATACCCTTGTAAGCTATTTAAAAATATACCTTCGCTTATATTATAATTTTGTTCATTTGCAGACTTAGAAGCTTCTTCTATATTTTTATCTACATTATTTAGATATGTAGTCAAATTAGACTTAAATACCTCTGCTCCTTTATAATCAATTTTACTAACTTCTTTTTCTATGTTTTTAACCATCGTTTTTCTATTAGTTAATATAGTATTATACTCTTCCAAATTTATATTATTCTTATTATCTGTCCATAATTTAGATTCTAATTCAAAGTTATCTATAAGACTACCTAACTGTTCTGATATTGTTTCTAAGTATGAATATTTACTAGTATACTCCAAAGATAAAACAGGCATTTTTACTTCTGCTAAAAATGCATCTGGATATAATACTCTTATACCTTCTAAATGATTTCTTATACTTTCTTTATCAAATGATACATATGTCTGAACTTTATTTACTCCCTCTATATTTATAGTAGAAAAAGGAACTTTTTCTTTACTTAATACCTCTTCTATTTCGCTAATTTCATCTTTATCTTCAACTGAGGCAACTTGTATTGTATATACATTCCAACCTTTTACTTTTGCAACTTTTACATCCTCATTGACCTCATCAATTTTTGCTTCATTATTCTCTTCTTTAATTTTATCTATTTCTTTAGATATGTCATTATAATCAACAGTTTCTAATCCATTATCATTTGATTTTTTTAAATCAAAAAATGGTACTTTTAACTCAATAGATGCAACTTTTTCTTTTATACTATTAAACATATTACTATTTTTAAATTGTATATATCCATATCCACATATTAAACATATACTTGCTCCAACTATATATATCTTTATTACCCTATTTTTTCTTCTTTTATTAAATCCTTTGTATATCGATCTTCTTTTATTCATTAGTTAACTCCCCCTTAAAAGTGTTCTTACTAATGTATATTTAACTTGTCTAATATTTATGAATATAAATTTTAGGGTATTATATTTTTATTTTTGCAAATACAGGATAATGATCCGACATATCTTTTATAATAACATCATAATCTATAACTTCTATATTCGATGATACGAATATATAATCTATTCTATCTAATCCCGTTGGAAAAGTTAAAATATTTGATTTTCCTAACTCTTTTGCAACATCTTTTAATATATCTTCCTCTACAGTTACGCCTCCTTGATTAAAATCTCCTACAACTATATAAGGTTCATCTCCTAATTTTTTTATAAAATCTAATAATTCTCTTATTTGTATTCCTCTCTCTTCATCATCTAAGCCTAAATGTATATTTATTATATTTAACTTCCGATAATCAACTTTAACTACAGTATGTAACATACCTCGTTGTTCACGAAAACTACTTAAATATATATGCTCTTCACCCTTAATTGGGTACTTTGAATATGTAACAAGTCCATAATTAAATCCTAAATCTACAACATTTGCTCCAAAATGAGAGTTCATCTTTAACTCTTCTTTGAAGCTACTTACTTGAAATCCCGCTCTAGCAGACTCATTTACTTCTTGTAAACAAATTATATCTGCATTAGATTGTTTTAAAAAGTCAATTGTATCAAAAAGTGTTGGAAACATATTCTTATCAAGTCCACTATGTATATTGTAACTTATTATATTAATTTCCCTTCTAGGAGGAAATAACTTTATCTCTACCATTAAAGATATAAACATTATAATTATTATCAAACTTACTATGATAAAATTTCTCTTTTTTATAGTATATCAACTCCTTCTGTCTTTTCATTTATATTATATGCGAATAAAAAAAATTAAAGACACTTATATAAGCATCTTTAATTTTTGAGTTTTATTTTTTCTTTGTAAGTTTTTCTTTCATAATATAATTTATTACTTTTCGTCTTATATCTTCAGCACTTTCCTCGTCCTCTACATTTATATCTAATAGTCTAGCTATAGATTTCATATCTTTTCTTGTTTTAGATTTATAACTTTCTATCAAATCTAATTTTATCTTCTCCGGCTCTAATATACATTCTTCATCTCCATTTCTATAAAGTACATATTTTTCAGAGTATTCTTTTCTATTTAAATATATATAATTAGATATTCTTTTCAAAGTTTGAGTATATGAACTTTTCGCATTAACATTAATCCCTAAATATCTAGCAAATTTAACTAGTTCATTTTTTGATTTAAACAATTCCTCTGATTTTATTACTCTAGCCACAGATTGAACATTTTCTTGACTAGAACCTCTCTTTAATATTTTTGAATATATTTTATTTACACTTATGTCGTCTAAGTAATTTTTTATATTTTCATTTATAATTTTATCTATATTACCTTCAAAATATTTTTGAACACCCTTTTGAGATGAGTAATTACTAATTTCGTCTTGGGCCATTTCTAGTATCATTCTTTTTAAATTTTCTTTATATACTCTCTCTTCCAAGATACTCCCCCCCTGATTATTTATATTATATTCAATAAATTTTCAAATGTGAGTTAAGCGCTTGAACAACTTTAAATATGCATCAAAAAAATTTATATATTTTTTCATTTTATATGTATATAAAAATCAAACATGGACATAATATTAATGTAAAATCAAACATACTCAATCTCCCCCATTAGACTTCTATTTTCCCCCAATAGAAGTCTTTTTTTATAAAAATAAAGACACCCATTAATTTGGATGTCTTTATCTTTATAATTCTATTATATCTTTTAGTTCAAAATCTAATTCTTCTATAACTTCTTTCAACTTAGTTATATCTATATCATCGTTCATATCAACTATTGCATATTTGTTCTCTAAGCTAATTTCTATAACTTCAACTCCTTTTATATCTTCTGTAAGGGCTGTATTTAAATGATTAACACAGTGGTTACAACTCATGCCATCTATTAATAATTTCTTTTTCATATTAATATACCTCCTTATACCCTATATAGGTATATTGTATCATAATATTTATTATATATATATATTAAAGTTAAAAATAGAGGTATTATTTCTAATTTAAATATTATCAATAAAATTTTTAATTGTTGTAAAATAAAAAATAGAATTCTAATGAATTCTATTTCATTGGTGCGGAAAGCGGGACTTGAACCCGCACGAGTACATACTCGCTACCCCCTCAAGATAGTGCGTCTGCCGATTCCGCCATTTCCGCATATTTTACTTATACTATAAGAATAATTAACTTATAATAGTTAGTCAACATTTTTAATATAATATTAATATAAAAGCACCTAATAAAATTATTAGATGCCTTTATATTTATTTAGCTATATCTAAATTAGTAATACCTTCATATATATCAAAACTATTAGGACTTATTTTACCTTCTATTCTTCTATTAGTTACTATATAATCATATCTAATAACTAAACTCATAAATAATGCATTTTCATTTACATATTTTTGAATTGATTTGTATATATCGCTTATTTGAGATTCTGTAGTTGCATTTTTTAACGAATTAATATAATTAGTTAATTTTTCATCTTCATATCCTATACTCTCAAGTATATTAGTTGCATCTGGCACTAAAGATAATTCCCATCCAACTAATGCTAAATCATAATTTTTCTCATTTAAAGCTTTATTCATATCTTCTATTGATAGCTCTTCAATTGTATTTTTGATTCCTATATCTTTTAAATTATCACTTATTATATAAGCTGACTTTTTTCTTTCAGGATTATCTTTATTTACTATTATTTTTAAATTTAATTTTGATATTTGCTCCTTTATTACTTTCTCTTTATCCTCTTTTGTAGTTGTTTCATTATCAGTTATATTATCTTTTTTATTATTTGTTTCTAAATTTGATTTATTAAGATCTTGTACTGTATTTTTATTATTTTTTGTATTCTTATCTATATTATTAATATTTTCATTTGTCTCAAGAGTTACTTCTGATAAATATTTTTTAGCCTTTTCTTTACTATACTCTAAAGTCTTTATATCTTTATCATAATATTTTGACTTAGAATTAAGTGGAAAGTTTACTAAAGTAGCATTATTTATATACCCTTCCTCAAGTATCTTATCCTTATTAATCGAGCTTATTATAGCTTTCCTAAAGTTTATATCTTTAAAAAATTCATTATTATAATTAAAAAGCAAGCATTCATAATCTCTACTTTCATATGTAGTTGTTTTAAACTCTTTTTCATAGAATTTACTTAAATCATCTAATGAAATTTTGGCTATATCACTATCTAATGATATAACCATAGATACTTGCGCTTCTTCATCTGGGACAATTTCAACCTCTATATTTTTTGCTGTTGATGGAAGTTGATCATAATAACTATCATTAATAATTAATGATATGTTTTTTCTTTCCTCATAATTTTTTATTTTATATGCACCATTACCTACTAGATTATTTTTGTAGTTATTTATATTCTTATCCTTCTCTAGTTGTTTTTCTGATACTATAGGAAATATCAATGTATCTATAGAAAAAGCATATTTATCATTAAAATTTATATTAAACTCTTTATCATTAATTATTAATATAGATGATATGTTTTCAACTAATGCATTATATGGACTATCTATATTTTGCTTAATTAAATCTACAGTAAATTTTACGTCACTAGAAGTTAATGTAGTTCCATCATGCCATTTAATATCTTTTAGCTTAATATTTATACTCATACCATCATTTTCTATTTTATATTCTTCTACTAACTGAGGAACTGTATCATAATTTTCGTCTATAGTAAATAAACTATCATATATTAAGTTCATTATATAACCGACTGACTTATTTTTATTAGTTATCGGATTTATAGTTTCAGGTTGCATCATAGTTAAATTTATAGTTTTAGAAATTATTGCACTAGGTTTATTCTCTAGAACTTCTCCACTTTCTTCCTCCATGCTGCATCCAACTAAGCTAGCTACCATAACTAGAATAATCGTCATAAATTTTATCTTATTCATTGATTTAACCTTCCTTGCTATATAACTTGTTGTACATTTTATAATTCTTAGTTACTTTTTTTACATACATTGAAGTCTCTTCAAACGGTATCAAATCTAGTGATTTTCCATCTTTACTATAGCTATAATCACTTAGCCATTTATTAACATTACCAGAACCTCCATTATACGCTGCTATAACTAAATCCAATCGCCCAAATTCTTTATATAATTTATTTAAATACCAGCAACCTATTTTTATATTAGTCTTAGGATCAAATATATCTATATCTCCTAAATTCATTTCTTCTTTTGCCCATTCTCTTGTTATATCACTTATTTGCATAAGTCCCTTGGCACCTTTGTGAGATACAGCATCTTTTCTAAACTTGCTTTCAACTTTAATAACACTATATACTAAATTTTCATCTAAACCAAATTCCTTCGAATATATTTCAACATATTCTGAATACCTTCTAGGATATAATATTTTATTAATCGTATCCTTTTCTATAAGTAAAGAAGTAAATAGTATTATAATAATAGCTAAAACAAAAAATATTTTTTTCTTAGCCACACCAATTCTCCTTCATATATAATAAAAATTCTTTTGTTTTCTCTTTAAGTTCTTCTAAGTCTCCAGAATTGTCTAATACATAATCTGCATACTTTACCTTATCTTCTTGACTTATTTGAGAGCTTATCCTGCTTAAAGCTTCTTCTTTGCTGCAATTATCTCTTTTTTGTATTCTTTTTATTTGAATATCCTCATTACAAGTTATAACTAACACTTTATCAACTATCTCTAAATAACCAGCTTCTATTAATAAAGCTGCATCTATTACTATTATATTTTTATTAAATAATTTAACTTTTTCTATTTCACTTAGTATCTTTTCCTTAATTTTTGGATGTGTTAAGTTATTTAACTCTATAAGTTTATTATCATCATTAAATACGATATTGCCTAAAGCTTTTCTATTTAAACTTCCATCTTCATTTTTTATACTATCACCAAAATGTTCAAATACTGAAGCTAAAAGTTTTTCATCTTCAAAAATTTTTCTAGATATTATATCAGCATCTATTATATTTATATTGTTATCTCTTAATATATTAGATAGGCTACTTTTTCCGCATCCTATACTTCCTGTTAATCCTAATATAATCATAAAACACCTACTTTGTATCGTACCAAGAATCACCTATGTTTAAATCTACATCTAAGTTTACATCTAAACATACTGCATTTTCCATCTCATCTTTAACTATCTTTTTAACTATATCTATTTCACTATCTACAGCCTCTACTATAAGTTCATCGTGAACTTGAAGTATAAGTTTAGATTTTAAATTATTTTCCTCTAATTTTTTATATACATTTATCATAGCTATTTTTATTATATCAGCTGCACTTCCTTGTATAGGTGCATTCATTGCTGCTCTTTTTCCTGCATTTCTTAACATGAAATTGCTTGATTTTATCTCTGGTATATATCTTCTTCTATTTAATATGGTAGTAACATATCCATTACTACTAGCATCATCTATAATATTATCCATAAATTCCTTTATCTTATTATATTTATTAAAGTAATTTTCTATATACTCTTTTGCTTGCTTTACTGGTATATTTAAGTCTTCCGATAATCCAAAGTCACTTTTACCATAAACTATTCCAAAGTTTACAGCCTTTGCATCGCTTCTTTGTTTACTAGTTACCTCATCCATACTAACATTAAATACCTGAGATGCTGTTTTTGTATGTATATCTTCATTATGTTTAAATGCATCTATCATAGTCTCATCTTGACTCATATGAGCAAGTACTCTAAGTTCAACTTGAGAATAATCTGCATCTACCAACTTACATTCTTTATCTGATATAAATACTTTTCTTATATTTCTTCCCATTTCAAGTTTAACCGGTATATTTTGTAAATTAGGCTCTGTTGAAGAAATTCTTCCTGTTGTAGTTATCGTTTGATTAAATGATGAATGTATTCTTCCATCTATAGGATTTATTATAGATAATAACCCTTCTACATAAGTCGAATTTAATTTTACTATTTGTCTATACTCTATAATTTTATCAATTATTGGACTTTGATCTTTTAATTTATCTAATACTTCTGCATTAGTTGAGTAGCCAGTCTTCGTCTTTTTAATTACTGGTAGACCTAGTTTTTCAAATAATATTACTCCTAATTGTTTAGGAGAATTTATATTAAATTCTTCTCCAGATATTTTATATATTTCACTTTCAAGTTTTTTTATTATTTCTTTAAATTGTGAACCTAGTTCATTTAGTTTTTCCTTATCTACTTTTACTCCTTCATACTCCATATCTGCTAATACTTCAACTAAAGGCATCTCTACATGATATAGTAGTCCATCCATATTACTTTCTTTTAAGTTTTCTTCCATTATTGGCATAACACTTTTCACAGTGTCAATTATCTGAGATATATGGCTACTTAGTTCTTCAAAACTTAAATCTTGATATTTTTTAGCTTTTACGCCTTTACCTAATAATTCTTCCTTTGTTTTTACTTTTTTAGTTAAATATTTCATTGCTATTGCACTACATTCATATGATGTCGATGACATTGAATCAATTAAATACTCAGCAATAGTTATATCAAAATATATATTTTCTAATTTTATACCATATGGTTTAAGTGCTATGTAATCATCTTTTAGATTATATCCTAATTTCTTTATTTCATTACTTGTAAATATGTATTCTAACTTATGTATGCTATTTTCTTCTACATAATATATTTTTTTACCATCCACACTTAAAAATATATATTTTATCCTTTTATCTAATATGTTACCTTCTCTTGTTACTGTCTTTATTATTAATTCATTATTTTCTTTTACCTTATTTATAAATTCATCTATATCCTCTAACTTGGATATTTCTACATTAGCTTCATTAACTATGTCTTCGCTCTCATCTAAACTTCCTATTCTTGGAATTAAGCTCGTAAAGCCTAAATATTTAAATACATCTAAAATATCCTTTGTATTATAATTTCCATACTCCAGTTCTTCTAAATTAAATTCTACAGGAACATCTCTTATAATAGTTGCTAATTTTTTGCTCATTATTGCTAGTTCTTTATTTTCTTCTAGTTTCTTCTTTGTACTTCCTTTTATACTATCTATATTATCAAATATACCTTCTATACTAGAAAACTCTTTTATAAGCTTTATACCTGTTTTTTCTCCTATTCCTGGAACACCAGGTATATTATCTGATTTATCTCCCATAAGACCTTTTAAATCTATAAATTGAGTAGGCGTCATTTCATATTTTTCAATAACCGAATCATAATCATATTCTTCAACTTCCCCAACTCCCTTTTTAGTTATTAAAGTAGTTGTTTTATTAGATGCAAGTTGTATAGCATCTTTATCTCCTGTAACTATATATACTTTAAACCCATTATCTTCCGCTATTTTAGAAACTGTTCCTATTATATCATCAGCTTCATATCCATCAATTTCTAGCCTATGTATATTAAATTTGTCTAGTAAATCTTTTAACGGTTCAAATTGCTCTCTTAATTCATCTGGCATTTTCTTTCTTCCTGCTTTATATTCCTTAAATTCTATATGCCTAAATGTAGGAGCTTTTCTATCAAAAGCAACACTTATGTGTGTAGGATTATATGTATCTATTATTTTAAGAAGCATATTAGTAAAGCCATATATAGCATTAGTTTTTAATCCTTCTTTATTACTCATTTCTGGTAAAGCATAAAATGCTCTGTTTATTATCGAATTTCCATCTATTATAACTAATGTTTTATTCAAATTTATCACTCCTATTGTTTATATAATTTAATTATAGCTATTATATACCAATGTCTATTATTTAATATTACCATAACATATTGTGAATATTAAGACTAATATATATTGCTAGTAATTTATCAAAGTGCTATAATATTTATATAGCACATGCCGGATTGGTGGAATGGCAGACGCGACGGACTCAAAATCCGTTTCTAATTATAGAGTGTGGGTTCGAGTCCCACATCCGGCACCACTATAAACACTATCTGTTATAGATAGTGTTTATTTGCTTTTTAATGTAATTTCAACTATTTCTGGTTTACAGTTCACCCTAGGTAACACTTTTGATCCACCTAATCCCTTACTTAATATCATGGTAGATTTACCCATATTATACTCTCCTAAATCATACTTAGGAAAGAACTCTCTATTTGGAGAAAGTAATCCTCCTTTAATTGGAAGCCTAATTATTCCTCCATGTACATGACCTGCTAATACTAAGTCTGCCCCCCATTTTGAGTATCCATCAAAGAAAAATGGTGTATGTACCAATAATATGTTATATTCTCTATTATCTATTTTTCCTAATCTTTTTTCTACATCATATTTATTAAAATCTAAGCTCTTATTTTTATAATTTCTATTAAATAGATATGGATAGTACTTATATGGAATCACTAAACCATATATGTTTATACATTTACTATCTCTTTCTATTTTAACCATTTCATTCTCTAAATTAATAATATTTTTGGTATTTAGTTGTTTGAAATATTCCTTATACAATTCTTTATATTTATTGAACATTACCTTTTGTTCATGGTTTCCAATTATATGATATACTTGGTATTTTCTACTTAACTCATCTATTAATTTTAGTGCAATGCTAAAATCTTCATTTGCACCATCAATCAAATCTCCAGTTATACATACTATATCTGGCTTTAATTTATCTATTTTCTCTAATAAAATACTATTGTCTATTCCAAAACTTCTATTGTGTAAATCACTTATCTGAACTATTTTAAATTTATCAAATACTTTAGGTATTTTTCTACTTTTTACTTCATAACTTACACACTCTATATCTTCTGATTTATGCATATAATATCTATATCCACTAAGTAGCACAATAGCTCCACTTATAAGTAATTCTTTAAACATTATACTCCCTACCTTTTAAGAACTATATTTAACCAATATAAATCTTAAACTAATTATTTATAATTATATCAGTTTATTAAAGTATATTAATATTATAATTAAAAAGAGACTATACTTGAAATAGTATAATCTCTTTTTACTATTAATCATCTTTTTTTACTTTATGATAAAGCTTTTGTGTCTTTGTTTTATTAGACCCACTATCTTTAGCTCCTATGTGTAATCCATTTTCTATTCCTAACTCAGAACCATGCTCAAAGTACATTTTTCTCATCTCTGCTTTTGATTTAGGTCTATCTTTAAGCCTATTTTTATTATTATCCATGATAAAATTAATCCTCCTCTAAGTCTTTCTTAAGATTAATTTATCCAAAGTTTTAATTCATATTCTTTTTTCAATATTACATTATTTTCTATTAATAGAATACTATAAACATTATTTTAAATTTATTTAAAGAATGAAAAGTCATTTAATAAATTTAAACCTTCACTTATTTCCACTATCTTAATATTTTCTATCTTATTAGAATTGTTATATACTAACATAATTTCATTATTTGAAGAATTTATTTTATTTAATAAATATACTTTTATATTTTTTTCTCTTTTATTATCATAAATCTCAAAATTTGCTGTGATATATTCTATGTCTTTTAAAAAGATTTCTATATCTTCTCCTATATATTTATCTAATTTTATATTTTCAAATTTATCTGGTAATAAATTAGTTTTCTCGCTATATCTATCTACCACTATATCTACACTTGATTTAATATTTTCTTTTTCATCTTTAGATAAAAGTTCATAAGTTTGAACATCCTTTACTATATTATTATCAAGTTGTATATATAAAGCACTACTTTTTGACTTGTCCACATTAGTTTCTTTTGGATATATCAATCTAATATTTTCTATATTATTAAGTTCTTCTATATTACTTATATCTTTCACTTTATCCATATCAATATAATAAGTAGTGCAGTATGGACGACCCATATTCTCTAATACATATTTATAATCTTTTCCAATTATTTCATTTACATTATTTTGTACTTTAGTCATAGTTTTTTGACAAGTAGCTTCATCTGCTATTTGTTGTACAGAATCTATACCTTTACTACTACATCCAGTAACTAAAAAAGCAAATGAAATAAAGCTAATCATTAATGCTTTTCTTATATTCATCATCTGCCCTTTCTTATTAATTATTTTAAAATTTAATTTACCTTTAATTCATTTTATTACTATATAATAGATTATATACTATTTTTTTTAATCTTATAAATACATACTTACTATTTGTAATGTTTTTGTAATAAGATGTAATATTAACTGAAATTATAAATTTAATTATATATATAAATAATTTAAAGGAGGTATTACTAATGGATGTTAAACAACTTGAAGCCTTTGTAGCTGTTGCTAAATACAAAAGTTTTTCAAAAGCTGCTCGAGAACTATTTTTAACACAACCTACAGTAAGTGCTCATATACAAAATTTAGAAAAAGAGTTGGACGCAGTTTTATTTAATAGAAATAACAAATGTATAACATTAACTAAGTCCGGAGAAATACTCTTAGAAAATGCAGTTTCTATATTGAATAATTGTAAAAAAGCTATATATGATATAAAAGAATATTCTGGTAAAATAGAAGGTTTGATCGATATTGCATCTAGTTCAATACCTGAAACCTATATCCTTCCTGATTTTATTAAGTCATTTTCTAGTAAATATCCAGATGTGAAGTTTAGTATAAGTCATTATGACTCTCAATATGCTATATCTGAAATTTTAAATGGAAGAATAAGCTTTGGATTTGTGGGTTCAAAAACTTCTAATCCTCAAATAAAATATTTTGATTTAATAAATGATGAATTAGTTCTTATAGCTCCAATTGATTTAAATATAGATAATGATAATGGATATATAGATATAGATGAACTAAATAAACTTAAATTTATAATGAGAAAAGAAGGTTCTGGAACTAGAAATTTAACTTTTAATATACTAAAAGAACACAATTTTAATATTAATAATTTAAATATACTTGCTTATGTTGAATCTAATGAAACCATAAAAGAGATGGTTAAGATAGGTCTTGGTGTTTCTTTTATATCATACAAATCTGCTAAAGACTATATAAAAAATAATAAATTAAAATTCTATAGAGTAAAAAATATTAATTTTGCTAGAAAGTTTTATTTTATTTATTCTAAGAAAAAGGCATTTAGTCCTCTAGAAAATAAGTTTTTAAGCAGCTTATGTGAATATTTTGATATAAAAAGAGAAATAGACTAAAAAAGTCTACTTCTCTTTTTATATTATAAATTTATATTAAAAAATGCTTTATATCCCTTATACATTTCATACATATCTACCTTTGAAACTATTTCATAAGGTGAGTGCATATTTAATACTCCTATACCACAGTCTATAACCTCTGCACCGTAGTTAGCTAATATATATGCTATTGTTCCACCACCACCTTGGTCAACTTTTCCAAGTTCAGCAGTTTGCCATACTACATTACCTTGATTAAATATTCTTCTTACTTCAGCCATAAATTCAGCATTAGCATCATTACAACCACCTTTACCTCTAGAACCTGTATACTTACTTAAAACTAATCCATGTCCCATATATGCAGAATTTCTTTTGTCATATACTTCAGAATAATTTGGATCATATCCTGCTGAAACATCAGCAGATAATACTTTCGAATTTGCCATAGCTCTTCTTACTTTTAATTCAGAGTAATTTCCTTCTAATTCTATAAGTTCAGCTACTGTATTTTCAAAAAACTTTGAATGCATTCCCGTATTTCCTTGAGATCCAACTTCTTCTTTATCTACACATAAAGCAACAGCACAATATTCAGGGTCTTTAGTATCTATTAAAGCCTTTACTGCACCATATGAACAAACTCTATCATCATGTCCATAAGCTAATACCATAGATCTATCAAGGCCTAAATCACGAGCCTTTCCAGCTGGTACTATTTCTATTTCAGCACTTAATAAATCTTCTTCTATAATTCCGTATTTACTATTTAGTATTTTTAATATATTTTCCTCTATAGCCTCTTTTTCTGAACCTTCTAATGGTATACTACCAATTAGTAGGTTAAGTTGCTCTCCTGTTATACCATCTGCAAGCTTCTTTTGCATTTGATCCTGTGCTAAGTGTGGTAATAAATCAGTTATACAAAATACTGGATCATTTTCATCTTCTCCAATACAAATGTCTACTTTTTGTCCATCGTTTAATATTATTAAACCATGTATAGCAAGTGGTATTGTAGACCATTGATATTTTTTTATTCCACCATAGTAATGTGTCTTAAAAAATCCTAAATTTGCTTCTTGATATAGTGGGTGTGGTTTTAAATCTATTCTTGGAGAATCTATATGTCCTCCTATTATTTTCATACCATTTTCTAATTTATTTTTACCCATTATAAATAAAGCAACTGCTTTATCTTTATTAACTGCATAAATTTTATCTCCTGGATTTACCTTTCCATTGTTCATAGCTTCATCTATTGATATATATCCATTTTCTTTAGCCATTCTTACAATTTCTCTAGCTGATGTTCTCTCTGTTTTTCCAACATCTAAAAAGTGCATATATCCTTTTGAGTAGTTCATTACATCATCTAGTTTATTATTTTCTCTTTCAAATTCCCAAGCATTTTTTGCTTCGTACTTTAATCTCATATTATTTACCCCTCCTGATTTTATTTTTAATTCTTTTTATTCTTCATTTCTTGTTCATATTCCTCTGGAGAAACCACTTTAATGTTCTCTAATCTTGATTTAAAATGAGATCTAAAATGTGCTAAGTACTCTTTTCTTAAAACTTCTCTTTCTGCTAATTCCTCAGCACTTAAACCCTCTGCTTTATTTTTCTTTGCTAATTCGTTTATTCTGTCTAGTTTCTTTTGATCAAACATGTATCAATTATACCCAAACTAACTTGAGTATTCTCCTTTCTTTGGTTATTTAGTAAAATAATATATTACTTTTATCATTTAGTTTATATTTGTATTTTTCCAAGAAATCATCTATATTATCACTTATTATAGATATTCCCTTTTCTATTTCTTGTATACTAGGGTTGGCTATATTTATTCTAAAAAATCTGTCATCTATCAAATTATCAAAAAAATAAGTTCCTGGCAATACAGCCACACCTTTATTTAACATATATCTAGCAAATTCATGAGAAGAATATCCTCTTGGTAATTCTAGAAAGAAATTCATTCCTCCGTCTAAAGATTTCATTTTTAACTTATTGCATAACTTATTACTTATTAATTCTTTTGCAAATAAATATTTTTTAGTATATACTTCCTCTACACTTTTTAAATATTTTTCTAAGCTAAAGTTTTCTAAATAATAGTACATAGATTTTTGTATTAGACCTGGAGTAGATATATCCGATGAGTGCTTTGCCCTTAAAACAACCTCTAATAATTCATTAGGTATTTCAACTATACCCATCCTAAGTCCTGGCATAAATATTTTAGAAAAACTTTTTATATATATTACTCTATTTTTATCATCATAACTTCTAAGAGGTCTATTATCTTTAGATTCAAATTTAAAATCACTTATAAAATCATCTTCTAGTATATAAAAATCATATTCTTGCGCTAACTCTATCAATTTTTTCTTCTTATATGTAGAATACGATATTCCTGTTGGGTTTTGAAAATTGGGCATAATATACATTAATCTAGGTTTAATTTTTTCAAGTTTTAACTTAAGTATACCAATGTCTATCCCATCATCTAGCATAGGAATAGATACCACTTTAGCACCTCTACTTTTAAAAACTTGTATCGCTCCATTATATGTAGGTTCTTCTATAAACACAACATCAGAATAATTTATAAGTCCTTTGCATACTATATCAATACCTTGCTGTGCTCCTGATATTATTTGTATATTTTCTTTATTTGTATATATTGAGCTAGACTTCAAATATTCTACCATCTTGACTCTTAGTTTTTCAAATCCAAGACCATCTTCATATTCAAACATGGATGAATCTTCTTTATTTAAAGCTATATTTATAGCATTTTTAAAATCTTGTATTGGAAAAATATCAGTTGAAGGATTTCCATTATCAAAATGTATTATTCCATCTTTTTTAATTTTAATATCCTCATTTTTATTTCTTGATGATACAAATGTTCCACTACCAATAACCTTATATATATATCCTTCATTTTCTAAAAGTTCATATGCCTTTACTACAGTAGTATTGTTTACTCCAATAAATTCAGATAATTTTCTTATAGGCTGTAGTTTTTCATGAGCTTTAAGCTCTTTTTTTAATATCATATCTTTTATATGATTATATATTTGCAGGTATTTTTTAGTATTATCATTAAACTTTATATTATATCTTTCCACTTTATCACCACTTACGTATACATTAATTTATTGATGGTTATATTTATATTTGTTAATATGTAGTATGTATATATAATACCAAAATTTCTATAAAAAGGGGAAATATTTATGTTTTATGATTACCACATGCATTCTAACTTTTCTAATGATAGTAAGGCAGATATGGAAGATATGATAAAAAGATCTATAGATCTTGGTCTTAAAGAAATTTGCTTTACAGATCATGTTGATTACGACCTTGATTCAGATGATAGCTTTGGAATAGATTATAATAAATACTTCGATAAAATACAGTCTCTTCAAAATAAATATAAAGATAATATTTCTATAAAAAAAGGAATTGAGATAGGATTACAAAAACAAATAATTGATAAATGTAATAATGATATAAATAAATATCCTTTTGATTTTGTAATATGCTCTCAACATGCTATAAACCGTTCAGAGTTATACTTTGGAAATTTCTTTTTAGATAAAACTCAACATGAAGCATATGAATATTATTATAAAGAATTATATGATATTATAAAGGTTTATAAAAATTATTCTGTATTAGGGCATTTAGACTTAGTAAAACGATATGGTAACTATGGTAAAGTACTCGATGATAAACCATTTGATGATATAATCGAAGCAATATTAAAGCAAGCTATATATGATGGTAAAGGAATAGAAGTTAATACGTCTTGTTATAGATACAATTTACCTGATTTAACACCTTCTAGACATATATTAAATATGTATAAAGATCTAGGTGGTGAAATTATAACTACTGGGTCTGATTCCCATAATCCTACTCAAATAGCATATAATTTTGATTATATTTATTCTTATCTACAAAGCATTGGATTTAAATATGTCTGTTCATTTGATAAAATGAATCCACAATTTATAAAGATATAATTATTTTTTCACCCCCTTATGAATATATTTAAACATAAGGGGGTGATTTATTGAGAGTTCCTAATCTCATATTATCTACCATTATATTATTTGTATCTAACTTTATAGTCAGGATTCTTGGATTTATATATAAAATATTTCTTTCTAGAGTAATTGGTGAATCTGGGTTGGGTATTTATCACGTATTATTTAACTTTCTAATGGTGTCTATCGCCTTAACTACCACCGGTATTCCTACTACATTAAGTTGTCTTGTAGCTACAAAAAATGCTACTAAAGATAAACATAGCAAAAATGTGTTATTTATATCAACATTGTACGTAGCCTTCTTTATCGCTTTAATTATTTCTTTAATTATTTCTTTTAATGCTAAATATTTATCTTTTCAACTTTTAAAAGATAGTAATTTGTATTTACTAGTTTTAGGAATATGTCCAGCTGTAGTAGTAATAACCATCTCTAATGTACTAAGAGGATATTACTATGGTTTAAAAGATGCTACAGTTCCTGCTATAGGTCAAGTTATAGAACAAATAGTTAGAATTTTATTTGTATATATTATCATTAATTGTATAAAGAAAGATTACTTGAATTGCTATATAGCTTTATTAGGAATATCCATAGGGGAAGTTGCTAATATATTATTTATAACTTGTTGTCTATATAAAAATTCAAATCTATCTAATAGATATACAATAAGTATTAAAGATTTCTATAACTCATCTATAGAAACATTAAAAATGTCAGTTCCAATAACTTGTAATCGTATGTCAAACATATTTATTAATTCTATCAGCTCTATGATAGTGCCATCAAGATTAGCATTATCTGGACTTAGTTATTATAAATCTTTAAGTATATACGGAGTAATAAGTGGAATGGTTATGCCTTTTATATATCTACCATTTACACTAGGATCGGCTTTAGTTGTTAATCTAATTCCTAGTATTTCACAAGAAGTCACTTTAAAAAATTATAAAACTATAAAGTTAAAAACTACCTATGCCATATTGTTAACTTTATTTGTCGGTGGATTATGTTCAATTATTTTTTATTTCTTCGGTGATAAATTATGTTTATTAGTATTTAAGAATAAATCAGCTGGCATATATTTAAAATCAATGTTTTTATTGCCTTTATTTACTTCTTTAAATCAAACTTTATCTGGAATACTTCATGCACTTAGAAAGGAAGTTCAAGCTAGCTTAATTACAATATCTACTATGCTAATTCAATTAGCTTGCCTATATATACTTCTTCCTATACCAAGCATAAATATAAATGGATACATCTATTCTACAACATTAACAGCTATGTTAGCATCTTTATTACATACTATAGTTCTTTATAAAGCTTTTAAATTCTCAAATATTAGGAGGTTAAAATGAATACTAATATTAAACCTTTTTATATATACACAGATAGAAATTCTTTATATATAAAAAATATAAACGAAAGTGCAGAAAGATTAGCTAGCAATATTTATGCTTACTCAGCTAATATTGATAAGGATAACAATATTCATATATTAGCTATTGATAGTATTGGTAGAGTTATTCATTTTTTCAATAATGATGGTGTATGGAAAAGAAAGATAATACGTAAGTGCTTTAATAGTGCTAGAAATATTAAAGATATGAGACTTTATATATTAAATGATTATTTTAATGTTTTTGTGGTTGAGAAATATCCTTTAGATGATAATTTATATAAAATTTCACACCTAAATTTTAATATTTCAAACTATAATATGTTTAGACATACAATTGATAAAGTTTTTAAAGATAGTTCATCTATATATAAATTAAATATAGATGAATTATCAAATATAATATTCCAATATAAAACCATAGATATTTTATCTAGAAATATATGTGATAATGTTATAATTTTTAATAATATATCTAGAAAATGGATAACAAGTACCCCATTGCTTCGTAGCAATCAAATATCCCTAAATGAAAAAAATATTTCATCTAATATAAAAAGCGATATCTTTGAGTACTGCTATAGCATAAAATATAAGTTATAATCAATCAAAAAGAGGCTATATAAAATAGCCTCTTTTATCTATATATTTATCTGATACAATTGCATCCTTTTCTCTTTCCATTATTATCATTATCGTTATTTCCTGTATTATTTGTAAAGTCACAAACCTTAGCAAAAGTATCTACTACCCTTGGATCTACTGCATTTGGAGATGCTAATACTACTATTTGTTCACTTACTAAAATACTAACTGTTTCTTCTAAACAAAGTATTAAGTCTATTCCATTTGGAATACAGAAATCATAGTAGCATTCACAACAATTTTCATCTACTAATTTTAATAATGTTTTACCTATACAATCAACAGTTAATGCAGTTTGGAAATTTTGTCTTAGTGTAAATGATGTTCCATTTGCTGGTACACACATAGGTGCTGCTAAAGTATTAAAATTAAATACTACTTTATTAACTAACTCTAAATCACCATTGCTTGTTCTTCTTGCTGGATATGCAAGCACTGTAACTTCTGTACATCCACATGTTCCTCTTAATTCTAAGACTAAATTTTTAACTATAACTTTTAATCCCTTTTCTTTATATGCTGATCTTTCGCCTTTTCCTTGATCAGAGCATTCTCTATTTTTATTTCCACATACATTATATTCAAAAGAAGTTTTGCAGAATTCTCCATCTATATCTCCAAATTCTGGACAAAGATTTTCTTGCTCATAAGGTTCTTTTTCAACTTCTTTTATAGGTCTTACTACATGATCTTCTAAAGTTGTAGTCCCAGGTTTTATTACTACGTCTGTATAGTTCATACATACTTTATCTATGTTTACATTTACAACACCTGATCTTGGTATAGGACCATTAACTGATACAACTTCATATTCAAAGAATAAGTCTTCTCCATTAGGAGCATCTGCATCTGTAAATACTTGGAATTTTATACTATCAAATACTCTATTTGTTTCTATAGCAAGTGGTACACTATTTGCTGTTGAAAATTTAGGTGATGATAAAGGATTGCAGCATTCTTCACCACATACATTATCTACACATTCATCAGATTCTACTTCACAAGGTTCACACTCATCATCATGTTTATGATTGTGGTTATGTTTTGGTTTGCATACACAATCGCACTCAAGCTCACACTCATCATCATGTTTATTACAGTTACATCCTTTTGATTTACAAGATCTAGCTATATCTTCTTGTAGTTCTTCATTTAAGCTTTCTTTAGCTTCATGTTGTAAAGTTGATTGATTAATTCTTCTTTTATTTTTTTTAAGGTCTTGCATTTTTCATTGTCCTCCCCTTAAATGAATTCTAAAACCAAGTGGCTTTTGTTGCCTACTTAATAATATGCATATAAATTAATATTTGTTACTTAAACAAGTAGTCTACTGATATAACTAGAATAAAAATTTTTATCTTCAATATATATTTATTATAAAAACTTTTATAAGGAGGACTTTTATGAGTTTCATTAATAAGTGTTCTACAATTATAAGGAGATCTGATAAAGAAATTTTCAAATTCTACATCGACAATATTATAAAGATCGATCATTATGATAAAGATAATAATTTAATTTCAAGTGATAGCTTTGATAAGCTAAAGGGAATGGACTTTACAAATTGTTCCTTTTGTCTAAATAATAATGATATATATGGTATATATAAAAATGACAGTATAAAGATGATTCATATTCCTAGAGGGTCTTCTATTATCTCTAAAAAAGATATTTTGACTTATGACTCTAAAAAATTTGATATTATATTTCCGTATATAAACGTAATAAATAATTCTATACATATTCTTTACTATGTTTATAACAATAATTCAACAAATACTTGTGCTTTATTCCACCATTATTATAATAATGGTGTTTGGATAGAAAATAAAATCGACTTTATTAATCATATAGTATTAGATAATTTTACAGTTTTATGGATTCAAAACTCTCCTATAGTATTTTATTTCAATCTGGTAAACGGGTGTGAAGAAGTATTCTTTTCTAGATTTAACTCTAGCACTTTATCATGGTCTAATCCTTGTCAAATTACTAACTCTAATAAAAACAAATTATATTTATCTGTTCTAAAAGACAGTATGAACTTTTATCATTTAACATTCTGTGAGTGTATAGATAATGGATATGCTGTAAAGTATATGAATGGCTACCTAAATGAAAATAAGTTAGATATAGGTACTTCTATTTATGTATCTGGACCATCCACTTGTATATATCCTAGTCTAGTTAAGCAAAAATCAACTATTTACTTGATGTGGGTAAATTATAACAAACTTTATACATCTATATCAAATGATTTAGGAAAAACATGGAGTGAACATGAAATAGATGAAACTAGTATAGATGAGGATTTTTGTAGAGCTAGGTTTTTATCAAACTACTCTGGTGACTTATCATATAATTTAACATCCATCTTTACTGTTAATGATGATATAACTATAATAGGATTTTAAATAATTAGTGTTGCAATATTTGCAACACTAAAAAATCCCAAAACACCGGTGGCTCAATAAATTCATACCCGAGATACTCCCAGGTGGGTGACCTACCACTAAATTTTAACTTCCTATATAAATACAGGCCTGTTATATTTTAGTAGACACAGTCTCCCGTTCAACATTTGTCGGTTGAATTTAAATAAGCCGTATCGAATGCTCCAGGATTTTATATTCTTATTATATAATAAAAAACAATATTTTTAAAGTAGTTTTGTATGACAATTAATGTAATTTTATTATCTTTTCCCATTTTTTTCTCTCTCTTTACCTATGTATTTACCATGGATGTCATTTTATTCATCATCTTCTTCGTATTCATCTTCATAATCGTCATATTCATCATCGTATTCTTCATATTCTTCATCGTCATACTCTTCATACTCTTCATACTCTTCATCATCATAATCATATTCTTCATATCTTTTATCATCATCTGTTCTTAATAGACTTCCTAGTAATTTAAGATTATTCATACTTCCTAAATTATTTATATTTACTAGTGAACTTAAACTAAATCCACCCTCTCCGAAATCATCTGGTAAAAATAATTCTGCAAATAAATCTATTTTCTTCTTCAGGTCAATCGCTTTATCAAGAGAATCTCTTCTCTTTTCTGGAAATACTTCTAAAATTTCTTTTATCATCATATTTTTTTTATCTTCTTCATCCATACTTCTAAAAAAGTTTGTTTCTTCATAGTCATCAAAATCAATACTGCTAAGTTTTTTTATCCCCTTTACTAAATCTAATAAACTTTCAACTTTTATTAATATTTTTCTTTCTTCTGGTGACATATATTTTTTAGTCCTTGTTATTATTTCCATACCTCGTTCTAAATCTTCATCGCTTAAATCCATCATTTTCATACCCCTATTTATATCATTCATATTAAATTTAAACAAATCACTTCCATTATTATTTAAAATTTTTTTCTTTACTTTTTTTCTTATATTATCTCTTGTTTTTCGTTCCCTAGACCGTTTATTCTCGATATTTTCTCCTTTAGAATTTTTTTTATTATCAAATAAAGGTAAATTACCTAAAGATATATTTCCATTACTCAATGCAATCATTCCTATTATCAATAGTAGATTATTCAAGCATAGTCACCCCTTAAATTATCTTCTCCCTCATATATAAGTATGTTTTATTTAATCTTAGTGTTACTTTTTTTTTAACTAAGTGCATATACATTATCTATAAGAAATTTAATTAAATTATCTTTCACCACTTCAAAATTATTTCTATATATAAATAATATGAATAAAATTTAATTTATATTATAAGAAAGGGGTAAATTTATGAAAAAAGTAGATACAGAAATTTTAGAAAAAATGGCTAAAGAAAAAAATATAGACAAAGACAAAATAGAAAAAATAGCAGATGGATATAAAGGCAAATCTGAAGGAGAATTAATGGATGAGCTTGTTAAAATAGGTAAAACTCTTGAAGGAAAAGAACAAGTCGTTTCTAAATTAAAGGCTTTTTTAAACGACGAGCAAAAAAAGAAACTAGATGCTGTTATGGATAAAATATATGATGCCGAAGTTAAAGATAAAATAGAACACAAGAAAAGTAAATCTAAAAAGCACAATCCATCAAATGATTCAAATGCACCTTCTTCTAATACAAAAAAAGTTAAGAAAACTAAGCCAACAAAACATGTTCAACCTGCACCTAATGATAGTTCCAATGAAACAAATCCACATAAGAAAACAAAAAAAGTTGTTAAAAAGGTAAAAAAAGTTCCTAAAGGTGAATAATAAAAAAAGCTAGAGTACATACTCTAGCTTTTTTATTACAGTATATATAATAAAATATGCTCTTATATCGCATTATTTCATCTTTATATATATTCATATTCTTGTAATAATTGTTAAAACCATATAAGGTACATATTCTAAGTCTATATAAAAATTATATAGTTTGTCTTTTTTATTTATTTTCTAGGTATTACACTTTCTCTTTCTATGATTTTATATGGTAATTCTATTTTTTTACTTTCTAAATGTTCTTTATTTATTAATTTTATAACCATTCTTATTGCAACAGCTCCCATATCGTATAGTGGTTGATATACTGTTGTTAACTTAGGTCTATACATTTTAGCTATTTTTACATCATTGAACCCTGCAACTGATATATCTTCAGGAACCTTATATCCTTTATCACAAGCTGCATTTATAGCTCCTATTGCTGCTTCATCTCCAGTTACAAATGCAGCTTGAGGCACTATTCCTTCTTCTAATAGTTCTTTCATACTTTCATAACCTGCTTCATATGTAGTACCACCATACTTTATCAGACTTTCGTCTAATTTTATGTTACTTTCATTTAATGCTTGTTCATATCCTGAAAGTCTTTCTCTTTCTAAAACAGTGTCATCTTTACTTGTCATTATAAATGCAATTTCTTCATGACCTTTATCAATAAGATATTTAGTCATATCATACGTTGCCTCTTTATTACTTGTGCTTACAGTATATATATCATAATCTCTTGCAGTTTTACTTATATATGTTGCTGGTATTCCACAGTTTTGAATATAGTTTATATGATCTTCTTCTACCTTCCAGCATACCATAACAATACCTTCTACTTGCTTTGCTCTAAGCAAGTTTATACTTTTTAATTCTTGTTCTTTATCTGAATAAGTATTTGCTAATAATATTTCATAATCATACATCTTAGCTACTTCTTCTATTCCATTTAATACCTCATTTACAAAAGAATCTGAAACTTCCGGTACTATAACTCCAATTAATTGACTTCTTTTAGTTACTAAACTTCTTGCTAATGGATTTGGTATATATCCTGTTTCCTTTATTACATCTAAAACTTTTTGTTTTACTTCATCTGTTACGGGTTTTGAATCATTTATTACTCTCGATACTGTAGATATAGATACCCCTGCTTTTTTTGCTACATCTTTTATAGTTATCGTACTTTTCATCTTTACACCATCCTTGCGTAATACTATTTATTTTCAATTCGATATTTTCCATTTAAATCTTAATTATACTATTCTTATATAATTATGTAAACACACTTATCTCTATTTTTAAAATCTTCTTTAACTTAATTATTCATTTTATTATATAAATTTATACAATATAAGTAAAAAGTACTGGTATAAAACCAGCACTTCTTACGATAGCTAATTATTTTTAGCAGCATCCATCATCAAATAATCCACCACAAGAACAAGTTATTAATAATAATATTAAGAATGGTATCCATGCCATTATATCTATATCTACCCAAGTGTCTCCAAATGCTAAGAATAAGAAGAATAATATTATTATCCACCATCCTGTACCAAAGAATCCATCACATCCACCAAATAATCTATCTAGCATGATAAAAATCCCCCTTTATTTATCTTATAAATTTTAAGACTATATAAAACTTTTATGATTTTAATGTTTTTAGTGTTACACTAAAATTTAATTTCTAGTCAAAGAATCCTCCACAACTGCAAAGTATTAATAATACTATTAAGAATGGTATCCATGCCATTATATCTATGTCTACCCAACTATCTCCAAATGCTAAGAATAAGAAGAATAATACTATTATCCACCATGCTCCTGCTCCAAAGAATCCATCATTTCCAAATAATCTTTCTAACATTTTGCTACCTCCTGATGATATTTTATATTGAGCTTGCGCTCTTAACATATAATATGCAACTAAGGTAATTTGTGATATTAAATTTATTTAGTTTTTATTTTTTATAGAGTAAGAATTGTATAGTATAAAGAAAAAGGATGCACAATTGCATCCTTCTTCTTTATATACTAATTGTTATTAGCAGTCATAACCATTATCTAAGCATCCACAATCTCCATCAATGCCTCCGCATGAGCATACAATTAGTAATAATATTAAGAATGGTATCCAGTCAGTTATACATATTTCACTCCAACATTCTTGGAAAGCTAAGAATAAGAAGAATAATACTATTATCCACCATGCTCCCCCACCAAAGAATCCATCGCATCCACCGAATATTCTACTTAATTTACTACTCACAAAGATCCCCTCCTTGAATATATATACAAGTTAGATAGTACCTAGCTGTCAATAGGGTTTTTCACCCTTCTAATTATATACTATGTAAATCTTTATAAAGTGTTATTACTTTTTTTTAAATTTTTTATTTTTTTTAAAGAGGCTAAAATTAGCCTCTTTAAATTTGTTTATATTAACAGCAACCACCATCAAATCCAAAGTTAGTTAAAAGTAAAATTAATAATACTATCCATATTAGAGCCATATCATCACAGAATAACCATTCTAGTAAATCATCTCCTAGTAAAAGTATAGCTCCTATTATTAATAATATTATTAATCCACCTCCTCCAAATCCACATCCACATCCACCAAAGAAACGTTGAATTCCTTGTTGTTCTGACATCTTTATGCCCCCTTTTTTATTTATAGGCAACTGTTTTTATTACCTATTTAATAAATAATATGTATTTATGCATTAAATTGTTACATTTTATTATTTTTTTAGAGCAAATATTTTTGCATAAAAAAAAGAAACCATATAGATTTCTTTTAAGATTAGATTAATAGCAGCTATCATCAAAATTAAATAGTAATAGAATTATTAATATTACCCAAATCCACATACTATCATCTTCAAAAAAATTATCTAGTATATCTGTACATAAAACCAAAAAAACTAAAACTACTATTATTAATAATCTATTACCAAATATACCATCATTTCCTCCAAAAAATCGGGATATCGTATCTTCTAGCTTTGCCATGACATTCCCTCCCTTGAACTTGCTCATAAATTAAGTATATGTATTAATTGGTAAATAAGTTACCTCAATTAAGCTCTTATTAAGAATTTTATCTAATTCTTTCTCTGATAAATTATTGTACTTTTCAACCTCTTCTAAATATTTTAAATCAGATTCTGAAATACTTTTTATCAACCCTTCTATAGACTTTATCTTATACTCTTTATAGTCTTTTACTAAAAATGATGTTTTAGAATTTTTTATTCCTTTTTTTAAATTGATTAATCTCGTTATATACTCATCTTTTTTCTCCATTACCTGTTCTTCTTTTTTAACTATATCTTCTAAAATTATATTACTTTCTACAATATAGTCTTTTATCTTTTGCATATCTAATGTTATAGAATTATAATAAAAATTTGTTAATATAACTAAGAATACTACAACAGATGATATTAATAATCCTACGTATTTCATAAAATTTCCTCCTAAGTTATAGTTTGTATATTAAATTTATATTCATATTTTATAACTTTATTACTTTTTATTTAAATGTATATTGAAAAATTGTCAAACTTATATTAAACTACAATTAAAATTATCAATTTATTTATAGGAGGATAATATGTTTGAAAAAATAAGATCAATAATTTCAGAACAATTATCTATAGATGATGTAGATACTATAACTTTAGATACTTCTTTAACAGAAGATTTAGAAGCTGATTCTTTAGATGCTGTTGAAGTTATAATGGCTCTTGAAGATGAATTTGGAATAGAAATACCAGATGAAGAAGCTGAGCACTTCAAAACTATAGGCGATATATGTAAATTCATAGAAAATAATAAATAAAAACCGAGAATTAATCTCGGTTTTTATTTATTATTAACAGTAGCAATCATCATTGTTATTATTAAATAAAAATAATATAAATACTATTGCTATAATCCAAATTAGTGAATTGTTTTGCTCAAAAAAACATGCTAAATCTCCGTTACTAAGTATTAATAAAACAACAAGCCCTAATATAAGAAATACTAATGTAGGATTATCGTTAAAGAAATCAAATCCTCTAAACATATCCCTTAATTGATCCATATACACTCCCCCTTGGTATGTAGACAGTTTATCTATTAATAATATATATGAACAAACCTATATTTTAGTGCTTGTATAAAAAAATTCACTTCGCTTTAGCTACGTGTCGGCGAAACACTTCATTTTACCAATGATATATCCTTGCTACTACTAGGTATACATCTATTACTCAAAATAATCATTGAATTACAAATTATATAAAGCATGTATATTTTATAATATAAAAATAAGCACCAATATCTAAATATTAATGCTTACTTTTATAATTATTTTTCTTCATAGAATCTTACATTTTTTATAACTATGTCTATACTTCCATCTGGATTTTGCCTTACACTGTATTTCATTGGATCTTCAAAATCTGTTAAGTCTGCTTTTATATCAAATCCATTATCTGTTTTGATACCTCTTTTTTTAAGTTTTTTCTCAACCCATTTCTTATCTATATTAAAACTTTCATCTAAGCCTTTATCTTCCATATGTTCTTTAAAGCTTTCTTTAAGTTCATCACTTTTTATAGAGTTTTCTACAAATTCATTTAAGTCAATTTCATGTTTTTCTTTTAATGTATAGTTTAATATACTTCTTACTTCTTCTGCTTGCTTTATATCCTCACTTAAAGCATTTGTTATCCAATTTTCAGCTGTATTTTTAAATACTTTTGTCTTATATTTATCATCATCAACTCTTTCTGCATTTAAAAATTCTGTTATAAACTTAGACTCTGTTTCTGCTTTTTCTGCATCTTTATCTAAAAGTCTTAATTGATATTCATCATTCATTCCACTTACACCAATCAATGCACATTGCTTTTGTCTTCCAGTCTCTGGTATACCTATTTCATTAGCAACCATTTGTATATTAAATTTTTCATCTACGAATTCTATAGAGTGAGTATATAATTTTTTATAATCTAGCTTTAATATAGCTACATACTTTTCATCCTTTACTGTATATAAACAAATAGCTAAATCACAAGATTCCAACTCTGAATTTATTTTCATAATATCAAATAAGTATGCTGCTATCTCTTTTGAATTTTCTAAAAATGTATTTTCATCATATATAATTTGTTCACAACAATTTCTAACTACATTGTCATTATAATTTTTAAAAACACCTTTTCTTAAATCATCATCTTTTGTAACTCTTTTTATAATTTTTTGAAAAAACTTATCTACTTCTGGATTAATTTTTCCTTCAAAATCATTTAATATAGGTACATCACTATTCTTATCTAAAACATGTACAATAAATTTGTGTATTATCATAATTCCCACCTCAAATTAATTATTTTTTCTTAGTTTTTCAATTAGATTTTTTATATCATTTGGCAACTCTGCTTTAAACTCTAAATTTTCCTTAGTTCTTGGTTGATTAAATGATAAACTATATGCATGTAAAGCTTGTCTATTTATAAGGCTTTCATCTACATATCCATATAGCTCATCTCCAATTATACCATGTCCAATATGTGACATATGTACTCTTATTTGATGTGTTCTTCCAGTTTCTAGTTTTACTTCTACCACAGTCGCATCATTTAACCTCTCTAAAACTTTATAATGTGTTATTGATGCTTGTCCTTTTTCATCAACTATTCTCTTTATACTATCTTCAGTTGGTCTATATATAGGTTCATTTATAGTTCCTTCATCATTTTCTACTATACCTTTAACTACTGTTATATATTTTTTTTCAACCGCATCATTTCCCATATCAACAGATAGTGTATGATGTGCATAAGCATTCTTAGCAACTATAACAAGTCCTGAAGTATTCATATCTAATCTATTTACAAATCTTACTTTTACCTTTTCACTTTTTTCCTTGATATAGTATGTAATTCCATTTGCTATTGTATTATCAAAATGACTTTTAGTTGGATGTACTACCATAAAAGGAGGTTTATTAACCATTATTATATCAAAATCATCATATAATATATTTAAGTTTAAATTTTGCGGCTCAAAGTTTGCCATTTCCTCTTCTATCTTTACTTCTATTAAATCACCTTTTTTAAGCTTTGTACTTGGCTTTTTAAAAACTCCATTTACAAATACACTCTGCTCTCGTTTCATCTTCGATATTGACCTTACAGAAAAATTTAATTTATCCAATAAAACTTCCTTTAGAGTTAATTCTTCTTCATTTGTATACGATATAAGGTTGTATTTTTGGTCTTCTTTTTTAAACAAATTTACACCATCCTTCATTAATAATAACATTATCTATTTTATACTATTTTTTTAAAATAGATAAGGATTTTTTGTAGCTATAAAAATTATATTTATATAATAGTACATATTTTAATTATAAAGTAACTAATTAACTTTCCAAATTATGCTATAATACAAAGTATAAAGGGGTGTAGAGATGAGAAGAATTATAACTATAAATTCAAATCAAGTAAATAAATCTGTTGAGACAAAAAAAATACTAACAGAAAAACTAACCAATGCTGGATTTGAAGTAACATATGAGTTTTGTCAAGATGCCGAACTTATAATATCAATTGGTGGAGATGGTTCTTTTTTAAAGACCGTTCATGATTTTGACTTTACTAAAACTCCTATAATAGGAATAAATACAGGTCATCTTGGTTTTTTCCCAGAAATATCACCTAACCATATAGATAGTTTTATTAAATCTTATAAGAATAATGATTTTTTAGTGCAAGATATATCCTTACTCAAAGCCAATATATGCACTAATAATTGTAACTCTCATATGTATGCCATAAATGAGGTTGTAGTAAAAGGGGATAAATCTAGAACTATACACCTTAGTTTAGATGTTAATGGTAAGCATATACAAAATTTTAGTGGCGATGGAATGATTATATCTACTCCGACTGGCTCTACAGCTTATAATTATGCTGCTGGTGGAAGTATAGTAGACCCTGGATTAAACCTTATGCAACTTACACCACTTTATCCTATAAACACAAATGCATATAGATGCTTTACATCTAGCATAATTTTTTCTAGTGAGTCTATAATAAAAATAATACCTGAATATAGATTTGAAGATTCTATTCTAATCGTAATAGATGGAGTTGAATATAGATTTAATCATATGTCTAATATAGAGGTATCTATCTCTGATTTAAAAATAAAACTACTTAGAATGTTAGATTATGAATTTTGGAGTAGAGTTTCAGAAAAATTTTTATAATATCTTGGAGGAAATACATATGAAAATTGGAGTAATGAGTGATACTCATGGAAGTTTAACTTATTTTGAAAAAGCATTAGATGTATTATCTGATTGTGATGTTTTAATCCACGGTGGAGATATACTTTATCATGGTCCTAGAAATGATATACCTGAAGGGTATAATCCAAAAGGTTTAATTTCTAAAATAAATTCTTTAGATAATATAATCATAGCTAGAGGTAACTGCGATGCTGATGTAGATCAAATGGTAATAAATCATCCTATACAAAGTCCTTATGTTATGAGCCAATTTGGTGAAACTAGAATAGTTACCACTCATGGTTATACAGATTCTAAAGAAGATACAATTAATAAGGCTAAGAGTATGGGAGCTGATATACTTATCCTTGGCCATACACATGTTAAAGAATTATATCTTGACGAAAATTTAGTAGTTCTAAACCCTGGAAGTACTTCTATACCTAAGGATGGTACTCATTCTGTAGCTATAATAGATATTATTCAAAGTGAAGACGAAATTGATATGAATTTTAATTTAATAGATATTAATACTAAAAATATAATAAACCTTGACTAATATATAAAATTTTTAAGGAGTGGTATACTTACCACTCCTTATTTTATTATTAATCATCTGAAGTTTTTATATCATGGACACTCTTACTCTCTTTGCTACTTTTACTATCACTAATGCTCTTACTATTATTTACTGGTTTATGTTTAGTTATTTTCTTTTTATATTTAACAGGCTTACTAATATGAGAATGTTTACTATCATTTGAACTTTTACTATTGTGCGAATGATTTGTTTGTTTCATAGTATTTATGCTCCTTTAATATATTATTAATCCTCTTCTTCATCTTCTTCGTCACAGTCTCCATTCATACCATCTATTCTACATTTATGTTTCTTACCACAGCAACCGCAAGTAACATAAATATTTATAGGAGTATGAACAGTTATTGGTCCAATATTATTAGTTGCATTTGATTGGTTATCATTATTAGCACTTGAATTAGATGTTGAAGTTGCATCTGCATCTACATCTGCGTCTGCATCTACATCAGCATCTACGTCTGCTTCGGCGTCTATATCTGCGTCTGCATCTACGTCTGCTTTGGCGTCTATATCTGCGTCTGCATCTACGTCTGCTTCGGCATCTACATCTGCGTCTGCATCTACATCTACGTCTGCTTCGGCGTCTATATCTGCGTCTGCTTCTACATCTGCTTCGGCTTCTACGTCTGCTTCTGCATCAGCGTCTGCATCTGCGTCAGCGTCTGCTTCTGCGTCTGCATCTGCTTCTGCTTCGGCTTCTGCGTCTGCGTCAGCATCTGCTTCTGCGTCAGCGTCTGCATCTGCTTCTGCGTCTGCGTCTGCATCTGCTTCTGCTTCGGCTTCTGCTTCGGCTTCTGCTTCGGCTTCTGCTTCGGCTTCTGCGTCTGCGTCTGCTTCTGATTCTGCTTCGGCATCAGCATCTGCTTCTGCTTCTGCGTCTGCTTCAGCTTCTGCTTCT
>ERZ1673737.113-NODE-113-length-116840-cov-32.626707_pt1 | contig 116840 bp, 94 predicted proteins | sample MGYA00580211_ERZ1673737 | MGnify/ENA primary metagenome ERZ1673737 (study PRJEB41218, sample SAMN15661789) | gut metagenome | host: Homo sapiens | place: Canada: London | collected 2015-08-20/2019-03-30 | study: EMG produced TPA metagenomics assembly of... | reverse complement strand
CAAGGGCCGAAGCGGATGCAGGGCACCGCAAGAGGGCGCTGCTTCCGCTGCCCGAACAGAGAGCGTACGAGCTTGCTGTTTTGGCGCAGCGGTCTTGCAGGGCACCGCAAAAGGACATATAGAGAAGGAGTTACGTATCATGAAAGACCTTACCAAGTATCAGGGCGTTATCCCCGCGTTCTATGCCTGCTATGACAAGGACGGCAATATCTCCGTGGAGGGCGTCAAAGCCCTCACCCGCCACCTGATCGCCAAGGGCGTCAAGGGCGTGTACGTCGGCGGCTCTTCCGGCGAGTGCATCTACCAGCACCCCGATGAGCGCAAGAAGCTGCTGGAGGCCGTGATGAGCGAGGCCAAGGGCAAGATCACCGTCATCGCCCATGTCGGCTGCAACAACACCGCCGACAGCGTGGAGCTGGCCAAGCACGCCGAGAGCGTGGGCGTGGACGCCATCGCTTCCATCCCCCCCATCTACTTCCACCTGCCGGAGTACGCCATCGCAGAGTATTGGAACGCTATGTCTGCCGCTGCCCCCCACACCGATTTCGTCATCTACAACATCCCCCAGCTGGCCGGTACGGCCCTGACCATGAGCTTGCTGAACACCATGCTCAAGAACCCCAATGTCGTCGCCGTCAAGAACAGCTCCATGCCCACGCAGGACATCCAGATGTTCAAGGATGCCGGCGTCAAGGCTCGCGGCGAGGGCAACTTCGTGGTCTTCAACGGCCCCGATGAGCAGTTCGTTTCCGGCCGCGTCATCGGCGCAGACGGCGGCATCGGCGGCACCTACGCCGTGATGCCGGAGCTGTATCTGGCCATGAACGACCACATCAACAAGGGCGAGATCAAGGAAGCTCAGGCTATCCAGTACGATGCCGACCGCATCATCTACAAGATGTGCGAGGCCCACGGCAACCTGTACGCGGTGCAGAAGGAGATCCTGCGCCGGATGTACGGTCTGGAGCTGGGCGGCGTCCGCGAGCCCATGCCCGGTCTCGTCCCCGAAGATGAGCCCATCGTCGCCGAGGCACAGGCCATGATCGAAGCAGCCATCGCCAAGCTGTGATCTGTAACTGAAAAAGCGCCCCCTCTTCCGTCTCGTTTCTGAGGGGAGAGGGTCGGCGCTCTTTTTTGATGGAGGGATCTTATGATCTGCGATACTCTGGAGCACCTGAGCTTATATCAGGGCTTCCACAAAAACCTCGACACGGCCATCACCTTTCTGACGGCCTGTGACCTGAACGCCCTGCCGCTGGGCCGCACCGAAGTGGACGGCGAGAATGTGTTCATCAACGTGATGGACGCCGACCTTCAGCCCATGGAGGATTCCCACCCCGAATACCACCGCCTCTATGCCGATCTTCAGCTCGACTTGACCGGCGGCGAAGGCTGGGGCTACGAGACCGAGCCGGGCACCGAGGTGAAGCCCTACTCCCCCGATATCGGCTTCAAGGACAGCCCCGATGCCGTGACCGGCACGCTGGGCGGCGGGCGGTTCGTGATCTTCTTCCCCGGCGAGCTGCACCGCCCCGGCATCGCGCAGCCCGATTGCAAGAACGTACACAAAGCTGTCGTCAAGATCAGAATGGAGGACAAGTACCATGGATAAGGAAAAACTGTTTGCTCAGATCAAGGGCGGCCTGATCGTTTCCTGTCAGGCATTGGAGACCGAACCCCTGTACACCAAGGAGGGCGGCGTGATGCCCCTGATGGCAAAAGCTGCCGCCATGAGCGGGGCCGTGGGCATCCGCGCCAACACCGTGCGGGACATTACCCAGATCAAGGGGGTCGTCGATCTGCCTGTCATCGGCATCATCAAGAAGGATTACCCCGGCACCCCCATGTACATCACCGTGACCATGAAGGAAGTGGACGAGCTGGTGGCGTGCGGTGTGGACATCCTCGCCGTGCAGGGCACCGGTGCTCTCCGCCCGGACGGCTCCACCTCCGCCGAGTTCATCCGCGCCATCAAGGCAAAGTATCCCGATCAGCTCCTGATGGCTGACTGCGACAACTTCGAAAACGCCATGGCCTGTGCTGAAGCCGGGGCCGATTTTGTGGGCACCACGATGCGCGGCTACACCCCGGAGACGCAGGGCATCAACGACATCGACTTTGACTTCGTGCACAAGCTGGCCACCGAGTGCCCGGCCAAGATCATCGCCGAGGGCCACATCCACTATCCCGAACAGGCCGTCAAGGCGCTGGAAGCCGGTGCTTTTGCCCTCGTTGTCGGCGGTGCCATCACCCGCCCGGCCGAGATCACGGCCCGCTTCACCGGTGCCATCAACGCCATGAACAAATAACGCGGAGACGCTTTTTATGAACCAGAAACAATATCTTGCCATTGATATCGGCGGCACCTCCGTCAAGCTGGGCGTCGTGGACGAGACCGGCGCAGTGCCGGTCAAAGCCGAGGAGAGCGTCAGCTTCGACGGCTACGAGACCCCCATCCTGACCACGGTGCTCAAAGCGGCCAAAACCTTTGTGGACGGGCAGGGCCTTTCCCCCGCTTCCTTCGTCGGCGTGGGCGTGTCCGCCACCGGCCAGATCGACAGCCGCGCGGGCACCGTCGTCGGGACCTGCGGCAATGTGCCTCATTACATCGGCTCCCCCATCAAGGCCGAACTGGAAGCCCTCTTCGGTCTGCCCGTCACTGTTGCCAACGATGCCAACTGCATGTGCCTCGGCGAGGTCTGGGTCGGCGGAGCGAAGGGTTACACCGACGTCATCGGCGTGACCCTCGGCACCGGCGTCGGCGGCGGCATCCTGACCAGCGGCCGTCTGCTGGAAGGTGCCCGCGGCCTTGGCGGCGAGATCGGCCACTACCGGCTCCATGCCCTTGACGGCGTGCCGTGCACCTGCGGGGCCGTGGGCTGCTGGGAGCGGTACGCCGCCACCACCGCACTGGTCCGCGCCGCCAAGGAAAAGAACCCCGATTGGACGGACGGCCGGGCGATCTTTGCGGCGGCAGAAGCGGGTGATGAAACGGTCCTCGCCCTGCTGGACCATTGGACGGACGAGATCGCGCAGGGCCTTGCGGGCATGGTACACATCTTCAACCCGCAGTTGATCCTCATCGGCGGCGGTGTGTCCGCCCAGCAAAAGCTGCTCATCGACCCCATTGCCGCAAAGGTGAAGGCCTCGGTCATGCCCGCCTTTGCCGAGGGGCTGGAAGTTCGTGCGGCCCAGCTGCACAACGACGCCGGAATGGTCGGCGCGGTATATTATTTCCGCCAGTGCCATCCGGAGCTGTAATTGAAAAAGGAGTGTATTTGCGATGAAAACTCATATCCTCTGCCTCGGCGACTCCAACACCCACGGCTACTGCGCCGACCCGAAAGACAACGCCGACGGCGGTATCCGCTTCAATGAGAACGAGCGCTGGACCTGCCGGTTACAGACTGCACTGGGCGACAAGTACCTCGTCACCGAAGAAGGTCTGTCCGGCCGGACCACCGTTTTTGTGGACCCCATCCACGAGTCCATGGACGCCCTGAGCGTGTGCTACGCCCTGCTCAAGAGCCACGAGGTCATTGATCTGCTCATCCTCATGCTGGGCACCAACGACGTCAAGGAGCGTTTCGGAGCCAATGCCGCTTGTATCGGCGCAGGCATGGAGCGCCTGATCCAGAAATGCAAAAGCGTAGACTGCTGGGGCGGCAAGACCCCCAACATTCTGGTCGTGGCCCCTCCCCGCATCAAGGAGGGCTTCCACGATGATGTCATGGGCGACGGCTGTGTGGAGAGATCCCGCGGGGTCGCGGCCCAGTTTAAGATGATCGCGGAGCGCAACAATGTCCACTTCTTCGACGCCGAAGGGTGCGAGTTCAACCAGATCGACTTCATGCACCTGACCCGCAAGGGACACGCCCAGCTGGCCGAAAAACTGGCCGAGCTGGTGCCGACGATTCTCTAACCATTTTCTTTCCTGCATATCTCCCCCAGAAAAGATCCCGCCCCGGATGCAGCCTTGACACTGCCCGGAGCGGGATCTTTTGGTTTTGAAATGATGCAAAAAGAGACTGCCGCAGATGCAGCAGTCTCTCAAAGCTCAGATGTAATCCGAAATGTAGGGGATCTTATGGAAGAGAACATCGTCCAGCCGTTCCACAGCCTCCTCCCTGCCCTCGATGCGTTCCAGCTCAAACAGGCGTTCTGCCGTTTTGTATCCCAGAAGCAGGGTGGAAAAGGTGCCGATGCCCATTTTCAGGCGGTAGTCGGCCGGTTCGTTGGTCTGGACACACTTGCCGTTTTCAAACTTCACCGTGAAGGTGCGGTCGTTCCACGGCAGGAGCTGATCCTCGATCTCCAGCGCGATGGTCAGGGGGCCGCCGTCCGGGTCACAGGGGTAATCGGTGAGGAAATCTTCCACATCGATGATGCGGCCCATGGCATAAGGGCGGATGCTCTCCTTGATGTCGCCGTCGTCCATCTCAAAGGCGATGGGTTCGCTGAAGTAGGTGCTGCCGTGCACCTCGTCGATCATGGAATCGTGGGCGTGGATGTACTCCCACAGGCCTTTCTGCGCCTCGCGGTTCAGGTAGACAATTTCCTTGATGTGCATGATGTCGTTCTTGATGAGATAGACCATGTAGCCGCAGGGCTTACCCTTGACGTTGTAGTAGACGGCAACGTTGGTGTCATCCTCGTCCCAGCGCCAGTATTCCTCCCACGCAAGACTGTTGCGGAACAGGCACCCGTGGGTAATGGAAGCGAAATGGGAGTGCAGCTCATGGAACTCGGTGTTGTCCCACGAAACGCGGCGGACGTAGCCGGGCGCTTTGACTTTGGTGGGGATCTGCCGATCCTTGATGTTGAACGAGATCTTGTTGGAGACGATCTCCCACCCCAGATGGTGATACAGCGGGATGGAATACGGGTAGAGCAGCGCGAAGGATTTGCCCTCCTCGTGCATCTGGGTCAGGCCTTGGATCATCAGCTTTTTCATGATGCCCTGCCCGGTGTACTCCGGGTAGGTGCAGACGCTGGTGACAAAGCCGACATGGTACACCGTATCGTAGATGTTCATCTTCAGCGGGTAGACTGCAAACTGGGAAACGAGGGCGTCCCCATCGAAGCAGCCCAGCACATCGGCGCGTTCCAGCACCGGGAATTTCGACTGCTTAATCTCATCGTCCTTCCAGCCGGTCGCGGTCAGCTCTTCCTCCGTGACCTGAAAGGTGTAGCGGAGCAGGGCGTTGTACTGATCCAGATCCTTGGGTTCCAAATAGCGGGTCTTATAATGTTCGGCGGCGTTCATCGCAAAACGCCTCCCCCCTTACGGAGTCAGACGGTTGGGGCCGCGGAACAGGAACTCGGCCTCCTTGATGGGCAGACCGCAGAGCAGCATGGTCAGGCGGTCGATGCCAAGGCCGAAGCCGCCGTGCGGGGGGCAGCCGTACTGGAAGAACTCCAGATAGAACTTGACGTCCTCGGCCAGACCCTTTTCCTCCGCCTGCTTCTTCAGCACCTCATAGCGGTGCTCACGCTGGGCGCCGGTGGTGATCTCAACACCGCGCCAGATCAGGTCGTAGCCCTGCGGCACGCCGTTTTCGTCGCGCATGTGGTAGAAGGCGCGCTTCTCGGCGGAGTAATCGGTGATGAACAGGAACTCGTGGTTGTAGTGCTTCTTGACCCACTCGTAGCTCAGGCGCTCGGCCTCGGTGGTCAGGTCGCCCTTCTCAGAGTCATCGACGGTGTAGCCGAACTCCTCTTCCAGACCCTTGTACAGGTCGGCCAGCTTGACCACGGGGAACGGAGTCTCCGGGACGATGACCTCCTGCCCGAAGGCTTCCTTGATCTGCTCGCCGTAAGCTTCCTTCACGGCGGCCAGACCGGCCTTCAGCAGCTCCTCTTCCATCTTCATGACGTCATAGAAGGAGGTGATGTAGCTGAACTCCAGATCGAAGCCGGAGAACTCGGTAGCGTGCTTGTTGGTGTAGCTCTTCTCGGCGCGGAAGACGGGGCCGGTCTCGAAGATGCGCTCAAAGCCGGCAGCCATCGCCATCTGCTTGTAGAACTGGGGACTCTGGGCCAGATAAGCGTTGCGGTCAAAATAATCGACCTTGAACACCTCAGAGCCGCTCTCGCTGGCGGCTGCGATCAACTTGGGGGTGTGGATCTCGATGAAATTCTCGTCCAGCAGGAACTTGCGCATGGCATTGACCATGCAGCTCTGGGCCTTGAACATCAGTTGATTTTCATCGGTGCGCAGATCCACCCAGCGGTAGTCGATGCGCTGGTCGATGCTGGAGCGCTCGACGGCCTTCTTCTTCTTGGTGGCAGCGATCTCCTTGCGGACGATGGGCAGTGCGTCGGCAATGCTCTCGATCTCGATGGACTCCGGGATCATCTCGATGCCGCCCATCTTGACGTAATCGTTCTCCATCACCTTGCCGGTCACGGTGATGACGGAATCCGGGGTCAGCCGGTCGATGGTATCCACCAGTTCGGGGTGGTCTTCCTTCTCAACGGTAATCTGCAGCTTGCCGGTAATATCCTTCAGCACGATAAAGGCCATATACTTGCTGTTGCGCAGGTTCTCGATAAAGCCTTGGACTTTGATCGTGTTGCCAATTTCCTTTTGTACCTCTTGGATGTAGGTGCGATTCATGGAAATCCTCCTTCGTATTCTTGTGTACTCTTTTTATTATAGCCGTTTTCCGGGATAAATCAACCGGTTTCAACGGGTTACTTCTTCTTTTTCTCTTCTTCGTGGAGGGTGCCGGTGCCGCCTTCTACCACGCCGTCGTGGTCCAGCACGGCCACGATGGTGCCGAAAAAGCACTTCACGTCCATCCCGAAGCTCAAATGCTCCACATAGTAGCCGTCGAGTTTCGCCTTTTCGTCGATCTCCAGCTCGTCGCGGCCGTGGATCTGCGCCCAGCCGGTCAGGCCAGGGCGGACGTCATTGGCGCCGTATTTGTCCCGCTGGGCCAGCAGGTCATACTGGTTCCACAGCGCCGGGCGCGGGCCGATGACCGCCATGTCCCCCACAAAGATGTTCCAGAGCTGGGGCAGCTCGTCAAGGCTGGTCTTGCGCAGGAAATGCCCCACCCGCGTGATATATTGATCCGGATCCTTGAGCAGATGAGTGGGCATATCGTGGGGGGTATCGATCCGCATGGTGCGGAATTTGAGGATGTTGAAGTGCTTTTTATGGATGCCCACCCGCTTCTGCTTGAAGAGAATAGGCCCCGGCGAATCCACCTTGATGGCGATGCAGAGAATGAGCAGCAGCGGCGAAAGCACGAGCATCCCGCACAGGGACAGCAGGATGGCCAGCAGCCGCTTGATGCCGTTACGATACATGGAGAAACCTCCCTTTATTGATTTCGATTCCGAACGCATCCATTATACCAAGCCCTTCGACATTTTTCAATTCATCCGGCAAGGTTTTCCGTGCGCCTTTCGTTTCAGTATGGGTTTGCTTACCGGGGCGCAACGCCGGTTTTGTTTTATTTTTCTGCCTGTTTTGTCCCTTGCTCCGGAGCCGGTTCTGCCGTACTATTAAGCCGTCCTATTATAATGTTTGTTTTTGCAGCGTTTCGAAGGAGGGTTCCACCGTGATCCAGCGTTTTTCATTCGGGCACCCCCTCCCCACCGAGAGCGTCGTGCAGACGCTCCCGCTCTGTGAGGATCCCGTTCCGTTTCTGACCGCCCTGCCCGGCGGCTGGCAGTACAAGATGCAGGAGGACTGCGTCGTTTATGGCTTAGGCGAAATGCCCCGCGGGTTGAACAAGCGCGGCTGGCATTACGTCACCAACAACACCGACGAGTCCCGCCACACCGAAGATAAACTTTCCTACTATGGTGCGCACAATTTTCTGCTGATCCGCAATGGAGCGGAGTGCTTTGGCCTCTTTGTAGATTTCCCCGGAAAAGTCCATTATGACATCGGCTACACCCGGCACGACACCCTGACCATCCGCACCGAGGAGCCGGACTATGAGCTGTATCTGCTTTCCGGCGGGGATGAGAATGCCCTGTGCAGGGAGTTCCGCACCCTCATCGGCCGCAGCTACATCCCGCCGAAATGGGCCTTTGGTCTGGCCCAAAGCCGCTTCGGCTACAAGACCGAAGCCGACATCCGCACAGTGGCACAGCAGTACAAGACCCACGACCTGCCGCTGGACATGATCTGCATGGACATCGACTACATGCAGGGCTACGCCGATTTTACCGTGAACAAAGAGCGCTTCCCCGACCTGAAACAGCTCGCCGACGACCTCAAGGCCGAGGGCATCCGTCTGGTGCCCATCATTGACGCGGGCGTGCGCATCGACGAAAAGGACGAGACCTGCCAAGAGGGCCTTGCCAAGGATTACTTCTGCAAAAAGGCCGACGGCACCCCCTTTGTGGCCGCGGTCTGGCCCGGCAAGGCGTATTTTGCTGATTTCCTCCGCCCGGAAGTGCGGGAGTGGTTCGGCGGGCGGTACAAAGTGCTGACGGACCTCGGCATTGAGGGCTTCTGGAACGATATGAACGAGCCTGCCCTTTTCTACTCCCCCGACCGGCTGAAAGCCTTCTTCGACTCCATGGCCGAGATGAGCAAGATGCCGAACATCGAGCAGGAAGATTTCTTCGAGAAGGTCGTGGGCGGCGTCATGGGCCTGATGAACAGCCCCGAAGACTACGCCAGCTTCTACCACGAGGTAAACGGCCAGCGCATCCGTCACGACCGGGTCCACAACCTCTACGGCGGCAGCATGACCCGCGCCGCCGGGGAAGCCCTCGCAAAGGAACGCCCGGACAAGCGCACCCTGCTCTACAGCCGTTCCAGCTTCATCGGTTCCCACCGGTACGGCGGCATCTGGCTGGGCGATAACAATTCCTCGTGGGGGCAGCTTCTGGCCAACATCCAGATGATGCCCAATGTCCAGATGTGCGGCTTCCTGTACACCGGCGCGGACCTGTGTGGCTTTGGCTACGACACCACGCCCGACCTTGCCCTGCGCTGGCTGGAGTTCGGCATCCTGACCCCGCTGATGCGCAACCATTCCAGTTCCGGCACCCGCGCGCAGGAATATTACCAGTTCGAGGACGAGCTGCCCGCCATCCGCAAGATGCTGCAGCTCCGCTACGCCCTGCTCCCCTACCTCTACAGCGAGTTCATGAAGGCGGCGCTGGAAAACGGCTCCTACTTCCGGCCGCTGGCCTTTGATTACCCCGGCGACCCCGATGCCCGCGAGGTGCAGGACCAGCTTCTCCTCGGTGAGGGTCTGATGGCCGCGCCCGTCTACACCCAGAACGCCCACGGCCGGATGGTCTACCTGCCCGAATCCATGAAACTGCTCCGTCTGCGGGCAGCAGACGATCACGACGAGGAGATCCTCCCCGCCGGGCATCACTACGTCCGCTGTGGGCTGGACGAAGTGCTGCTCTTTGTCCGGCCCGGCCATCTCGTGCCGGTGGCTTCTCCTGCCGACAACACCGCCCAGTTGGACGACACCAAGCTGAACCTGTGGAGCTATCTGCCCGATGGGGCTCACGCTTCCTACCGGATGTATACCGACGACGGCGTGACCACCGATTACGAGAAACCGGAGCACTGGCGCACCCTTACCCTTTAACGGTTTTTTCAGGTCCTGCCGCCGTGCGGGGCCTTTTTTGTTTTGATTTTACTTGTATTTTACCTGATGCCGCGCTATAATAAGGAATCGTACCGCTTCGAAAAAGCGGCAGCGCAGCTTGTGAGATCCGGCTCATCCGAATGGATCGTAAAAATCAAAGGAGGCGGCATTTTCCATGGCACAATCTCCCCGCACGGGCGACCTGACCACCGGCCCGATGCTGAAAAAGATCATCCTGTTTTCCCTGCCGCTGGCAGCGTCCAGCATCCTGCAGCTCCTCTTTAACGCGGCCGACGTCGTTGTGATCGGGCGGTTTGTGGGCAGCACGGCACTGGCCGCTGTCGGCTCCAACGGTGCGCTCATCAACCTGCTGGTCAACCTTTTCGTCGGCCTTTCGCTGGGTGCCAATGTCGTGGCCGCCCGCTGCTTTGGTGCCAAAGATGAACGCGGCGTCCAGAATACGGTCCAGACGTCGGTGACGCTGGGTCTCGTCAGCGGCGTGCTGCTGGCCTTTGTAGGCTTCTTTGCGGCGCGCGGTCTGCTGGAACTGATGTCCTGCCCGGAAGATGTCATTGGCCTTTCGACCCTCTACCTGAAGATCTACTTCATCGGGATGCCCATGACCATGCTGTACAACTTCAGCGCGGCGCTGCTGCGTGCTGTGGGCGACACCCGCCGCCCGCTCTACTGTCTGGCCGTGTCCGGCATCATCAATGTGGTGCTGAACCTCGTGTTCGTCATCCTCTTCCAGATGAGCGTGGCCGGTGTGGCGCTGGCGACCATCATCAGCCAGACCGTTTCCGCTATCATGGTCACCATCCTGCTCATCCGGGAGGAAGGTGCCCTCCACCTCGACCTGCGGCATCTGGGCTTCCACAAAGGGGCTCTGCTGCAGATCCTGAAGATCGGTCTGCCCGCCGGCTTGCAGAGCACGGTGTTCAGCCTCTCCAACGTGGTCATCCAGTCGTCCATCAACTCCTTCGGCTCCATCGTGGTCGCTGGCAACTCGGCAGCCTCCAACATCGAGGGCTTCATCTACACCGGCATGAACGCCTTTGCACAGGCTGCTGTGACCTTTACCAGTCAGAACATGGGTGCCCGCCGGTACGACAACCTTGACCGCGTCATGCGGAACTGTCTGCTCTGTGCCGTGGTCGTCGGCGTGGTGCTGGGCGGCGGCGCTTACTTTGCCGGTGAGGGGCTGCTCCACTTCTATTCCACCGATGAGACCGTCATCGCCGCCGGTCTGGCCCGGATGCGGGTCATCTGCACCAGCTACTTCCTCTGCGGCGTGATGGACACGCTGGCCAGTTGTCTGCGCGGCCGCGGCTACTCGGTCTTGCCCATGGTGGTCAGCCTCATCGGCAGCTGCTTGCTCCGTCTGGTCTGGATCGCCACCATCTTCCAACTCTTCCGTTCCACCACGACCCTTTACATCAGCTACCCGATCAGTTGGGTGCTGACGGCTTCCGTCCACCTCATCTGCCTGTTGGTGGTGCGGCATAAACTGGCCGTAAAACAGTCGGAAAGGGCTGCAGCCTAATAAAACTCCGTAACCATACAAACCGGTCTGGACCCTGCGCTGCGCAGAGTTCAGGCCGGTTTTTCAAATTTCTGCAAAAAAGTTTGAAAAAGTGCTTGACAACTCCCGCCTTTTCCCGTATAATAGCACACGTTGAGCGGCTCGGAAGCCAAACAACAAAACAGATCTTGGGGATTTGCATAGTGGTAGTGCGGTAGACTCTGACTCTACTTGTGGGAGTTCGATTCTCTCATCCCCAACCAAAAACCACCTGATGAAGATCAGGTGGTTTTTTTGTTTTCCGCAGCCGCCTCATTTTACACCATTTTCTTCAGCAGATACCGGTCATACCCGCCGTACATCTCCCGCCGGGCGGCGATGGTGAAACCGCTGGCGAGGGCATTGTTCAAACTGTACTGGTTTTCGGGGCTGACGGTGGCCCCGATGCCCACGATGCCGGGGCGGAGCAGGGGCAGCGCGGCTTCAAGGAGCTTGCGCTGCAAGCCGTTGCCCCGCCAGTCCGGGTGGACGATAGCACTGTCGGCGTTGGCCCAGTGGTCCCACTGGCTCTTCGGGACGCCCAGAAACGCCGCGTAATTGTGCTCACTCTGGCCGCAGTAGCGCAGGATGAAATAGGCCCCCAGCCAAGCGCCGTCATACACGCCGAGGCAGAGATCTCCGGTCAGATAAGCCGTGATATTCTCCAGCGTATCGGGCACGAACTGCTCCGGGTGCGGCATGGCGGCGCGCACCTCATTTTGCAGCGCGTAAAAGGCATCGGCATCCGCCGGGCCGCAGCGGCGGATGGTTACAGGAAGTACGGCGGGCTGGCCGCAGACCTTGTGCAGCAAAAGTTCCATTTTCAATCTCCTCCAAAATAAAATCATACTTTCTTCCGGATTCCAGTATAATTGCCGTTTGAAATCATCTTATCTTATGTTATAATGAATGCAAGAAAAATTGTCCAGTGAAACTTTGGGGTCACAGGGCAGTTTTCTGCATGTCCGGGCGGCAGCCCCGCCCGTGAACCGGAGGATACAACCTATGAAAGATTCCAGCTCTTCGTCTTCCATCCGCTTGGGCGGTGCGGTCATCAGTGACCGCATCGTGGCCGCGCTGCTGGAAGAACTGCGTACCGGCTGCTACGCCGAGGCGGACCGTCTGCCCGCTGAGGTCGATCTGGCCGCACAACTTGGCGTCAGCCGCACCGTTATCCGCGATGCGCTGAGCGAGATGGAGCGTGCCGGATACATCGAGCGGGTGCGCGGCATCGGAACCGTGGTCAACCGCACTGTGCTCAACCTGCGCAGCCGGTTGGATCAAAAGCTGGAATATTACCCGCTGATCCGCAGTTTTGGCAGCTACCCCCACGCCGATGGCATCCAGATCTATCCCATCCGCGCCGGGGCCGAGCTGGCCCGCGATCTGGCCATTGCGCCGGGGGATGAGGTGATCTGCATCAAAAAGCGGATCCTCGCCGATACCACCCCGGTCATCTACTCCATCGATTATCTGCCCCGTGCGCTGTTCGGCAGCCGGGACTACACCCGCATCGACCTGAGCGGCGGCGTGTTCGATATCTTGGAGCAGGAGTGCAGCCAGCAGATCTCGTCCAATGTCGCCCACCTGAAGGCCAGCTGCGGCGACGAGGCCATCCGCGCGGCCATGCGGCTGGCACCGGGCGAGGCCATGCTGCTGCTCGACGAGATCTGTTTCAATCGGCTGTGTCACCCAGTCATGCGTTCGCTGAGTTATTACACAAATTTCTTTGATTTTTCCATTCTGCGAAAATTACTTTGACGGAGGTAAAAATTCATGCGCCATCTGATCGACCCCTTGGATTTCAGCCCGGAAGAGATCGACTCCCTGCTGAACTTAGCTGACCGTATCCGCTCCGACCCCGCTGCTTATCAGGACGTTGCAGCCCACAAAAAACTCGCCACCCTGTTCTACGAGCCGTCCACCCGCACCCGCCTCTCCTTCGAGGCGGCCATGCTGAACCTCGGCGGACACGTGCTGGGTTTTCCGAGCGAGAACGTTTCCAGCGCTTCCAAGGGTGAAAGCGTCGCCGACACCATCCGCGTGATCTCCTGCTACGCCGACATTGTGGCCATGCGCCACTCCAAGGAAGGTGCGCCGCTCCGCGCTTCCCGCTACTCCCGCATTCCGGTCATCAATGCGGGCGACGGCGGCCATCAGCACCCCACCCAGACCATGACCGACCTGATGACCATCCGCTCCCGGATGGGCCGGCTGGACAACCTGACCATCGGCCTGTGCGGCGATCTGAAGTTCGGCCGCACCGTCCACTCTCTCATCAAGACGATGGCCCGCTGCAAAAACATCCGCTTCGTGCTCATCAGCCCGGAGGAACTGCGGGTACCCGATTACATCATCAAGGATGTGCTGGAAGCCAAGGGCATCGAGTACCGTGAGACCCGCAGCCTTGAGGAATCCATGCCGGAGCTGGACATCCTGTACATGACCCGTGTGCAGAAGGAGCGCTTCTTCAACGAGGAAGACTACATCCGCCTGAAGAACAGCTACATCCTGACCAGCGAGAAGATGGCGCTGGCCAAAGAGAAGATGGCCGTGCTCCATCCCCTGCCCCGCGTAAACGAGATCGCGCTGGATGTGGACGACGACCCGCGTGCCGCCTATTTTGAACAGGTGCAGAACGCTGTCTACGTCCGTATGGCGCTGATCATGACACTGCTGGGTCTGCAGGACCCCAAGGCCAAGGAGGGCAACTGAAATGCTGAACATCGATGAAATCCAGAATGGTATCGTGATTGATCACATCAAGGCAGGCACTGCCGTCGGCCTGATGGATCTGCTGGGCATCAAAGACAACCGCACCGCCAGCGTGGCGCTGATCCAGAACGCCCGCTCCCACAAGGCGGAGGGCGGCCGCAAGGACATCATCAAGGTGGAGGGCGATGCTTCGTGGCTGAACCTCGATGTGCTGGCCTACCTCGACCCCGACATCAGCGTGACCATCATCAAGGACGGCAAGGCGGTCAAAAAGGAAAAACCCCAGCCCCCCAAGCGTCTGGTCAACATCGTGCGGTGCAAGAACCCCCGCTGCATCTCCTCCATTGAGGAAGAGTGCGACCAGATCTTCGAACTGAGCTCCAACGGCAAGTATCGCTGCATCTACTGCGAGCAGGAGCTTCAGGTCAAGCCGGAATAAATCCCGATCAAGCAAAAGAGCGGACGAGCCGTTGCACTCGTCCGCTCTTTTTGTTACACGAAATCCTCCCGCATGGGGGTGAAGATATCCAGCAGGATGCCCGCTTCGGTGCAGACGCAGCCATGCTCCACGCCGTCCTCCTTGAGGATGGTGTCGCCCTTGTGGACGGTACGGGTCACACCGTCCACCGTGAACTCGAAGGCACCGGAGACCACATAGGTGATCTGGGTGTGGGGGTGGTGGTGCAGTGCGCCGACCGCGCCCTTTTCAAAGGTGTTCTCCACGCACATCAGGCCGTCTGTATAGGCCAGCACCCGGCGGGTGACGCCCGCACCTGCGGGCTGCGGCAGAGTGTCCTCATGCAGGACCCAGCGCTGTTTCTTTTCCGGCAGTTTCATAAACGTTCCTTCTTTCCCGGCCCCGCTGCGGGGTCGTTTTCTATTTCCATTATAAAAAGGCGGAACCCGTTTGGCAAGAGTTCCGCCTTTGTTTACAACTAAAAAAGCCCTATCCGAAGCTCTCTCCGCTGCCGCATCGAAAAGCGCATCCCGTTCCCACACAACGACGCGCACCGACACGGTCCTTAAAAGAGTCTCTATAAACAGCAATCCCCCGATCACCGTCAAGAGCTTCGTTAGGACTTTTCACCAGACAAGGCTGCAAAACAGCACACACGCTCTGCGGCTCTGCCCTCTCCCCCGCCAGCACCTCCGAATTGCTTCGGCCGCAATGCACTGGCTCTGGAGTTCCGCCTTGTTCTTAACCAGATTATACCAAATGCCGCCGGGCATTTCACCCGAAATGTCATATTCTGCGGGGGAGGATGTCATATTTTGCGGACGGGCACCGAACAGGTGAACCGGAACCATTTTTCCCGGCAGCTGATGGTGTATTCGCCCTGATATTTGCGCAGCACGTCGGTCACGTTCCACAGGCCCATGCCGTGCCCCGGCTCCTTTTTGGTGCTGCGCGGGAGCTGGCCGTCCGGGAGGTCGAGGTTCTTCTGCACCCGGTTCCGCACCGAGACCAGCAGCTCCGCCTCCGTTTTCCGCATCCGAAAATACACCTCCGGCGGGTCAGCTTTTGCAGCGGCATCAATGGCATTGTTGAGCAGGTTGGACACCACCATCACAAGGTCGGTGTTGTCCAGCGGGATCTCCCGCAGGTCCGGCAGGTCAAAGTAGAGCATGACTCCCTTGCGGCTGGCTTCCTCATACTTTTTGCTCAACAGGGCATCCAGCAGCGGGTTGTGGGTGTCCATGATGGTGGTGTTGGCCGCAATGGTCTTGGTCACCGTTGCAAGATATGCCTTGGCTTCCTCGTACTCTCCCTGCTGCAAAAGCAGGGCCAGCGCATCGGTGTGGTTGGTGAACTCATGGGTCAGGCGGCGCTGGGTGGTATAAGAGTCCATCAATGCCTCGGCGCGCTCCCGCTCCAGCGCTGCCTGAACGTGGAGCGCTTGCTGCTGCGCCATCTGGTCGTTGAACATCTGGACGATGCCCATATGGATGAGCACTGCCACAGTCAGGCCCAGCGTCAGCAGAAGCATCAGGAAATCGGCGGGCTTGTCCTCGGCGGAGATCATCAGCACCACGTTCAGCACCACCGTGATGCCGGGAAAGAAGGACATCACCAGCGCCTGTGGGGATTCCAGCGCCCGCTCAGTCTTCCATTTGTGGGCAAAGTAGGCCACCAGAACGCCCACGATGACATTCGTGATGGTCATTGCCACAAGGCAGTCCATCCGTTTCCAGATCATCAGAAGCGAGGTATGCGTCGCCCACGAAGCCACATACCGGACGGTATTTTCCGCCAGCAGACACATGGTGCCGTTGATGAGGGCCGCCGTCAGCTTCTGGGCCAGTGTGCCGCCGAACAGCAGCGTGGAGACCAGCACGAAGCCGACATTTTCCCAGATGCTCAGCAGGGTGAAGAAACCGATGTTGAGCTTGATGCCAAGGAACAGCTCCCCCGCCACCAGTACAGTCGTCCAGAGCCAGAGCGGCCGCACCCGGCCTTTGCCGAGGTAGGCGTAGTCCACCATGATAAAGGCGCACCACTGCGAAATGCAGACGATGTGGCCGATCAGAAACCACGATTCATGATCCATCGCTGAACTGCCCCTTCCATTCCAGATAGGTCGCCCGGATGGCCCCATAGCCGTTCCGGCTGACGCTCAGTTCCACCCCGTTGCGCAGCGTTACCTTGTAGCCGCTGATCTGGCGGATGTAGCGCATATTCACCACATCGCTCCGCCCCACCCGCAGGAAGCCGTTCTCGAACAGCTCGGCGGGCAGGTCGGTCAGCTTGCCGTAATAGGAGCAGAGCGGCTGATGCGGCACGTCCCCGTAGACGTTCACCTTCCGTAGGTCGCTTTCGAGGCAGTAGATGCTGTCATAGGGCAGCTCCATCTCGGTGCGGTTCTGCCGGATGGTCAGCACCTTGCGGCCGCTGGCCGTCTTTTCGTGGAAGAGGGCCTTCAAGCAGTTGGGCAGCATCCGCTCCATGTCCCGCTTGAGGATGTAGCGGAACGCATTGACGGTGTAGCCCTCCGGCGCAAATTCCAGATAGGCAGAGATGTAGATGAGGGCGATGTCCGGGCTGGACTGGCGCAGCTGGCGGCCCAGTGAGATGCCGTTCATGGTGTCAAGGTCCACGTCCAGCAGCGCCACTTGATAAAGCTCCAGATGCGGGGTGGCAAGGGCCTCCTCGCCGCGGGTGCAGACGGTGATCTGGGCCGGGATCCCGCGCTGGGCCAGCTCGTCCCGGACTTTCTGCTCCACCCGCGCGGCAAACCGTGCATCGTCATCGCAGATCAACAAGTGCATAATGGAGTCTCCTCCCTCTCGAAAAAAGCGGGCTTCCCCATCGGAAGAGCCCGCTTTCTGGTATTGTTAGGCGAAGAATTTGTCGTAGATGCCGAAGGCAAAGATGAACAGAACGATCAGCGGCAGACCGTAGGACAGATAGCCGCGCATCCAATCCTGCATCTTGGGGCCGTCGCCGGTGTTGACTTCCTTCTTGTAGTTGTTCCAGCCCCAGCCATAGCGGGAGACGCAGAACAGCAGGTAGACCAGCGAACCCAGCGGCAGGAACAGGTTGCTGACGAGGAAATCCTCGAAGTCCAGCACCGCGCCGCCGAACACAGCAAAGCCGTCCCAGCTCCAGATGTTATAACCCAGCACGCAGGGCATGGACAGCGCAATGATAAGGAACAGGTTCACGATGCTGGACTTCTTGCGGGTGCAGCCGGTCAGCTCCATGCCGCAGCAGATGATGTTCTCAAACACCGCCAGCACGGTGGACAGTGCCGCGAAGGCCATGAACAGGAAGAACAGGCTGCCCCACAGGCGGCCCATGGCCATGTTGGCAAAGATGTTGGGCAGGGTGATGAAGATCAGGCTGGGACCGGCGGTCTGGTCCACGCCATAGGTAAAACAGGCCGGGAAGATGATCAGACCCGCCGTGATGGCTACGAAGGTATCCAGCGCCACGATGCGGATGGACTCGCCCAGCAGCGCGTGCTCCTTGCCGATATAGCTGCCGAAAATGGCCATGGCACCGATGCCGAGGCTCAGGGTGAAGAACGCCTGATTCATAGCGCCCACCAGCGTGTTGACCACGCCGACTTCCTTCATCCGGGCGAAATCGGGCACGAGGTAGAAGCTCAGGCCCTCCTTCGCGCCGGGCATGAACAGACTGTTGACCGCGAGGACGACCATGATGACGAGCAGTGCGATCATCATGACCTTGGTCACCCGCTCAAGGCCGTTCTGCAGGCCCTTGGCGCAGACCAGAATGCCGAACGCGACCACGAAGACCATCCAGAACGCCATAACGCCGGGGTCTGCCAGCATCTCGCTGAAGGCATTCGTCACCTGCCCGGTGCTCAGGCCGGACAGCTTCCCGGCCGCTGTCATGTAAAAATAGTGCAGCATCCAGCCCGCAACGGTGGTGTAGAACATCATCAGCAGATAGCACCCGATGAGGGTAAAATAGCCGTGGATGTGCCACTTCTGGCCCGGCTTTTCCAGCGCCTGATAGGCGTGCACCGGGCTCTTGCGGCTGGCGCGGCCCACTGCAAATTCCATGGTCATGATGGGTAAGCCCAGAATGACGAGGAAGAGCAGATAGAACAGCACGAAGGCACCGCCGCCGCCCTGACCCGCCATATACGGAAATTTCCAGACGTTGCCGATGCCGATAGCGCATCCCGCCGAGAGCAGGATGAAGCCCAGCCGCGATTTTAGGGTCTCACGTTCCATGATGGTTTTTTCTCCTCTGTAATCCTTTTGTCCGCCCTCCCCGCACAGTTTGGGAGAGCACAATAAAGTTATTATATCACACTTCCCCCGTTTTCGGCGGGTTTTATGCAATTTTGGAGAAGAAAAAGATTCACTTTTGATGCAGACAAAAAGAATAAGATTTCACAAGATGCAAAAAATGGAATGCTGCGATCCGGTGTGGTCAACAGCTAACGGCAGAACAACGCCTCCCCGTGTAGGATGCGTTCTACACGGGGAGGCGTTTTGTTCCCTTTGATTTCCTATTTCAGAGCGTCCGGATCAACCTTACCAGATGATCTGGATGCGGCCCGCACCGTAAGGTTCCTCATAGTTGAGGAGGTAGCCGGGGTAATCGGCCAGCGGGCTGTTGGCGCTGGTCAGGTGAGGCAGACCGTTCTCGTCCACACCGCCGAACATGGCCGCGTAGCTGGACATGACGAGGTAGTCCTCGGAGACATAGTCCTTGATGAGGGTCGCACCGTCGAACATCGCAAAGCCGTCGCCGAGGTTGCGCAGGGTATAGTTCATACCGGCCAGTGCATAGGTGGCGCTGGGGTTCAGCGGCTCATAGGTGCCGGTGGTCTTGTTGTAGATTTCCACGTTGGTCACGCGGGGGGTGGTGGCGCTGCCCTGCCAGACGTTCTTGTCGTCGGTGAGGACAGTGTTGGGCATCATGGCGTGGATCTCATACCGGGCACCGGCCACATGCAGGAAGCCGCCGTTCTCCTTGCCGTCCGAACCCACAAAGCGGGCACCGAACTCCAGCGCGTCTTGGATCTGCTGACCGGTGACGGACATCAGGCAAGCCACATTGCCGAAGGGGCTGACGGTCTTGCAGGTCTTGAAGCTCCACGGGCCCGCGTCCACATCGGTGCGGATGCCGCCGCCGTTCATGATGGCGATATCGCAGTGCAGTTCTTCGATCTCGTTGAAGTAGGTATAGATGCCGTCGGCCACGAAGTCGCCGAGGTTGGTCTCGCCGGAGCGGATGCGGCGCTTGCCGGTGGCGGGGTCATTGATGTAGAACTTGGAGTCACCCACAGCGATCTCCTCGCCCAGCATATCGTCCACAGCGCTGATCCACTCGGCGGCAGTGGCGGCCACGGCTGCGTCCGCGCCCTCGTAAGTATGGATCAATTCGGTGGTAATGGCACCGTCCGCACCGATGGTCATCTTGCCGACATTCTTGAAGTAGGAGCCGGTCTGGGTCAGGGTGACGGCCTTGCCGGAGGCATCGGCCACCTGCTTGTTCTCCATCACGGTGTGGGAGTGGCCGTCGATGAAAGCGTCGAAGCCGGTGGTATGGGCGATGACCTCTTCACTGGTCCACGGCGAAGAGGAGGGATCCACGCCCAGATGGCCGAGGCCGATGATGTAGGTCGCGCCAAGGAACTTTGCCTTGTCGATGGCCTTCTGGACCGCATTGTACAGCTTCTGGCCGTCGTCGCCGCCGAGGATATCATAGATGTACTTGGTCTGGCTGGCGTTCATGAAGTAGGCCGGGGTGGATTTTGTGAAGGTCTCCGGGGTGGTGACGCCCACAAAGGCGATGCGGGCACCGCCGATGGTGAACATCTTGATGGTGGGCAGCACCTTCAGGCCGGTGCGCAGATCGACCCAGTTGCAGGAGATGTAGGGGAAGTCGGCTTCCTTCATGACCGCCTTGGCGCGGGCCATGCCGTAGTCGAATTCATGGTTGCCGGGGGTGGCCAGATCGTAGCCCGCCTCGTTCATCAGCTTGATGATGGTCTCGCCATCGTCCATGGAGCCATAGGCGGTGCCCTGAATGTGGTCACCGGCGTCCACGAGCAGGACGTTCTGGCCCGCATCCTCGTAGCTCTTTTTCAGCGCAGCGATGGCGGCATAGGTCAGTTCGGGGGACTTTTTGTCGATGTAGGTGTGCACATCGTTGGTGTAGAGGATGGTGACCGCCGATTTGTCACCAAGGAAGCAATTGGTCTCTTCGGCCGACGCCGCGGGCGCAGCAAACGAGACTGCGGTCAGTGCAGTGGCAGCTCCAGCAGCCTTCATAAAGCTGCGGCGGGAAATGAACTGTTTCACAGGAAATGACCTCCTTTTGATCGTACAACACGGTTTTGCGGCACAGGCTCTCTCCCCTGCGCCGTATTTGTGATATAAGCATAACACACTTTGACACTTTTCTCAAGGCGAAACCGTAGATCCTGCGCAAAATCATTCCACGAAAGTCATACTTTTTATGGATTTTCTGTAAATTTCCACGAAAAAAGGCCGAGCCCTGCATCCCGTCTCAGGCTTGCAGGGCCCGGCCCCATTCAGGGGGAGATCCAAAAATGGATCGGAGAAATCATTTCAGTACGCACGTCAGATGGCGTGATACTCCTTGAGGAACTTTTCAAGGTCAGTGCCTTCGATCTTCTTGAGCACTTCCTTGAGCGCGACTCGCTGGATGAACGGCAGGTCCATCTCGGTGATCTTCTTGCCGTCGCGGAGCTTCACGGTAGCATCGATCAGGCTGCGGACGTCATAGGTGCTGCCCCAAACCTCCGGCACGCCGCGGTCGATGTTCAGCAGAGTGTAAACGGCCTCCATGCCGGTGCGCATCGAATACTCGGTGGTGAAGATGGTGTCGCGGCCGGTCTCGGCGAACTGGCCGAGGAAAGCGAAGTTGACGGCACCCTGCGGCACGATATCGGGGCGGTCGCCGAAAGCACGCGGCATGAAGAAGGCGTCGATATAAGGCATCATGACCGGCACGGTGTTAGCGCTGTGTTCGGCCAGCTCAGCGATGTCCTCGGTGGGCACGCCCAGATGGTACAGCCACTCCATGCAGATCTCGCGGCCGGTGCAGTCCCGCATGGGCTTCTTTACATAGTCGCCGGGCTTGTCGCTGAACAGGCCGTAGACCCAGACGCAGAGCTGATTCTTGGGCTGGTCACGGAACTGCTGCTGGCGGTTCAAGGTCCAGCTGAGCAGCCAGTTGGAATCCTTGACGGTCACGATGCCGCCGGTGACGGTGTGGCCGGTGAAGGGGTCGCGCTTGCAGATCTTCTTGATATATTGGGGGATCTTGTCGTCCAGCGTGGTGATGGTCGCGCTCTCCCAGTTGGACAGCTCCGGCTGCGAGCAGAACTTTTCGGGATGGCCGAAGGAGGGGTCCTGCGCGGCGATCTTCTTCCACAGATCCCAGCCGTTGCCCGGCTTGATGGTGGGGTCGAACCCCGCCGCCTTGTCCTGCGAGCCGATGGTGCAGCTCTCGACGCAGCCGCCGTTGGTGATGAAGAGCAGGTCGTTCTCCGTCAGGTCCAGCACCTTTTCCTCACCCTTGTGCTCCACGGTGATGGAGCTGGCCTGTTTCTTGCCGTTCTCGATCTTGAAGCGGACGTCCGTGACCTTCGTCTCGTACTGGAACTCCACGCCGTGCTCCTTCAGGTAGGTGACCATGGGCAGGATGATGGACTCGTACTGGTTGTACCGGGTAAAGCGCAGGGCGGTGAAATCCGGCAGACCGCCGATGTGGTGGATATAGCGCTTGAGATAGAGCTTCATCTCCAGTGCGCTGTGCCAGTTCTCGAAGGCGAACATGGTGCGCCAGTAGAGCCAGAAATTCGAAGAGAACACCTCATCGTCAAAAATGTCGGTGATCTTCTTATCCTGCAGCTGCTCGTCCGGGGTGAAGAAGAGCTTCATGATCTCCATGGCACCCTTATCGGAAATGGCGAATTTGCCATCGGTGTGGGCGTCCTGCCCGCGCTTTTCGGTGGCGCGGCAGAGGGACTTGTTGGGGTCTTCCTTGTTCAGCCAGTAATACTCATCGAGGACGCTGGCCCCTTCCGTTTCCAGCGAGGGGATGGAGCGCAGCAGATCCCACATGACCTCGAAGTGGTTGTCCATCTCGCGGCCGCCGCGCATCACATAGCCGATGTCGTACTTGTAACCATCGCAAGCGCCGCCGGGCAGCGGGTCTTTTTCAAACACATGGATGCGTTCGCCCTTCATCTGACCGTCCCGGACGAGATAGCACGCTGCGGTCAGCGCCGCCAGACCCGAACCAATGATATAGGCAGATTTATCATCGACACCCTCCGGCTTGCGGGGATGTGCAAAGGCTTCGTAGTTGCCACTGGAATAATACATAACGCAGACCTCCTGAATTTTGGATGTTTCCGGGCGGCGTTCCCGCTCGCCCTTTCGTTGTGCTTAGTATATCCCACCACTTATGACAGAACAACATACAAAAACCGAACAGTGTATAAAATTTATGCAAAAGGCAACTTTTGTTGGAAAAGTGAACAAGATATGAAAAAGCGTCCGCTTCCGCAAACGGGAAACAGACGCTTCTGCATTTGATTTTACTGCTTATTCTCCGGGGCGACCTCAAAATCGACCTTGCCGAGGTTGACGTCGGCGCGGACGATGGTGATCATCATGCTGTCGCCGAGGTTCCAGTTCTTGCCGGAAACGGGGTCGGACAGGCGGATGCCCTCGGTGAGGGTGGTGCCGGTAGCCGTCAGGCTGGAAGCGGGCACGAAGCCCTCCACGCCGTTCTCCAGCTCGACGAAGAGGCCACGCTGGGTGACGCCGGAGATGATGCCCTCGTAGCACTCGCCCAGATGGCGGCGGGCGTACTCCGCCTTATAGCAGTCCTCGGCCTTGCGCTCGATCTGCACGGCGATGACTTCCCGCTCGCTGGACTGCTTGGCTGCCTGTGCCGCAAAGTCGGTGTAGCGGATGGCCATGGTCTCCTTGTCGGTACCGCTGAGCAGGTCGGTCATGATGCGGTGGATGGCAAGGTCCGGGTAACGGCGGATGGGGCTGGTGAAATGGGCATAGTCTTTCAGCACCAGACCGTAGTGGCCCTTGGGTTTCTCTTCATAACACGCCTTGGACATGCAGCGGAGCATACCGGTGTTGATGATCTCCTCAAAGGAGGTGCCGCGCACACCTTCCAGAATCGCGCTCAGCTCCTTGGGGGTGGGCACATCCTTGGCGAAGTGGTCGTTGATGCCGCATGCCTGAAGCAGAGCGTGAAGACGCTCCAGCTTCTCGCCGTTGGGCTCCTCGTGGACACGGTAGACGAAGGGGATCTGCTTGACACGGGCGAAGTGGGCCGCGCACTGGTTGGCCAGCAGCATGAACTCCTCGATCATGGCCTCGCTCTCGCCGGAGGTGCGCTTCTTGACGTCGATGCAGTGGCCGTCCTCATCGAGGATCAGCTTTACTTCCCCACTCTCGAAGTCGATGCAGCCGCGCTCGGTGCGCAGACGGGCACGGTGGCCGTACAGCTCCTTCATGGCGGGCAGTTGATCCAGCACTTCGGCGTACTTTGCCTGAATCTCGGCATCCGCCGTCCCGGCCAGCAGGGCGTTGATCTCAGAATACACACCCTTGACCCGGCTGCAGATGACCGACTTGACGAAGCGGTAATCGGTCAGGTTGCCGTCCTTGTCCAGACGCATCAGGCAGGAGAATGCAAGGCGCAGTTCCTTCTCGTTCAGCGAGCAGATGCCGTTGGACAGGCTCTTGGGCAGCATGGGCACCACCTGATCCGCGTAGTACACAGAGGTGGCGCGGTTGAAGGCTTCTTCGTTCAACTCCGAACCGGGCTTGACGTAATTGGAAACGTCCGCAATGTGGACGCCCAGCTCAAAGCCGCCCTCCGGGGTGCGGGTCAGGCTGATGGCATCGTCGATGTCCTTGGTCTCGGCGCTATCGATGGTGAAGATGGGCAGGGCACGCAGGTCCATGCGGCCCTCGCAGTCCTTCTCGGAAACCGTCATATCCTCGAACTTCTTGGCTTCTTCGCGGACCTTGTCCGGGAAGCGGGTATGGATATCGCGGGCGTAGAGCAGCGCCTTGGCGCAGCGCTTGGCCTCGTCACTGCTGCCGAACCGCATGGCCACGCCGACGCGGTGGTCTTCCTGCCGGTTGCCGCGCATCAGGATCTCGACGGCTACCTTGTCGCCGTCCTTGGCACCGCCTTCGCAGTCCCGCATGAGCTGCATGGAGATGGCCGGGCAGTCGTCCGGCACGAACTTCAGGCGGCCCTCGATCCGGCGGACCGTACCCACGAGGTCGTTCTTCTCGGTGAGGACGGCGAGGATCGCGCCCTCGTCGCTGCCCTCCACACGGGGATGCTCAAACTTCTCGACAAGGACCTCGTCGCCGGGCATTGCGCCGCGGGTGAAGCGGCCGGGGATGAAGATATCGCTGGTCTCATCCTCCAGCATGACGAAGGCAAAGTTCTTGCCCAGCTTGACCACCTTGCACAGCAGTGCCTTTTCGGCACGGCCGGAGCGCACGGTAAAGAACACGCCCGAACGCTGGCAGATGACGGCGTCGTGCACCAGAGAATCCAGTGCCTCCATCACCTTGCGGTCGGCCCCGCGGTCGCCGCCGAAGCGGGCCTTCAGGTCCTTGACGGTGCAGGGCTGATTTTGGATGGCATGTTCCACTTTATCGCGTAATGACATAAATTTTACTCCTTAACTTCCACAGCCGACCCACCTCCACCGGGCGGCGGCTCTTCCCTCTCGTCAGAAAAAATAGGCAGAAAAACAGCCCCGCCTTACACGGGGCTGTGCACGAGTGCTCAGGCCAGACGGCTGGCGAACACACAGGCCAGAATGGCCACCACAAAGAACACGACGCCGGCAACGCGGGTCACCTTGGCCAGCATCTGATCGGCAGGGGTCAGGCGTGCATTGTTTGCGCCGTATGCGCCGCCGTTGATCGCACCGGACAGCCCCTGACCGTGGGTGTGCTGCATCAGGGTGAGGACGATGATAACGACCGAGACGGCAAGCAGGACGACACCGCCGACGATTTCAATAGCAGACATGGATGGAACGCTCCTTTTATTGTTAGTTTCATTGAGACTACATACAAATACAAGGATATAATAGCATACAACGGCGCAAAAAGCAAGAACAACTGCGCTTCATGCGCCGAAATTTTCCAGCATCTCTGCCAATGCGGCAAAAATGGCAGCGCTGGAGTGGGCCGGGACGGTCTGCGCGTCCTGCAATATCACGATGGTATACTGCGGTTTTTTTGCCGGGAACACCCCGGCAAACCAGTTGTTTTTCAGCTCCACGCCGTCCCGGAACTGCCCGGTCTGGGCGGTGCCGGTCTTGCCCGCAGCCGTCGTTTCCGGCAACGCCGCCTCGTGCCCTGTGCCGTTCTCCACCACCCCCGCCAGCAGCATCCGCAGGGCCGACGCGGTTTCCTCCGAGACCACCCGCTCCGTCCTCCTGTGGGCCAACGGCGTCAACGGTTCGCCGGTCGTTTCGTCCAGCGTGTTCCTTAGAAAGAGAGGTTCCCGATACATTCCGGTCACAAGGGCGTTCAGCATCCCGGCGATCTGTACCGGCGTCGCCAGCAGCTCCCCCTGCCCGAAGCAGAAGTTTGCGTAGGCCCCGCTGGACGTCAGGGCAGCCAGCTCCGGCAGCTTCCCCGCCGCGGTGCGGAAGCTGTCGGTCAGCTCCACAGCCTGCCCAAAGCCAAGCTGCTCCGCCAGCGTGCGCACCTGCTCTGCCCCTAGTGTCTGCCCCAAGCGGATGAAATATCCATTGCAGCTTTTTTCCAGTGCAGCCGCCAGATCCACCTCGCCGTGGGCGGACCCGCCCGCGCAGCGGAAGATCTGGCCATCCACCTCGCACCAGCCGGGGCAGTAATACACAAGGCCCGTCTCCTCCGCTTCCAGCGCGGCAGCGGCCAGCACCGGCTTGAACACCGACCCCACCGCGTAGCCCTGAAATGCCCGATTCAGCATGGGGCTGTCCGGCGCGTTCAGGCTGGCCGCCGGGTCTGCCGGGTCATACCCCGGCGCGCTGACGCACGCCCGTACCTCGGCGCTGGCCGTTTCCAGCACCACAATGCTCCCCGTCGTCATCATCCGGGCCGCGACGGCTTCCGCCGCCCGCTGGACATCCCGCGAAAGGGTCAACTGCACCCCCACAGCCCCGCTGTCGGCGTGGGTCTGCTCCGGCGTTTCCCGCAGCTTCCCCTGCGCGTTGACAAGACAGGTCAGCGTGTCGCCCTCCCCGGTGCCGGAAAGGGCCGCATCGAAAGCCGCTTCCAGCCCCGCCGCTCCTTTGCCGTCTCCATCCACATACCCGATCAGATGCTCCGCCAGCGGTGCCGCCGGGGAACGAACTGGCACCGGCCAGCAAGAAATTCCAAGCGCTGAAACATCCTGCTCCACCTCAAGGAAAAACGGAGCAAGTGCGTTTCGTTTCTGGTAGAGCAGGGCCTGTCCGGCCGCATCGGTACAAGAAAACAGCCTCGTATAGTTTCCCTCGCCGGGAACGCAGAGTGCTTCCCATTTTGTGCCAAGATCTGTCAACAGATGGCCGTCACAGTCGTAGAAATTCCCCCGCCGCGCCGGGAGACGGAGCGTGACCACGCTCTGCGCCGCCGCACGGGCCGCATAAGCCGGATTCGAGCAGAGCCAGTACAACCGGCAGACCACCGCCGCAAAGCACCCCACCAACAGTGCATACAGTGCCACCACCCGCCGCCCGGACATCGAACCGCCCCCTTTGAAAAATAGGATGGGCTGGGTAGGCCGTGGGTAAACAAAAAGGAGACGAAGCCTTCCGAATGGGAAGTCCCGTCTCCTGCGGCGTGATGAGTTGGATCTGCGAATTATTTTCTGAGTTTTGACTGTAATGACCTTTTATTATTCGAGCTCGGTAAGTTCGGATTCTTACTAAACAAATTTGTTTAGTAAGCCTATCCTTGGATGTTCACTTTTCCATGAGATTGCCGTGGTAGATGCGGCTTGCTGATTTTTTAGTATCAGGATAGTATCACACAACCAGCGGGATCTCTGTGAGTATTATAACGTATTTACGCTCAAGATGCAACTGCAAGTTTGTCTATTACTTTTCATTCTTCAAAAACGTATCTCCTCATGTTTTCCCTTAACCTGTTGCCAACTTCATCCCTTTTAGAAACAAGTTTTAACACATAATCAATATAGTATTCTTTTTTCCAACCAAATTCATTCGGAAGTTTCGTATCCGGCAGCAGTCCCTTATCATTAATAATTTTCAAGGCAGACATGAAATCCTTTTCGCTTATTATTTTGTCAATTATACTAAGTTCTTGCGTATAAATTTCTTCAACATTCAAATTCGCATGCATGTTGTTTAAATTGTTTTTATAGAGTTCCATTGTAGATGCCTTCGTGCTTACTTGTTCCGTTATGTAGTTCAAACATCTCTGCTGGGTAAATAGTAGTGCTTGACTATTTTTATGCGTACTCAGGAATTCTATCGTTCTTTCCTTAACTTTTCTGATAATTTCTTCTGGGTGTTCCTTGTCTTGTTTCTGAGCTACTGCTTCAATTACCTCCGGCAAAAGAAAAAGTGATTCAACCTCTGCCACTTTGGGCACAAAAATATTTTGAGACCTCAGCTTTTCCACTTCACTATCAGAACGTCGATCTCTGTCAACGATTCCTTTTACCTTCATATAATGGAGTTGTCCTGTTTGTCCATATGTCTTCACGGCTTGAATCACAGCATTGCAGCTTTCCATGGAGATTACATTATATTCCGGATACAGCTTCGAGTATAGTTTTTTATCAATGCTTCGAGTCTGGGTACCCTCTACCAGCAAAACATTTTGTCGATTTCCTAAAATTTCAAGTTTTAATCCATCCGATGCATCTGCATCATCCAACAACTCATATTGCCACTGATTCTCTTTTTCAAATTCTTTTACCCATATAATTTGCGACTGCATTCTGCTTCTTGCAAATTCAAGGTCGTGTGTTATGTACAGGAACACACAGTCTTCTCTTTCTTTTTCGACTGCATCCCACAATCGTGGCAAAATTGATTTATGCAAGTGGTTTTCAGGTTCATCGATAATAATCAAACTATTTTCTCCTGCGCATAACACTTCACCTATGAAGTAAAAGACGGCCCTCTCTCCATCGCTCATTTCGCTACCATTATAGTAACCATCTTGCAAATGATTTAGAACTTCTATTTTTCCAGCGCTTATCTTCAATTTACGATGTAAAATAACATTTTCCCAAATCTCTTGTATTTTTTCCAAGCGAGTTATGTTGTCAAAGTCCGCCATCCCACTTTTATGCTCTTGCCTATATTCAATTGCTTTCTCGTATTCTTCTGTCATCAGATACTGCATCAATTTTTCATAGTCATTAAGCAAAAATGTCTCCGGTGCATTTCCCCATCGATTACTTTTCTTTCCATAAGAATACAACCACTCTTTATCCGTGTAAGTCATTCCATAAAGAAATTCTTCTTTCGCAGCATTGATTTCGGTAGGACGAACTATTTGTGGCATATTAAGAGATTTCTGTGCAGATACCCGATGTACAGGATATTCCGGATTATTTTCATCAATCCACACGCTCATTCTTGTTTTTCCTGCACCATTTGCTCCTATCAGAACGATTGAACTTTTATTTTCGATATATTGTTCTTGTCCATTTAAGTCTGGTATTCTAATTTTCATTTTATTCCTTCACTCCAACTTGCGAATCGCTGCCATCTTTTATTATTGGTACTTATCATCCTCTGCCATCGAACTTCCGCCAATCCCAAAGAACTTATCAAAGAAGCTCTTCAACTTATCGACTACACCCTGCTTCTTCTGCGCACGGCCACCGCCGCCAAAGCGGGAAACAGGCGGCATCAGTTTGTCAATATCAGTGCCCACAGTTTTGATCTCACCATCACGGAACGCATTGGCCAGATATTTGCGCGTTTCCGGCTCCTTCAGCTTTTCCTCTTGGATGATCTTTGCAAGCTCTTTCTCCCGCTGTTCGGACACATAAGTGTTCCACTCTGCCATCACGTCATCCAGATCGTTGACCCCTGCAATAAAGGTTTCAATCAGCTGCTTTTTGCTGCGCAGTTCCGGGCTGGCATCAATCGCCTTGCGAATCGTGATGAGCACCTCTTTGTCATCGCAATGGGTGTCATGGTACTTTTTGACCAGCATCAGAATGTAGTCAATGTTAATTTCGACCTGCCGAATCAGCTCCACCTCGAACACCACATCATCCGTGATATCCTCTTTGGTTTCATCGTGCTTCTTGTTACGCCATTCATCCCGCAAATCCTGATAGCGGCCCAAATAGTCCTGTAAATCCCGTTCAGAGATCAGTTCGTTGCCCTTGAAATCATCAAAGGAAGACAGCAGGTTCCGCATCCGCAGCAGTGCACCAAACAGCACGATAAAGTCTTTCTGGTTCTGCTCCCCGATGATCTGCGGCTCTGTCAGCGGGAACTTCTGCGTCAGGCCATCGATCATGTCCGTATAGCCCTGATGGTATTTTCCCTGCTCGTCCATATAACCGTGGTAGTAGTCCGCATATTTGCGCAACAGAACGATGCCGCCCGCATTTTGATCTCCGAACAGCGAAATAGCCGCATCCACGCGCTTTTGCAGGTTGCGGAAGCAGACGATATTGCCAAAGGTCTTGATGCTGTTCAAGATACGGTTCGTCCGGCTGAACGCCTGAATCAGACCGTGCATCTTCAGGTTCTTGTCCACCCAAAGGGTATTCAGGGTCGTGGCATCAAAGCCCGTCAGGAACATATTGACCACGATCAGTAGGTCAAGCTCTTTATTCTTCATGCGGAGCGATACATCTTTATAGTAATTCTGGAACCGTTCGCCATCGGTCGAGTAGTTCGTGTGGAACATCTCGTTGTAATCCTGAATGGCTGCGTCCAGAAAATTCCGGCTGCTCTGGTCAAGGTTGGAGGTATCTTCCGGGTTTTCCTCGTCCAGAATGCCATCCGTTTCCGCTTCGTTGGCTCCATAGCTGTAAATGGTAGCAATGCGCAGCCGCTTGGTCGGGTCTGCCGCCATCTGTTTTTTGAACTCCTGATAATACAGCTTCGCCATCGGCACAGAAGCCACACAGAAAATCGAATTAAAACCGCTGACACGCTGCTTTTGCTTGATTTCCTCCACCGCACCACGCTGGGCAGAGGCCACCTCTGCCACATTCGTCAGCAGATTAAACTCATACGATTTGTCTCCCCGATAGGTTTTCTGGTCGAAGTGGTCGAGGATGTACTTTGTCACCAGAGAAATACGCTTGGGTGCCATGAACGCCTTTTCCCGGTCGATATCCCAAACCTGTTTATCGTCCATGTCTGGCTCTGTGTCCATCGTCTTGATGTAGTCCACCCGGAACGGCAGCACATTCTTGTCGTTGATGGCATCCACGATAGTGTAGGTGTGCAGTTGGTCGCCGAACGTCTGCGCCGTGGTGAAATAGCGTGGATCAGTGGAGCTTCCTGCGTTGACTGCAAAAATCGGCGTTCCTGTAAAGCCGAACAGGTGGTACTTTTTGAAATTGTGAACAATGGCCTTGTGCATATCACCGAACTGGCTGCGGTGGCACTCGTCAAAGATGATCACAACGTGCTTCTGGTAAACTTCGTGTCCCGGATTCTTCTTGATGAAGGTCGCCAGTTTCTGGATGGTGGTAATGATGATATGAGCTTCCGGGTTTTCCAACTGGCGTTTCAGAATCGTGGTGCTGGTGTTGGAGTTTGCCGCTCCCTTCTCGAAGCGGTCATACTCTTTCATAGTTTGGTAGTCCAAGTCCTTGCGGTCTACCACAAACAGCACCTTGTCGATGTAGGGCAGCTGCGATGCCAGCCGTGCCGTTTTGAAGGAGGTCAGCGTCTTGCCGGAGCCAGTGGTGTGCCAGATGTAGCCGCCGCCCTCGATGCTGCCATACTTTTTGTAGTTGTTGGCGATCTCGATGCGGTTCAATATCCGCTCGGTTGCTGTGATCTGGTATGGGCGCATCACCATCAGCATCTTTTCTGAGGTAAAGATGCAGTACCGGGTCAGCACGCTCAGAATCGTGTGCTTTGCAAAGAATGTCCGGGTAAAGTCGATCAGATCCGGCAGCATGCGGTTATTCGCATCGGCCCAGTAGGAGGTAAATTCAAAGCTATTGCTGGTCTTTCCCTTTTTCGTCTTGCCGTGTTTGGCGTCCTTGATGGCATTGTAGCGGGTGCTGTTGGAGTAGTACTTGGTATTTGTGCCGTTGGAGATCACAAAAATCTGCACATACTCATATAAGCCGCAGCCCGCCCAGAACGAATCCCGCTGATAGCGGTTGATCTGGTTGAACGCCTCCCGGATGGCCACCCCGCGCCGCTTCAGTTCCACATGAACCAGCGGAAAGCCGTTGACCAGAATCGTCACATCGTAGCGATTATCATGCCGCGCACCGTCTGCTTGTTTTACCTCATACTGGTTGATGACCTGCAGGCGGTTGTTGTGGATGTTCTTTTTGTCGATCAGTGTGATATTTTTGGAACTTCCATCATCCCGGTGCAATACCTGCACATTATCTTCCTGAATCTTCCGGGTCTTTTCAGGAATATGCTCGTTGGGGTTAGCAATTACATCACTGAAAAAATGCTGCCACTCCGTATCGGAAAACTGGTAGTGGTTCAGCTCTTCCAGTTGGCTGCGGAGGTTAGCAATCAGTTCATCCTCGGTATGCAGCGGCAGATAGGTGTAGCCCTGCTCGCACAGCAGCCGGATAAGCTCTTTTTCCAGTTCCGCCTCACTCTGGTAGCTGTCAGAGCGCACCTTGGAGGGTTCATAGGTAGCAACAACGGTATCTTCATTGGTAGCCGCAACGATGTTGAAAAAGGACATTTCAAATCTCTCCTGCAATAATATCTATTTTTTGTTCTGCGCTTCTTGTTCACACGCTATGCGAACTAAAAGTTTTATTTCCTCATTTCCCATCTGTGACACATCTATTTTCACCCATTTATAACCACAGTCCTTATAAAAAGCATCTGCTTGCTTTAGGCCGAACATTTGTTCACGTTCATCCGCATACTGATTTAAGCCAGAAAAAATCTTTTGTATCTGATAGTCAGCACCACCATACTTTGGTTTAGTAATCTGTAATATCTGTTCCAGATAATTATTTAGACCATCAGTGTCTAACGATTCAACAAATATAACAATTTGTGGAATTGCGGATTCTATTTTTGATTGGTACGCACGAATCTGCAATCTATTTTCTTCAAAAGTGCTTTGCACTTCCAAAAGTAAAACCAATTCGCCTAACGCTGTTTCTTCATGTCGTTTTTCCATAATGGACATCGCCGACTTTAGTGTGTCTATTGCATTCGCACCTATCTCAACTTTTTGCTTTACCCACTCTTGTTTCTTTTCAGCAATGATTTGTTTGATTCTTTCGGTTCCAAGAGCCAAAAGCTGATACCTAGAGCTAATATAACCCAATATCCTCATGTATGGAATATTTAGCACCTTTATTTCAGGGAATGTTGTGGAATACACTAAGATTCCAATTGTCGGTTCTGCATCCACTGGTAAAAATTCAGGCTTTATATTAGCAATAATTGCAGGAGAATATTGTATTTCACCTTTTTCCAAAAACTGTGGACGACTTGTTTCAAATGGGTGTGCAAAAGACAATGCTCGTATGTATTCCCATACTTCTTTATCTGTGGGAATTGTTCCATCATTAAATTGCAAGTTTTGATTTTCACAAACATCCGCAAAATAGCAGTAAGAAATCTGCTCACCCTTTTGATATGGGCTTTTAATCTTTAATTCCTTTAAGAGCAAACCAGCAGCATCAACCAGCATTGCCCCATACATCATTATGAGAAAAAATTCTTCGTCTGTACTGGGTGGCTCAATATGCTCATTGACATATGCCGCACCTTTTTCAACTCTTTCCAGAAGAGCATATCCCAAATTATACAGCTTCAAATACTCTTTTTCACAGCAAAATATCTCTGTTTTATTGAGTACCTTCCGAAGCTCTTGATAAATTTTCTCGTCAATCGGACAGTTCATTTTTATGTTCCTTAAAGCTCAATAATTTGTCCCGATAATATTCATACTGCTTTTGTCTTGCTTCAATCTCTGCGGGCAAGCCAATGTTGAGGTCGGAGCAAATCTTCTCAAAGTTGTCCAGTACATTCACAATGCGGTTTTGGACATCAAGAGGAGGAACAGGAATTTTATAGGCCAAAACTTTCTGAAAATCCAGAGAATCAACTGTTCCTCCCTGCTTTTTAGTCGTTCTGCGAATACTCTCTCCATAGGCTTGCAACGCATGGGAAACATACCGAGAAGATATTCCTTCTTTTGTCACCAGAATTTTAATATCCTGATTTACCGTCGTTTCAAACGGAATATAAGTAACCGGGAATGTATGTCGCAAAATTCCAGAACGTGTAACGATTGCCACACTTCCAGCCGGATATACCGTCATAGATGCTTCATCAACCGCTGCATTCGTGATATGGTCAATCGTATCTGGCAAAATCGGCTGCTTAACATCTTTTGAAGATACCCACGGAATCGTGCCACTCTCCCAATATTTCTTCTCAGCCATCGAGGGAGTTTTTCCGCCAGACCACTTTCCAAGGTCAGCAATTCTACACAATATCTCTCGATCAAAATCAATTGTCCCTCCCCTGAGGACATCGAAAGTCAGCAACTTATCCCGATAGAATTCATACTGCTTTTGGCGAGCTGTAAGCTCTGCTGTAAGCTCCGCTATAAGCTCCGCTATAAGCTCTGTGAAATTGTCCAAAATGCGAACAATTTCACGCTGAACTTCAATCGGTGGAACAGGAAGAACAAGTGCTTTTACAATATCTGCATTTAGATTTTGGACAGCGCCTCCAAAGGATGCTCGTTTTTTCATTTCCTGCTGTATCGCAGATGAACTCAAGAGATAATACAAGTAATCCGAAAGGAAAACATCCTTAAAATTCGATATTGAAAGCCAACCATCGTGTATGCAGCCATCAATCGCCAAAATATAAGGTCTACCAAAGCTCATAGAATTGGATAATATAAAATCCCCTTTCCGAACATATCTTGACTTTTCCGCACCTTCTTTTGTGATTTTTTCTTCGGACTGTGTTATATACTTACTTCCGACAGGAACATCACCTATTTTTATCCAATTCACCCCATCAGAATCATTTGTAATATACTTTTTTATTGGCCGCGGTGATGCACCTCTCAAAACTGTTGCGATTTCACCCAGCTTCTTATATTCCACACCATTCGGGCAAAGCTCCCGGAGCAGCTTGTCTAATTTACTCATCTTTTATTCCCCACCTAATACAGCTCATCGTCTGCCGTTCTTGTACTATCATTGGATAAATCATATAATCCCAAGGCATCAGTTTTAGCAAGTATGGAATATTATCTGTTCTGATAATTTCAAACCCATCTCTGTACACATAAATCACATATCTGATTTTATCCTTGAATTGATAAATATAATTCAAAATTTTCTTATCTCTACTAAGACGATAATTTTTGAAATCTTCTTGTTTACGCATATCGCCTTGCGACATACCATTGATCCAGTCTGTATATACGCATTCTATCATTCCTAGTGCGCTTTCATCATACTCGATCATGAAAATTCCTATTTCTTTAGTTCCATTATATTTTTCAAGGCTTTGAAGATGTTTCTCCCAGCTATCTTGAAAAGATTTCTTCAAATCCTCATAACTATGCGCACCATATTCAAATGTCCAGCTTGTTGAACGCAGTGTATTGCACTCCATTTCATGCTCCCACTGCTTTCTTACTTCTTCTTGCTCTTTTTGAACTGCACTTTTAAAGGCCTGTTCGTCTTTCTTGTGCTCTGCTCCTTTTCGAGTGGTTTTAGAAGACGTAACCTGAAAATGTTCTATAAATCCTTTCTGAAATATAAAATCTGGGAACTCACTAAGGCGTTCATTCGGTTTAGCTGTTCTCAGGATGCTCGCAATTTCAAACCTATCATCTTCTAATAATCCAAAACAGCTTTTATAGCATTCGTGATTTACAAGCCACTGCCAAAGCCCATTATTAAATTCATCATCAGTTACATTTAGAATTGTACGGTGTCCAAAAGGTTCCTCACAGGGCACATCATCACGCCAAAAGAATCCCCGCTTCACCAAATCCAAACAGTTTTGTTCTTTTATTCCTCTTTGGGTTGTCTGCCCCATAAGTATCTCCTTTCCATTTTATTCAATTGAATTTGTTTCCAAATACCTGTCAAAATCGCTCTGGTACAGCCGATCCTGCACCACACGGTACTTTTCAAACTCCGTTTCGGCGTGCATTTTTGCAAGCTGCGCCGAGATTTTGCCTGCATCCTTCAGCACTTCCAGATCATCTGCCTGCAAATAGATGTCCAGCCGCTTGGCCCAGTCCTCCATGGTCATGGGGATATGACGGCGGGCACGGTTCTCGGCAAGGTCAAGGTATGCCGAAACGATCAGCTCCATGGACTTCATTTCATCTTCGGTCAGGTAGTTTTTTGCCACCGAAACATCGCTCTTTTTAATTTTGCCGTTGGGAGCGTCCTTCCATGTGTGAAGCCCCATGTGCGGCTTTTCGGCATCGGCACGCTCATAGATCAGCTCTGCCGCTGTATGGCGATGCACGGCATAGTGCATCTTATTCTGCACCTTCGCAAAAAACTCTTTTGTGGTCAGTGCATTTCGGTCATAATCCAGCGAAGTAGCGTAAATATCGGTAAGTTTCTGGTAGAAATTTCGCTCCGAAATACGAATTTCCCGGATGCGCTCCAACTGCTCTTCAAAGTATTTCTTGGTCAGGACTGTGCCGCCGTTTTTCAGGCGCTCCTCATCCATGGCCCACCCCTTGATGGTGTACTGTTCCACAATCTGGTTCGCCCAGACACGGAACCGCACCGCCCGCTGGTTGTTCACCTTGAAGCCGACCGCAATAATCATTTGCAGATTATAGTGGTTCACGCTGCGAGTAACCTGTCGGCCACCCTCATTTTGAACTATTCGGAATTTCCGAATAGTTGCCACCTCGTCCTGCTCATGGTCAGCATAAATCTTTTTGATATGCTCATTGATGGTCGGAAGCCCCACATCGTAAAGGGTCGCCATCATCTTTTGCGTCAGCCAGATGTTTTCATCCTCGTAGCGCATCTCAATGCTGTCCTTATCCTCCCCCGTGGAGGCAACAAAGGTCAAATATTCTGCCGCAGAAGAACGTACCAATGCCGAATCTTTCTTTTTGCTTTCCATCTCAGCCCTCGATTTCTGCCACGATCTGGTCAATGGCGGCTCGCAGTTCATTCTCCCGTGCTACGATTTGTGCAATTTCAGCGTTCAGCTTTACAATGTCGATCTTCTCACGGGTGTCCTTAGCCTCCACATAAGTGGAAACCGACAGATTGTAGTCATTTTCCTGTACCTCGGAATACTCTGCCAGATGGGAAAAGTGTGCTTCTTCTGCCCGCTGTGCAAAGGTGTCCACGATCTTATTGATGTTTTCCGGCGTGAGCTTGTTGTTGTTCGTCACCTTGACACACTCGGAAGAAGCATCAATGAACAGCACTTTATTGTCCGTTTTGCCCTTTTTCAACACCATGATGCAGGTGGCAATACTGGTACCAAAGAACAGGTTGCTCGGCAACTGGATGATGCAGTCAATGAAGTTGTTGTCCACCAGATATTTGCGGATCTTCTGCTCTGCGCCGCCACGGTACATGATGCCGGGGAAGCAGACGATTGCAGCCGTACCGTTGGAAGCCAGCCATGCCAGCGAGTGCATAATAAAAGCCAAGTCTGCCTTGCTTTTCGGAGCCAGAACACCAGCCGGGGCAAAGCGCGGGTCATTGATGAGCAGCGGATTCTCGTCACCGGCCCACTTGATGGAGTACGGCGGGTTCGATACGATCAGCTCAAAAGGTTCATCATCCCAGTGCTGCGGATTGGTCAGCGTGTCCTCACAGGCAATGTCGAATTTGTCAAATTCGATGTCGTGCAGGAACATATTGATGCGGCACAGGTTATACGTTGTGATATTGATTTCTTGCCCAAAGAAGCCATTGTGCACGGCATCCCGTCCCAGCACCTTTTCTGCCTTCAGCAGCAGCGAACCGGAACCGCAGGCAGGATCATAGACCTTGTTGATTTCCTTCTTGCCTACCGTACCCAGCCGGGTCAGCAGCTCCGAAACATCAGCAGGCGTAAAGAACTCGCCACCGGACTTGCCTGCATTGCTGGCGTACATGGTCATCAGGTATTCGTAGGCATCGCCAAAAGCATCAATGTCATGCTCTTTCACATCGCCAAGGTTCATATCTGCCACGCCGTTCAGCAGTTTCACGAGCTTCTCATTGCGCTTGGCAACGGTCGCACCCAGCTTATTGCTGTTGACATCGTAATCATCGAACAACCCTGCAAACTGCCCCTCGGAGGAGCTGCCCTTTGCGGATTCCTCAATGTGCCGGAAGACTGTTTCCAGCGTTTCGTTGAGGTTTTCATCGCTGGCCGCTTTTGCCCGCACATTGCAGAACAACTCACTGGGCAGGATGAAGAACCCTTTTTCTTGTACCAGTCCTTCCCGTGCCTGCTCTGCCTCTGCATCAAGCATATCCTCATAGCGGAAGTCCGGGTTGCCTGCATCAATTTCGCCCTGATTGATATAGCTGGCAATGTTCTCCGAAATATAACGGTAGAACATCGTACCGAGAACGTAGCTCTTGAAATCCCATCCGTCCACTGCGCCGCGCAGATCATCAGCAATCGCCCAGATTGCACGGTGCAGTTCTTCGCGTTCCTGCTCTTTTTTGGTGTCTACCATTTTTATTTCCTCCATCAAATGCGGATTTCCGCATTGTTTTCTTTCATTTTAACATAATAAATGTACCACTATTGGTACATCATGGTGTTTTTTCTGAAAAGGATATACTTTCCCTTTATACTATCCTAGTAAAGCGTACCACAGCTTTTCCGTGATTGCAAGCCGATAAAATTTTCTATTGCATTTTTCTGGGTCGAATTATCACTTATATGTACAGACCCCCGCCAACATTCGCTGGCGGGGGCTGCTATACTTACAGCTCTACGCTGTTCTGCCTGTTCTTCTTCTGGCTCCTATCTGTGGTCTGCTCCTGCTCCCTCATAAGCCCAATGACCTGCTGCATCTTTTCGGCACCGAAATAGTTCCATACTCGCCTGAAATCACGTTTCATCGCATAGAGCTGAGAGTTTTCAGCCTCCACCTCTTTCAGCCGCTGGCTTAGATGATGGGTAGCTTTCTTCTCGTCCTGATAGAAGTGCAGATACTTATCCCGCTCATCCTTGACCTCCCAGTACTTCCGATGGAGGGCAAAGAGTACCTTCACCAACTTCTGGATCAGCGGCATGGCCTTCTTCTCCCGATAGCTCTTGGCGGTCTCAAACGTAGCTGCTTCCGGCACCCATTCCTCCGGCCGCTGGGAGTACTGCGCAGACAGGTTTTCCAGCCCCTCCATGATGGGAGCCAGCTTGTTCAGCTTCTGGCTCTGCTTCTGGTAGGTCAGCTCTGCTTTCTGTACCCGCTGTTCAGCGGCTTCTACGGCTGTCTGCGCTGTTTCCAGCTGTTCCTGCATCTCGGTCAGGTCGGTCTGGCACTCCTGCTTGGCAGCTTCCAGAGCCGCTACCTCTTTACTACGCTCCTGCTTTTTGAAGTCCAGCACAGACAGGTGCTCTTCGTGGGTGCCTTTCTGTTCCCACTCGATGCCGTGCCGCTCCATCACGGCAGCAAGCTGCTCTTTCTCGGCGTTGATCCACTGGTTCAGTTCGGATTCTCGCTTGGAGCCGCCTGCAAAACCCAAGGCCTTCAGAGCCTGCTTCAGGGAGACCTTGGTGTCCAGTCCTTTACCCTTCCAGCCGGACACATACGGCACGAAATCGATGTGCAGATGGGGCGTGGCTTCGTCCATGTGGAGGAACGCTCCGAACACCCGCAGTGTCGGGTTACGTTCTTGGAAGCCCTGCATATACTCGTCCAGCAGTTCCTTTGCCAGTGCGCCGTTCTCGGTCAAGACACCCATATCATCTTTGTTGCCGATCTGGACAATCAACTCATGGAAGAGCTTTTCCTGCTTGCCTGTCCGCAGGTGCTCATAGTAGTCGGTGATACAGCGGTCCTTGCGCTTCTGCTTGGCATTGTAACGCTTCACTGCCTCGTCAAACAGTTCGTGGTACACCTTCTGAATCGGCTCATCCCGGTACACGACATTCAGTCTGCTGCGCTTCGGGTCTACGTTTTCAGCGGTGAAACTTCTCCGGTTATGGTTGAGGGAGCCGGGACCCCGCATTGCGGAAATGGTTCTTTTCAATCGCACGTCCTTTCTCTGTGGAAGTAACTGGTGCCGGACACGGCAAAGGCTTTGTTACTTTCGTCGAAAGTAACGCAAAAGCACTCTTGACAGACGTTCCGTCCATCAAAAGATGCCTTTGCGCCCTGCCGGGGGCTTCCGTCTGCGGACGGGGTTTCGCTGTACCTCGCCGCTGCCCGGTCCAACACCATCTTCCTGCGTGATTGCATTCACAGGAGCGTGACACGCTCCTGTACTTTGCCAATAGAGGAACTCACCAGCGGAAGCTTTCTGGCACGCCTCGTCTGTCCAGATACTCCTGCCGAGCCTGCTCCCGCTGTTCCTCGGTGGGTGCTGTCTTGTACTGGGCATACAGCTCATGCCGCAGCATCGCATCCAGTTTTTGCTCCAAACCCTGTTCAATAACTTCTTCGTACTCATTTTCGCCGCTCAAATGATAATGCAGCAAGGCGACGAAAAGTTCCTGCGAAATCTGCACATTTTTCATCGTTATCACCATCCCGTGTCGGTTGTGTCGATTGTGACGGTATTTTACATAGTAGCAAAAATACCGTCACAACCGTCACGAATCGTCACGCTCCAGAATTTTCCAGCGTTAATTTGACCACCCTGCCCTCATGGGTGCGCCTGCTCTCGTACCGAATCCCATAGTCGTTGTAGAGCCTGTCGACACTCACATTCAGCTTCCGGGTCAGGATGTTTGCCTGTATGCTCACACCCGACAGACGTTCCAGCAGTTCCGTGGGCGTACCACTCCACTCTGGCTGTTCCGGGCTGAGCATCTTTGCCACCGCTTCCAGAAGCGGGTCGGGCGGCAGCTTCCAGAGTTCCGTTTCGGCTCCTTGGAACTCCCACACGCAGCGTTCCCGGTTGAACTCCAACGTCAACTCCTGATCCGGCTGGTCACGTCCCACAATGTCCAGCAGGGCGGTGTTGTCCGTGCGCCGCTTCTTCTGCATGATGAACGCGCCATCCGCTGCACCCAACAGACCGTTGGTGCCGGAGATCATATCAAAGCTGTCCTCGGCTTCCATCTTCCGGGTGTGATGAACCACCAGCAGGCAGATGCCATACCTGTCACTGAAGGTTTTCAGCCTGGTCACGATCTCATAGTCGCTGGCGTAGCTGTATCTGTCACCGCCGATCTCCCGCACCTTCTGCAGGGTGTCGATGATGATGAGCCGTACATCCGGGTGCTCCCGGATGAAGCCTTCTAATTGCTGGTCAAGTCCCTCGCTCACGGACTTGGCCTGCGTTGCGAAGTAGAGATTGCTGGTCTCCTCCACCCCGAACATCCGGGAGAGCCGCCGCTGCAACCGGGCGTAATCGTCCTCCAAGGCCAGATAGAGGACGGTGCCTTGATGCACCTCGTACTCCCACAGAGGAAGCCCCATCGCCACATGGTAGGCAAGCTGCCCCATGAAGAAGGACTTGCCCACCTTGGGCGCACCTACGAAGAGGTAGGTGCCGCTGTACAGCAGGTCGTTCACGATGGGTTTCCGGGGTGGATAAACTGTGTCGTACAGTTCGGTCATTGATACCGTGTTCAGTCCGAAATTGTTTGACTTTTTCGCGGCTTGCAGATTGATTTGCTTGCCCGAATTTGTTATAATATTGGTGTTGATTTTTGAGGGCGACTGTACCGCATCTGCGCCAACAGATGCACCCGGTACGGTCGTTTTTCTATTGTCTGTCATTCGCATTCCTCCTTAAGTCCGTTCAACGTCAGAGCCACCATTTGCAGGGTCTCCAACATGTCTGGCGGGACCTCTTCATCCACGGCCAGCCGCTGCAATTCCTGATAGATCAGCTTCATCTGGTCTCGCAGGGCTTTGTAGACCCTTGGGTTGCCTACCACGGTGATCTCCCGGTCGGTCAAGCGGCGGATGATATACTCCTGTTTGGTCAGCCCGGAGAGCTTTACTTTGGCCTCCAGAACCTCGTCCTCTTCCGGGGACATTCGGAAGGCTACCACCTTGTTCCGCCAGCGTCCTTGCTGGTCGAGCACTCGTTCCATTTTCATCCCTCCTTTCGTTCCATGTTCAGCTTCTGCGCCATCTCCTGCTGCTTTGAGGGGAAGAGATGGGCGTACTTATAGGTGATGTCCACGCTCTCATGCCCCACCCGGTCTGCGATTGCCAGCGCCGAGAAGCCCATCTCGATCAGCAGCGATACATGGGAGTGCCGCAGGTCGTGGATTCGGATGCGCTTCACCCCGGCTTCCTTGGCTCCCCTGTCCATCTCGTGGTGCAGGTAGCTCTTGGTCACCTCAAAGATCCGCTGGTCTGGCTGGACTTTGTAGAGGGATTTCAGATAGTCTCTGATCTCGTCCGTCAGAAACTGCGGCATCTGGATGACCCGGACGCTCTTGGGTGTTTTCGGGTCGGTGATCACATCCCGGCCTTTCAGCCTTTGATAGGATTTGGTGATGGAGAGCAGCCCCTTGTCCAAGTCGAAGTCTGCCGGGGTCAGAGCCAGCAATTCGCCCTCCCGGATGCCACACCAGTAGAGGACCTCAAAAGCGTAATAGGATTGCGGCTTGTCCATCATGACTTCTGCGAATTTGAGGTACTCTTCCTTTGTCCAGAAAAGCATTTCCTTGTGCTTTTCTGACCCCATGCACCCGGCTGTGGCTGCTGCGTTTGATTTCAGCCCGTAGAACCGGACGGCGTGGTTCAGAATGGCACTGAGCTGTCCATGCAGCGTCTTGAGGTAGGTCGGCGAGTAGGCCTTGCCGTTTTTGTCCCGGTAGTTCAGCATCTCGTTCTGCCATGCGATCACATCCCGTGGCTTTATCTCGCTGAGCCGTTTTTCTTTGAAATACGGTAAGATTTTCGTTCGGATGATATGCTCCTTGGTAAACCATGTGTTTTCCCGGAGTCGCTTCTTTTTGTCCGTGATATAAATTTCCACAAAGGCTTCAAAGGTCATGGTCAGGTCTGCCGCCTGCTGAAGAAGGAACTCCCGCTCCCACCCCAGAGCGTCTTTCTTGGTGGCAAACCCCCGTTTCAGCTTCTTCTGCTTCACACCTTGCCAGTTCTCGAAGTAAAAGGAAGCGTACCATGTGCCCTGTTTTCTGTCCTTGTAGGCTGGCATCCTATATACTAAATACATTCCGTTAAGTCAAGAGGTTTTCAGGTAAAATCTTAAACTTTTTTGTTTATTTTCTATTGCGCCTCCTGTTTTTCTGTGCTATACTGGGTTCAACAAATATGTTTAAGTCAGGAGGCAATCGCATGGCAGTCGGTGACCGCATCAAACGTGCCCGCAACCTCCGAGGTATGACCCAGAAAGAACTGGGCATCGCCATCGGGTTTGAGGAGAAGAGCGCAGACATCCGTATCGCACAATACGAAAGCAACACCCGCACTCCCAAGGAAGAGCTGCTCCGCAAGATTGCGGAGGTACTGGATGTGAACTACCGTTCCCTCTATGAGCCGACCCTGTACGCCGCAGAGGATGTGATGTACACCCTGTTCGAGCTGGACGAGCACTACCCCGGCACCCGGCTCTACGAGGTCACAGACACCACCGACCCGGATTTCCCGGAAAAGCACATGGCAGTCAGCTTCCGATATCGCCTGCTGGATGAGTTCCTGAAGGAGTGGCAGCTCCGCAAGAAACAGCTCCGGGAGGGCGAGATCACCAAGGAAGAGTATCTGGAATGGAAGCTCAACTGGCCCCAGACCGCCGACGGCTGCGGCCGGTACGAGCCGAAGAAAAAGTGGCGCAAAGAATAAAAGACACAAAAATGCCCTCTGAAAAACTTACCGTTTCTCAGAGGGCATTCTCATGTCTCTCTTTATGAATAATCGTCTGATAGTATCAAAGCAGTATCACAGAGCCTTTTGGCTCTCAAAATATTGCATTGCATCAATACTTTTCAAATTTTGAAGATTACTCGAGCTCGATCGTGGCCGGCGGTTTACCGGTGCAATCATAGAAGACGCGGTTGACGTGCTTGACCTCATTGACGATGCGGCTGGTGACGGTACCGAGGACATCCCACGGCATATTGTAGCTTTCGGCCGTCATGAAGTCGGTGGTGGTCACGGCGCGCAGAGCCACCGCATAGTCGTAGGTGCGCTCGTCGCCCATGACGCCGACGCTGCGCATATTGGTCAGCGCGGCATAATACTGGTTGATCTCCTTATCGAGGCCCGCCTTGGCGATCTCCTCGCGCCAGATGGCGTCTGCATCCTGCACGATGGCGACCTTTTCAGGGGTCACTTCGCCGATGATGCGGATGCCCAGACCGGGGCCGGGGAACGGCTGGCGGCTGACCAGATACTCCGGCAGACCCAGCTCACGGCCGACCTGACGGACTTCGTCCTTGAACAGGTTGCGCAGCGGCTCCACCAGCTCCTTGAAGTCCACGGTATCGGGCAGACCGCCGACGTTGTGGTGGCTCTTGATGACGGTGGACTCGCCGCCCAGACCGCTCTCAACGACGTCCGGGTAGATGGTGCCCTGCGCAAGGAAATCCACCTTGCCGATCTTCTTGGCCTCTTCCTCGAAGACGCGGATGAACTCCTCGCCGATGATCTTGCGCTTGCGCTCCGGCTCGGTGACACCGGCCAGCTTGCTGAAATAGCGCTCGCGGGCGTCCACACAGACAAAATTGATGTCAAAGTTCGGGTTGCCGGGGCCAAAGACCGCGCAGACCTCTTCCTTCTCGTTCTTGCGGAGCAGACCGTGATCCACGAACACACAGGTCAGTTGCTTGCCGACCGCCTTGGCCAGCATAGCCGCCAGAACCGAGGAATCCACGCCGCCGGACAGGGCGCACAACACCTTGCCGTCGCCGATCTCCTCACGCAGTGCCTTGACGTTGTTCTCCACGAAGGAGTCCATCTTCCAGTCGCCGGTGCAGCCGCAGACGTTGTACACGAAATTGTGCAGCATCTTCTTGCCCTCGGCAGTGTGCAGGACTTCCGGGTGGAACTGAACGGCATACAGGCCCTTTTCAGCGTTCTCGGCAGCGGCCACCGGGCAGTTAACCGTATGGGCCGTGATCTTGAAGCCGGGCGCCGCCTGTTCGATATAATCGTTGTGGCTCATCCAGCAGATCGTGGAGGGCTGAACATCCGCAAACATCTTGCTGGAATTGTCCACGAAGACCTCCGTCTTGCCGTACTCGCGCTCCGGTGCGCGGCAGACGTGACCACCCAGCAGGTGCATCATCAACTGGCTGCCATAGCAGATGCCCAGAACAGGCACGCCCCAGTTGAAGATCTCCGGGTCGATCGTGGGGGAATCCTCCAGATAAACGCTGTTGGGGCCACCGGTAAAGATGATGCCCTTGGGGTTCTTCGCCTTGATGAGCGCCAGATCCGTCTTGTAGGAATAGATTTCACAGTAGACATTGTTTTCGCGGACGCGGCGGGCGATCAGCTGGTTGTACTGGCCGCCGAAATCCAGAACGATCACGGTTTCGTGCTGCATGATATTCTCCTCCCTGTTGCATGTGTGCTTTTACAGACGACTTTAGTATAGCACATTTCACAACCAAAAGCGACATCTTTTGTGGATCTGACCGGAATTATTTTTTTCGAATCGGATGACGCAGCACCGTCTTGCACTTTTCCGGGGCTGCCTTGCGCGGGTCGGAAAGATAAATTTCGTGGTGGCGGCGGTTTCCGAAGTCAAGCTCATACCCCTGTTCCTCTGCAAAGGCATCCATCAAATGCAACGTCTCCGGCTCGTCATCATAGGCACCGAGGTGCATACACTGGACGCAAAGGCCCTCTTCGTAAGGGAAGAACTGGACCTTCGAGAAATCCTTCTTTTTCTTGGCCGTTGCTTCCTGCACGGCCCAGTCAAAATCGGCCTGTGTCACAAATTCCGGCAGTCGAATCATGGACGTCCACTCGAACGTCTCCTTGTGCGCATAGTCCACACCGTTCACTCCCGCCTGATGCCACAAGCCTTCCAACGGCGGAACGACATATTCAAAATAACCATCTATTTTATGCTGCCCCTTATAGCTCATTTTGAGGGTATACGCAATGCCGTACAGCAGTTCGATTGCAGCCTTGTATTCGCCATTCGGTTCATTGGGGTCACCCCTCCCCTGCACTGCTGCAAAATTCATAAGTGGGATGGTAATCAGCTGCGGCTTTTTCGGCGGGAGATAAAATTCCCTGTACTCTTTCTTATAATCAAATGCCATCGCTTGCGCCCTCCAGTATCTTTTTATGCCCTCATCTGTCTTCAGTATAGCAGAACAACTTTTTTTGTAAAGAGTCTTCCGTACAGAACACAAAAGGCTCCCCTGCCGCATCAGCAGAGGAGCCAAAGATGCCAAAAAGAGCGTTCCCACTCTCCGGAATGGGAACGCTCTTTGAAAGTTTAACCTTTAGCCTTAGGACAGGCGCGAAGAATCAAGATCACTCAATGATCTTGCCGACAACGCCAGAGCCAACGGTACGGCCACCCTCACGGATAGCGAAACGCAGACCCTCTTCCATAGCAACCGGGGTCAGCAGCTCAACATGCATCATGACGTTATCGCCGGGCATGCACATCTCGGTGCCTTCGGGCAGGGTGATGATGCCGGTCACGTCAGTGGTACGGAAGTAGAACTGAGGACGATAGTTGGAGAAGAACGGGGTGTGACGGCCGCCTTCGTCCTTGGTCAAAACGTAGACCTGAGCCTCGAAGACCTTGTGGGGATGGACAGTGCCGGGCTTAGCCAGAACCTGGCCACGCTCGATCTGGGTACGATCAACACCACGCAGCAGAGCGCCGATGTTATCGCCAGCCTCAGCGAAGTCCAGAGACTTACGGAACATCTCCAGGCCGGTGATGGTGGTGCTCAGACGATCGGGCTTGATGCCGACGATCTCCATAGCATCGCCAACCTTGGCAACACCACGCTCAACACGACCGGTAGCAACGGTACCACGGCCAGAAATGGTCATGACATCCTCGATGGGCATCAGGAAGGGCTTGTCCTCCTCACGATCCGGGTTGGGGATGTAGGAGTCAACAGCGTCCATCAGCTCCTTGATGCAAGCATACTCGGGTGCATCAGGATCCTTGGAGGTGGACTCCAAAGCCTTCAGAGCGGAGCCACGGATGATGGGGGTGTCGTCGCCGGGGAAGTCGTACTCGTTCAGCAGCTCGCGGATCTCCATCTCGACCAGATCCAGCAGCTCCTCGTCGTCGACCATATCGCACTTGTTCATGAAGACAACGATATAGGGCACGCCGACCTGACGAGCCAGCAGGATGTGCTCACGGGTCTGGGGCATGGGACCATCGGTAGCAGCAACGACCAGGATAGCGCCGTCCATCTGAGCAGCACCAGTGATCATGTTCTTAACGTAGTCAGCATGGCCCGGGCAGTCAACGTGAGCATAGTGACGAGCGTCAGTCTGATACTCAACGTGAGCGGAGTTGATCGTGATACCACGAGCGCGCTCCTCGGGAGCCTTATCGATGTTGGCATAGTCCATGAAGTCTGCGTCGCCCTTCAGTGCCAGATACTTGGTGATAGCGGCGGTCAGAGTGGTCTTGCCGTGGTCAACGTGACCGATGGTGCCGATGTTAACATGCGGCTTAGAACGGTCAAATTTTGCCTTTTCAGCCATTGGAATATCCTCCCTTTATAATCGGATTGAATTTGGTTACAACAGTCCTGCAAACACAGAATTGCATTGCAAAACTATTCTACTAGATTCAGCCTGTAAAATCAAGTGTTTTCACAGGAAATTTTGCCGGAGCTACACCACCCCGGCAAAATTCTCTTTTAATTTAAGGCAATCAAGCCTTGGTACGGCCAGCAATGATCTGGTCGGCAATGTTCTTGGGCACCGGCTCGTAGTGAGACGGCTCCATGACATACTGACCACGGCCCTGCGTCTTGGAACGCAGGTCGGTTGCGTAGCCGAACATCTGAGCCAGAGGAACGAAAGCGTTGACACGCTGGGTGCCAGCCATAGCTTCCATACCCTGAATCTGGCCGCGGCGAGCATTCAGGTCGCCGATGACATCGCCCAGATACTCATCGGGAACGATAACAGCAACCTTCATGATAGGCTCGGTGATGATAGGATCAGCCTTGCGCATAGCATCCTTGAACGCCATAGAACCAGCAATGGAGAAGGCCATTTCAGAGGAGTCGACCTCGTGATAAGAACCATCCCACAGAGTGACCTTGACGTCAACGACAGGATAGCCAGCCAGAACGCCGGACTTCATAGCACCCTGAATACCGTTGTCGATAGCAGGGATGTATTCCTTCGGGATCGCGCCGCCAACGATGGCGTTGACGAACTCGTAACCCTTACCGGGCTCATTGGGCTCGATCTTGATCTTAACGTGACCATACTGGCCCTTACCACCGGACTGACGAGCGTACTTGGTCTCCTGATTGGCCTCCTTGCGGATGGTCTCACGGTAAGCGACCTGAGGTGCGCCGACATTTGCCTCGACCTTGAACTCACGCAGCAGACGGTCAACGATGATCTCCAGATGGAGCTCGCCCATACCTGCGATGATGGTCTGGCCAGTCTCTTCGTCGGTGTAGGTCTTGAAGGTCGGATCCTCTTCGGCCAGCTTTGCCAGCGCGATGCCCATCTTCTCGTTGCCAGCCTTGGTCTTGGGCTCAATTGCAACGCGGATAACGGGCTCGGGGAACTTCATGGACTCCAGAATGATGGGATGATTCTCATCACACAGAGTATCACCAGTGGTGGTGTTCTTCAGACCAACAACAGCAGCGATATCACCTGCATAGCAGCAGTCGATATCCTTGCGGTGGTTGGAGTGCATCTGCAGGATGCGGCCCATACGCTCCTTGCTGTCCTTCACGGAGTTGTAGACAGTGGTACCTGCCTCAACCTTACCGGAATAAACACGGAAGTATGCCAGCTTACCAACGAACGGGTCGGTAGCGATCTTGAAGGCCAGAGCGGCGAAGGGAGCGTCGTCGGAAGACGGACGGGTCTCCTGCTCTTCGGTCTCCGGGTTCACGCCCTTGATGTCCTCGACGTCGGTCGGGGCGGGCATATAGTCAACGATCGCATCCAGCAGCTTCTGAACGCCGCGGTTCTTGTAGGAAGAACCACAGACCACAGGCACCAGAGTGTTGGCGATGGTCTCCTTACGGATGGCCGCCTTCAGCTCTTCGCGAGTGATCTCCTCGCCCTCCAGATACTTCTCCATCAGGACTTCGTCGTTCTCGGCAACAGCCTCAACGAGGATGTTGCGATACTCCTCAGCCTGCTCGACCATATCTTCGGGGATGGGCTCAGTGCGCATATCATTGCCCATGTCGTCGTAGTAGACCTCAGCGTTCATGTCAACGAGGTCAACGATACCACGGAAGGTATCTTCCTGACCGATCGGCAGCTGGATGGCCACGCCGTTGGCGTGCAGACGATCATGCAGCATCTTGATGCAGCGGAAGAAGTCAGCACCCATGGTGTCCATCTTGTTGACGTACACCATACGGGGGACTTTGTATTCATCAGCCTGACGCCAAACGGTCTCAGACTGAGGCTCGACACCACCCTTTGCGGCCAGAACGGTCACAGAACCGTCCAGAACGCGCAGGGAACGCTGAACCTCAACAGTGAAGTCCACGTGGCCCGGAGTGTCGATAATGTTGATGCGGTGACGATTCTTCTTGAACGCGACCGGATCCTTCTGGGTCTCGGAGTGAGACCAGTAGCAGGTGGTAGCAGCGGAAGTGATGGTGATACCACGCTCCTGCTCCTGAACCATCCAGTCCATCGTGGCGCCGCCATCGTGGACCTCACCGATCTTATGGTTGATACCGGTGTAGTACAGGATACGCTCGGTAGTGGTCGTCTTGCCGGCATCGATATGAGCCATAATGCCGATATTTCTCGTCATCTGAAGAGAAACTTCTCTGGGAGTAGCCATGAAATTAACCTCCTACAGAACAGATCAATAACGGAAATGAGCGAAAGCCTTGTTGGCCTCGGCCATCTTGTGGGTATCCTCGCGCTTCTTCACGGCGTTACCAGTGTTGTTGGCAGCATCCATGATCTCGGCAGCCAGACGCTGAGCCATGGTCTTCTCACCACGGCTGCGGCTGTAAGCGGTCAACCAACGCAGACCCAGAGTCTCGCGGCGGGCGGGGCTGACTTCCAGAGGAACCTGATAGTTTGCACCACCAACACGGCGGGTCTTGCACTCGAGGCTGGGCATGATGTTCTCCATCGCCTTCTCGAAAGTTTCCAGAGGATCGTTGCCGGTCTTCTCCTGAATCATGGAGAAAGCCTCGTAAACGATCTTCTGAGCGACGCCCTTCTTGCCATCCAGCATCACGCTGTTGACCAGACGGGTGACCATCTTGGAATTGTAAATAGGATCAGCTAAGACATCGCGCTTAGCAATGTTACCTCTTCTAGGCATCTTTCTTCCCTCCTTCACAGAATGATATCATCGGTACTCGAAAGTAATAAAACTCCCGTTGTGTCACAAAGAGCTGACCTTACATAAACCGTTACCCTCCGCTTTTAAGCGGACTTGTTATTTATATAAAGGAAAGCCGTTTATGGCGGTTGTCCTCAATTACTTCTTTGCAGCACCGGCCTTAGGACGCTTTGCGCCGTACTTGGAGCGGGCCTGATTACGGCCTGCCACACCCTGAGTATCCAGGGTACCACGGATGATGTGGTAACGCACACCGGGCAGGTCCTTAACACGGCCGCCACGGATCAGCACGACGGAGTGCTCCTGCAGGTTATGGCCGATACCGGGAATGTAAGAGGTGACCTCGATACCATTCGTGAGGCGGACACGAGCAACCTTACGCAGAGCAGAGTTAGGCTTCTTGGGGGTCATGGTACGAACTGCAGTGCAGACACCACGCTTCTGGGGGCTGCTCAGATCAGAGTACTGCTTCTTCTGAGAGTTATAAGTCTTCTGCAGAGCGGGAGCGGTGCTCTTGGTAGCCAGGACCTCACGGCCTTTGCGTACAAGCTGGTTAAAAGTAGGCATTTTGTTTCTCCTTTCTTAATGATGAACATCGGATTCTTTCCGACTTTTTTGCCACACTTCCCCTACAGGGACGCGCAACAGTTATATAATACTCGTTCTGATTCGGAATGTCAACAGTTTTTCCAGAAAAAATTGCAATTATTCAAAAAACCGCCCCGCAGGAGCATTCTCCCGCGGGGCGGCATTGCGTTTATGGAATTTCAGCCCGTCAGCGCTTACTGCTGGTTTGCAGCAGCCAGCTCAGCAGCAACAGCCTCGTCGCGCTCAGCCTCACGGCGCTTCAGATCCTCGCGGACTTCCGGGAGACCGGTACCAGCCGGGATCAGCTTACCGATGATGACGTTCTCCTTCAGGCCAGCCAGCGGATCGACCTTGCCCTTGATGGCGGCTTCGGTCAGCACGCGGGTCGTCTCTTGGAAGGAAGCGGCAGACAGGAAGGACTCGTTTGCCAGAGCAGCCTTCGTGATGCCCAGCAGCACCTGCTGATACTCGACCAGCTTGATGCCCTCTTCGCCAGCGTCGATACGCTTCTGGAGCTCAGCATTGATGTTCTCAACTTCGAGGCGGTTGGCCAGCGCGCCGCCGATCAGGTCGGAAGAACCGGAGTCGGTCACGCGGACCTTGCGGCACATCTGGCGGACGATGACTTCGATATGCTTGTCGTTGATCTCAACGCCCTGCAGACGGTAGACCTTCTGGACCTCGCTGATCAGGTAGTTCTGCACATCGCTCAGGCCCTTGATGGCCAGAATATCCTGCGGATACAGGACACCCTCGCGGGTGATGACGTCGCCCTTCTCCACACGGTCGCCGGGCATGACACGTACATGCTGGGTGAACGGGATGGAGTAGCTCTTGACGACCTCGGCACCGCTCTCATCGTGGCCGGTGACCTTGATGACGACGTTCTTCTTGGTATCATCCTGAGAGACGACACCGGAGATCTCGCTCATGATGGCCATGCTCTTGGGGCGGCGGCTCTCGAACAGCTCCTCAACACGGGGAAGACCCTGCGTAATATCCTCTGCCGATGCGATACCGCCGGTATGGAAGGTACGCATGGTCAGCTGAGTACCGGGCTCACCGATGGACTCTGCTGCGATGACGCCAATGGATTCGCCCAGCTGGACGGGCTCACCGTTTGCCATATCGCTGCCGTAGCAGTGTGCGCAGACGCCGACTTTTGCACGGCAGGTCAGCAGGCTGCGGATCTTCAGCTTGGTGATGCCGGCAGCCTCAATGTCGTTGGCATCGTACAGGTCGATCATCTTGCCTTCGGGCACGATGACGTCGCCGGTGACGGGGTTGACCACGTCGCCCACGGCATAACGGCCGATGATACGCTCACGGAAGCTCTCGATCTTTTCCTTGCCCTCGTGGATCTCGGAGACCCACAGGCCGTCGGTGGTGCCGCAGTCGATCTCACGGACGATGACTTCCTGAGAGACATCGACCATGCGGCGGGTCAGGTAACCGGAGTCGGCGGTACGCAGAGCGGTATCGGCCAGACCCTTACGAGCACCACGCGCAGAAACGAAGTACTCCAAGATGTTCAGACCTTCACGGTAGTTGGCACGAATGGGCATCTCGATGGTCTTACCGGCGGTGTTTGCCAGCAGACCGCGCATGCCGGCCAGCTGCTTGATCTGGTTCATAGAACCACGTGCACCGGAGTCTGCCATCATGAAGATCTCGTTGTCCTTGGGCAGGTTTGCTGCCAGAGCCTTGGAGACCTTATCGGTGGTTGCCTGCCAGATGTTGATGGTCTGGGTGTAGCGCTCGTTCTCGGAGATCAGGCCGCGGTTGAACAGCTTGTTGACCTGAGAGACCTGCTTGTCGGCGTCGGCGATCAGCTCGTCCTTCTGGGGCGGGATAACGGCGTCGCAGACAGCAACGGAAATGGCGGACAGGGTGGAATACTTATAGCCCTGTGCCTTGATGGCATCCAGCATCTTAGCGCAGGTGCGGGTGCCATTGCGGGTCATGCAGCGGGAAATGATGTCCGGCAGGGTCTTCTTGGTCACGCGGAAGCTGACCTCATACTCCAGCCAGTGCTCCGGATCGGTACGGTCGATATAACCGAGGTTCTGGGGCACGGGGGTGTTGAAGATGATGCGGCCGACGGTGGCATCCACCAGACCGGTGTGCTCCACGCCGTCAATGGTCATGGTGCGGCGGACCTTGATGGGTGCGTGCAGGGTAACGACATGCTCAGCGTATGCCATCAGAGCCTCGTTCTCGTCGCGGAAGATCTTGCCTGCACCCTCTTCGTTCTCGCGAACGGTGGTCAGGTAGTAGCTGCCAAGGATCATATCCTGCGTCGGGACGGTAACAGGAGCACCGTCGGAAGGCTTCAGCAGGTTGCCGGAAGCCAGCATCAGCATCTTCGCCTCGCGGCAGGCATCCTCACCCAGCGGCAGGTGAACTGCCATCTGGTCGCCGTCGAAGTCGGCGTTGAATGCGGTACATGCCAGCGGGTGCAGCTTGATGGCACGGCCCTCCACCAGCACGGGGTTGAAGGCCTGAATGCCCAGACGGTGCAGGGTAGGTGCGCGGTTCAGCAGGACCGGGTGGCCCTTGATGACGGTCTCCAAGCTGTCCCAGACTTCGGGCTTTGCGCGCTCGACCATCTTACGGGCGGACTTGATGTTGTTGGCCACGCCCTTCTCGACCAGATCCTTCATGACGAAGGGCTTGAACAGCTCCAGAGCCATCTCCTTGGGCAGACCGCACTGGTCCATCTTCAGCTCAGGGCCGACGACGATAACGGAACGGCCGGAGTAGTCCACACGCTTGCCCAGCAGGTTCTGGCGGAAGCGGCCCTGCTTGCCCTTCAGCATGTCGGAAAGGCTCTTCAGCGCACGGTTGCTGGGGCCGGTGACCGGGCGGCCGCGGCGGCCGTTGTCGATCAGGCTGTCAACAGCCTCCTGCAGCATCCGCTTCTCGTTGCGCACGATGATGTCGGGAGCGCCCAGCTCCAGCAGACGGCGCAGACGGTTGTTGCGGTTGATGACGCGGCGGTACAGGTCGTTCAGGTCGGAAGTCGCAAAGCGGCCGCCGTCCAACTGGACCATGGGGCGCAGGTCGGGAGGCAGGACGGGCAGAACGTCCATGACCATCCACTCCGGGCGGTTGCCGGAGATGCGGAAGGCCTCAACGACCTCCAGACGCTTCAGGATGCGGACCTTCTTCTGGCCGGACGACTTTTCGACCTCGGCGGTCAGTTCAGCGCTCAACTGATCGAGGTCGATCTCTTTCAGCAGCTCCTGAATGGCCTCGGCACCCATGGATGCCTCAAACTCGTCGCCGTAGCGCTCCCGCATCTCGCGGTACTCTTTCTCGGTCAGCAGCTGCTTCTTTTCCAGCGGAGTCAGACCGGGATCGGTGACGATATAGCTTGCAAAGTAGAGGACCTTCTCCAGCAGACGAGGGCTGATGTCCAGCATCAGGCCGATGCGGCTGGGGATGCCCTTGAAATACCAGATGTGGCTGACGGGCGCGGCCAGTTCGATGTGGCCCATGCGCTCGCGGCGGACCTTCGCCTTGGTGACCTCGACGCCGCAGCGGTCGCAGATCTTGCCCTTATAGCGGATGCGCTTGTACTTACCGCAGTGGCACTCCCAGTCCTTCGTCGGTCCAAAGATGCGCTCGCAGTACAGGCCGTCGCGCTCCGGCTTCAGGGTGCGGTAGTTGATGGTCTCAGGCTTTTTGACCTCACCGTAGCTCCAGTTGCGGATCTGCTCCGGAGAAGCAAGGCCGATCTTAATGGAATCGAAAACGTTGTTTTCCATGAAACGAACCCTTTCTTAATCTCTCGTTGTTTCGATGCTCGCTGACGTAAAAACCCACTGCTCTCCCCCGCCCTGTGCGGCGGCAGCACGCGCGCCGCAGCGGGGTGGGCAGCTTGTCCGGGGTTTAGTCGTCAAAATTCACTTCGTCGGAGGAGGACTCTGCTGCAGGGGCAGCCTCGTCATCGTCCAGTACGGAAGGATCATCGAAACCTGCGTCGGCGTCCTTGATGGTGTAATCGTTGAGCAGCTCGTTCTCGTTGGTAACAGTTTCGGAACCTGCAACGTCACGCATATCGAAGCCAGTCTCTTCGTCGTCGAAGTTCTGGCGCATATCGATCTCGTTGCCTTCCTTGTCCTGAACCACGACGTCCAGACCCAGAGACTGCAGTTCCTTCAGCATGACGCGGAAGGATTCCGGGATGCCCGGCTGCGGGATGGGCTCGCCCTTGACGATGGCTTCGTAGGTCTTGACACGGCCCTCCACGTCGTCCGACTTCACGGTCAGGATCTCCTGCAGGGTGTAAGCGGCGCCGTAAGCTTCCAGTGCCCAGACTTCCATCTCGCCGAAGCGCTGGCCGCCGAACTGGGCCTTGCCGCCCAGAGGCTGCTGGGTGACCAGAGAGTAGGGGCCGGTGGAACGGGCATGGATCTTATCATCAACGAGGTGATGCAGCTTGAGGTAGTACATATAACCGACGGTAACGCGGTTATCGAACTTCTCACCGGTACGGCCATCGTAAACGGTGGTCTTGCCGTCGCGGTCGAGCTCGATCTTGGAGAAGTCGATGATATGGCCCTTCTCGCCCATGATCTTGGGCAGCTTGGTGGGATAAGCCGGAGCATTCTCACCGTGCCACAGCTCGCGGGCGGTATCGAAGGTATCGCCGATGTCGGCCTCGCGGGCAGAGTCGAAGACGGGGGTCATGACCTTGATGCCGCAAGCCTTGGCTGCGTAGCCGAGGTTGACTTCCAGAACCTGACCGATGTTCATACGGGAAGGAACGCCCAGCGGGTTCAGCACGATGTCCAGCGGGGTGCCGTCGGGCAGGTAGGGCATATCCTCCTGCGGCAGGATGCGGGAAACGACACCCTTGTTGCCGTGGCGGCCGGCCATCTTATCGCCGACGCTGATCTTACGCTTCTGGGCGATGTAGCAGCGGACGACCTCGCGGACGCCGGGCTGCAGCTCATCGCTGTTCTCCGGGGTGAAGACCTTGACATCCACGATGATGCCGTACTCGCCGTGAGGCACGCGCAGAGAGGTATCACGGACTTCGCGGGCCTTCTCGCCGAAGATGGCGCGGAGCAGACGCTCCTCAGCGGTCAGCTCGGTCTCGCCCTTCGGGGTGACCTTACCAACCAGAATGTCGCCGCTCTTGACCTCGGCACCGATGCGGATGATGCCGCGCTCGTCCAGATCCTTCAGGGCATCCTCCGAAACGTTGGGGATGTCGCGGGTGATCTCTTCGGGTCCGAGCTTGGTATCACGGGACTCGGTCTCATACTCCTCGATGTGGATAGAGGTGTAAACGTCCTCACGGACGATCTTCTCATTCAGCAGGACGGCGTCCTCGTAGTTGTAGCCCTCCCAAGTCATGAAGCCGATCAGAGCATTCTTGCCCAGAGAGATCTCGCCATTGCGCATAGCGGGGCCGTCGGCCAGAACCTGACCGGCCTTGACGCTCTCGCCCACCTCGACGATGGGGCGCTGGTTGATGCAGGTGCCGGCGTTGGAGCGGGCGAACTTGACCAGCGGGTAGTTGTCCAAAGTGCCCTGCTCGTTGCGGACGACCACATGATCGGCGTCCATCTTCTCCACGACGCCGTCATTCTTTGCCAGAACGGCGGTGCCGGAGTCGGTAGCAGCCTTGTACTCCATACCGGTAGCAACGATGGGCTGCTGGGTGACCATCAGAGGCACGGCCTGACGCTGCATGTTGGAACCCATCAGAGCACGGTTACAGTCATCGTTCTCAAGGAAGGGGATGCAGGCGGTTGCAACAGAGACCATCATTCGGGGCGAGACGTCCATGTAATCGACCTTTTCAGCGTCGATTTCCAGAATGTCGTCGCGGCGGCGGGCAGAAACGCGGGGACGGATGAAGTGCTTGCCTTCGTCCAGCGGCTCGTTGGCCTGAGCAACAACGTACTCATCCTCGACGTCAGCGGTCATATACTCGACCTCGTCGGTGACGACCTGATCGATCAGGCGGCCATTCTCGTCGTAGGTCTTCTTGACCTTGCGGTACGGAGCTTCCACGAAGCCGTACTCATTGATCTTTGCATAGGATGCCAGATAGGAGATCAGACCGATGTTCGGGCCTTCAGGAGTCTCGATGGGGCACATACGGCCGTAGTGGCTGTAGTGAACGTCGCGGACTTCGAAACCTGCGCGGTCACGGCTCAGACCGCCGGGGCCCAGAGCAGACAGACGGCGCTTGTGGGTCAGCTCAGCCAGAGGGTTGTTCTGATCCATGAACTGAGACAGCGGAGAAGAACCGAAGAACTCCTTGATGGCGGCAACGACCGGGCGGATGTTGATCAGCGCCTGCGGAGTGATGACACTCTGATCCTGACTCTGCAGGGTCATGCGCTCACGGATGACGCGCTCCATGCGGGAGAAGCCGATGCGGAACTGGTTCTGCAGCAGCTCACCGACGCTGCGGATGCGGCGGTTGCCCAGATGGTCGATATCATCGGTGGTGCCAACGCCGTGGCCCAGACCGTTCAGGTAGTTGATGGAGGACAGGATGTCCTTCACGGTGACGGTGCGGCCGATCAGCTGGTCGTGGTTGCGGCGGAGCATTTCCTTCTGCTCCTCCACATCGGAGGTGGTGTCGAGGATCTTCTTGATCTCATCGAAGGAGCAGCGCTCGTTGATGCCGCACTCCTTGACGTCAAAGGAGAAGAAGCCCTGTGCGTCCACACAGCCGTTGGTGATGACCTTGACCTTTTTGCCCTCGATCAGCAGGACGACGGTATCCACACCGGCGTTGTCAGCCTTCTCGGCCAGCTCGCGGGTGATCTTGCCGTTGGCCTCGACGATGACCTCACCGGTCAGGGGAGCCACGATGTTCTCAGCGGCCACAAAGCCGGTGATGCGGCGGGCCAGAGAGAGCTTCTTGTTCATCTTATAGCGGCCGAAACGAGACAGGTCGTAGCGGCGCGGGTCGAAGAACAGCATATTGATCTGGCTGGTAGCGGACTCCACCGTGGGAGGCTCGCCGGGGCGCAGCTTGCGGTAAACTTCCAGCAGACCCTCTTCCTGATTCTTGGTGGTATCCTTTTCCAGCGTGGCGAGGATGCGCTCATCGTCGCCGAAGAAGTTCAGGATGTCCTCATTGGTGGACAGACCCAGCGCACGGCACAGCACGGTGACGGGCAGCTTGCGGTTCTTATCGATGCGGACATAGAACACGTTGGCGGCATCGGTCTCATACTCCAGCCATGCGCCGCGGTTGGGGTTCATGGTCGCACTGTACAGATCGTTGCCGACTTTATCTTTGGCATCTCCGTAGAATACGCCGGGAGAACGGACCAGCTGGCTGACGATCGCACGCTCAGCACCGTTGATCACGAAGGTGCCGGCATCGGTCATCAGGGGGAAATCTCCCATGAAGATCTCCTGATCCTTGACCTCACCGGTCTCCTTGTTCAGCAGACGAGCCGTCACGCGCAGGGGGGCGGCGTAGGTCACGTCGCGCTCCTTGCACTCCTTGATGCTGTACTTAGGCTCCTTATCGAGACGGAAGTCCACGAAGCTCAGTGCCAGATTGCCGGTGTAGTCCTCAATGGTGCCGATGTCGTGGAAGACCTCTTTCAGGCCCTCGTCCAGGAACCACTGATAAGAGTTCTTCTGGACCTCGATCAGGTTCGGCATACTGATGACTTCGTCGATGTGGGAGAAGCTCATGCGCTCGGTTTTGCCGAGCTTTACGGGCTTGACTTTCATCATAAAATCAACCACTCCTTACTTTTATACTCTACGGATGTTGCGTTATACGGGTCAAATTTGAGCAGACACACATAAATCGACCCGTATCCTCGAAGGAAGTTCGGCGTTTTTCACAAACTTTTTCTCCCGTGCCTTTCGGCCGGTCGAATACAAACTCCCTTTTTGGCGCACTAGGCCATTATGTGATACTAATGCAGTATACACCCATAAAGCCTTGTTGTCAAGCCATTTTTCGCATTTCAGGCCAATTTTTTTGTCAAGGGCCCTCTTTCTTCGCACACACGGAAACGTGTACGCTTTGCTCGTTTTGGGCCTTGATTTTTTGTTTTTGCACGTTCTCACCTAAAACACCCTTGTGCATTTTGTACAGGTTGACTCTTGTTTTCCGCAAAGCAAAAGCACCCCGGCCGGCAGGGTGCTTTTGCATCGTTCTTATTCCAGATAATCCTTCAGCCGTTTGGCGCGGCTGGGGTGGCGGAGCTTGCGCAGGGCCTTGGCTTCGATCTGGCGGATGCGCTCCCGTGTGACGTTGAACTCCCGCCCCAGCTCTTCCAAGGTGCGGGGCTGGCCGTCGTCCAGACCGAACCGCAGGGTCAGCACCCGTTCCTCGCGGGGCGTCAGGCTCTTGAGGACGCTCATCAGCTCCTGCCGCAGCAGCTGGCGGCCCGCTTCGTCCACGGGGACCCCGGCCTCCTCATCCTGAATGAAATCCTCCAGATGGGCGTCTTCCTCCTCCCCCACCGGGGTTTCCAAGCTGATGGGTTCCTGCGACAACTGCAAAAGCTCCCGCACCCGGTCAGGCTCCATCTCCAAACAGACGGCGATCTCTTCCGCCGTCGGTTCCCGGCCGTTTTTCCGAAGCAGTTCCCCTGCCGTCTTTTTGACCCGGTTGATGTGCTCCACCAAATGCACCGGGATGCGGATGGTCCGGCCTTGGTCGGCGATGGCACGGGTGACGGACTGGCGGATCCACCACGTTGCATAGGTGGAGAACTTGAAGCCCTTGTCCGGCTCAAATTTTTCTGCCGCCTTCATCAGGCCGAGGTTGCCCTCTTGGATGAGGTCAAGGAAGGGCAGCCCCCGGCCCGCATAGCGCTTGGCCACCGAGACCACCAGCCGCAGGTTCGCTTCGCTGAGCTTCTGCCGGGCTTCCATATCCCCTGCCTTGGCGGAACGGGCCAATGCCCGCTCTTCTTCGGCGGAAAGCAGCGGCACCCGGCCGATCTCTTTCAGGTAGGCTTTCACCGGGTCATCCAGCGCAACGCCCTCCGCCGAGAGCTCATGCTCCAACCGCCCGATCTGCGCTTCGTCCAGCAGCGGGACATCCGGTTCCTCCTCGGCCACGCGGATGCCGCGGGCTTCCAGCTCCGCATACAGCGCATCCAGCCCGGCAACGTCATAATCCTGCTCGTCCATCGCACGGCTGACCTGTTCCGGCGTCAGGGTGTGCCGCCGGGCACGAGCCGCCAAGATCTTTGCCAATTCCTCTGTTTGCGACATTTTCCGCATAATTCCTTCTCCTTCCGACTCCAGCCGGGAGGAAAGGGAGCAGTTCAGTCTTCCGCAGGGGCGCTGCCCTGTTTCTTTTCTCGCATCGACTGGAGATATCGTTCTAGATCTTCATTCGACATCTGGGCCGCCTTGTTCGCCATGGGGGTCCCGCGGGCGATGCGGTCCAGATAAAACCCGATGTCTTCCGGGGTACAGTTGACATCACTGTATTGTGCCGCAAGACGGCTCAGTTCATTCAGTGCTTCTTCGCTCTGCACAAAGCCGTGGAGGGTGGAAAGGCTGACCTCCACCCCCTGCTGCTGGCAGTCCAGCATGGCCTGATACAGCTCTCTCTGCTGGGGCAGCAGGAACTTGTCCGGGGAGAGCTGGGCCCGCACCTGCGGGATGTAGCTCGGCTCCCGCAGCAGAGCCGCCAAGAGCCGCTGCTCCGCCGAGGCCACGCCCAGCGCCTGTGAGCCGCCCGCGCTGTAGGGGACGCTGATCTGGTTCATCTCACCGGAGTGCAGCCGGGCGCGGTTCTGGTCCCTGCGGCGCTTGTTGCCAGCCTTTTTCACGGCGGCAGCCAACTGGGTCATGATGGCCGTTTTGGAGATGTTCGTCTCCTCGGCCAGCCGCCCGGCGTAGACCTCCTGCTCCGTGGGGTTGGAGCGTTCGGCCAGCATGTCCACGGCCTCGCGGACGTATTCGAGCCGCTGGGCATCCTGTTTCAGGTCATATTGATCCCGCAGCCGCTTGAGCCGGAAATCCAGCGCGTTGCCCACGCCGTCCAGCAGGGCTTGGAACCGCTCGGCCCCGTATTTTTTGATGTACTCGTCCGGGTCCTTTGCGCCGGGGATTTGGAGCACCCCCACCCGCACCGGGCTGTTCCGGAACAGTTCCAGCGAGCGGAGGGTCGCCTTCTGGCCCGCTTCGTCCGAGTCGTAGCTGAGGATGACCTCCTCCGCGTACTCGCTGATGAGCCGCACCTGCTCCGGCGTCAGAGCCGTGCCGCAGGCGCAGACGGCGGTGTCGATGCCCGCCTGCTGCATACTGATGACGTCCATGTAGCCCTCACAGAGGACGAACCGCCGGGACGCGCTCTTTTTCGCGATCTGGAGCGCGAACACCGTCTCCGATTTATGATAAACCAGCGTTTCCGGGCTGTTGACGTATTTCGGTTTGGAGTCGTCCAGCACGCGCCCGCCAAAGGCAATGATGTTGCCGCGCAGATCGAAGATGGGCGTCATGACCCGCTTCCAGAACAGGCAGTAGATGCGGCCCGATTGGCTACGCTTGAACAGGCCGCTGGCATCCAGCTCCTGCTGGTTGTAGCCCTTATCCCGCAGGAACTGATACAGAGCTTGTCCGTCGTTGGGGGCATAGCCGAGGCCGAACCGAACGATGGTCTTATCGTCCAAGCCGCGGCGGCGCCAGTAGGCGCGGGCCTGACGGGCCTCCTCCACCGTGGAGTTCAGGCAGGCATGGAAGAACCGCGCGGCCTCCTTGTTCATCGAGAGGATGCGGCTGCGCATCCGCCCGGTCTTGTCGTCCTCCTGCGGCTCCGGCATCCCGGCGCGGCCAGCCAGCAGCTTGACGGCCTCGCCATAGCTGATGCTGTTGATCTTTTTCGCAAAGGTGATGGCGTCGCCGCCCGCCCCGCAGCCAAAGCAATAAAAGCTCTGGGTGTCCGGGTAAACATAGAACGAGGGGGTCTTCTCACTGTGGAAGGGGCACAGCCCGCCGTACAGGCGGCCCTTCCGTTTCAGTTGCACATAGCTGCCCACCAGATCCACGATGTCCGTCCGGCGGGTCAGCTCTTCAATATATTCGTGTGGGATCATTTTGTCTTTTCCCTGCTCCTTTTATAATACGTGCCACTTGCGGGGCACGAACACATCCTCAAAGGTCCGGATGGCGAACTCGTCGCTCATGCCGCTGATGTAGTCGGTCACGGCCCGGTCCCTGCCCTCCTGATAGGCCAGCTGCAAGTAGAAGTTGGACATCTGGTCGATGTGGGTCAGGTAATACTCGTACAACTCCGTGAGGACCTTTTCCACTTTTTGCTCTTCCCGCTTGGCGGTGCGGTCGGTGTAGACGTTGGCGTACATGAAATCCTTCAGGGCGAGGAAGGCTTCTTCCTCCTCGCTGCCCACGGCCACATCGCCGTCGCTGTGGAGCAGGATGCTATTGATCATGGTCGTGATGCGCTGGGATTTCGTCTCGCCCAGCACCGCCGTGCACTCCTTGGGGAGGGTGGCCGGGTCCAGCACCCCGGCGCGGACCGCATCCTCGATATCGTGGTTGACGAAGGCGATCTGGTCCGCCATCCGAACGATGCGCCCTTCCGGCGTGGCCGCCCACGTGCCCTTGGTGTGGGTGATGATGCCGTTGCGCACCTCCCACGTCAGGTTCAGGCCCTTGCCGTCCTTTTCCAGCTTATCCACGACCCGCAGACTCTGGCGGTAGTGCTTGAAGCCGTCCGGGCAGAGCTTGTCCAGCGCGCTTTCGCCCGCGTGGCCGAAGGGAGTGTGCCCAAGGTCGTGGGCCAGACTGATGGCTTCGGTCAGGTCCTCGTTCAACCGCAGGGCGCGGGCAATGGTGCGGGCGATCTGCGAAACTTCCAGCGTATGCGTCAGCCGGGTGCGGTAGAGGTCGCCTTCCGGCGAGAGGAAGACCTGCGTCTTCTGCTTGAGCCGCCGGAACGCCTTGCAGTGGAGCACGCGGTCCCGGTCCCGCTGGAACACGGGGCGGATGGGGTCCTGCGGCTCCGGCCTTGCCCGGCCCCGGCTGGCATCGCTGAAGGTCGCCCATGGGGCAAAGGTCAGCCGCTCGATCTCTTCGGTACGCTGGCGTACATCCATCCGAAATCCCTCGCTTTCGTTTCTGCGCCCCCTTCCCCGCCGCTATTTTAGCAAAACGGCCCTGTCGAAGGGGGAAAATCGCTGTCATTCCAAAAAATAAACCTGCCCGCGAACCGCTCGACGCTGCCGATCTCAGAGCGAAGCGACTGCGCAAACTGATCCCCGACTGCCAAGGGCTCACCCCTTTGAGGAAAGACTCTCCCCGGCCGGGGAGAGATGTCGCGTTAGCGACAGAGAGGGGAAGCTGGCACGCGAGCGTGACTGAGAGGGCATCAAAAGGGTGCGTAAAACGGCTTCGAAACGCGCACCTGCGCTGCGCCCCGCGTCAGCTCCCGGAACTGTTCCAGCAAAGGCGGCTCCGTGCCTTCGGGCATCTGCCAGCGCAGGGTCACGCGATCGGTGAACTGGGGGTCTGCAAGCTTCGCCCCCGCCCCGTTGATGAGCAGAGCCGCCCGCTCATAGAGCGAGTAGTCCACCGTGACTTCCAGCTCCACCACGCTGCGCACCGTGACGACCTCGGCGGCTTCCAGCGCACGGGCCGTGGCGGTGGTGTAGGCACGGACAAGGCCGCCCGTGCCCAGCAGCACGCCGCCGAAGTACCGGGTGACCACCACGATCAGATCGGTCAGGCCGCTGTGCTGCAGCACCTCCAGTGCAGGGGTGCCGGCCGTCTTGGCGGGCTCGCCGTCGTCGGAATAGCGCTCCCGGTTGCCCTCCCGCAGACGGTAAGCGTACACGTTGTGCCGCGCCGTGCGGTTGGCCGCCCGCACCTGCTCCAGAAAGGCCACGGCCTTTTCCTCACTGTCTGCAAACGAGAGCTGCGCAATGAAGCGGCTCTTCTTCTCTTCGTATTCGCCGATGGCTGTGCCCCGGACGGTGCGGTAATCCTCCACGCTGGTTCCTCCTGTTTTCTGCAATTGGTCAAGTTTAGTATAGCATAAATCCGCACAAAGAAAAAGCCCGGCACGAGCGGATGCTCGTGCCGGACCTTCCCCGGATTTATTTGAAGCACGGAGATATCATTTTGAAGAAGCTCTTATCAGACGAAGAGCTGCACCCACTGGTGGCCCCAAGCGGAAGTGGCATCGAAGTAGTAGCCAACGCCCATCTCGGTAGCGGAGGGGTTCAGAATGTTTGCGCGGTGGCTGTCGGAAGCCATCCAAGAGTCGAACACTTCCTGAGCAGAAGCTTCGCCCCAGCCGATGTTCTCGCCTTCGCCCTCGCCGGTCTGCTTGACGCCATACTCACCCAGAACGGTGAAGCAGTTGGTGCCATCGGGGCGGGTGTGGGAAGCGGTCTTTGCAACTTCCTGTGCGCGCTTCTCAGCGGCTGCGTTCAGGTTTGCATCGCCCAGAGTCAGAGCGGAGAGGCCGTTCTTGGTGCGCTCGTTGTTCACCAGAGTCAGGAGTTCCTGTGCGAACTGGTTGTTGCTGGTGTTGGGAGCGTAGGTGAAGATCATGACCCAGTAGTTGCCGTACTCGCCGCCTTCGTAGTAGCCGATGCCAACGTGGGTGGCGTCCTTGCTCATCATGCGGGCACGGAAGAAATCATAACGGTTCCAAGTTGCGAAGACATCTTCAGCGGAATCGGAAGCTGCCCAGTAGTTCTCGCCAACTTCGATCTCGTTGACGCCGTACTCAGCGAGGACGGTGAACTCGCGGCTGCCATTGGGGCGGTTGTAGGAGTAGTTGGTTGCCAGCTCTTCGGCGCGGGCCTGAGCGGCTGCGTTCAGCTCGGTGCTGCCGATGGTCAGAGGAGCGATGCCATTGGCTGCGCGCTCGTTGTTGATGAGGCTCAGCAGCTCGGTGCCATTGGAAGTTGCAGCGTGTGCGGGCATTGCCATGACCATCATCAGGCAGAACATTGCAGCGCACAGGAGCAGGTTCTTCAGGACGTTTTTCGTAGTGTTACGCATCGTATTACCCTCTTTTGAGTGACCCTACGAAAAAAGGTGTCGATCTACCAAAACACACTCGGCAAATCGACACCTAGTATTCCTAGATGAAGGTCGCTCAAAGGGCGGGCACCACGTGTCCGTTTTGAGAAGCAACTGGCTGCCATTTTACAGGCCCTATAGCTTTGCGTCACAGCCTTTCGACTGCTTTGCCGAGAATATTCAGTTTTGACGTCCTTCTTCCGTAAGAGAAGAATTATAATGAAAAAAGGTGTTGATCTGCTGATACACTCGGCAAATCAACACCTGAAATTCAGATGAAGGTCACTCGACATCCCACATGGTTGTGTTCTGTCCGAGAAGCAACTGGCTGCCATTTTACAGGCCCTATAGCTTTGCGTCACAGTCTTTCGACTGCTTTGCCGAGGATATTCAATTCAGAAAACCTTTCCTGCAGCCCGTAGGCTTTCTGTCGTCCGCCTCCGTCCTGCGGCACCATACTACCACATCCCACCTTCCCTGTCAACACTCTGCGACAGCTTTTTTCAAAATTTTTCCGTTTTCTGTTTTCGGCAGCCGTTTTTTCCGGTTCCTTATACCTATTATAATGGACGAATCCCTTGCCAAGGCCCTTCCGCAGTGGTAGAATGAAAATGAAATATCAAGCATATGATTTTCGACATTTTTCGAAGGAGATTTACATATGGAGTGTACCACTCTGCAGGAGGATGTCCTCTACTCCCAGAACACCTCCAAGCTGACCCCCGAAAGCATCGCCGCTATCCAGAACACCGTCCAGCGCAGCCAGCCGGTCGGCATAGTGGTAGGCCTGTATGATGAAGCGCTCACCATCACGGATGTGAGCGGTTTCTTTTTGAAAAACCTCGGTTACGAATACGAAGATTTCTGCCGTGTCACCGGCTGTTCGCTCCGGGCGCTGTTCTACGGCGAGAACCAGAGCTTTCTGGCACCGGAGCGCTGGCCCCTCATCACCGCAGACGGCGACGGCCAGCTGCTGACGAAGGACGGCGTGCCCATTTTTGCACGGCTGTACAAAATGGACTCCACCAACAGCGATGGCGCCCCCATTTGGATCCTTTCCGCCCAGATGGACTGGGTCCGCCAGAACCTCCACCTCGTCAACAGCGTCATGCGGTCCGGCATATGGTACATCGACTGTGACCACGCCGGTTCCCCCACCGGCGTGGTCTACAGCCATGAGTTCCGCCGGATGCTGGGCTACCACGACGTTCTGGATTTTCCCAACACGCTGGACGCTTGGTCTGCCCTCATCCACCCGGACGACCGGGGCCCGGTGCTGGCCGCGCTGGATCGCGCCCTCTCTGACCGGACCGGTGCCAGCCCCTACGATGTCGAGTACCGGATGCGTCTGCCCGACGGCCATTATGAGTGGTTCCGGGACAGCGCCGAGGCCAGCCGCCGCCTGAACGGCACCATCCGCCGCTTCGTGGGCGTTTTCGTCAATGTGGACAAGGAGAAAAAGGCGGAACTTCTCGTCAAAAAGAGCGAGGCCTTCCACCGCGCCTACACGGAATCCAACCTCTGCGAATATTACGTCGATCTCCAGACCGATCATTTCGACCCCCTCAAGGAGGCTCCCTCCTTTCTGAGCGCCTTCGAGCAGCCCTCGTGGGATGCGCTGGTCTGCTCCTACCGCGACCGCTTCATTGCGCCCGCAGACCGGGACGCCGTGGCCATGATCTTTGACCGCAGCTACATCACCGAGCGCTTCCGGCAGAAACGCCCGGAGTTGAGCTTTGAGTGCCGCCTCCGGCTGAACGGCGAGGAACGCTGGGTGCGGAACGTCGTCATGCCCGGCGAGACCGCCGGAGACCCCCGCTATGCCATCGTCTTCATCCGCGACATCACCGACTCCAAAAAGGAGGCCGCCCAGATCGCCGCGCTGACCCAGCAGAACAAAGCCATGGACATGCTGCTGCAAAGCACGGTCAAGCTCGTGGATCGGTACTTCCTGTGCAACCTTTCCACGGATGAATATACTTTCTACAACATGATCTCCGCCGCCAGCCGCCCTTCCAGCGGCTGCTACCACGACCTTGTGGCCTACTTCCTCGCGCAGTTCCAGCCCATCGGCGGCGAACGGACGCTGGAAGAGAGCCTCTCCCCCGCTCACCTGCGCCAGCAGCTCCACACCCCGGACGACATCTACCGCTTCGAGTACAGCACCAAAGATGAGACCCAGTTCAAGACCATGGCCATTCTGCCCGTCTCGTGGAAGGACGGCGTGGTGGAACAGGCCCTTTTCGTCGCACAGGATGTCACGCAGGAAAAGAAGACGGAGATCGCCTCCCGCAAGGCCCTCAAGGATGCTTACGACGCGGCCAACCGCGCCAATCGCGCCAAGACCGAGTTCCTTTCCAACATGAGCCATGACATCCGCACCCCCATGAACGCCATCGTCGGCATGACAGCCATTGCCGGGGCCAACATCAACAACCCGGAGCGGGTGGCCGATTGTCTGGGGAAGATCACCCAGTCCAGCCACCATCTGCTCGGCCTGATCAACGAAGTGCTGGATATGTCCCGCATTGAGAGCGGCAAGGTCGTGCTCAACGAGGAAGCATTCAATCTGGCCGAACTGGTGGACGACCTCATCGGCATCAACAAGGGCAACATCGCCGCCCACGGCCACAGCCTCGATGTCCACCTGCACAAGCTGGAACATGAGGACGTCTACGGCGACAGTCTGCGCATCCAGCAAGTCATCACCAACATCCTCAGCAACGCCATCAAGTACACCCCGGACGGCGGCCACATCGTCTTTTCCATCGCCGAGCAGCCGACCCACTCCCCCGGCGTAGGCTGCTACCAGTTCACCGTGAAAGACAACGGCATCGGCATGACGCCGGAGTTCCAGAAGATCCTGTTCGAGCCTTTCACCCGCGCGGACGACAAGCGCACCACCAAAATTCAGGGCACCGGCCTCGGCATGGCCATCGCCCAGAACGCCGTGAACATGATGAACGGCACCATCGACGTAGAAAGCGAGCTGGGCAAAGGCAGCAAGTTCACCGTGACCATCTTCCTGAAACTGCAAAACCGTTCCACCGAGCAGATCGACGAGCTGGCCCATCTGCCGGTCCTCGTGGTGGATGACGATGTGCTGTGCTGCGAGAGCACGGTCGAGATGCTGCAGGAAGTGGGCATCGACGGCGAGTGGACCACCTCCGGCGAGGAAGCCGTCGCCCGCGCCGCGGCCCACCACGAGGCACATAACGATTACTTCGCCGTCCTCGTGGACTGGAAGATGCCGGGCATGAACGGCGTCGAGTTGACTCGGTGCATCCGGCAGAAACTCGGCAAGGCACTGCCCATCATCGTGCTGACGGCCTATGACTACACGGATATCGAGAACGAGGCCCGCACCGCCGGGGTCAACGACTTCATTACAAAGCCGCTCTTCCGCTCCCGCCTGACCGCCGCGCTGAAAAATCTCGTGGCGGGCAAACCGAACGCCGCCGACCGGAACGAGCTGGACGAGCTGGCCCGCTGCGATTACACCGGCAAGCGCATCCTTCTGGTGGAGGACAACGAACTGAACCGCGAGATCGCCAAGGAGATCATCGGGATGACCGGCGTCTCCATCGAGTGTGCCGAAAACGGCCGGGAGGCCGTGGAAAAGTTCACAGCAGCCCCCGTCGGCTATTACGATCTGATCTTCATGGACATCCAGATGCCGCTGATGAACGGCTACGAGACCACCGCCGCCATCCGGGCCCAGACGCTCCACGGCGGGCAGACCATCCCCATCGTTGCCATGACGGCCAACGCCTTTGCCGAGGATGTCGTCCTCTCCCGCAATGCGGGCATGAACGATCACATCGCAAAACCCCTCGACCTGAACAAGCTGAACGACGTGTTGCGGCAATGGCTGTGATCGCTTGCGTTTTTCTCGTGTGTGTGCTATACTTTCTAGCGAACTGAATAGAAAACAGTCGGTGCGTTTCGTCATTTTGCTGATAAGCGGAGGGCAGAAACGTTAAAAGGGAAGCGGGTGCACAATCCCGCACGATCTCGTCACTGTGATAAGGGAGTCCCCCGTCCGGGTGCTTTGGGCACCGGTCACTGGAGCATCTGCTCTGGGAAGGCGGCGGAGGGCGGTGATCTTTCAGTCAGGAAACCTGCCGGTTGTTGGTACGGGAGCCTATGCTCCAAATCACGAGGAATTGGTTGTACCCAAAAAGCCTGAATCACTGGAAAAGGTCCTTTTTGTTTTGCCATCCCGCAAACAAAAGGGGCCTTTTTGTTTGGTCAGGTTCTCTTTCCTGTACCCTTCTGTCCGGTTCGAACGAATGTATCCAAAACAGGAAAGGAACACAGAACATGAGAAAACGCACGATCCACAAGGCGGCGGCCGCTCTGACCGCCCTCACCCTCTGTGCCGGTGTGCTCACCGGCTGCGGCGGGTCTGCATCCAGCACCGCTGCTTCCAGCGTGGCAAGCTCTGCCGCCGCATCCAGCGAAGTTTCCAGTGAGGAGGCTGATGAATTGGCTGCAAAGAACGTTGCCGATCTGATCGACGCCATCTATGTGCAGGAGCGCAACGACAACACCGACGAGCAGTGCGCTGCCGCCAAGGCCGCTTGGGACGCTCTGACCGACGCACAGAAGGAGCTGGTCGAGGGCGAAGAGGCCGACCCCGATTACTTTGGCCGCGACACCGGCGATGCCTCCAAGGACGACAGCCGCAACGAGGACAACATCGGCGACAATGAGCTGCTGGTGGTCTCCTTCGGCACCTCCTTCAACGACAGCCGCGTGGCCGACATCAAGGGCATCGAGGATGCTCTGCAGGAAGCTTACCCGGATTGGTCGGTCCGCCGTGCCTTCACCGCCCAGATCATCATCAACCATGTGCAGGCCCGTGACGGCGAGAAGATCGACAACATGCAGCAGGCCATGGACCGCGCTGTGGCCAACGGCGTGAAGAACCTCGTGGTCCAGCCCACCCACCTGATGCACGGCGCCGAGTACGACGAGATGATGGAGATGATCGACTCCTACCGCGACAAGTTCGAATCCGTCGCCGTGGCAGAGCCCCTGCTGGGCGAGGTCGGTTCCGACGCTGCCGTCATCAACGCCGACAAGGAAGCCGTTGCCAAGGCTGTGACCGCCGCTGCCGTGAAGGAAGCCGGTTACGACAGCCTCGACGCCGCTGCTGCCGACGGTGTGGCCTTCGTCTTCATGGGCCACGGCACCTCTCACACCGCAAAGGTCAGCTACAGCCAGATGCAGACCACCATGGACACCCTCGGCTACAACAACGTCTTCATCGGCACCGTCGAAGGCGAGCCGGAGGAGACCGCTTGTGAGAACGTGATCGAAGCCGTCAAGGCTGCCGGTTACACCAAGGTCGTCCTGCGCCCGCTGATGGTCGTTGCCGGTGACCACGCCAACAACGATATGGCCGGTGAGGACGCCGATTCTTGGCTGAGCCAGTTCAAGGCCGCCGATGCCTTCGACTCCATCGACTGCCAGATCAATGGTCTGGGTGAGATCGACGACATCCAGCAGCTCTACGTTGCCCACACCAAAGCCGCCATTGATTCCCTGAACGGCTAATATCCCGCATTTCATTGCCCGAAGGGAGAGATCTTTTCGGGCAATTTTTATGGGAGCCGCCCCCGCATGAGGAGGAGGCTCCCACCCATCTGAAATTTTGATTTTTTGAGGTATTTGATTGATGCGCTGCAAACAGTTTCTTACGCTTTCCGCCGCAACCCTGATTTTGGCCGCCGCCCTCACCGGCTGCGGTGCTTCTTCCTCCACCGCAAGCTCCGCCGCGGCCTCGGAGGCTGCGTCTTCCGTGGCCGCGACCTCGGAGGCTGCTTCGGAGGCCGCTGCCACCCTGCCGGACGGCGTCTACACCGCCGACTTCGAAACCGACAGCAGCATGGTCCACGCCAACGAAGCCTGTGACGGCAAGGGCACCCTGACCGTGAAAGACGGCCAGATGACCTTCCACGTCAGCCTTGCTTCCAAGAAGATCGTCAACCTGTATCTGGGCAGCGCGGCCGATGCCGACGCCAACAAGGCCGACTGGCTGCTCCCCACCACCGACACTGTGACCTACTCCGACGGCACCACCGAAGAGGTGTACGGCTACGATATCCCCCTGACCGCCGTAGACGAGGACTTTGCCCTCGCCATCCTCGGCACCAAGGGCAAGTGGTACGACCACACCGTCAGCGTCCGCAACGCAGAGCCCAAGGCCGAAGAGGCCGCGGAGACCCCTGCGGACGGCGAGTACAGCGTCAATGTCGTGCTGGAGGGCGGTTCCGGCCGCGCCAGCGTGGACAGCCCCGCTGCCCTGACCGTCGCGGACGGCAGGATGACCGCTGCGATCGTCTGGAGCAGCCCCAACTACGATTATATGATCGTGGACGGCCAGAAGTATCTGCCCACCAACACCGAGGGCAACTCCACCTTTGAGATCCCCGTGGCTGCGCTGGGCACTCCCCTCTCCGTCGTGGCGGATACCGTTGCCATGAGCACCCCCCACGAGATCGAGTACACCCTGACCTTTACCCTGAACTGATATGATCTCACGTCGCAATTTTCTGAAAGCCCTTCCCGCCTCTGCCCTTCTGCTCAGCAGCTGCGCAGCGCAGTCCGCCCCCGCCAATACGGACAAGCTGGTGTTCAGCCACAGCTACCCGCTGGACTACGCGGCCCAGTTCACAGCCGACTGCTACGAGGGGGGCTATACCCTGCTCTCCCTCCCCGATTCGGATCAGAAGTTCCTTGTCGTTCCGGAGGATGCCGCCGAAGTGGACGCCCTCCCCGACGGCGTGACCGTCCTGCGCCAGCCGGTGCAGAACATTTACCTCGTCTCTACATCGGTCATGGATCTGTTCATCCACCTCGACGCGCTGGACACGATCACTCTTTCCGGCACCAAAGCCGAGGGCTGGTACCTCGACGAGGCCAAAACCGCCATGGAAGCCGGGCGCATCGCCTACGCGGGCAAGTACAGCGCCCCGGACTACGAGCAGATTTTAGCCGCCAATTGCAGCCTCGCCATTGAGAACACCATGATCTTCCACACCCCGGAGGTCAAGGAGCAGTTGGAACGGTTCGGCATCCCGGCGCTGGTGGAACGCTCCAGCTACGAGAGCGGCCCCCTCGCCCGGATGGAGTGGATCAAATTCTGGGGCATCCTGCTGGGTAAAGAGGAGCTGGCCGAGCAGTTGTTCGCCGCACAGACCCAGCGCATCGCCGTGCTGGCTGACCAAGCGCCCACCGGCAAGACCTGCGCCTTTTTCTCCATCACGGCCAACAACCTCGCCAATGTCCGCAAGGGCGGCGACTACGTGGCCCAGATGATCGAACTGGCGGGCGGCGATTACGTCTTTTCCGACTTGACCGACAGCGGCAACAGCCTTTCCACCATGAACCTCCCGCTGGAAGATTTCTACGCCGGGGCCAAGGATGCCGATGTGCTGCTCTACAACAGCACCATTGAGGGCGTCGTCTCCACCATCGACGAGCTGGTGGCCAAGTGCCCCCTGCTGGCCGAGTTCAAGGCCGTGCAGAACGGCGATGTCTGGTGCACCACCCAGAGCTTTTTCCAGCAGAGCATGGAGCTGGCCGATTTCGTGGTGGACCTCCACCGCGTCCTGACCGAAGATGCCCCCGCCGACCTGCAATTCCTCACCCACGTGACCTGACGAAAGGAGCCGCTCATGACAAGCCAAAAACGCCTTGCCGCAGCCTATCTGCTTCTGGCGCTCCTGTTGGTGATCCTCTTCGCCGCGAACCTCTTCTGGGGCAGCGTGGCGCTGACGCCGGGGGCCGTGGTCTCGGCACTGCTGGGCCGCGGGCAGGACGCCCTGTCCGTCGGCATCATCACCCAGCTCCGCCTTCCCCGCGCGGTCATGGTCGTGCTGCTGGGGGCGGCGCTTTCGGCGGCAGGCTACCTGCTCCAGACCTTTTTCGCCAACCCCATCGCGGGCCCCTTCGTCATGGGCATCTCCAGCGGGGCCAAGCTGGCCGTGGCGCTGGTCATGGTGGTCTTCCTGAACCGGGGGCTGCTGACCAATTCCGTCACCCTCATCCTCGCCGCCTTTGCGGGGGCCATGGCCGCCATGGCCTTTGTGCTGGCCGTGGCACGCCGGGTGCAGCGGATGAGCATCCTCGTCATCTGCGGCATCATGATCGGTTACATCTGTTCCGCCATCACCGAATTCGTAGTGGCCTTTGCGCAGGATTCGAACATCGTCAACCTCCACAACTGGTCGCAGGGCAGCTTTTCCGGTATGACGTGGGGCAACGTCCGGGCCGCCGCCTTGGTGGTGCTGCCCGTGCTGGCGGCGGCGTTCTGCCTTTCAAAGCCCATGTCCGCCTACCAGATGGGGGAAGCCTATGCCCAGAGCGTCGGGGTCAACGTCAAGCGGTTTTCCCGCGCGCTGGTTCTGCTTTCCAGCTTGCTGGCCGCCTGTGTCACCGCCTTTGCCGGGCCCATCTCCTTTGTGGGCATTGCGGTACCCCACCTCGTCAAGCAGCTGCTGGGCAGCGCAAAGCCCCTCTATGTCCTGCCGGGGTGCTGCCTCGGCGGCGCGGCGTTCTGTCTGCTCTGTGACCTCATCGCCCGCAGCCTGTTCGCCCCCACCGAGCTTTCCATCAGCGCGGTGACAGCGGTGTTCGGCGCGCCGGTGGTCATCGGGCTGCTCGTCCGCCGGAATCAGGAGGGCGCACGATGAACGATTTTTTCTGCGAAACGCAAAATTTAGCCATCGGCTACGGCAAAGCACCGCTGGCCGAGGCCATCGCCCTCGGCGTCCGGCGCGGGCAGATCCTGACCCTCATCGGCCCGAACGGCGCGGGCAAATCCACGCTGCTCAAAACGTTGGCCGGGCAGTTGGCCCCCCTCGGCGGCACCGTGCTGCTGGGCGGCCAAGACCTTGCCGCCTACACCGGCACTGCCCGCGCACAGCGGCTGGCCTTGATGCTCCCCCACACCCGCCGCACCGAGCTGACCACCTGTTTCGAGTTTGCGGCGGCGGGCCGCATCCCCTACACCGGGCGGCTGGGCATCCTCTCCGAAGCGGACAAACAGGCCGTGCGGGACGCCCTTGCGCTGGTGGGGGCTTCCCACCTTGCCGACCGGGACTTCAACTGCATCAGCGACGGCCAGCGCCAGCGCATCCTGCTGGCCCGCGCCATCTGCCAGCAGCCGGAGATCCTCCTGCTGGACGAGCCCACCTCGTTTCTGGACATCAAGGGCAAGATCGAGCTGCTGACCATCCTGCAAAAGCTGGCCCACCAGCAGCACCTTGCCGTCATCGTCAGTCTGCACGAGCTGGACATGGCCCAGAAGATCGCGGATGCAGTGGTCTGCGTCTCACCGCAGGGCGTTTCCGGCGTGCTGACGGCCAAAGAAGCCTTTGCGCCGGAGAACATCCAAGCCCTTTACGACCTGAGCCGGGAGCAGTACGAAGCCCTGTTCGGCCCCCCAAAGCCTCCGAGACCCAAATTTGAACACTACGTCCGCAGCGGGCAGAAGCTGCTGCGCTGCGGCTACACCACCGGCACCTGCGCGGCGCTGGGGGCGGCGGGGGCAGCCCGGCTGCTGCTGACCGGGAACCCCCCGGAGACCGTCGCCCTCCGCACCCCGAAGGGCATCGTGGTGGAAGTGGTCCCCCTGTTCTGCCGCAAAACGGACGCCGGGGCCGAATGCGCCATCGAAAAGGACGGCGGCGACGATGTGGACGTGACCACCGGGCTGCCGGTGATCGCCTCTGTTGCCCTGCTGCCCGACACCACGGACATCCGCATTTCCGGCGGCAAAGGAGTAGGCCGGGTGACAAAACCCGGCCTCGACCAGCCGGTCGGAGAAGCCGCCATCAACCATGTCCCCCGTCAGATGATCGCCGAGGCGCTGAAAAGAGAGGCCGAAAATGCCTGTTACACCGGCGGCTTTGCTGTAACCCTCTCCATCAAGGGCGGCGAAGAGGTGGCCAAGCGTACCTTCAACCCCCACATCGGGGTCGAGGGCGGGCTGTCTGTGCTGGGCACCAGCGGCATCGTGGAGCCCATGAGCCAACAGGCCATTCTGGACACCATCCAGCTGGAAATGAACCAAGCCGCCCTGCGGGCCAAAGCAGCCCCCGGCCCCCGGCGGCTCATCCTTGCGCCCGGCAACTACGGGCTGGACTACCTCCACGGGACTTACCCGGAATTTGCCACCCTCCCGGTGGTGAAGACCTCAAACTTCATCGGTGACACGCTGGATATGGCCGCTGCCGCCGGATTCGAGGAGGTGCTTTTGGTGGGCCATGTGGGCAAGCTCGTCAAGCTGGCGGGCGGCATCATGAACACCCACTCCCACACCGCCGACTGCCGTACGGAGCTGTTCTGCACCCATGCGGCCCTCTGCGGCGCGCCCCGTGAAGTCTGCGCTTCTTTGATGGACGCCGCCACCACCGACGCCTGTCTGGAGATATTAGACGCTGCCGGGCTGCGGGAACCGGTGCTGAAAAGCTTGCTTTCCGCCATCCAGCTCCACCTTGACCGCCGCGCGGCAGGGGCGTTCCGGGTGGGGGCGATCCTGTTTTCAAACCAGAATGGCCCGCTGGGCCAGACCGAAGCCGCCGCACAGTTATTGCAGCACTGGAAGGAGTAACGCATTATGGTACATTTTGTCGGAGCCGGACCCGGTGCGCCGGACCTTATCACCCAGCGCGGAGCCGCCCTTCTGCAAGGAGCAGACTGCATCATTTATGCGGGGAGCCTTGTCAACCCCGCCCTGCTGGGGCTGGCAAAGCCCGGCTGCGCCCTTTACAACAGCGCCGAGATGACGCTGGAACAGGTGCTCGATGTCATGCGGCAGACGGAAGCGGCGGGCAAGACCACCGTGCGGCTCCACACCGGCGACCCCTGTCTCTACGGTGCCATCCGGGAGCAGATGGACGCCCTTGACGCTGCCGGAATTTCCTACGATGATACCCCCGGCGTTTCCAGCTTCTGCGGGGCAGCGGCGGCCCTGAACGCCGAGTACACCCTGCCCACCGTCAGCCAGACCGTCATCATCACCCGGATGGAGGGCCGCACCCCCGTACCGGAAAAGGAAAAGCTGGCAAGCCTTGCTTCCCACGGGGCGACCATGGTGATCTTTCTCTCCATCGGCCTCATTGATAAGGTGCAGGAGGCGCTGCTGCAGGGCGCTTACACCTCCGCCACCCCTGCCGCCGTGGTCTATAAGGCAAGCTGGCCGGAACAGAAAATCGTGCGCTGCACCGTCGGAGCGCTGGCCGAGAGCACCCGCCGGAGCGGCATCACCAAAACCGCCCTCATCGTGGTGGGGGATTTTCTCGGCACCCGGTACGAGCGCAGCAAGCTCTACGACCCCGCCTTTACCACCGCGTTCCGCAAAGGAGCCGACCGGTGACCCCCGCCTACGCCGCCTTCACCGAAAGGGGACTGCGGCTGGCTGAAAAACTGGCCGCTTTCCTGCCCGGCAGCGTGACCCGCTGCGGCCATGGCGGGCCGGCCTTAGCCCAGTGGACAGCGGCGGAGTTTGTCCGCTCGGATGCCTTGGTATTTGTGGGAGCCGTCGGCATTGCGGTGCGGGCCATTGCGCCCCATTGCCAAAGCAAAGCCAGCGACCCCGCCGTGGTCGTGCTGGACGAATGCGGACGCTTCGCGGTGCCGATCTTGTCCGGCCATTTGGGCGGGGCCAACGATCTGGCACGCCAGCTTTCTGCGCTCTGCGGGGCGGTGCCGGTCATCACCACGGCGACGGATGCCAACGGGATTTTTGCTGTGGACGAGTGGGCGAAGCATCAAAATTGTCAGGTGTTGGAACCGGCGCGGATCAAGGCCGTCAGTGGGAAACTGCTGGCCGGACAGACCGCTTCCGTCTGGTCGGAATTTCCCCTTCCCGGCGCGGCTCCTGCGGGGGTGATTCCGACCCAAACGCAGGACGCAGCAGACTTTGCTCTGACCCTTTTCCCTGCCGGAAATGCGCTACACCTTGTCCCCCGCATCGGCGTACTGGGCGTCGGCTGCAAGCGCGGCACCACCACCGAACAGTTGGAAGCAGCTTTTGCCGTGTTCTGCGAAACCCACGGCCTTGCCCCTGCCTGCATCTGCGCCGCCGCCAGCATCGACCTGAAACAAAACGAAGCGGGGCTGCTGGCGTTCTGCCAAGCGCACCGGTGGAAGCTTTCCTTTTATTCCGCCGCGCAGCTCCAAGCCGCGCCCGGCACCTTTACGCCCTCGCACTTTGTTCAAAGCGTTACCGGTGTGGACAATGTGTGCGAGCGGGCGGCTGTGCTGGCGGCGGGCGGACCCATCCGCATCCCGAAACAGGCGGGCGGCGGCGTGACCTTTGCGCTGGCGCTCCGCCCCTATGCCCCAGATTGGAGGTGGCAGCATGAATAACACCGTGTTCGTGGTCGGCCTTGGCCCCGGCGACCCGCAGTTTCTGACCGCACAGGCGCAGAGCGCCTTGCAAAAAGCCGAGGTGCTGTGCGGCTATACGGTCTATCTGGATCTCGTGCGCCCCTATTACCCGGAAAAGGAATATTACGCCACCGGCATGACCAAGGAGCTGGACCGCTGCCGCTGGGCGCTGGAAACGGCGCAAAGCGGCAAGACCGTCGCCCTCATCTGCTCCGGCGATGCAGGCGTTTACGGGATGGCCAGCCCCCTGCTGGAACTGGCCGAGCGGTTTCCCGATGTCGCCGTGGAAGTGGTGCCGGGCCTGACCGCCGCCCTCAGCGGCGGGGCCGTTCTGGGGGCACCGCTGGCCCATGATTTCTGCGTGCTTTCCCTCTCTGACCGGCTCACCCCGTGGGCGGTCATCCAGCGGCGGCTGGCAGCGGCAGCCATGGGCGATTTCTGCATCGCGCTGTACAACCCCTCCTCCAAGGGGCGGCCGGACTACCTTGAAAAAGCGGTCCGCATCCTGCTGGAACACGGCAAACCGCCCCAGACCGTCTGCGGCTTGGTGCGGAACATCGGGCGGGAGGGCCAGACCCACCGCGTCCTGACGCTGGCTGAGCTGGAACATACCCCAGTGGATATGTTCACCACCGTCTTCATCGGCAACGCGGAGACAAAACAGCTTAGCGGCCGGATGGTTACACCGAGGGGGTATCGCGGATGAAAACAGTCGTCTTCAGCGGCACCACCGAGGGCCGCATTTTTTCCAAAGAGCTGGCCGCGCTGGGGGCGGACGTCCTCGTCAGCGTGGCGACCCCGCTGGGGGCCGAGGAGCAGGGCAGTTTGTCCGGCATCACAGTGCACTGCGGACGGCTGACACCGGAGGAAATGGCCGACCTTTTGAAAGGGGCCGACCTCTGCGTGGACGCCACCCATCCCTACGCAGTGGATGCCACCAAAAACATTGCGGCGGCGTGCAAAACGGCGCAGATCGAATACCACCGGCTGCTGCGGGCCGAAAGCCCCCTTCCGGCAGGAAGCATGGTGTTCCAGTCGGCCATGCACGCGGCGGAGTTTCTCGCCGAAACACAGGGCAATGTTCTGCTGGCCACCGGGGCCAAGGAGCTTTCTGCCTTTTCCCGCATCGACCCGGCGCGGCTGTTCCCCCGCGTTCTGCCCACGCTGGACGGCATCGCCGCCTGTGAAGCCGCTCACATTCCCCACAAAAACATTATTGCGATGCAGGGGCCCTTCTCCTACGCGCTGAACCGGGCGCTGATGGAGCAGTTCCACATCCGTTTCCTCGTCACAAAGGACGGCGGCGCAGCGGGCGGCTTTGCCGAAAAGGCACAGGCCGCGCAGGACATGGGCGCACAGCTCGTGGTGCTCCGCCGCCCGGCCGAAAAGGGAGAAACTGCCGCACAAATTCTGGCACGCTGCAAGGAGGCTTTGGGATGGTCACACTGATCGGGATGGGTTCCGGCACACCGGAACTGCTCACAGCGCAGGGGCTTGCCGCCCTGCAGAGCGCCGACCTCATCATCGGGGCAAAACGGCTGCTGGAACATCTGCCCACCGGCTGCACCGAGAACCGGAAAGCCCTCTATAAACCGGAGGATATTTTGTCCTGCCTTTCCGAGTTTCCGGCAGCAAATGCGGCCCTTCTCTACAGCGGCGACACCGGGTTTTATTCCGGTGCTTCCAAGCTGCTGCCCATGCTGCGGGCCTTCGGCATTTCGGCGCGGGTGCTGCCCGGCATTTCCAGCGTGCAGCTTCTCTCTGCTGCCATTGGCCGCCCGTGGCAGGATTGGAAGCTCGTCTCGGCCCACGGCTGTGTCTGTGACCCGGCAGCCGAATGCCTGACCGCCGAAGGCCGCCCGGTGTTCTTCTTGACCGGCGGCACCGAAACGCCCGCCACCCTCTGCGCCAAACTGGCCGATGCGGGCCTTGGGGACGCCCATGGGATCATCGGTGAAAACCTCGGTACACCGCAGGAACATCTGGCATTCGGCACGGTGCAGGCCCTTGCCGCAAACGCCTGTGCCCCCCTGAGCGTTCTGCTCATCGAGCACACCGTCCTCCCTGCCCGGCGGGCCCCCGGCTTCCCGGATGATGCCTTCATCCGGGGAGAGGTCCCCATGACGAAGCAGGAAGTCCGCGCCGCCGCGCTAGCGAAGCTGGCTGTCCGGCCTACGGATACCCTTTGGGATGTCGGGGCCGGGACCGGAAGCGTCAGCGTCGAACTGGCGCTGGCCGCACCGCGCGGGCATGTCTACGCGGTGGAATGTTCCCCCGACGCCTGTGCCCTCATCCGCCAGAACCGGGAGAAATTCCACGCCTATAATTTGTCCCTGATCGAGGGGACCGCCCCGCAGGTTCTGGCCGACCTGCCCGCACCGGACGCCGTCTTCATCGGCGGCACCAAAGGCAGCATGGCCGAGGTGGTAGACGCCGCCCTTGCCAAGAACCCGAACACCCGCCTGTGCATCTCCGCCATTGCGCTGGAGACCCTGAGTGCGGCCATTGCGGCGCTGGCGGCTCATGGACAAACCGCCGAAGTAACCCAGCTTGCCGTCAGCCGCACCAGACCGGCGGGCAAGCTCCATCTCCTGATGGCCAACAACCCCATTTTTCTGATCACGGGGGAACGAAAATGATCCAGTTCGTCCTTGCGGCCCCCGCTTCCGGCAGCGGAAAGACCACCCTGACCTGTGCCCTGCTGGCGGCGCTGAAGAAGCGTGGGTTTTGGCCCTGCGCCTTCAAATCCGGGCCCGACTACATCGACCCGATGTTCCACCGCTCCGCTCTCCGGGTGGACAGCCACAACCTCGACCTGTTCTTCTCTGCGCCGGACACGGTGCGGGCCCTGTACGCCCACTATGCCGCCGGGCATGATGCCGCCCTCTGCGAGGGAGCCATGGGCTTTTATGACGGGCTCAACTGTACCACTGCCGCAAGCGCGTGGGCGCTGGCGGATACCCTCGGCCTCCCCGTTCTGCTGGTGGTCCAGCCCAAAGGGGCCAGTGTGACGCTGGCGGCTCAGATCAACGGGCTGAAAAATTTCCGGACGCCGAGTCATCTGGCGGGCCTCCTCCTCAACGACTGCTCCCCCCGTCTGCACCAACTGCTTGCCCCTCTGCTGGAGCGGGAGACCGGGCTGCCCGTGCTGGGCTATCTGCCCCATTTGCCCGACGCCGTTGTGGAGAGCCGCCATCTGGGGCTGAAAACGGCGGAGGAAGTTTCCGGTCTACAGGAGAAGATCGAGCGTCTCGCCGAAGCAGTTTCCGCCACGCTGGACTGGGAGCGGCTCCTCGCTTTGACGAGCCTTCCCGCCCCCGTTTCGCCCCTGCCCGATTTTCTGACCCCTGCCTCGCCGACGGTGCGCATCGCGGTGGCGAAGGACGAAGCGTTCTGCTTCACCTATGCTGAGACGCTGGACGCGCTGCGGGCGGCGGGCGCTGAGCTTGTCTTTTTCAGCCCCCTGCACGATACCGCCCTGCCGGAGGGCATCGGCGGGGTCTACCTGCCGGGCGGCTATCCGGAACTGCACGCCAAGGCGCTGCGTGAGAACGAACCGCTGCGCTGCGCCCTCTGCGCCGCCATCCAGCGCGGTCTGCCCACCGTGGCCGAATGCGGCGGCTTCCTCTATCTGGGACAGTCGCTGGAAGATGCCGACGGCACCGCCTATCCCATGGCGGGCGTGCTGCCGGGGCAGGGCTTCCGGGTCGGCAAACTCGTGCGGTTCGGCTACGCCGCCCTGACCGCACAGGCGGACAGTATGCTGTTCCGCCGCGGCGAAGCGCTCCCCGTCCACGAGTTCCACCACTGGGACACCACCGCGAACGGCGACGCCTTCACCGCTCGGAAAGCCGATGGCCGGAGCTGGCCCTGCGGCTTTGCAAATGAGCATTTCTATGCGGGCTTCCCGCATTTGTATTGGGCGGGCACTTCCCTGCCCCGGCGGTTCGTGACCGCCGCCCGATCTTATCTTCAAAAGGAGCCGAACCCATGACAGAACCGGAACTGAACCAGCTTCTTTCCACCATCACCCCGCCCGACGAAGCGGCCCGCGCCGCCGCCCACGCCCACTGGGCCAGCCTCGCAAAACCCTTGGGCGGTCTCGGTGCGCTGGAAACGCTGCTGGAAGAAGCCGCCGCGCTGACCGGCACGGCCCAGCTCGATCTTTCCCGCCGGGCCGTGCTGGTGCTCTGCGCCGACAACGGCGTGGTGGCACAGGGCGTGAGCCAGACCGACCAGAGCGTGACCCGCGCCGTGGCCGAAAACCTTGCTGCCCGGCGGACCAGTGTCTGCCAGATGGCCAAAACGGCCCGGTGCGAGGTCGTGCCCGTGGACATGGGCATGGCCGGGGACTCGGTGCCCGGTGTGGTCAACTGCCGCATCGCCGCCGGGACGCAGGACTTCACCCAAGGCCCTGCTATGACCCGCGCCGAAGCAATCGACGCCATCGCGGCGGGCATCGCCCTCGTCCGTGCCCAGAAGGCGCAGGGCGTGCAGCTGCTGGCCACCGGCGAGATGGGCATCGGCAACACCACCACCTCCAGCGCGGTGGCGGCGGTGCTGCTGGGCCAGCCCATCGAAACCATGACCGGCCGGGGCGCGGGCCTCTCCGATGAAGGGCTTGCCCGCAAAATAGACGCCATCCGCCGAGGCATCGCGGTCAACACGCCCGACGCCGCTGACCCCCTCGACGTCCTCGCGAAGCTTGGCGGGTTCGACCTTGCGGGCCTGTGCGGCGTTTTCCTTGGCGGGGCGCTGGAAGGGATCCCCGTCCTGATGGACGGCTTCATCAGCGGGGTCGCGGCGCTCTGTGCCGTGCGGCTCTGCCCCACCGCTGCCAAGGCCGTTTTCGCCAGCCACTGTTCCTCCGAACCGGCGGCGCGGCTGGTGCTGGAGGCACTGGGCAAGGCCCCGCTCCTGACCGCCGGGCTCCACCTCGGCGAGGGCACCGGCGCGGTGGCGTCCATCCCGCTGTGGGATATGGCGCTGGCCGTTTATGACCACTGTTATTCCTTCGCGGAGGGCGGCATCACGCCGTATACTCCCCAATGCTGACGCTGGTGCTGGGCGGCGCGGCCAGCGGAAAAAGCGAATACGCCGAATCGCTGGTGCTGAAAACAGCTCTTCCCCGCTATTACCTCGCCACCATGCAGGTGTGGGACGCCGAGTGTGCCGCGCGGGTGGAAAAGCACCGCCAAATGCGGGCCAAAAAGCAGTTTGAGACCGTGGAGTGCCCGCTGCATCTCGACGCCGTCCGGCTCCCCGCGCGGGGCACCGCCCTGCTGGAAGACCTCGGCAACCTGACCGCCAACGAACTGTATGACCCCGCCGGTGCGGGCGAAGCCGCCGCTTCGGCCATTCTGGACGGACTTTCCCAATTGGCTGCACAATGCGAACACCTCATCGTCGTCTCGAACGAGGTGTTCAGCGGCGGGGCCGACTATGCGGGCGACACCGACCGCTACCTGAAAGCGCTGGCGCAGGTCAACAATGGGCTGGCGGCCCGCGCCGACGCTGTGGTGCGGGTGGTGTGCGGCATCCCGGTCTCTTATAAAGGAGCGAAATCATGATCTTTTTCCAGACCATTGCGGTGGCCTTTGCGATGTTTTCCGCTGTGCCGGTGCCGCAGTTCCAGTGGAACGAAAAGAATATGCGGTACGCGATGTGCGCTTTCCCCCTCATCGGGCTGGTCATCGGCGGGCTGTGGTCCCTGTGCGGGGCCTTGCCGCTCCCGGCGCTGGTGAAAGCGGGCGGGTTCTGTCTGCTCCCGGTCTGGGTCACGGGCGGCATCCATCTGGACGGCTACGCCGACACCTGCGACGCCCTTTCCAGCTACGGCGACCGGGAAAAGAAGCTGGAAATCCTGAAGGACCCCCACTGCGGGGCCTTTGCCGTGATCCGACTGTGCAGTTATTTCCTCGCTTATTTTGCGCTGTGCACCGCCGTGCAGTTTACCCCGCGCACAGGGTTCCTCTGGACGCTGGCGCTGGTGCTGGAGCGGGCACTTTCCGGCCTTGCCGTGGCCGCTTTCCCCATGGCAAAGAACACCGGCCTCGCCCACACCTTTGCTTCAGCGACGGACCGAAAGACTGTCCGCAGCGTTCTGTTCGGGCTGGCCTTCGCTCTCTGCGCCGCGCTGACGGTGCTGGGCGGCTGGGGGCTGGCGCTGGCGGCGGTTCTTGTCTTTGTTCGTTATTACGTTGTTTCTAAAAAGCAGTTTGGCGGCATCACCGGCGATCTGGCCGGGTGGTTTTTACAGAAAGCCGAGCTGTGGATGCTGGCGGCGCTGTGTGCGTGCCAATGGGGAGGGCTGTTATGATCTTCATCACCGGGCCGCTGTACAGCGGCAAGCGCACCTTTGCAAACGCCCTGCCGGGCACCCGCATCGCCGAGGTGCAGAACCTTGCAAAGGATGCGGACGATCTGGAGAAACTCGCGGACAAACTCGCCGCCTATGATATCGTGATTGCCACCGAGGTGGGCGGCGGCGTGGTCCCCGTGGACGCCGGGGAGCGGGCTGCGCGGGAAGCTGCCGGGCGGCTGGCCTGTCTGCTGGCCAGCCGGGCCCAATGCGTCGTACAGATGTTCTGCGGCATCCCCACCATTCTGAAAGGAGAACTGCCCCCATGCTGATCTATCTGCTGCGCCACGGGCTGACCGCCTACAACGCCGAAAAGCGCTATCAGGGCCAGCGGGACATCCCGCTCTCGCCCGAAGGCCGGGCCCAGCTCTGCCGGGCCGACATCCAGCCGAAAACCGTCTACATCACGCCCCTCTGCCGCACCCGGCAGACCGCCGAAGTGCTCTTCCCGGAGGCCGACCTCGTGGAGGTGCGCGACTTGCAGGAGATGTGCTTTGGCAGCTTCGAGGGCCGCAATTTCATCGAGATGGAGCACGACCCCGACTATCTGGCATGGGTGAACGCCAACTGCGAAAGTCCCTGCCCCGACGGCGAGACGAAGGCACTCTTCTCCGCGCGGGTCTGCCGGGCATTTTCCGCGCTGGTGGACAAGGCGCTGGCCGACGGCGAAGAGACGCTGGTCATCCTCGCCCACGGCGGCACCCAAATGGCGGCGATGGAGCGCTACGCCCTGCCCCACGAGGACTATTACCACTGGTGCGCCCCCAACGCGGGCGGCTATCTGCTGGACGCCCGCGACTGGGCCGCGCACCGCATCCTGCACCTTGTGAAAACGGTGCAGTACACAAAGGAGGCGGCCCGATGATCGGCGAAGCAGTTCTGGGAGGCTTTGTGCTGGACACCCTTTTCGGCGACCCCCCATGGCTCCCCCACCCCGTCGTACTGATGGGCAAAGCCATCTCGGCGCTGGAAAAGCGGCTGCGGGCCCGCTTGCCCCAAACGCCGCAGGGCGAGCTGCTGGGCGGGGCGGTGGTGGCTTTTACCCTGCCCGTGGGCACCTTTCTGCTCACCAGCCTCGTCTGCCTCGGCGCGGCAAAGCTCAGCCCATGGCTGGGGCTGGCGGTGCAGATGTTCTGGTGCGGACAGGCGCTGGCCGCGAAGGGTCTGGCGCAGGAGAGCACCAACGTCTACCGCGCGCTCATCAAGCCCGACCTGCCCGCTGCCCGCAAGGCGGTCAGCCGCATCGTGGGGCGGGACACCCAGAACCTGACGCTGGAAGGGGTGACCAAGGCCGCCGTGGAGACTGTGGCCGAGAACGCCAGCGACGGCGTCATTGCGCCGCTGCTGTATATGCTCCTTGGCGGGGCCCCGCTGGCACTGACCTACAAGGCCATCAACACGATGGACAGTATGCTGGGCTACAAAAACGAGAAGTACCTTTACTTTGGCCGCGCCGCCGCAAAACTCGACGATGCGGCGAACTATCTGCCCAGCCGGTTGGCCGGGCTGCTCTGGTGCGCCGCTGCGGCCCTGACCGGGAACAGCCCGAAGGGCGCATGGCGCATCTGGCGGCGAGACCGGCGCTGCCACGCCAGCCCCAACAGCGCCCAGACCGAGAGCGCCTGTGCCGGGGCGCTGGGCGTCCAATTGGCCGGGCCCGCTTACTATTTTGGCGAGTATTACGCGAAACCTACCATCGGCGACCCGCTCCGGCCCATTGAGCCGGAGGACATCCGCCGCGCCAACCGGATGATGTACGCCGAAAGTGTGCTGGCGCTGGCAGTTGGGCTGGCGGTGCGGGCGTTTTTGTGACAGGCCCGCCCTCTCAATCATGCGTTGCGGAAGGAGATGTTTCCATGCAATTCGTACATGGCGGCGACTGGGCGGGCTACCGCGCCGAGTTTGGCCGCGACCCGCTGGATTTTTCGGCCAACGTCAGCCCGCTGGGCTTGCCGGAGGGGGTGGCCAAGGCCATCACCGCAGCCCTTGCCACAGCGGACCGCTACCCCGACCCTTTTTGCCGCGCCCTGCGGGAAAAGCTGGCCGCACACGAGGGCGTTCCGGCGGAACAGCTCCTCTGCGGCAACGGCGCGGCGGACCTGATCTTCCGGCTGGTGTGGGCCAAGCGCCCCCGCAAGGCGCTGGTCACGGCCCCCACGTTTGCGGAATATGCCGCCGCACTGGAAACGGTCGGCTGCACGGTGGAGCGCTATTTTCTGCGGGAGGCCGACGACTTCGCGGTGACGGAGGCCTTCTGCGGCGCCATCGATGACAGCGTGGACATGGTGTTCCTCTGCCAGCCCAACAACCCCACCGGCCAGTTGACGCCCCCCGCCCTTGTGGCCCGCATCTTGGAGAAGTGCACCGCCTGCGGGGCGCTTCTTTTGCTGGACGAATGTTTCCTCGATTTTTTGCCGGACCACGCTTCGCTCACCGCAAAGCCCCTGCTGGGCAGCGGGAATCTGCTGATCTTGAAGGCCTTCACCAAGCTCTACGGCATGGCGGGCGTCCGGCTGGGGTACGCTTTGAGCGCAGACCCCGCCCTGCTGGACGCCATGGGTGCCGCCGGGCAGCCGTGGGGCGTTTCCAGCCTTGCCCAAGCGGCGGGGCTGGCCGCGCTGGACGAGACCGCCTATGTGGACCGGGTCCGCGCCCTCCTCGCCGAACAGCGCCCCCGGCTGACCGCCGGGCTGCGGGCGCTGGGGCTGCGGGTGCTGGAGGGCCGGGCAAACTATCTGCTTTTCCAAGGGCCGGAGACGCTGGGCGAAGCGCTGCGGCAAAAGGGCGTAGTCCTGCGCAGCTGCGCCAATTACCCCGGCCTTGACGCCAGCTGGTACCGCACCGCCGTGCGCACCGGGCCCGAAAACGAACGACTGCTGAAGACCCTTGCGGAGGTGATCCCATGAGCAAAGCAAGCTGCATCATGGTGCAGGGGACCATGAGCGGCGCGGGCAAAAGTCTGCTCTGCGCGGCGCTCTGCCGCATTTTTGCGCAGGACGGCTACCGCACCGCCCCCTTCAAAAGTCAGAACATGGCGCTGAACAGCTTTGTCACCCGCGACGGGCTGGAAATGGGCCGGGCGCAGGTGGTACAGGCCCAAGCGGCGGGCATCGAGCCCGACGTGCGGATGAACCCCATCCTGCTCAAGCCCAGCAGCGACGTGGGCAGTCAGGTCATCGTAAACGGTGAAGTGCGGGGCCAGATGCCCGCCGCCGCCTACTTCAAGATGAAGAGATCCCTCATCCCGGACATCCTCGCGGCCTACAACAGCCTCGCCGAAGCCGTGGACATCATCGTGATCGAAGGGGCCGGGAGCCCGGCGGAGATCAACCTGAAGGCCGACGACATCGTGAACATGGGGCTGGCGAAGCTGGTGGACGCGCCGGTGCTGCTGGCGGGCGACATCGACCGCGGCGGCGTCTTCGCCCAGCTCTACGGCACCGTGGAGCTGCTGGAACCCGACGAGCGTGCCCGCATCAAGGGCCTTATCATCAATAAATTTCGTGGGGACGTGGAGATCCTCCGCCCCGGCCTTGCCATGCTGGAGGAAAAGACCCATCTGCCCGTGCTGGGCGTGGTGCCCTACCTGAAGGTGGACATCGAGGACGAGGACTCCCTCTCCGAGCGGCTGGAGACCGGCAAGACCGTCAAGCCCTTGGATATCGCCATCCTCCGCCTGCCCCATATCTCGAACTTCACCGACTTCATGCCGCTGGAACAGCACCCGCTGCTGGGCGTGCGGTATGTACAAAACGCCCGCACCCTCGGCACGCCGGACCTCGTGATCCTGCCCGGCACCAAGAACACCGTGGACGACCTGCTCTGGCTGCGGCAGTCCGGGCTGGAACCGGCGCTGCTCAAGCTGGCCGCGCGGGGCACCCCCGTGCTGGGCGTCTGCGGCGGCTATCAGATGCTGGGGCAGACCCTCGCCGACCCCGACGGCACCGAGAGCGGCCGCGCCCAGACCCTGCGCGGGCTGGGGCTGCTGCCCACCCGCACCACCTTCACCAACCGGAAGCGGCGGGCGCAGGTCACGGCAGAAGCCACCGCCGCCCCCTTTGCCGGGGCCGCGCTGACGGGCTACGAGATCCACACCGGCCGCACCGAGGTGGAGGGCCTCCCCTTCTGCACACAGGCGGACGGCACCCCCGAAGGCTGTGTGCAGGATAGGGTCTTTGGCACCTATCTGCACGGCCTGTTCGACACCGGCGAGCTGACCGAAAAGCTGGTGGCCGCTTTGTGCGCGCGGAAGGGCATTGCCCCCGACACCGCCGCCCTGATGCCTATGGAGCAGTACCGCCAGCAGCAATTCGACCTTCTGGCCGAGGGGGTGCGCAAGGCGCTGGACATGGACGCTGTGTATGCCGCCATGGGCCTTGCCCGAAAGGAGCAGTTATGACCCCACAACATCATCTGCCCGCCGACATTGAGCGGACGAGCCTTTCCATCATCACCGCCGAGCTGGCCGAACTGGGCCTGACCCCGCCGCCGGAGACGGCCCCGGTGGTCAAGCGGGTCATCCACACCACGGCGGATTTCGATTACGCCAAGAACCTCCGCTTCACGCCGGGGGCTGTGGCGGCGGGGGTGGCTGCGCTCCGCGCCGGGACCCCCATCGTCACCGACACCAACATGGCGCTGGCGGGCATCACGAAGCCGGGCCTGAAAAAGCTGGGCGGCAGTGCGCTCTGTTACATGGCGGACCCGGAGGTCGCCGCCGCGGCCAAAGCGGCGGGCACCACCCGCGCCGTGGCTTCCATGCACCGGGCGGCGGCGGAGCACCCCGGCGCCATCCTCGCCGTTGGCAACGCGCCCACGGCCCTTTTGACCATTGCCGAGCTGATCGAGGCCGGGCTGCGGCCCGCGCTGGTCATCGGGGTGCCGGTGGGCTTTGTGAACGTGGTGGAGAGCAAGGAGCGGCTCTTCGCCGTCTGCGAGACCTACGGCGTGCCCGCCATCGCGGCCATGGGCCGCAAGGGCGGCAGCAACGTGGCCGCCGCCATCTGCAACGCGCTGGTCTACTCCGCCGCCGAAATGCTGGACCCCACAGCACGGGGCTGGAAGTAAAAATTCTGGCAGTTTTTAGGTAATTTTTGCCAAATTTCCGCTTTTCACGCAGGAAACACCCCCTTTCACGCAGTTTTGCTTGCACCCCCCCGGAGAGTGGTATAATTTTCTTACAAGCACAAGCCCATGTTTTACCGGATTTGAAGTTTTGTAAGGAGGTACCACTTATGATCTCTTATCGCAAACTCGCCATGCGTGTTCTGGGGCACAGCCCGGTTTCTGCGGTCAAAACAGCCCGCCGCTCCACCGGAAAGCGCGCCGCCGCCCTCGCCCTTACCGCCGCCCTTGTGGTCGGGATGACGCTCCCCGCCTTTGCGGATGTGTATGACCTGACCAAGGGCGATATCAGCGTTGGATTCAAAAACAATCAACAGACCGTTACGCAAGAAGACGGTAAGGGTGGTTACGTTAAAAACAAGGATAATAAAGATATCATAGATCTTCCGGATAACGACGTGGTAATTACCACCAAGGATGCCGAGACCAGTGAAGTGAAAACTACGGACAATACCGTTACCGTCAACTCGAATGAAGGCAAGACGGTGAATGTCACGCTGGACAACGTCAATATCAACACCAGCGATACAGGCAAAGCCGCTGTAAGCGTTACCGGCAGCGGCGACACGAACATTGAGCTGAACGGTAATAATACTCTGACAAGTGGCGGTTGGCAAGCCGGTCTGGAACATAACAAAGAGAAAGATTCTAACAGGAATGAAACAAGCGGCACACTGACCATCACAGACACCGATAAAAATGGTTCACTGACCGCAAACGGAAGTTCTGGCGGCGCGGGTATTGGCGGCGCTAATTTCAAAGATGCCGGTAAGCTTGAAATCACCGGCGGCACCATTAACGCTACAGGTAGCAATGGTGGTGCAGGTATTGGTGGCGGTGACCAAGGCGGTGACGCGGATATCGTTATTTCTGGCGGAACCATCACTGCCGCTGGCGGTAGCGACCCGCGACAGGGTGCTGTTGGCGGCGCTGGCATCGGCGGAGGTGGTTGGGGCGGTAATGCCACAATTACCATTACTGGTGACGCCGTTATCAAAGAGGCGATCGGCGGCACTTTCGCTGCTGGCATCGGTAGCAGCCTTCAAGGCAAAGTCAGCGTAATCATTGAAGGAAATTCCACAATTGGCAAAGCAACTGGCGGCGCGTATGCTGCTGGTATTGGCGGTGGGCGCCAAGGCACCGGCGATGTAACCATTAAGGACAATGCCCAAATCAATGAAAGTGTGGGCGGCAACGGTGGTGCTGGCATCGGCAGTGGCGTTTATGGCGATGTTACTGTAAGCATTGAGGGCAATGCTACCGTTGATAAAGCGACGGGCGGCGAAGAAGGTGCCGGTATTGGCGGCGGTGCTGGCGGCCTTGGCAACGTAAGTATTGAAGGCAATGTCACCATCAAAAACGCAAAGGGCGGCGCTGGTGCTGCCGGTATCGGTGGCGGTGCAGAAACACAACCCGACACCGAGGATACCAGAAACAAAGTTTCCATCAAGAGCACCGAAGCTGGTTCTCCTAACATTACTGCTACAGGCGGCGGCGTTCTGAATGACGAGAAGTATCCCCTCGCCGGTGCTGCGGCCATCGGCAGCGGCAGTGTTGCTCACGATGCTACTGAGGTTAAGTCTGATATTACCATTGAAGGCAAGGTGACGATCAACGCCACTGGCGGCGGCGATGTGGCCATTGGCGATTCGACCAACGGCGAAACGCAGTTCTCCGGTTTGCAGGTGGGCACCACCATCACCCGCCGCAATGCAAAGGGCGACGATGTTTCCCAGCCCGGTGATGTTGTACGCGAACCCGAAAAGCCCGAACCCGAAAAGCCCGAACCCGAAAAGCCCGAACCGGAAAAGCCGGAGCCGGAAAAACCCGAACAGCCGACCGTGACGCCCACCGAAACGGAAACGGCAGAAGCACCTTCCACCGGCTCGGTGGAAGTGGAGCGCCCGGTCACGGTGGAGGGGCTGTATGTCACCAACGTTCTGGGCAAGCAGATCACCCACACCTGCACCCAGAACGGCACGACCCTGACCATCCGTGCCAACGGCATCGTGACCTCGGCCCACCTGACGCTGGGCATGGTCCGCACCCTGAAGGCGCAGGGCGTGAAGGCCCTTGTGTTCACCACCCTGCTCTCCCGCTCCACCACGGTCTCGGTGGACGCCCTGCTGGCGGCTGAACCCGACGCCCCCGATGAAACGGCCGTCGTCTGGACCCACACCGGTCCCCGCGCGGCATTGACCATTAACGGCACAGACCACAGCGCCCTGCTCAAGTAACCGAACGGAGCACACAACTTATAAAAAACACAGCCGGGAGGCTTCCGCTTTTGGAACGCCTCCCGGCTGTTTCGTTATGCTGTTTTGGTTTTGAGGTAGTACCCGATGCCGATGACGTCCGCCAGCGCCCAGCCGATCGGGACGCTGAGCCAGATGCCCGTGACCCCCAGCGGCGTGGCCGAAAGCAGATAGGCCAGCGCCACGCGGGTGCCCAGCGAGGCAATGGTCAGGATGACCGACATCATGGGCTTGTTGACCGCCCGGTAGTAGCCGTAGAGCAGGAACAGGATGCCGATGCCGATGTAGCACGCGCCCTCGATGCGCAGGTAGTGGACGCCCGCCGCGATGATCTCGCTTTGGCCGGGGTCAACGAAGATGCCCATGAGCGGTGCGGCAAAGGCCCAGACCAGCACGCTGATGAGGATGCAGAACGCCGCACTGGTCAGCCCGGCGCTGCGGATGCCCTTGCGGATGCGCTCGCTCTTCCCTGCCCCGTAGTTCTGGGCCACATAGGTGGAAAAGGCGTTGCCGAAATCCTGCACCGGCATGTAGGCGAAGGAATCGATCTTGACCGCCGCCGCAAAGGCCGCCATGATGACGATGCCGAAGCTGTTCACAAGGCCCTGCACCATCAGGATGCCGAAGTTCATGATGGACTGCTGGATGCTGGTCATGACCGAGAGGTTCAGGATGGTGGCGAGGTTCCGCTTGTCCCACCGGCAGTCGGCGCGGCGCGGGCAAAGGTGGGGGAACTTTTTCAGGGTGTAAAGCCCGATGCCCACGCCCGACACATATTGGGAAAAGACCGTGGCCCCCGCCGCCCCGGCGACGCCCCACCCCAACACGATGACGCACAGAAGGTCCAGCACCACGTTCAGGATGGCCGACACGGCCAAAAAGATCAGCGGCACCATGGAGTTGCCGATGGCGCGCAGGAGGTTTGCGAAATAGTTATACAAAAATGTTGCAAAGATGCCCATAAAGATGACGACCAGATATTGCTTCATCAAGGCTTGCAGTTCCGCCGGGACCCGCAGCACCCACAAAATGCCCCCCAGCCCCAGATAGACCAGCAGGTTCAGCGCCAGCGCCATCCCTGCAATGAGCACGAAGGACTGGAACACGCTGTTCCGCATTTTTTCCTCCTCGCCGCTGCCGTACTGCATCGAGATGGCCGCGCCGCTGCCCATGCAAAGGCCCAGCAGGATGGAGGTCAGAAAGGTCATCAGGGTGTAGGAGGAGCCGACCGCCGCCAGCGCATCCGCGCCGAGGAAGCGGCCGACCACCCACGTGTCGGCGATGTTGTACATCTGCTGCAAAAGGGTTCCGAACATCAAAGGCAGGGCGAACAGCAGGATGTTCCGCGTGATGGACCCTTCCGTTAAAGTACGCTGCATGGTGGTTCCTTCCTCTTTTCCGAAAACTCAACAAAATCTGATCCGGTATTCGCGGGGGGTGCAGTGCTTGATCTCCCGGAAGGTCTTGATAAAATAGCTGCCGTCCGAAAAGCCGCATTCCAGCCCGATCTCGCCGGTCTTGAGCCGGGTGGAGCGGAGCAGCTCCGCAGCTTTTTCCACCCGGAACTGCTTGACGTACTGGATGGGTGTGATGCCCAGCAGCTGCCGGAAGCTGCGCAGACAGGCGCTCTCGCTGAGGGCCACGCAGCCCGCGATCTTCTCCACGGTCAGCTCCTCGGCGTAGTGCTCCTCCACGTAGCGGAGCATCTGCTTCATCCGCTCGGAGGCGATCTGTTCCTGCTCCGAGACCTTGGTCTTCCCGCCGACGCACTGGGTGCTCAGCAGCCGCAGCGCCGCCGAGAGATGATACCTCACCCGGTTCTCGTAGTCGAAAGGCTCATCGGCCACCTCTTTCCACGCATCCCGCAGACAGGCCAGCACCTGCTTTTGCCACGGCACGGCCTCGTCCAGCAGGAAAAAGGCCGGGGCACCGGGCTGCAGCAGCGGGCGGATGAGCTTCTGCCAGAAGATCGTATCCATGCCGCCCACCAGCCGGGGCTGGAACACGCCGGAGTGGAGCAGAGCCGTGTGCTCGGCCTGTTCGACCGAGTGGAGCGCCCCGGAGTTGAGGAACACCCCCTGCCCGGTCTGCAGGGTCAGGCGGGTCTTGTTCACATCCACCTGCAGCGGCCCCCGCATCGCGAGGATATACTCAAACTCCTCGTGCCAGTGCCACGCCACCGAGTAGCTGGTCAGATCTTCCGCATAGCACGCGATGGGAAACAGCGCGCTGCCGTGCTGGACCAGCTCGCGGCCCTCGGCGTCGGCCACGATGTCCGTCTCGCAGTGGATCCCACTGCCATGGACGATTGTTGCACAGCTCGTTTGATATGCCATATTGTCCAATTCCTTTCCGCAATACTTTGAACATTTTTTATCAAAGCCGATTTTGTTGTATAAAAGGTACGATTTTGTTCTACCATATCTGTCGAAATCGTGGTATTATTTCATCGGAGCTTCCAAGCTCAGTATAACACCGAACGAAATGAAACACAACCGTTTCCCCGCCGTTCGGCGTGCAGAAAAAAAATTCTGACAGGAGGTATTTCTATGCTTCGTATCGAATACTTTGATAAAGACCGTTTCATGCGTCAGGTTTCCGCCAGCCATGGCAGCGTGCTGCTCCATCTGGACAACGGTAATACCTGCGATTTGAAGAAGGATGCGACGGCATCCTCCATCCTGCGGATGATGAACGCCCCCAAGAAGGGCTTTGACATCACCGTGACTGACCCCGCCGACGTCACCGGCTTCCTGCGGTATATGCTGGAAGCGGGCCGCACCGAGCGCGTGGCCGGCTGAACCAAGCCATCTTCTCGTTCATTCGCATATTACAGCAACGCAGAGCGCCCGCTCCGGGGTCAGAAGCCGGAGCGGGCGCTCTGCGCGTTTTCGCCCTTACAGGATGCAGCGGCTGATGGCGCGGGCCACGGCCAGAAGCTCTTCCTGCCCGATAAAGCCGAACTTCGCCTCGTGCTCGTCTGCAAAGCAGACCGTCAGCTCGGAGGTTTGCAGCGGGTCGCCGAAGCCAGCCGTCTGGATGCCGAAGTGCAGCACCTTTTTATAAGGCAGCACAAAGATCTCCTGCCGGGTGCCGGTCACGCCCTGCATATCCACCAGAAAGATGCGGTGGGAGGTGAAAACAGCCTGATCGCGCACCGTCTTGTACGCGCCCACGATGGTCTCGCCCTCCAGCAGCAGAGCCTGTACATTTTTGCAGATGTCCTTTTCCTTGATGCGGATGAGGTTCTGCATGGGTTTATCCCGAAATTCCATAGGTCGTTATCCCCTTTCAGCGTAGTTTCATCAGCCTTATTGTAACACCCCCGCCGGGCGTTGACAAGCGGCTTTTCCTCTCGCCTTTTGGGCACGGGTGTGGTATACTGGGACGGAACATTTTAGATTTCCCAAGAAATGAGGTTTGACCCATGGAGATCATCATTCATCAGGCCATCCTGCACGTGCTGGACACCACCCTTGACGCCCCGGTGCTCAGCGGCAGCAGCATGGAGCTGACCGCCGAAAAAACGGCCTACCTGCAAAACCACATCGAAAAGCTGCTGGCCAGCGACGACATCCGCCAGTGCCGCCCGCTGCCGGACTCGGCCTTCAAAAACGAGCTGGAGCACAATCAGGACTTCATCGACCTGTCCTGCCGCATTGCGGGGGTGCTGTTCGACTACATGCACGCCCACACCACCATCCCCGGCGCAGACCTCGCCGTGGTGGATTTCACCCGCGACGGGGCCCCGTGGCTGGGCATCCTCAAGCTGAACTACAAAAACGGCTACACCCACTACACCGAAACGGTACAGGGTGCCCCCGTGAACTCCATCATCCAGCAGCGGGCCTGTCTGCCCACCCAGAGCGGCAAGGTGGAGGAAGGCGCCCTCGTCAACTTGCAGGATCTCTCCATGCGTCTGCTGGAAAAGAAGTACGACATCGACGGCCACAAGGAGTTCTACCTTTCCTCCGTGGTCTTCCAGTACACCCAAGCCGAGCCGGAGAAAAAGAAGCTCCAAGCCATTCAGGAAGCCGCCGCACAGGCCGTGAAGGACGCCTACGTGGACGAGCCTCACGCCGACGCGCAGGTGGCCATGCTCATTGCCACGGAGGCCGCCGACAACGACAACCAGATCTCGGTGGAGCAGGTGCGCCGCCAGCTGGCCGAAGAATACCCGCTGGCCGCTGTCCCCTTCGACGACTATGTGGAAAAGAGCGAGGTCATCGAGCACGTCGAGCAGCCCGTCACCGTCACCCCCTCCCGCATCCGCCGGATGGAGAGCCGCAGCATCCACACCGCCAGCGGCATCGAGGTGAAGATTCCCACCGAGATCCTCTCCTCCGACTCCGAGGTGGAGTTCCTCCACGACGCCGACGGCAGCGTTTCCCTGCTCATTAAGAACGTGATCTTGTAAACATAGCTCCTTCCGCCATCGCTTACCGCTGCGCCAAGGCTCTCTCCCTGAGGGAACTGGCACGGCAAAGCCGTGACGGAGGGAGTTATTCTTTGCAATCGTCGCTTTTTCTCTTGCCAAATGGGCGGTTTTGTGCTATATCTTTCTTGTATTCATGATTGTATTTATGGATGAGGAGGAATTGGAAATGGAACTGGCGCTTATCTGCGCACAGCAGGTCATCGTGCTGTTTTTGCTCATCGGCGCGGGCGCGGCGGCCATCAAGACCGGCGTGCTCAAGGCGGAGGGGCGGCAGACGCTCTCGAACCTGCTGGTGTATCTGGTCGTCCCGGCCATGATCATCCACTCTTACATGATGGAGTTCAGCGAGGAGATCCTGCACAACCTGCTGGCAGCCTTTGGGCTGAGTGTGCTGGCGATCTTGATCGGCACCGTGCTGACGCTGGCGCTGACGGCCAAGCAGAAGGACCGCCGCGCCCCCATCTTCCGGTTCGCCTGCGTCTTCTCCAATGCGGCCTACATGGGCTTCCCCCTCATCTCGGCGCTGTTCGGTTCGGAGGGTCTGCTCTACGCCAGCGCCTACGTTACCGTTTTCAACATCCTGCTCTGGACCATGGGCTACGGCATGGTCAGCGGCAGTTCCAGCCCCAAGGAAGTGGCCAAGAGTCTGCTCCGCACGCCGGTGCTCTACGCCATGGTGGCGGGGCTTGCCATCTACCTTTTGCAGATCCCGGTGCCCACCCTCATTGCGCAGCCGCTGGAGCTTTTGAGCAACATGAACACCCCGCTTTCCATGCTCATCACAGGCATCCTGATCGCCACAGGCGACCTGAAGCAGATCGTCTGCGACCGGCACATCTGGAAGCTGGCGGCGGTGCGGATGCTGCTCATCCCGGCAGTCTGCCTTGCCGCTTTCGCGGTGCTGGGGCTGCTGCGGTTCGGCATGAGCGCACAGGTGGTCCTACTGCTGGAGTGCTGCCCCGCCGCCGCCATCACCTCGGTGTTTGCGGTCCAGTTCGGCCACGATGAGCAGTTTGCCGCCGGGTGCGTCGTCCTGACCACCCTGCTCAGCATCGTCACCCTGCCGTTGTGTGCCTTGGTGCTGACGGCATTGATGTGATCAACTCCGCAACAAAAAGGGCTGCTGCCTACTCCTTTTACCATCGCGTTTCGTTGCGCCAAGTCTCCCTCACCGAGGGAGCTGGCACGGCGAAGCCGTGACGGAGGAAGAAAAGGCAGCAGCCTTTTTATTTTTTACACCAGCGGCATGATGTTTTCCGGCGCTACCCGGAGGTAGGCCGGGGCTTGAGGCGGCGGAGAGGAAAGGGTCGTTTTGGACACCTTCCACCACAGCTTGCCTGCATCGTCCGCAGCGGTGCAGATCACGTTCCAGTCAAAGGGGTTTTCACTGGAAGCGCCCACCTGAACCGGCATCCGGTTTTCGCCGTCGGCCGCTTCGGGGGCAAAGTCGTGGGCGCGGATGCCCACGGCGCAACACCCTTCCGGCACCGGCAGGGCCACGGTCAGCTCCCGCTCCCAGCCGGTCAGGCGGACATGGTGTTCGTCCACCCGGACGCAGGGCAGGATGTTCTTGCAGCCGGTCAGCCGAGCGGCGGTCAGGCGGCGGGGGTCGGCGAAAACTTCCTTCGTCGTGCCCGCACGCAGCACCTCGCCGCTGTCCATGACGATCATCTCGCGGCAGAGGCGGTAGGCTTCGTCCCGGTCATGGGTCACGAGCAGGGCCGTGCCGTCAAAGTTGGAGAGCAGACTTCCCACTTCGCCCTCCACTTCCTCGCGCAGGTAGCTGTCCAGCGCACTGAAAGGCTCATCCAGCATCAGGATGCGGGGTCTGCCCGCCAAGATGCGGGCCAGCGCGGCACGCTGCTGCTGCCCGCCTGAAAGCTCATTGGGCAGCCGATGGGCCAGCTCTTCCAGCCGCATGGCGCGGAGAGCTGACCCACAGGCAGCTTTCCGGGCGGCGGGGTCTTTTTCCTTTTTCAGGGCACAGAGGATGTTCTGCTCCACCGTCATATTCGGGAACAGGGCGTAGTTCTGGAACAGCAAGCCCACGTTCCGCTGCTGCGGGGGCAGGTCGATGCCCTTCTCGCTGTCGAACAACACCCGGCCATCCAGCACGATGCGGCCGCTGTCGGGCTTGACGACGCCCGCGATGCAGCGCAGGGTCATGCTCTTGCCGCAGCCGGATGCGCCGAGGATGGCGGCAGCGGTGTTGCCCGCTGCGAAATCGGCGTGGAGGGTAAAGCCTTCAAACCGCTTGGCAATGGTCACTTCCAGACTCATGCGTGCCTTCCTCCCTGCCTCTGTTTGCGCTCCAGCAGATTGACCGCCAGCAGCACCACCGCCGAGATGACGATATCCACCAGCACCCACTGCATCGCGCCCGCTTCGTCATTGGTGCGCCAGAGCTGGTACACCGTGGTGGCGATGGTGGCCGTCTTGCCGGGGGTGTAGCCCGCGATCATGCTGGTGGCGCCGTACTCGCCCAGTGCGCGGGCAAAGGCCAGCACCGTGCCGGCCAGAATGCCCTGCCGACAATAGGGCATCCGCACCCGCCAGAAGATCCATGTGTTCGAGAGGCCCAGCGTCTGCGCCGACCACGCCAGCGTTTCGTCAAAGCTTTCGAAAGCGCCGCGGGCCGTGCGGTACATCAGCGGGAAGGCCACCACGATGGACGCGAAGATGGCGCTGTACCAGTTCATGACCAGCTTGACGCCGAAATGCTCCATAAAGAAGATCCCCAGCGGCCGCTTGGCACCGAAGAGCAGCAGCAGGAAGTAGCCCACGACTGTCGGCGGCAGGACCATCGGCAGCGTCAGGATCACATCCAGCACGCCCTTGAGCACCCGCGGGAGCTTCGCGATATAATACGCGGCAAAAATGCCGAGGAAGAACACCGCCGCACAGCTGATGAGCGCAATGCGGAGGCTGTTCCAAAGCGGATACCAGTCCATCATAATGCCGTGAAGCCGACGCTCTCGAAGACGGTGGCGGCACGGTCGGTCTGCAGATAGGCCAGAAATTCCTTGGCGGCCTCGGCGTTGGGGGCAGTCTTCAGGACGGCAGCCGGGTAGATGACCTGACCGCACATCTCCTTGGTGGCCTCGTCCACGACCTTCAGACCAGCGCTGAAGGCATCGGTGCAGTAGACGACACCGGCATCGACGCTGGCCTCGCTGACCTGCGTCGTGACTTCCTTGACGTTGGAGCCGTAGGTGATGACACCGGCAGCCGCCAGAGCCTCTTCGTCCAGCCCGTAGTAAGCGAGGATCTTCTGGGTATACTGGCCAACGGGCACATCACCGTTGCCCATGCAGAACAGGATGTCCTCCGCCTTCAGGTGCTCAGCCAGAGAATCGAAGCTGTCGATGCCCTGATCGCTGTTTTCGGGCACGCAGAGAACCACTTTGTTCTCCAGCAGGTCCACGCGGCTGTCGCTGTCCACGAAGTCGAGACTCTCGGTATTGACATCCGCAGAAGCGGTGATGTCCAACTGGTTCATCTGCTTCTGACCGGCGGAGAGGAAGAGATCGCAGTCCGCGCCCTCCTGAATCTGGGTCTTCAGGGTGCCGGAGGAATCGAAGTTGAAGCGGAACGTCACGCCGGGGTTCTCTGCTGCGTAGTTCTCGGCGATGGCGTTCAGGGTCTCGGTCAGGGAAGCTGCGGCGAAGACGATCAGCTCGACGGCCTCGCCGGAAGCCGCCTCAGAGGAAGCGGCAGCGGAACCTGCCACGGAGGAAGCAGTGCTGGTGGAGCTGCCGGAACCGCCGCAGGCAGTCAGGGCAGCAGATGCGGATACGATGCCGGCAGCGTACAGGAAGCTGCGGCGGGAGATCTTGCGATTCATTGTGTGTACTCCTTACGCTTCAAAAAACGCTTTGATCGAAACCAACTTCATTTTCTGGCGCACTCGCCATCCAGCCCGGCGGCGATGCGGATGCCGTGTTCAAGGCTGGGCAGGATGTACTCCAGATTTTCCTGCACGGCCTTGGGGCTGCCGGGCAGGTTGACGATCAGTGTCTTGCCGCGCAGGACGCTGGCGGCGCGGCTGAGCATCCCGCGGGGGGTAATGCTCAGGCTGTGGCAGCGCATGGCCTCGGCGATGCCGGGGGCACTGCGGGTGGCGACAGCATACGTCGCCTCCGGGGTGATGTCGCGGGGGGAGAAGCCGGTGCCGCCGGTGGTCAGGATCAGGTTGACCTGACGGCCATCGGCCAGCCGGATGAGCTGGGCCTTGAGGGCCTTGGCTTCATCGGGCAGGATCATCGTTTCCTCCACCTTGTACCCGGCGGCGGTGAGCATCTCCACGATCAGCGGGCCGCTCTTGTCCTCCCGTTCCCCGCGGGAGCCTTTGTCGGACAGGGTGATGACGGCGGCACGCAGCGGCGGATCCTCCTCCGGGGGCAGCAGGGTCATCTCGTCCCCCACATGGATGGTGCCGCCGTGGAGCACACGGGCGAACACGCCCTCGTGGGGCATGATGCACTCGCCGGTCTGCTGCTTGATGACGCAGTCGTTGTGGCACTCCTTGCCGATCTGGGTCATTTCCAGAACGACATCCCCCACCTGAAACCGGCTGGTGACGGGCAGGTTGCGGAAATCGAACCCTTCCACGACCAGATTTTCGCCGAATGCGCCGTAATCGACCCAGATCTTCTTGCGGAAGTTCTCGATCTTTTCGGCGCTCAGCAGACTGACCTGACGGTGCCAATTGCCGCCATGGGCGTCGGTCTCAATGCCCCATTCCGGGGTCAGGGTGGCTTCGGGCACCTCGGTCTTGACGGTGCCGCGCTGAGGGCTGGTGCAAATGGCCAGAATCTTTCCCATATTATCCTCCGATCCGATACATCCCGCGGGTCGCCGGGATGTTTTGTTTGCGTTCAAAATGGTGCTCCTGCGGCTTTTCCCAAATCGTCGTTTGGATCGCCTTGAGCAGCTTCTCGTCCGTTGCGCCGGAGCGCAGCAGGGTCTTCAGGTCGCAGCCCGCTTCGCTGGCAAGACAGGGGCGCAGAAAGCCCTGACTTGTCAGCCGGACGCGGTTGCAGGAGGCGCAGAACTTGCCGTGCACCGCCGCGATGAAGCCCACGCTCCCCTGCCAGCCGGGGGCGGTGTAGTAGACCGCCGGGCCGTCGCCGAGGGCGGCGCTCTCCTGCGCGGGCAGCGGGGCCAGCCCCGGCCAGCGCTTTTGCAGCCGGGCCAGCAGTTCTGGCCCGGAGATGCAGGGCATGGCCGCGCCATAGCCGATGGGCATCATCTCGATGAACCGTACCTGCAAAGGCTTGTCTTGGGCGAGGGCAGCCAGCGCTTCCAGCTCGCCCTCGTTCACGCCCACCTGCGGCACGCAGTTCAGCTTGACGGGCAGCCCGCTTTCCAGCGCGGCATGGATGCCCGCCCTCACGTTTTCAAACTCGTCCCGCGCGGTGATGCGGGCGAACTGCTCCGGCGAGAGGGTGTCGAGGCTGATGTTCACGCTGTCCAGCCCGGCAGAGAGCAGGGCGGGCAGCTGCTTTGCCAGCAGAACACCGTTGGTGGTCATGGTCACGCGGCGGATGCCGGGGATAGCCTTCAACTGGGCCACCAGATAGTCCACGCCCCTGCGCACCAGCGGTTCGCCGCCGGTGACGCGGACGGTGTCCACCCCGCACTTGGCAAACAGCGCGGCAAGGCGCAGGAATTCTTCGTAGGTCAGAATATCTTCCCGTTCCAGCTTCTCCGCGCCGTCCGGCATACAGTACCGGCAGCGCAGATTGCACAGGTCGGTGACAGACAGGCGCAGGTAATGGATGCTGCGGCCCTTTGCATCAAACATAGCCGCCCTCCGCCCGGATGTACAGGCCGCTCTTGCCGCCGCTCTTTTTCTCAAGGTGGATCTCGCCCAGTTCCATTCCCTTGTCCACGGCCTTGCACATATCGTAAATGGTCAGCAGCGCGGTGGAAACGCCGGTCAGGGCCTCCATCTCCACGCCGGTGACGCCGCTGGTCTTGACGGTGCAGCGGGCCTCGACGGCGCGGCGGTCTTCCAACAGCTCAAACTCGATCTTCACCTTGGTCAGCGGCAGCGGATGGCACAGCGGGATCAGTTCACTGGTCCGCTTGGTGGCCATGATGCCCGCCACGCGGGCCACGCCCAGCACATCGCCTTTCTTGACCGTGCCGTTTTTCACGGCGGTAAAGGCTTCTTCGTTCATGGTAATGATGCCGTGGGCCGTGGCTTCGCGGGCAGTGACGGGCTTTTCGCTCACGTCCACCATCACCGCATTGCCCTCGGCATCGAAATGGGTCAAGTTACTTGTCATATTGTCACGCTTATCCTCCGTACAACCTCTCAGCAATGCCCAAACCCGCAGTTGGGCCAGTGGCACTCGGCGCAGCCAAGGCAGAGGCCGCCCTCGCCGAGGCGGGCGATGTCGTCGGCGGTGATGGGGTCATCGGCCAGCAGACGGGGCAGCAGCAGGTCAAAAATGGTGCGCTTGGCATACATCACGCAGCCGGGCAGACCGCAGACGGGCACGCCGTCCAAGTAGCTGACGAGGAACATGGCACCCGGCAGCACCGGCGCGCCGTAAGTCACGATGTCGGCCCCGGTGTTCTTGATGGCCAGCGGGGTGCGGTCGTCGGGGTCCACGCTCATGCCGCCGGTGGTGAAGATCAGCTCGCAGCCCGCTGCCTTTGCTTCCAGAATCGCCGCCGTGATGCCCGCCGGGTCGTCATCGCAGACCTTATGGAATGTCATCTCGCAGCCGTATTCCTTGAGCTTTGCTTCAAGGATGGGGGTGAACTTGTCCTCGATGCGGCCCTTGAATACCTCGCTGCCGGTGGTGATGACCGCGAACTTCTTCTGGTGGAAGGGCAGCACGTTCAGGATGGGCTCGCTGCCAGCCGCTTTCTGCATGGCATCCATCTTCTCCTGCTCGATGACGAGGGGGATGATGCGGGTACCCGCCAGCTTCGCGCCCTTTTTCACGGGCAGATCGCCGTGGATCGTGGCGATCATCATCTGAGGGGTGCGGTTCACGGCCAGCAAGGCTTCGCGGTGGATCTTGAGCAGACCGTCACAGTCGGCGATCAGCTCGATCTTGCCCTCTCTCGGCTCGGTGCCGTGGATGTTTTTGCCCGCAGCGGCCTTGTACAGCAGTGCGGCTGCCTCATCCTCATGGAGGATGCCGGGCTTCTTTTCCCAGACGTAGAGGTTCTCCTTGCCGATGGAGAGCAACACCGGGATATCCTCCGGCTGGACGATATGGCCCTTGCGGAAGCGGGCTCCCTTGAACTCGCCCGGAATGATCTGCGTGATATCGTGGCTGAGCACCTGCCCTGCCGCGTCTTCGGTACGGATCAGTTTCATGGTAATTTCCTCTCTTCCTCACAGCGCCGGCATCTGAGCGGCGATCCAATCGGCCAATGCTTCCGGCTCGTCCAGCGCGAAATCTGCGCCCGGTACATCGCCCACCACGGCCAGCGGCTCAAAGGAGGCCGGTTCCTTGGAGATGGCGCTGCGCACCACCTCGATTTTGGGCCAGCCGCTCTCCTTGAAGCCTTCCATCAGCACGAGGTCGTAGCCGTGGCGCTCGAACAGCGCCAGCAGGTCCTGCTCGTTCAGGCGGAACTCTTCCGTCAGCAGGTAGCGGTTCCCGGAAAAGACAGCGACGCCCTCCGCGCCCGCTTCCCGCAGCCGGTAGCTGTCGGTGCCGGGGACATCGGGGGTAAAGTCGTGGCCGTCGTGCTTGATGACGCCCACTTTCAGCCCGCGTGCCCGCAGCAGAGGGATCAGTTTTTCCAGCAGCGTGGTCTTGCCGCTGTTATGCACGCCGCTGACGGCCAGCACCGCCGGGTGTTTTAAGCTCAGCTCTGCAGCCAGAGCCTCCTTGCGTTCAGTATACAAACGAAAGCACCTCCACTTCCTCACCCGGCTTTACCGGGCCGCTGCCCGCGGGCAGCTCTACCAGACAGTTGCAACCGATCATCGCGGACAGGCTGCCGGACGAATGGGCTTCGGCGTTGCCCTCGCCGGGGATGGCCACGGTGCCGCCGGACGCCTTCGCCCGCAGGTAGCGGTTGCCTTTGCTGGCCTTGGAAAAGCCGGTGGTCAGGGTGCGTTTGGTGCGGGGCAGGATGCAGCCTTTCTCCAGCCGCCCAGCGGCCCGCAGCAGGGCCGGGAGGACGTACTGCTCCAGCGTGGCCGCCGCCGCGAAGGGGTTGCCCGACAGGCAGAAGACGAGCTTGCCCTCTACCTTCGCCGCCAGCATGGGGCTGCCGGGCTTCTGGGCCACGCCGGAGAAGACAGGCTCTGCCCCCAGCGATTCCAGCACCACGGGCAGATAGTCCTTCTGCCCCACCGACACGCCGCCGCTGGTAACGACGGCGTCGCAGCCGGTCAGCAGCTCTTCCAGCTCCGCCACAATGAGGGCCGGGTCGTCCGAGCAGTGACGGCGCTGGACCGCAAACCCCATCTGCCGCAGCCGGGCCGCGTTCTGGATGCCGTTGGCATCGTAAATTTTGCCGGGGGCCCAGCCCTCGCCGGGGGCCAGCAGTTCGCTGCCGGTAGCCAGCACGCCGACGGTCAGCGGCCGGTAGACCGGCACTTCCGCAAAGCCCTGCCCCGCCAGCACACCGAGGTGCGCCGGGGTCAGCACCGTGCCCGCATCGGCAATGAGGGCCCCGGCGGCGATGTCCTCGCCCCGGAAGACCACATTCGCGTTGTGGGAAAGTTCGGCGTAGATGCGCACGTTCTCTTCCCCGCCGTCGGTCAGTTCCTGCATCAGGATGCAGTCAGCCCCGGCGGGCAGGGGTGCCCCGGTCATGATCCGGGCCGCACACCCGGCGGGCAGGGCCGCCGTCGGCGCGTCACCCGCATACAGCTTCATCACCACGGGCAGGGTCTTCGGGGCCTTCTCCCCGGCCCCGGCCGTGTCCGCGCTGTGGAGGGCGTAGCCGTCCAAGGGGCTGCGGTCGAAGGGCGGCTGGTCCATCCGAGCCCACAGGGGCGCAGCGGCAATGCGGCCAACGGCTTCGTCCAGCCCGGCATTCTCAACCGCAGGCTTTGGCAGCTGCGCCGCCGCGTCCAGCACACGGCGCAGCGCCTCGGCGGGCGCACAAAAAGGCTGTTTCATTTGAAAAATATCCTCCATTTTGCACGCAGAAACAGCCCTCCGCTATGGCTCGGACAGCAGCGTTTCTGCGGATTCCATCGTTTTTCAAAAGGCAGGTAAAAAATGCGGGGACGTCTTGACGAAAATCAAAACGCCCCCGCAGAAAACACGACACAATATCCCCGCGCTGCTGTTTGCAGACTACAGCGCCGGAGGGACCGGCTCTGCGCGGGCTGTTGCAGCAGCCGTACACAAAGGAGGCCCCTTGGGTCGGGTCGATGGGAGGAGTTCTTTTTTTCAAATTGCAGCGTTTCTTCTGCGGGAAGGCGGCCGGGTTTCCCCAGCCACCCTTGAATGCCGGCTCGCGTGCGGGCCCTTAGCATTGCGGCGCGGCGTCAATGCCCTTCGGTTTAGACGCCTTTGCTCAAAGAAGCTCTTATACCCTGTTCAATTGTATGGATTGCTTTAGTCGGTCCACTCATCCACGTCGCTGATGGCTTTCGCGTAGCGGCGGGTGAGGTACCGGGTGGAAAAGAGGAACCGCTCGTTCTGATTGTTGGTCAGCTCCTCGATGTCGGAAAATTCCGGCTTGCCCTGCATAGCCTTCCACGTCTGCTCAACTGCTTCCGGCGAAAGGCCGTAGGGCGAGCGGCGGAAGTAACGCAGCGGGGTGGCGCTGGGGTAGATGCGGGCATTGAACCGCACCATCTCCGCAAACATCACGCACAGGTCCTCGTCCTCGATGAGCTGCGCGATCATGGCGTAGTTGTCGCTCATGTTGGCGTTGGAGTAATAGTAGGTATCCTTTGCGCCTGCACGGACAACGATATCCTCGCACTGGGGGTCCTGCGGCATCTGAGCCAGCAGCTCGTCGGCGTTTTCCACCTCCGTGACCAGCAGGGCGTGGGATGTGACCTGCGCCGCCGCTGAGCGGGAGCGGATGTACCCTGCCAACTCCTGCGCCGGGGTCAGCTCCGGCAGCTCCGGAGCCGTCTGGGTGGGCTGGTCGGCGTAGGGGTCATTCTCCGCTTCGGGGGCTGCGGCCAGAAAATCCAGCAGCTCCGGCTTTGCGGCGCTGTCGGTATCCGGGGCCGCTTCAGCGGGCGTTTCTGCCGGGGCGGAAGCGTTCTCCGCGGCTTGCTTTGCGGCAAGCTCGCCGGTCTCCCGCTCCACCACGGCGATCACATCCTCACCGGCCTTGGCGGTGGCACCGTCAAAGGTGCTGCCCGTCTCTTTCAGGCGGCGGGCGGTCTCGCTGGCAGCGTTGATGTCGAACACCTCGGCCTTGGGCTTTTTCTTCGCGGCCATCTCTGCCTTCTGCAGATCCAGAACGACCTGTTCCGGGTCTGCGTTGGCGTCCACCGTGGTGGTGTAGCCGGGTTTGCGTCTGCCAAACAACATGACGAAATTCCTCGTTTCTCTGGGATTTTACTCAGCAGCGGCCTCGGTGGTCTGGGCATAAATGCCGCGCTTTTCGAGGTCGTCTGCCATATCGGCGAGGTCGAACTTTTCCAGCGTCTCGCGGGTGGGCACACCGGTGGTCTTATCCCAGCCGAAGATGTCGTAGAACATGTCCTTCGCCTTCTCCATGTCGGCACGGTCCAGCTTGGTGGTGCCTTCCTCGAATGCCTTGAAGTCGGGGTCCTTATCGAACACCCAATCACAGATGGCATCGTGCTCCTGACGCAGGTTTGCGCTGCCGCAGTTGAGCTGGAAGCTGATGGCGGTCATGGCGCGGAGCATCTGGGTGATGCGCTCACCGTCCTCCTGCAGACCGGCCTGAGTATAGGTCTCGCCAGTAACAGCAGTCATAAAGTCTGCCTGCAGATCCAAGTCGCCGTGGTACTCACGCTCCTTGGAGGGAGACTGGGTCATGGGCCACATCCAGTTGCACAGGGTGGCAGAGTCGTGGAAGTTCTTGTCGTTGACGCAGTATGCAGCCAGCTTTGCCTTGTTCTCGTTGATGGGAGTGTAGGCCTTGGCCTTATCGTAGCAGCCCTCGCCGAAGAAGTCCTCCATGACCTTCTTGGTCACCTCATAGGGAGCGCCGGAACCGGTCTCGCAGACGATCTCGTGGATCATGCAGTCACGGTTATAGACGAGGTTGTACAGCATGCCAACCTGCCATGCCTCAGCAGGGCCGTGGTGGTTGGGGAAGCCGTTGTAGATCAGGTTGGAGTTGGTGGCACCATCGTCGCGGTCCAGCCAGCTCTTGGGCAGGCCGAACTTCTCCATCATGGCCAGAGTGCCCTTGGCGATCACGGACAGATCGCCCTCACCGTAAGCCATGCGGCGGATCAGCTCCACCTCCCAGCGGGGGTCACCGGCCTTCTCCCACTCCCAAGGCAGAGAATCGTACTCTTCCTCGCTGATGTACTTGGTGGCCTCCTCACGGGGCATCCGCAGGATCCACAGCAGGTCGCGGTTCAGGTTGCCGTAGTTGTCCCACAGGCCCATATCGTCCACAGCATGAGACCATGCCAGATTGATGACCATGGTGCCGTCGCCCTCGTACTTGAAATCGTGCACGCCGTCCGGATAGACGCGGGTGCCGTACAGCACGGGCATACAGGTGTTGGAGTTGTGGGTGGGCAGGTCGTAATCGGCCAGCGGATCCACATCATACTCGGTGTAGCAGCGGATGGGGCAGGAGGAGCAGCCGCCGTTCTTCACGGTGTACTCGGCAGCGGGAGCGCCGAAATCGAAGTAGCCCTTGAAGCAGCGCAGAGCCACCTTGTTGATATCGTTGTAGGGCTGCTCGCCGGTATCCACGGGGCCGCCGGGAGCCTTCTTCCACATACGGCCGGGGGCGCCGGACCAGCGGTTCTTGCCGGAGGTGGCGCTGTACTCTGCCCAGCTCTGGGGCTGTGCGGGCACGTTGTGGTTGTTGTTGCCGCCGATCAGGTTGCCCATCATGTAGTTGGACAGCTCCAGCACCTTCTTGGGGTCAGCCACCTTGACGCTGCCGGTGCCGCGGATGGCCAGGCCCTTCAGCTTCTTGTTGCCCATGGCAGCGCCCAGACCGGCACCGCCGGAGTTGCCGAAGCTGGTGTTCAGGGTGGAGTAATCCACCAGATGCTCACCGGCGGGGCCGATGGAAGCAGTCTCGAACTCACGGCCGTTCTGCTCCACCATCCACTTGTTGGAAGCAAAGGTACCCTTGCCCCAGATCTCGCTTGCATCCTCCAGAGAGACCTCGCCGTCCTCGATGCGCAGGTAGACGGGCTTTTCGGAGATGCCGCTGATAACGATGCCGTCGTAACCGGCATACTTCAGCATGGAGCCAATGTGGCCGCCCATGTGTGCATCGATGATGGAGTGGCCCTTGGACCAAGTAGAACGGAAAGTCACGTTCATACGGCCGGAGCAGGGCACGCCGGCACCGGTCAGGGGGCCGACACCAAAGATGACCAGAGCCTTCTCGTCATAGGGGTCCAGCTCCATGGGAGCTTCCTCGTACATGATGCGGTAGGCCATGCCCATACCGCCGATATATTTATGGTATTTTTCGTCGTCCTGGGTGGTGATCTCACCGGTGGTCAGGTTGACGCGCAGGATCTTGCCTGCCCAGCCATAGGTTTCAGCCATTGTTGTTCCTCCTTACAGGTCCATGTAAGCAGCCTGTGCTGCGCTGGTAACGGCATCCCAATCCACGATGGACAGAGCGCCGGACGGGCAGCCCGCGACACAGGCACCGCATGCGATGCACTTGGACGATTTGCCGGTCTCCGGGTTGACGGTGGGCATATGCCACGGGCAAGCCTCGTGGCAAGCACCGCAGCCGATGCACTTATCGGTATCCACGACGCGGATGCCCTGCTCATTGGTCACGATGGCCTTCTGGGGGCATGCGTTGCCGCAGGCGGGATCCTCGCACTGGCGGCAAGTATCCGGGAAGTAGACCCAGCAATTGTCCGTGCCGGACAGCAGGCCGTTGCCCGCACCGTCGAGGTTCAGGCGGCGCTGGATCTTAACGCGGCTGATGTAGGAAGAGCAGACGCCGTCGTTGGTCAGGGTGCAGTTGATCTCGCACCGCTGGCAGCCGGTGCACAGATCCGCGTTGACCACCAGCAGACCCTGCGGCAGCGCCCACGTAGCCACTGCGCCGGAATCGATCTGACTCTGGGAGCAGCCGAACAGCGACAGCATCGAAGCGGAAAGGCTCAGCCCTGCAAGACTTTTGCCCGAAATTTTCATGAATTGACGGCGGGTCATGTCAGCCGTCAGGAAATCGGTTTTTGCCATAGGTTCCATTCCTCCGTGAAGTTACTCTGCGCTGAGCACTTCGGTCACATAGAAATAACTGTTGTTGACGACATTCGTCACGGCGGTCGAGGTAATGGTCGCACCGGTCAGTGCATCCACCTCGGTCAGGTCGGCGCTGCTGGTTTCAGCACCGGTGCCGCTGGTGGTCAGCTCCGCCTGTTCCAGACGGTATGCCGCCTGTTTTTCGGCCGACCAGTCTGCAAAGGGCTTGGCCTGTTCCTCGCCGTCCTGTGCGCTCTTGCTCAGGCTCGCTTGGTACAGCTTGCGGCTTGCGACGGCCTCCGCACTGGAATCCATCGGGGGGATCAGCTCGTTGTCCATCGGCTCGCCATGGAGGGCCGAGAGGGTCAAGCCCGCCTCGTACATCTTGCGGGTGGCTTCCGCCTCCGGGGAGGTATCCCCTGCCCGCCAAGCGGACGGGTCGAAGTCCTCCTCCGGGGCCTCGGTCTCTGCGCTGCCCGCGGCGGCATACACGGCACCGGTGGCCGGGTCGGTCACGGTGTAGCTTTTGCCCGCCAGCGTGAAGGGCGCTGTGCCCTGATACTGGGCCGTGAACTCCGGGTTCACGCACTGGCCGCCGAGGTTGTCGGTCTCGCCCTGCGCAAGGATGGCGACGCTCTGGACTGTGCCGTCCTTTCCAAGGGTCACGCCGACCTCGACATCGCTCTGGAAGCCCTTCTGGGAGCCCACCACATAATAGGTGTTCTCATCCAACTGGTACACCGCGCTGATGCCGTAGGTGGCAGCGTCGGCGTCGGTCAGGGCCAGAGCGGTGCCCGCAACGGTGGTGCGGGCATTCATCAGCCCATGCAGACCCAGCGCCAATACCAGCGAGGCCGCGCCCATGGCGGCATAACCCGGCAGCCGTCTGCGCCACAAAGGCTGCGGCGCATGATTTGTCTGCTTCATTGTTTCACCTGCCTATTCTTATCGTCATGCACGGGGTCCCCGTGCACGAAAAACAGCCGCCCAGCCTGCTGCAACAGAACGGAGCGGTATCTTCGTCATAAGAATAACATGTTTTTCGTAAGTTAGTCAACATATACAGACACATTTTTCAGCCAGAACATTCTCTAACTTTCTTCGCTGCCGCATGAAACGATTTCTTCTTTCGGATGAGCAGTTTCAGCCCATACGCTTCCGCCAGTTCCAGCGACTGCACCGTGGGCATCGTTTTGCTGACGAGGGCGGGCACCCCGGCCCGGATGGCCTTGCGCACCATATCCACCGGCACCCGGCCGCTGGTGTAGAGCACGCACTCGCTCATCTGCACCCCCTCCGCCAGCGCACAGCCAACGGCCTTATCCAGCGCGTTGTGGCGGCCAAGATCCTCGCACTGGTACAGGATTTTCCCGTCCCGCAGCACAAAGCAGCTGTGGACGGCGTGGGTAGCGCGGTAAAGGGGCAGCTCATCCCCCATGGCGGCAGCCAGCGTCTCCACCCACTCGTCCGGGATCTCCCGCTGCGGCACCGGGGCCAGCGGGCGGAGTTTTACGGGAGACGCCACGGTCAGATTGTCGGTACAGCAGCTGGGCACCTCCTGCCCGGCGGCCGCCGCCGCTTCCAGCGGGTGTGTCAGATGGACGCTGACCTTCAGCCCCTCGGCGCAGACGGCGATCTGCTCCACCTCGTCGGCACAGGTGATCCAGCCCTCGGTCAGCAGACGGCCCAGCGCCAACTGGGGCAGCAGCTCCGGCGTGCAGACCACCCGGAACGCCGTCTGCTCATTGACAAGGATCGCCGCCGCGTGCTCCACGGCCAGCGTCATCTCCCCGCCGGACGGCAGACGGACGGTCTCTGCCCCCGGCCGGCTCTTGAAACGATCTGCGATCACCATACGCTCACTCCCCGATGTAGGCAAAGCGCGGCTGGACCTTGCCGTCCCGCTCCACCGTCTCGCACCACATGGCCGCCGGGCGCACCCAGAGGTCGTGGTCGCCGTAGAGGGTACGGTAGACCACCAGCTCCTCCTCGGTCTCGCTGTGGTGTGCCATGCCCAGCACCTCGTACTCGTTGCCCTTGAAATGCCGGTAGCGGCCGGGCTTGATGTTGTATTGGAAATCCATCCTGCGTTCCTCCCCATGGTTTTTCTTTATTGTACCATGGTTTTCTCCGGCTGAAAAGATGCCGAAAAAATTGCGCCAAATTTTGGCTAAACCTCTCAGCTCCAGTCGTTTTCTTTTGCCGATTTTTGTGGTATACTACTTATAAAATAAAAAAGTTTTCAAAAAATGGACTTTTGATCGAGGTGGAATTTTCATTGAGCCGTTCCAAAATCACCCTGCGCGAGGCAAATGCGGCCTACAGGGAGCTGTGCCGGAACGCCAAAGTGCTGATGCACCGCGCCGAGACCTTCCTCATAACAGCCATCGTCCTCTACAAGATCCTCACGAACCTGTTCTTTCTGCCCGCCATGCGGGGCATCTGGTCGCTGACGCTGCGCTTTTCGCCGGTGAACTACCTGACCAACAACAACGCGCACCAGATCTTCACCGCCCCCAGCATTTTGGGCGGCATCGCGCTCATTGCGGTGCTGGCAGCCCTCTGGAACCTGTACGAGTTCTCCCTCGTGCTGCATGGGCTGGACTTTGCCCGCCGGGGCGAGGCGTGCAAGCTGCGTCCCCTGTTCCGGGAAAGTTTTGCCGCCATCCGCCACGCCGTTTTTCCGAAGAACTGGCTCATCCTCTTTTACTGCGCCGTTCTCATCCCCTTTACGGATGTTTTCGTCACCTCCAACTATATCACCCAATTGGCTGTGCCCGAATACATCATGGGCGTCATCCGGGCAAAACCGATCTATCTGGCGCTGTACAGTGCCATCTTCCTTGCCGCTGTGCTGCTCACGGTCTTTTTTGTGCTGGTACTGCCGTTGTTCACCTTGGAGCACAAAAATTTCGGCACCGCCGTCAAGGAGAGCCGCGCCTACGTCAAGCAGCGGTTTTTCCGGGTATTGGCCGCGCTGGCCCGCTGGAACGTCGGGGTGCTGCTCCGCATGGGTCTGTTGTTCGTGCTGGCCACGATGCTGATGTATGGCATCGCGGCGGTGGTGGGGCTGGAGAGCACCCGCGCCATGCTCCTGCTCTCCCGCGCGCTGCAATTGGTGGAGCTGCCCTTCTTCGGCTTCCTGCTGGACTGCAAGGTGACGGTGGCCCAGTGCACCATCCTCGGTCTGCTCTACTTCCGGACCCGGAGCGCCGGTGCCTTTGCGCCGGAAGAGCGCCCCGACGGCAAGCGCAGCCGCCCCCGCGGGCGGCTGCTGCTGACGGCCATGGTCGCGGGCGTCACCCTCGTCACCTGCGGCGTTACAGCCTACCTGCTCAGTCTGCCGCAGGACGATGCGCTGCTGGCCGCCGTGGGCGGCGTGACCCCGCTGGTCACCTACCACCGCGGCGACTGCTCCATTACCCCCGAAAACACGATGCCCGCCTTCCGCTCGGCCATCCTGAAAAAGGGCGACCGCATCGAATTGGACGTCCAGATGACCAAAGACGGCGTGGTCGTTGTGACCCACGACACCAATTTAAGGCGCTGCACCGGCAAAAATGCAAAGGTCTACGACCTGACATTTGCCGAGATCGAGCAGTTGGACGCGGGCAGTTGGTTCAGCACCCGCTTCGCCGGGACGCGGATCCCCTCCTTCGAAGAGGTATTGCAGCTCTGCCGAGGGAAGATCGACCTGAACGTGGAGATCAAGCCCAGTGCCGCTACCCCGACGCTGGAAGCCGAGACGGTCCGCCTTCTGCGGGAGTACGGCTTCGAGGGGCACTGCGTCATCACCTCCCAGAGCTATGAGACCCTCCACAAGGTCAAGGAGCTGGCCCCTGACATCCCCACCGGCTACATCCTCGCCTTGGGGGTGGGCAACTATTACGACCTGCCCGACGCCGACTTTTTCAGCGTGGAAACGACCTTTATCACCTCCGGCATGGTCAACCAGATCCACCTGCGCGGCAAGACCGTCTCCGCGTGGACCATCGACCGCGAGGAGGACGCCAAGCACATGATGGAGCTGGGCGCGGATGACCTGATCACCGACAAGCCCGACATGGTGAACGAGCTGCTCAGCCAGAACGCCGAGATGGACACCACCCTGCTCTCTCTCCGCGACGCCATCCAGAACTGGTTCTTCCCCTCCGACGAAGAAGTCTCCGACTCGGTGGAGGAAGTCATCGAGGACGTCATCGAAGACCCGGAAGAGTTCTTGGATGCAGCCTGAGCGGCCCGCTGCGGAGGATGCTTTTTCCCACGCTGCCGGTCGTCCAATTCTTTTCCATAAAAAATTCCCTCCTACCCTTTTACAATAAACGCTACAATCGCTGCAGCGTCAAGGGGGCGGAGGGAATTTTTCTTATTTCTGCATCTGCTCTTTGTGGTACTGCAGCGTATAGAGCTGGTAGTACCGGCCGTGGTTGGCCAGCAGCTGCTGATGGGTACCCTGTTCCAGAATCTTCCCGTGGGACAGGACGATGATGTTGTCGGCGTGCTGGATGGTGGACAGGCGGTGGGCCACGATGAGCATGGTGCCCACCGAGCGCATCTTTTCCAGCGAATCCTGAATCAGCAGCTCCGTTTCGGTATCGATGTTGGCGGTGGCCTCATCCAAGATCATAACGCTGGGCTTATGGATGATGGTCCGCGCAAAACTGAGGAGCTGGCGCTGGCCGGCGGAGAAGTTGTTGCCGCGCTCCCGCACCTCCTCGTCAAGGCCGTGGTCGAGCTTCGAGATGAACCGGTCGGCGTTGACGTAGCGGCAGACCTTCATGATCTCGTCGTCGGAGATGTTCTCCTCCCGCAGAACGATGTTGCTGCGGATGGTGCCGGAAAAGAGGAAGACGTCCTGCAGCATCTGGCCGAAGTGGCGGCGCAGCGAGGAAATTTTAATTTTCCGGATGTCGATGCCGTCGATCAGGATTTGGCCCTTCTGGAATTCGTAGTTGCGGCAGATAAGGGAGAGGATGGTGCTTTTGCCGGAGCCGGTGGAGCCGACGAAAGCCACGGTCTCCCGCGGGTCCACATGGAAGGAAACGCCCTGCAGCACCCACTCGCCGGGGATGTAGCTGAACCAGACGTCCTTGAACTCGATCTCGCCCTTCACCTCGTCCAGCTCAATGGCGTCCGGAGCGTCCACCATCTTGGGCTGCAGGTCCATGATGGAGAAGACTTTCTCCGAGGATGCCAGCGCCGACTGCAGCCAGTTGAACTGCTCGGCAAGGTTCTGGATGGGGGTGAAGAATTTGGAGATGTACATATAGAAGGTGACAACTGTGCCGCTGGAAATGCTCTGGCCGAGGAAGGTAATGTGGTTCAGATGGCCCATGCCGCCCAGATAGAACAGGCAAAGGATCGAGCTGATATAGAGCATATACACCAGCGGGCGGAAAACGCCGAAGACAAAGATCTGCTCCTGCGATGCCTTGGCGAGGGTCTGGCTCTTTTTGCGGAAGTCCTCCATCTTCTCGTCCTCCCGGCCGAAGATCTGGGTGACCTTGATGCCGGAGAGGTTCTCGGACAGGTAGGTGTTGATGTCCGTGGTGGCGTCCTTGACCTTGCGGTAGGCGCGGCGGGAGAATTTGCGGAAGATGACCGTGAAAATGACGATGAAGGGCACAAAGCAGAGTACCATCAGGGTCAGCTCGTAGTTCAGGCAGATCATCGCCACCAGAATGCCGAGGATGACGAAGCAGTTCTTGGTCAGCTGGACCAAGAGGTTGGTGAACATCATGGAGATGGCGTTGGTGTCGTTGGTCACGCGGGTGATCAGCTTGCCCACGGGGATCTCATTGAGCTGCTCGTGAGAGAGGGACTCGATGTGGGTGAACAGGTCCTCGCGCAGGTCGGAGATGATGCGCTGGCCCACCCGCTGCAAAATGACCGCCTGTAAATAGGTGCTGACCATGGAAAAGACCAGCACGCCCGCATAGACGGCCACTGCGGCAAACAGGGCGTTCAGCGCAAAATCGCCGACCACCAGCTCCTCAATGGAGCCGACGATGAGAGGCGAGACAATGTCATAGGCGATGGAAAAGAGCATCAGGAAACCCACGAGGATGAACTTGCCCAGATACGGTCTGGCGTACCCGGCCAGACGGCGCAGAATTTCGCCGTCGTCCATGTTGCGCTCAAAGCCCATGGCGGTCTTTTTGTCCTTGACGCCCGCGTAGGCAGCCACCAGCAGCGCCGTGATGACGCCGATGACCGCGCCCACCAGCAAAAGCGGATTCAGATCACTCACTGCGCGTCACCTCCCGTTTCGTCTTCCAGCCGCTGCAGATCGACCATGCGGCGGTACTCCTCACAGGAAGCGTAGAGCGCATCGTGGGGGCCGACGGCCTCGATGGCGCCATCTTCGAGGAAGATGATCTTATCCAGCCGCTCCACCGTCGAGATGCGGTGGGCAATGAGCAGGGTGGTCTTCCCTGCCCGGCTGGTCTTCAGGTTGTCGAGGATGATCTTCTCGGTGCGGGTATCCACCGCCGAGACCGAGTCATCGAGGATCAGGATGGGGGCATTCTTCAGTAGGGCGCGGGCGATGGAGATGCGCTGCTTCTGGCCGCCAGAAACGGTGACGCCCCGCTCACCGAGGACGGTCTCGTAGCCGTCCTTGAAGTCCACGATGTTGTCCCGCACATCGGCGAGGCTGGCCGCCCGCTCGATGTCCTCCTGCGTGGCATCGTCCACACCAAAGGCGATGTTGTGGGCGATGGTATCCGAGAAGAGGAAGTTGTCCTGCGGCACATAGGCGCACGCATTGCGGACCGAGTGGATGGACACGCGGTTCACATCCTGCCCGTCCACGAAGAGGGTGCCGTCCGGCACATTGTAGGTGCGGAGCAGCAGGTCCACCAGTGCGGTCTTGCCCGCGCCGGTCTTGCCCACGATGCCCACGCTCTCGCCGGGCTCGATCTTAAAGGAAATGTTCTTGAGCACGTCGAATTCGCCGTCCGGGTAGCGGAAGGTCAGGTTCCGGAACTCGATGCCGCCCTTGGGGGCCTTCAGGTCGGGCACGCCGGGGCGGTCCGCCACATCGATGGGGGCATCCAGCAGCTCGGTGATCCGGTTGAGGGAGGCCTTGCCGCGGGAGGTCTTTTCGATGAGCATCGACACGGCCATGATGGGCCAGACGATCGCCTCGAAATAGCCGATGTACTCCACGAGCTGACCGGCGTTGAACCGGCCGCGGTAGACCAGATAGCCGCCGTAGCCGAGGATGACGCAGATGACCGACTCAACGAGGAGGGTGACCAGCACTTCCAGCAGGGTGGCGATTTTGGTATAGGTGACGTTGATCTCCTCGTTCTCCTTGTTCAGCTTCCGGAAAGCCATCAGCTCCTTCAGCTCTTTGACGAAGGCCTTGATGACCGCGATGCCGGAGAAGTTCTCCTGCGCAAAATCGGACAGGTCGGAAAAGGCTTGCTGGCGCTCTTCCCAGCGCTTCGTCATCACCTTGCCCATCAGCGTGCCAATGGTGAACATGATGAAAGCCGGGATGAGGGCAAGGACGGTCAGCTTGACGTCCATCCGCCACATCTTATAAAGGGCCAGCAGACCCAGCGTCAGCGCATCGAAGAACATCAGCACGCCGTCGCCAAAGCACTCCTGAATGGTGTCGAGGTCGTTGGTGTACAGGCTCATCAGGTTGCCGACCTTGTTCACCTGATAGTACTGCTGAGACAGCTTCCGGCTGTGGTCGAACATCCGCTCCCGCAGGTCCGCCGTGACCCGCACCGCCGAGCCGAAGAAGCAGACACGCCACAGAAAACGCCCGATGACCATGAGCACCACGATCCAGATCATCGGCAGACAGATGTGCTGCAAAAGCACTTCTTTGGTAAAGGGCAGCGTTTCGCCGTTGACCATCACCTGCCCAAGGTTCATGCCGTTGATGACCAAGCGGTACAGCTGCGGGATGAGCAGCTGGATGTAGTCCACCATCAGCAGTGCTGCCAGCCCCAGAAGCAGCGCCGGGGCGTGCTTGAGGTAGTAGCGGTTGATATACTTGCCGAATATCATGGTTTTGCTTTTCCCTCCTCTTCCGATTCCGAGACGATTTTAAACGATTGTGCGAAAAAAGCCACCGCATCTCATGTGATGCAGTGGCTTTTCGTCTGGAGCGGCCGACGAGGCTCGAACTCGCTACCTCCACCTTGGCAAGGTGGCG
>ERZ1673737.111-NODE-111-length-118480-cov-117.453967_pt1 | contig 118480 bp, 96 predicted proteins | sample MGYA00580211_ERZ1673737 | MGnify/ENA primary metagenome ERZ1673737 (study PRJEB41218, sample SAMN15661789) | gut metagenome | host: Homo sapiens | place: Canada: London | collected 2015-08-20/2019-03-30 | study: EMG produced TPA metagenomics assembly of... | reverse complement strand
ACCTTCCGGCAGCGGTAACGGAAGCAATCGCCAAAAATTTTGCGGAATCAACCGTTAAGGAAGCAGCAGTAGAAGCGGCAGAGGATGGCAGTAAGACCTATCAGGTTGTTCTGACAGACAAGGAAGGAACTGAAAGTACGGTGTTCTTCAATGAAAAAGGTGAAATACTGAAATAATATATTTTGCGTCTCTTTAAATGGGGTTGTCTAAAATGGACAGCCCCATTTTGTTATTATTGAATATCACTTTTTATTCATTATGACTATGGCATTGATGATGCTCATGCGATGAACAACCTATACCTGAATCTGCTATTTTTCCGTTCAGATAGTCCGTTGCGACATTCAAAATATTTCCGGAACATCCTCTTATCACTTTAATATGGTGGGCTGTAAGTACATTCAAAGCACCTTGTCCCATATTTCCAGCCAGCATGACACTGACCCCCATACCTTCCAGTTCACCGGCTATATTGGACTTGCAGCCACATCCTTGTGGCGACGGAATGGTTTCACTGCTCAGAATCTGGTTGTCTTGTCCTACTGTCAGAATTGTATAATACTCACAATGACCGAAATGGTTATCAATTACATTGTCTCTGGTAGGAATTGCAATTTTCATCATAATCTTATTCTTATTAATGTTAATATTACTGGTGTGGATGTCTTCGGAAAAACATACCGGACATACTGTCTTACGGATTTTGAGTGCCGGATTGATATTGTTGAACAAGAAACCACATGATCCGCAACGGAACCATTCACTGTTGGTATATGACACGCCTCCTTCTATCATTATTGCGGCACCACAGACGAATGCCTTGGCTATCTTTTGCCTTGCACTGGTATATATTCGGCTGAGGGTAGGGCGTGACACACCCATTGAGATGGAGGCTTCCTGCTGGGTTTTCATTTCATAATCACACAGGCGTATTGTTTCATATTCTTCGAAATGCAGGAATATTGTTTCTTCACAACTATTGTTGGAAATGACAGGTCTGAATCCGGCAACAGAAGGCATATTGTTAACTTTGCGTATATTTTTTGGACGTGGTGACATTGTATATTTATTGTTTCTGCCTGCAAAGATAATGAACAAATGCTCAAAATAAAAAAAATAATAAACTTTTTTTAGGGTTACAGATAAAAAATACACTTCTGCTTTCTCAAGCAAAAGTGTATTATCTCTTTTGATTTCAATGAAAAATGTTTAATCTAAATTTATCAAATAAATGAAAACAAAAATGTAGTGATTCGTCACGAACAACAACATTCAGGACTATCATCAGTAAACTCTTTTACTGATATTTAAACATATAACTTATTTTGCCAAAATTTGAAGCTGAAATGCGATATAAGAAAAGCAGGATTCGCTAATCCTGCCGGATTCCGTATACAAACAGCTTTGCTAGCAAAATGCTTTACAATATCCAAGTTTAATGAATCTAAAAATAAACACATATTCAGTTATTTGTGATGGTAAAGTTATAACAAATATTTTAAAGAAAAATCTTATGCATAAAAAAAGCACAGAATAAACTATATATAGACCAATATACAACACATTTAAACAATGTTGTGTAATACAGGACCATTGACACAAGCCATTCTGAAAGAACAAAAGAAAAGTGCATGACTGGTAGCCAATCCCAAAGGATATGTTATTGAGGTTATCAAAAAGAAAATAAAAGAAGTTCTAGTTAGATACAACTATAGGGAATAAAAATCTTGTTACATAAAATAATATAGTAATTTATTCCCTATATTTGTATCATATTAAACTTCAAAAATAAAAGGCATATGAAAAAAAAATTATTATCATTGGTAACTGTTTTTTCTTTTGTATCGTGCTTGGTTTCATGTTCCAATGAAAAAGTAGTAAACAACAACAATTATTCCGAACAAGAAAAAGCCAAAATTGAAGCATTAATGAAACTATTCGATTCTTATGGTTGGGAACTTGACACAACAGTTAGTATAGAGCAACGCGATAAGGAACTTTTGGAGATGGACTATGAAAGAGCTAAGACTTTTTTGGAATACATGAGCAATGGTATTGAGTTTGACAATTTTGAGCCCACGACTCCAAGCGGGAAAATACGCCAAAAACCTTGAGTATTATACAAGAACTTCCATGGCTTTCCCAATATATGGAAGTCATAGTAGCTCTGCTGTATCATCTAAAACGACCATGATTCTATCTTACGCTGGTCCAAATCTATCAAGCGTAACCATACAAAGTACATTGGTTTCTTTAAATCCTGCATCAACTTGAATTCCTGATGAATATGGTTCTTTTAATTTTTTAGAAGATATGTGTGATAATGTAAGAGTTATAGGATTGATTAAATACGGTAGTTTCTATAAACATAAATATGAAATGATAGGGTGGTGTTCCCAAAATAGTGGAAAAGAGTTGTTTACGACGGAAATATTATGGGATTCTAAGAAATATAATCATGCTGTATTATTGAACTTATGAAAACTGGAATTACTACTCTTTGTTTTTTTATTCATCTATTTCATGAAAATATTCATAATACCGTTTGTAGTTGTTCTTGTCCTTGATTGTATCCACTCGTAGGTGACACATCAAACAAGCGACAAATAGGGAAATACAGCACAAGGGCTTGATTTAATCTATCTCAGTTTTTTATCAGTTTGACTTAACCGATTGATGAATAGACTTTTAGCGAATTATTTGAGAAATAAAAATAACGATTTAGCAACAGTACATATTTTAGCGTTTAACGTTGCTATGCTGCCAAATAATTCTTTCATTTGCAAATATAACATCTTTTTCGAAAATACAAACTATGACAGCAGTTTTATAAAATTGATCGGGAAAACAGAAAATGTAAGAAGCCCCCAGCGAGTTACCCCACCGGAAGCATAGCTCATTTATTACAATCAAATTTCCGAAATGTCTTTTCTTCTTTTACTGCTCCTTGCTTTAGAAGTTTATTGAATATAAAAATAAAAACTGTTATTATAATATGCCATGTTCCTTAATAGTTTTTGTCTGCATATTGCTCATTGTACTACTTTTTAGGCATTGTTTGCGTACCAAGGTAATTGTATGTCACTTCTTGTGTGTTATGAGGGAAGGCGTTGTAATAACCGTCTGTTTGTACAATCTCCAAGTTTAAAGCTTTTTGATCGTATGCTTTACGGAGTGTTGACCACTCATAATCGAATGATGTTTCGGAACGCATCACCATGGTACGTTTATCGGGAAGTGATATCGGCTGTTGGAGAATACGCACATATACATATAGGGTAGCTGTTGGAGACAAGGTTGCCGATGTCATTTTACGCATAGTATAGATGCCTTGTGCAATGGATTTATCGCAAGGCAGGGTAGCAAATGACAGAGCATTAGTGAAATGAAAGGCACAAGTTCCCCATAAGCAATAACCTTGTTGGGACAATTCCCTATTCTGCTTGGTTTTCACATCGATACACGTTAAGCCCGAAAGCGGAAAACGCTGTTGATTGATGTCATATATTTGGAGTTCCGATAAACATTTGATGCGGAATACCCTATTGAAATCTGCATTTGCCACAGCTTGTTCCAATTCTTTTCGGTATGTTGTACGGAGTTCTTCCAGTGCAAACGGGTCATTGGCTGCTTCTGTATACTGTTGGGGGGCACGGAGAGAAGCATAGGTTTCGACTGATGCTGTGTCGATAGGTTTACCGTAAAGTTTATGTGCATAGACGAACAAGACAGCCGGAGTAAGGTCAACAGCTCCATTCATACAGGAAACATGATGTCCGGACATGATGTTTCCTTTACTTAAAGCCATGTTTAGATATACGCCAATCTTGAAATCGCCTTGTTCGGCAAAGACTATTTGAGGCGTTTCCGGTTGTTGGTAAATACCGAACTGTTGATAGAGTTCTGGCTGGTAAGCAGGTATGTCGGTAATGATGGCAATCCGTCCGGTTGAGTTTTTCGGATCCAGCTTGTCAAATTGATTGTTGGCGTTTAGTTGCTTAACAAATAGATAGCCCGATGGCAATGGTTCACCAATACGGAGCGTGTCGCCTACTTTGTAAGTACGACCGTCACAAGCATCAATGCTCTGCTGGGCTTGGAGTGGTTGGCATAACAAACAGACACCACCTAACAAAAAAGCGGTCAGATTCATTCTTTTCATACGTTTTTTTATATTTAATTTTTCAGTTCTCATATTAATATATTTTTATAATAGTAGCAGCAATAATTAACACTATTGATACAATAAAGAGTGATATATTGATATTCTTTTTCTTCTGAAACAAATTAGCGATGCAAGCAGAGCCCAAACCTAAACGAGCTATTATTGAATCAATGGTAATATCATCGATAATGATAGGTACAATGGCCCATACCACAATAATCCACATTGATAGATTGATTATCAGATAGATAAATCTTTCCATACTATTTACGAATTAAATAATATATTGAAATTCCAATAACAGGAAGTAATAAAACAATCAAGGTATATAATATTCTGCTTCCTTATGTGCTTTTTGTGCGTACAATGCTATATAGCACGGCTATATCAAGCAAGAAAATGAGTATTATAAGTAAAAGGCCTATATCCATATCTGCATAATTTTCCAGTTCTGTATTTACGTGTATTTTCCGAAATCATGTATACATATATGTACGAAGCCTCCAAAGAATTATCTCGCCGGAGGCTTTATTTTAGTTGATAGCAATAATATAAGAAACTACAACTGTTTTTACTCCGGCTTGCGGATATTTATTTTTGTAGTATTTAGAAAGGTCTTTATAAAGATAAGCCATTTTAGTAGAACGGCCCAAAAATACATCAAATGAAGGGTAATTGGTGTCATTCCCATCTTCATTTAAAAACGTCCATTCCATGAAACCTTTTACGTTTTCTTTTGGCGGAAGTAATTTGTAAGATTCTGGCATTTCTTTTAGGTCTTTGTTTTCGCTTTTTATAATACACGGTTCCAGGGTATTATTATCATCTTTTATTGCAATACATCTTAGGAACTTGTCTTCGCTCCGCCAAAACATATAGTGAAAATCCAAAGGAATAAGAGATTTTTTCTCCAATTCTTCTTCAATAAGTTTTTGATTGTTATCTGCATCTACTACATATCTGTATTTAGGAAACTGTATATTCTTATAGTATGATTCAGGGATTAAATGTAAAGGCAAATTTTCTGAATCTTTTTTATTTTTGGATATTATTTCAAGTAGTTCATATTCCGTCCATGCGGAATTTTCCATGCTATAATCCAAATAACTTGTTTCACTGATTTTTATCTTATATTCATATCCTTTTTCAAACTCAAATCCACCAATGAATCCAAGGCTTTCCCATTCTTGGACATTTTCTTTCTTTACGGCATATACATCAGATAAATAATTAAATCTGTCTGACCGACAAACACCGGGTATCTTCTTCGATGCAATGGTCAGAGTATATTCCTTGTAGTTTGTCACTTTCTCACCCTCTTCATCTTTGTTGTCACAGCCTATAAAACCGAATATACAGAGGAATAATATCAGTATTTCTAATTTTTGAGTTTTCACGATTATAAAATTTTACAATTCTGTATTTACTTTTATTTGTTCTATTCTTTTTTGTACAAATATAGTAAAAGTGCCATTTATAAAGTATCAATACTACAAAAGATTTTCTATATTTGCATGGTTTAATATGATAATTATGAAAAGAATAATCGTTTTTTTTGCAGTAATTGTACAAATGGTGTTTCTTTCCTGTTGTGTTGAGAAACAAGGATATTATAACAGTGGAGAAGAAAGCATAATCGCACTAATATGTGATATAACTTGGACTGGTGGGAAAAAAGAGTATGAAGACGGAAGCTCTTGGGAATCTATTTGGAATTTCGATAAAGACGGAACATATACACGAACCAATGTAGAGATTGATAAAGATGGGAACAAAAAAGAAGGTGAGATTCGTGGAAGATGGTCTTTCTACACTCCTAACTTTAGCACATTATACTTTGGTGGTAGTCATTATTGGGATATTAAAGAACTGGATAAAACAATCTTTTCATTCTACGATAGAACAGGAGAACTGAACGATCCACTTATGTCTAAAGAATATGTTGAATTTTATCCATACAATGAAGAGAAAGACTAATTTGTTATACTCTAAATGTTACCTATGGGTGGATGAAGCTAAGGAAAGGAACAACTACAAGAGGTATTATGAATATTATCAAAAACAGGAGAAAAAATGATATTAAGCGAGTTACTGATATGACAGTAAACTCGCTTAATATCTTAATTATAACTTTTATTAAATCCGTCAAAAAAATATTCTTCGCCCATCATCTTATAAGAAAACTTTCTATCTGCTATAAACACATTATCCATGAATACAGCATTGCCTTCATCATATTGGACAGAAATTGTTTTATGAGAACTTCCCCAGTTCCATTTGAAATGATATTCCTCCCTTGTGGAATTACCATTCGCTTGCTGATGTTTGCCTATTATTTCTACTCCTGTTCCGTCCTTGTGAAAATCAAGTTCCTGAATATATCTTGTGTTATGTACATCAACATATTCGGCATGCCACCAATACTTGCATAGATAGTAAGTCGCAGATTCGTCATTGCTCGGAGTTCTTGCATCATCAGAAATTCCGCATCCAGTAAAGCATACAAAAGAAAAAATAGCTATTAATGATAAATATTTCATACGCATTTTGTTTGTTAAAAAACAAAATTAAAAATAATTGGCCATACTATTTTTCTAACAATACTTTAATTAGATTTTTTTCTTTTGATAACCACAATCACATACCCTTTGGGATTGGCTACCAGTCATGCACTTTTCTTTTGTTCTTTCAGAATGGCTTGTGTCAATGGTCCTGTATTACACAACATTGTTTAAATGTGTTGTATATTGGTCTATATATAGTTTGTTCTGTGCTTTTTTTATGCATAAGATTTTTCTTTAAAATATTTATTATAACTTTGCTATGACAAACAAGTAATAGATTTGATGAATCAGTAAAAGCGTTTACTGACAATGTTTAAATGCCATCATTCGTGATGATATTATGGCATTTTGTGTTTTTCATTTCTATATTTAGATTCAATCTTTTATTATAAAATCTGTATGCACTTTTACTTGGGAAAGTAGAAGTGCATTTTTTATATAACAAAGATTAAAATAGATATCATTTGCAAGCAAATACACAGTTTGAACCTTTTTATGTAACCTAAGCCTGTTGTTGAAATGAAAAAACACACCAAATCTCATACTATAATGAATGTATTTGCTTTTTTATAATATGCTTATTTAAAGCAATACATATATCCAATCCACTGGTAATAATGCAGACAGTTTCAATGAGCTAAAATTCAAGCAACCACTATAACATACATATCCTTTATGAAATGCTCTGATAATTTGCACGACATTGTGAAATTATATTTCTTTCAAAGAAAGAAGACGGTTATTCTCATGGACAACCGTCTTCTTTTACAAATCTAACAAACGATTTATGTCAGCACTTCACCAAGTGCTATCTCTTAAAACAATCTAGTACAAAGATATATATTTTGGTTAATAAAAACAATACTCATTATAAAAACCCTCCAATAAGATAAAATTTTGAAGTTATTTTATGAATATGATTGTTTCCAGTAAGATCTAAAAGAAATAAAAAACAATGTATTAGTAGTATTTGATTTTATTATCCTTATCTTTGCAAGGAAGCATAGACTCTCTCATAAATGACTTTACTTATGGGGTTTATAGAATTTTAAACCATTTTAAAGCAGTTACCCGTGATGGATAGCTGCTTTTTTACACTATTGATCTGCTTTTTAGGTGCTACGTTGTCGGTATTTGTTTTATTCTTATTTTAAAAGCTTTATCTTGAGGAGAAAAAATTAGATTACCTTTGTAGATATAAACTATGGAAAGTTAAGAATATGAATAAAGCTGAACTGATAGAAGAAATTAAAAAGGTCTGTAAAGTGCGGAATGACATTAAAATAAAGATGGTAGTAACAGGAGAAGACTGGTCCCTTGACGCAAAATATGTGTTTCTTAGTGAGAGTGGAGCGTATGTGACAGACACCTTATATCTAGTAAATATAGACGAACTTGACGCAGAATCATTGAACAGGATATATCAAAAGATTTTTTTAGATTTTCCTCATAATGAAAATGAATTAGTTGATCCACAAGTGGCGATTTGTTGAGAATGGTCGCTTTTATCATTTTATTTTGGAGGTCTTGAGTTTTTTTGCCTATCTTTGTAGTAACCAATATATCAGATCATTATGAACAGCAATAATAAAAATCAGATAATTCGTTTCGACTGGGCGATGAAACGTCTGCTCAGAAACAAAGCCAACTTCAGTGTGCTTGAAGGCCTTCTCACCACGTTATTGGGTGAGAAGATTATTATCCAGAGGCTTCTTGAGAGCGAAAGCAATCAGGAGAATGAGTACGACAAATACAATCGTGTTGATATGCTTGCCGAGGACTCCAAAGGTGAGTTAATACTGATAGAGGTACAGAACAACAGCGAATACGCTTATTTCCAGCGTATGTTGTTCGGTACTTCCAAACTAGTCACAGAGTATATCAACAGAGGGGAGAGTTATGACAAGGTTCGTAAAGTATATAGCGTCAATATAGTCTACTTCTCCTTAGGGCATGGCAGGGATTTCGTTTATCATGGAAAGACGGAATTTAGGGGCATTCACACTAATGATCTTCTTGAACTCAGCCCATTCCAGAAACAGACTTTTAAAGTGGATGTGGTCAGCCAGTTATATCCCGAATACTATATCCTGAAAGTGAACGGTTTTAATCAGGTAGCAAAAAGCCCTCTAGAAGAATGGATTTATTACTTGAATACCGGTGAAATACCTTCCACTGCTACAGCTCCCGGTCTTGAAGAGGCCCGTGAGAAGTTGAAACTAGATAGCATGACCAAGGATGAACTGGCCGCTTATTACAGTCATTTGGACAATTTGATCATTCTTCGTGATAACATTCATACTGAACGGGAGGAAGGCAGAGCGGAAGGATTAGTGAAAGGCAGAGAGGAAGAGAAAAGAGAGAATGCCCGTAATCTGAAAAGATTAGGTGTGTTATCTGACATTATTTCACAAGCCACAGGATTGTCTAAAAATGAGATTGAAGAACTGTGATATAGATCTTAAATTGTTAAGTGGAATCCAATAACTGGTTTATAGAGACTCGCATTTGAAAACTCCTAAATCTTCAGTTTAAGAGATGAAAGGAGGTGTGTCGTAATACACGATGCCCTCCTTTTTTGTAATACGTAATAATGTGACAACAAATATTTTTAGAAATAGGAAATCCCTTTGAACAAATCCATTGGTATCTTGTTCAATAAAATGTGAAGTAGATTGTCAAAAACGAAACTAATCTGAACCGTTCCGGCTTGTGATAAGTAGGGACGGTTTTATTTTGATAATATTTCTGTTAAAAGATAACCCATGAATTATATGTTCTTTTATTTTTGTACACAGTTGACATGAATTTATGTATCATGGTGAAAAAGAAATCTTATTCCGAAGAGAAATTAAATGAAATGATCGTATGGCTCAATAATCATGCCAATGAACTTCCTAAGGAAATGCAGATAAATAAATTCGCTTTCACACCAAATTTGAAACTTACTGTTGAAAGTTGCATCATGCAGGCTAAATAATGTTTGGGTAACTATAAGATGGCTGGAGCTTTTAGACTGCTCCAACAAATCGGAGAGAACCTTGAAAACAATAAATGATATTCTTCTATTATTCGATAAACGAATCAAGCGGCTATATTTTATAGATAACCGCTTGATTTTTGAGTTAGGATTTCATCAGCATTATGTCTGCTCTCATTTCCAAAAACTCCTTATATTTCTCCGGATGGTCCACATAATCAATCACCCGGTTGATGGCTATTTCCGCTTGTTTCTCCTTTACCTTAGCGTAATAGCGTATCACTCCCCTACTCTTGTCCGAATGCCCTAAACAGTAGTCTATCACTCCATCAGGTATCCCTAGTTCTGAAGCTAATTGTGCAAAGGTTTTCCGGGCGGAGTAGTAAACCACACGTTCCTTTATCCCAAGTTCCTTTGCAAGCTTCGCTATTCCCCGTGATATATGACGAGAGAAATTCTTATAAGTGAAATTATAATGAAAATCCAGCTTACCGGTTCTTGGGTTCATCCATTTTGCTATAATACAGGCTGCTTTCTCGTGAACAGGCAATATAATGACATTTGCATTGGAAGTCCGCCCCATAATCTTCTTACGGGAGTATTGTATATACCTAGAGCTTCTAAAATCCATATCCATCAAGTCAGTCATATTAATACCTCCGAGATAAAATGAAAGAGAGAACAAATCTCTGGCTACTGACAGATAATTACTGTCAACCTCAGCATTAAGTATCTTGGACAAAGACTCCAGCCTGATACTGACATCGCGTACAGGAGATTGCGGAATAGAATAATCTACAAAAGGATGTACATTATATGAAACCTTTCTCTTTTTTATCGCCCTGTTTATGATTGTCCGCGTATTTCTCATTACTATCCCCAATGTCGCCCGGCTCCAATTCTTTTTCTCAAGATACGCTGCATATTGCTCTATAAGTTCCGGGGCAATATCGACAAGTCGTACATCCCCACGCAGGAACTTCAAGAAATGAGCCTCACTTTCCCTCATCATATTAGCATAGTTGGTTTTACTGTTTTTAAACAGTTCCTCAATATATGCATCACACACAGACTTAAATGATTCCCCCTGTGTATCCACAGATTCCCTTAAGATGAAATCCTTCAACTGTGTACATGAATAGATACCTAGATTATCTATCTTGTCCAATCTTTCCTGATACTTATTGAGAAGATTACGCAATTTTGTATTTATCATTGCGGCATCCGGGCGTTTTACCACCTGTCCGTTCTTGAACTGGGAGAGATTATCTATGATAAACCGAGTGATAATGTAGCAAGTTTCCTGCTTATGGCAAACGGCCACTCTAATTTTATGTCTGCCATCTTTTAAAACTTTTGCTTTGAAAATTGTTAGTTTGAGAGTTGCCATACTGATTAAAATTAAAGGATAAGTTTTGGATAAGTTTTTGTGTCCATTGATGGGCAAAAATTCCTTTTTTTTAATCAATAAAATGAAGATTTTTATAATAAAAAAGGCTTTGAAAACAGCATCAAACCACTGATTATCAAAGCCTTTTTCTTTTGTCGGGGTAGCGGGATTCGAACCCACGACCCCCTGCTCCCAAAGCAGGTGCGCTAACCGGACTGCGCTACACCCCGAATCTTTTTTTTATTTTTCAATCGCCTTATCTCTCAAAAGCGATGCAAAGGTACGGCTTTTTTTTATATATGCAAATATTTAAAGCGATTTTTTTTCTACTTTTTTTTCGCATCATTACTTATCAAATTATAAATCAAAACATTAACCTTAAAACTTTTTTTATCCGCAACAAAGAAATTTCAGTGTAAAACAACTCCCCTTTCCGATTTCACTACTCGCCGAGATACTTCCACCATGTAAATTCATAATTTGTTTGCATAAACTGAGTCCTATACCACTACCTGTTGGCTTCGTTGTAAAAAAAGGAACAAAGATTTTATCCAATACTTCTGGAAGAATGCCACTACCATTATCACAGACAGAAAGGAAAAATAGATGTTTTTCTAAATCACAATGTGTGCTAATGATAACTTCGGGATAGATTTGCTCTACACAAGCCTCACCTGCATTCTTTAGTAAATTGATTAATACTTGTTCTATCTGTGAACGATCCAGCATCAGTGTCGTTTCTGGGTTTTCTACTTTATATATATATTGTATGTTTTTATTAGGAAACAGTTTTTTCATATCACTCAGTAAATCACCTATATTTACTGGAGCCAGTATCGGAGCAGACAGACGAGAAAGTTTACGATAGTTTTCCACAAAATTCAGCAACCCTTTACTTCTTCTATGAATAGTCTGCATCCCTTGCAACATGATATTGTAATCTCTCTCATTCATACCATTTTGTACAGCACGCTCACTTAATGTTTCACTTAATGAAATAATGGGCGCAATGGAGTTCATTATTTCATGAGTGAGTACACGAATCAGCTTCTGCCATGCTTCCATCTCATTTTCCTCCAATACAGCATGGATATTCTTTAAATTAACCAACCGGAGTTCCGTACCATGTTGAGCGGAATATTCAGATACCGTAACAGCCAATTCTTGTATAATATCTCCTTTATGTATTCGTACTGTTTTAATCTCTCCAGGCTGTAATGACAGGATAATAGTAGGAAAATCAGAATTTAACAGAGCCAATTCCCTGACAGAATGAATACGATAACCGCACAAATCCTGCATGGCTGCCCGGTTCATCCAATGTATATTGCACTGACTATCTACTACCAGCAAACTGCTGTCAACAGTATTCAATAATGTTTCATAATATTGATATCGCTCTTCATTCTCGGACAACCGAGTACGGAATTCAGCAACAACATTATTTATTTCTTGTGCCAATCGTTGTTCTGTACGAGTTTTGTGCTGGGTAGAAAAACTCAAAGAGAAATCTGCATAACGAATACCTTCTATCATTCGCGATATCATACGGGTCGTTTTATACTGCCACTGACAGATATAAATGATAATACCTGCCATAATCATCAGCGAAAAAAACAAGCAAAAATAGAGCGAATGTTGATAAAAGAGATATGCAGCTATAGCTACTACCCCCATTAATAACATACAAGCTATCATCCGTAAAGTTTGTAAACGACTCATAACCCTAATTTTTCAAGTTTCCGATAAAGAGCGTAACGGGTAATCCCCAAATATTCCGCTGCACGACTCAAGTTCCCTTCGCTGCGTTTCATAGCACGTTCTATGGCATTGCGTTCTAATTGTTCCAAGTTCAGTATCTCATCCGTATTCACCCTCTTCTCGGGTTGTGGCTGCAACATGAAATTTGCAGGCTTTAACAATGGCGAGTCCGAAAGAATAATTGCCCGTTCTATGGCATGCTGCAATTCGCGGACATTACCCGGCCAATGGTAACGCATGAGTTTCTGCTTGGCTTCGCGGCTCAGTCCGTTTATCTCTTTCTTATATTTATGAGTATACCGTTGTAAGAAATAATCAGCCAGTAAGAGAACATCCTCTCCCCTTTCCCGCAATGGAGGAATAGTAATCTCAATCGTATTGATACGATACAATAGGTCTTGACGGAAATTACCCTCCTCCACCAATTCTCGGATATTTACATTCGTTGCGCTTATCAACCGAACATCAATAGGAATTATATCCGTTGCTCCCAAACGTGAAATCTGCCGTTTTTCTATGGCTGTTAGTAATTTGGCCTGCATAGGTAATGACAAATTCCCTATTTCATCCAAAAAAAGCGTTCCTCCTGATGCCACCTCCATACGTCCCGCCTTTGCTTTGCGGGCATCTGTAAAAGCCCCTTTTTCATAGCCGAACAATTCACTTTCGAATAATGATTCAGGTATGCTCCCCAAGTCAATCGTTATAAAAGGACATTCACGACGAGGAGAAAAATAACGTAGAGAACGGGCCACCAAATCTTTACCGGTTCCATTTTCACCCAATATCAAAATATTAGCATCAGTATCCGATAATTTCCGAATAGTATCAAAAACCTCTCGCATAGGCACTGAGTGACCTATCATTTGAGGCATCTCTTCATCCTGCGCGCTCAATGCTACAACTTGTTCTTTCAGTTGCCTGACCTCTTTACGAGAATCACGAAGTTTGATAGCCGATGAAAGCGTAGCAAGTAGTTTTTCTTTTTCCCAAGGTTTGGGAATAAAGTCAATAGCTCCAGCCTTAATGGCCCGTACTGCTTTATCTGTATCCGCATAAGCAGTCATAAACAAGACAATAGCCTGCGGATCTAACTTTAATATCTGCTCTAGACAATCGAATCCTTCCTGCCCGCTGATAGCATCCCGACGAAAATTCATATCAAGCAGAATAACATCAGGTTGAAAAGTAGTCATGAAATGCTCAATACGAGTCGGTTGAGTAGTAACTTTTATTTTTTCCACGTAGGGATCCAATAAAAGGTTTAGTGCAAAAAGCACGTCCTCATTATCATCTATAATCAATATTTTTCCTTTTGCATTCATTATTTTATCCTCAATATATCTTGTTATACGAATAAAAGATTTTCTATCCGCTTTTTTGCAAAGATATTGTTTTTTTTAATGTGTTGTCTGTGCGGATACGCACTATTTTTGTGCGTATCCGCACAGAAACATCATTATCTTTTATCCCACAAAAAACTGGTAAACAAAGAGATAAGATAATGGCACGCTATTTGATTAGTCTACAATACTAATATATTAAGTTATGAAAAAAAAATCAGTAATAGCTATCAATTTATGCCTTATAGCAAGCATAGTAACTCTATTCGGCAATAAGATCTATATGCTTTATATAGGTGACTGCCATCAATTGTGGGAAGAAGCACAAACTCACTATGTTAATCGACAATATGAAAAAGCACGCGAGTTATTAGAAAAGATAGCTCGCATTGATACGGCCCATCATGCCCAATATCTGACAGGCGATATGTATTTAAAAGGCTTAGGAGGTGAAATTGATTATGATAAGGCTTTGAAACTTTTTCATCAATCGGCAGCGGGCGGAAACACGTATGCTGAAAACAATATAGGCTTTATGTACACATATGGTTTGGGAGTCACTAAGGATTACAGCCAAGCTTTCAAATGGTTGAACAAAGCTGCCACTCAAGGAAATCCAGAAGCTCAAATTGGTATGGGGAGCCTTTATAAAAACGGTTGGGGAGTACGTAAGGATTGTTACATTGCTATGACTTGGTACCTACGTTCTGTAGCTCATGGTAATACGGACGCCATGAACAATATCGGTTATTTATATAAAAACGGACTTGGGGTCCCCCAAGACTTTGAAGAAGCTTTTTTTTGGTTTAAAAAAGCAGCAGATAAGAATAATCCGATAGCTCAATATAATATAGGAAATATGTATTGTTATGGCGAAGGAATGGAAAAAGACTTTGCTAAAGGAGCCGAGTGGCTGACCAAAGCTGCTTTACAGGGGAATGCTCCTGCACAATACAACCTGGGACGCATGTATCAGTGGGGCAAAGGCGTAGAAAAAGACTTACAACAAGCCCGGTTCTGGTTCCAAAAAGCTATAGACAACGGTCATGAAAAAGCAAAGGAAGCATTAACCAAAATAAAAAGCGACTTATCCAAAGAAGACACCGAAGCCCCACTCCTGTTCACCTAACTATAAGCCAAAAGTACTAATAGGTATAAAGACATAAAAAAACGAACATGAAACTATATTGTATTATAGCACTTTCTCTTCTGCTTCGCCCGGAAACAGCCACAGCACAACAAGAAGAATCAATAACATTGAGTTTGCAACAAGCTATTGAAATAGCACAAGAAAACTCACCGGAAGCACAAGCTGCCCGTCATACCTATCGGGCAGCTTATTGGAACTACCGTTTTTTCCGGGCGAATTATCTTCCCTCCGTCACATTAACTTCATCTCCTACCCTAAATCGGGAGATAAACAAGATTACCCAACCGGATGGAACAAATCAATTTATCCAGCAAGACCAGTTAAGCACAGATCTCAGCCTTAAAATAAATCAAAATATATGGTTTACCGGTGGCAGCTTGTTTGTAAAAACTACCACCCAACGCATTGATGAATTCGAAGATAATCATACAGCGTATAACACCCAACCCATAGTAATAGGTTACGAGCAGCAACTTTTTGGATATAATTCTTTAAAATGGGATCACCGTATCGAACCCCTTCGCTACCGGGAAGCCCGTAAAGCATATGCAGAAGCATTGGAACTTGTAGCCTCAGAAACCAGCACTCTTTTCTTCAACCTGGCAACTGCACAAACTAATCTTGACATAGCCGCCTACAACTATGCTTCTGCCGATACTTTATACAGGTATGCCGAGGGAAGATATAATATAGGAACCATAACTGAAAACGAAATGCTACAGCTGGAAATAAACAAACTGACAGAAGAAACCAATATGATGAATGCCCGCATCGAAGTAGAGGACCAAATGCAAACACTCCGTTCCTTCCTTGGCATTAATCGGGAAATAAATTTACGAGTTGTTCCGGAAGACAGCATTCCTCAACTCGAAATCCCTTTACAAAAAGCATTACAACTGGCATTCAAAAACAGTCCCGATCCTGACACTTATAAACGCAAACAATTAGAAAGCCGCAGCGCATTAGCTTCTGCAAAAGCCAATGCAGGTTTGAAAGCCGACCTGTATGTACAATTCGGGCTTTCTCAAACCGGAAATAAATTTGCAGATTCTTACCGAAACCCCATGAACCAACAATATGCCAGTATTGGTATTTCTTTACCTATCCTGGATTGGGGTCGTGGAAAAGGACGCGTTCGTGTAGCTCGTTCCAATGTAGACTTAGTAGATACACAGGCTGAACAGGGAATGAAAGATTTTGAATTGAATGTATGTAAAATGGTCCGTCAATTCAATCTTCAAGCATACCGTGTAGCAGTAGCCGCCAAGACGGACAAGACGGCCGACCGGCGCCACGATGTAGCACGTCGGCTTTATATCTTAGGAAAATCGACAATTCTGGACCTCAATGCCGCCATTGCAGAAAAAGATACCGCACGGAGAAATTATATAACAGCTTTGAAAACTTATTGGAGTCTGTATTATGGTATTAGAAGTATGACGGGATATGATTTCCTCAGAAAAGCAGAGATTTCATGTACTATACCTAAACCTTAACTACACGGCAGATATAAATGATCTTTGTATTATCGCCATACTAAAAAAAGAAATAAAAAAAATTATATCAAAAAACATAAACTAATGGATATAAAAATTGAAAAGAAACCGTGGTACATCCGCTATCGCTACTATATGATAGCTGCACTGGCCTTCATTATCTTCCTTATCTATGTGATAAGCCTTTCATTAGGTCCTCGCAAGCTGCGTATCGAAACAGACAACATTCAGATAGCCGAAGTAAAAGACGACAAATTTATGGAGTATGTAGATGTGGAAGGACTGGTGCAACCCATTCTTACCATCAAAGTAAATACTCGTGAAGCCGGCAGTGTAGACCGCATTGTTGGAGAAGAAGGGAATATGATGAAACAAGGTGACACCTTGTTGATATTGACTAATCCGGATCTGATTCGTTCCATTGAAGACCAACGTGACGAATGGGAAAAACAACGAATCACTTATAAAGAGAAAGAGATAGAAATGGAACAAAAGAGTCTGACACTGAAGCAACAGACATTACAGGCACAATATGAGATGGAACGACTGCGCAAGAGCTTCGGACTGGACAAAGAGGAATTCAAAATGGGAATTAAGAGCAAGGCTGAGCTTCAAGTATCTGAAGATGAATATAAGTATAAACTGAAAAATACGGCATTACAAATGGAAAGCCTGAAACATGATTCATCCGTAACCCTTATCCGCAAAGAATTATTGAAAAATGATCTGGAACGTGAAAGCAAAAAACTGAAACGTGCAGAAGAACGGTTGGAGGATTTGATAATAAAAGCTCCGATTGGCGGCCAACTAAGTTTTGTGAAAGTAACTCCCGGCCAACAGGTTGCTTCGGGAGAAAGTATAGCTGAAATAAAAGTGCTGGATCAATATAAAATTCATACTTCTTTAAGTGAATATTACATTGACCGCATCACAACAGGTCTTCCGGCTACCGTAAACTATCAAGGGAAACGCTACCCCCTGAGAATTACTAAAGTAGTTCCTGAGGTAAAAGACCGTATGTTTGATGTAGATTTGGTATTTACCGGAGAAATGCCCGAGAATGTCCGTGTAGGAAAGAGCTTCCGGGTACAAATAGAATTGGGCCAACCCGAACAAGCTATAGTTATCCCACGTGGAAATTTCTACCAGTCTACTGGAGGACAATGGATTTACAAAATAAACCCATCAAAAACAAAAGCTGTAAAAGTTCCATTGAATATAGGACGCCAAAACCCGCTTCAATATGAAATCACTGAAGGTTTACAGCCTGGAGAATTTGTAATTATCACAGGATATGATACCTTTGGTGACGCAGAAGAATTGATATTAAAATAAAACATGCAACATGAAAACTTTGAAATATGCCTGGCGCTTCTTAATGCGTTCTAAATCGTATACTATCATTAATTTGCTAGGACTGGCTTTCAGTCTGGCATGCAGCATCATCTTGATGCGATATATCCATAGGGAACTGACGGTGGATGCACATAGCGTAGATCCGGAACATATCATCATTCCTATACGGGATATAGAAGGAAATCTTCATCCGGGAAGTTTGCAACAAGGTTGGTCTGAAACTGATTCTGTTTATATTCCTGACCATCAAATAGTGGAACAATGCCGCCTGATGTTACAGCAGCGAGACAATGTGGTATATGAAAACAGTAACTATGCAATGAATATAGCAGCAGTTGACTCCACTTTTTTTCATTTCTTCCACTACCCGGTTGCAGCCGGTGAGGCCCATTTAGATGCCCCTGGTGACGCCATCATCACCCAGCGCTATGCCCGTAATATATTTGGTAAAGAAAATCCGATAGGAAAAGTATTGGAATATTATGGTAAAAACATCACCATCAAGGGAGTGATTGGAGAATTGGGATGCAAATCATTACTTCGGTTCGATCTACTGGTATCATACAGATTGGTGGAACACTGGCAACGTATGGATATATCACTGATGCGCATACTCCCCGGTGTAGATCTGGATAAGATAAACAAAGCAAGCAATGTGTACAGAAAGGACAAAAGGGGAAACAGAATACGCTGGGAATTTATTACTTGGAAAAATTTATACTGGAGAAATTCCATTGGTCACGATGACGATTACGATTCCATCATGCAATTCGGTAACCGTACACACCTGTATATTCTTTCAGGAGTAACCATATTGCTATTATTGGTAGGTATATTGAATTTCATCAATATTTATATGGTATTTATGATGAAACGTTCTAAAGAATATGGAGTAAAGAAAGTATTCGGCTTGCAGCGTCTACCTTTGTTTTTACAAATATGGATAGAAAATCTGTTATTAGCCTTTGCCGCATTGCTAACCGCCTGGCTGTTGATAGAAGCAACCCAAGTACCAGTCAGCCGGTTAATGAATGAACAAATTAGCTATTCGGCATTCGACTGGCAATTGTCTTTGGGATTCATCATATTATTACCTTTGGTCACTTCTATTTATCCATACATCAGATATAATTATCTCCCTCCTATTGTGTCTATCCGTTCAATAACATCAAACCGTCATGCTATCACTGTACGTATGACATTCCTTTTTTTTCAATACATTATAACCATATTACTCCTTATCCTGTCCTTTTACTTTGGCAAGCAACTGCATTTCCTGCTGAATACCTCTCCCGGATATCGGACAGAAAGAATTCTCAGAGCTGAGTTGTTACACGAAAACAAAAATTATCTGCGCTCTGATACAGAAGAAAAGCGCAATGAGCGCTTTGCCCGCCAAGACCGTATCAAGCAACTATTAAACGAGTGTCCTCACATTGAAATGTGGATGAATTCCCATTATTCTATATTAAGGGGAGGCTCTATCTGCATGTTGTTAAATGACCAGGATACCCGTCAACCCATGCTCACCCTATTTCCTTCTCCACAATTCTTCCAACTATATGATTTAAAAGTACTGGAAGGAGAAATCCCCCAAAAATTTGAAGGTTGGAGTGACAATAAAATGGTACTGAACAAAGCAGCAATGAAAGCTATGGGCTATACTCGGCTAGAAGATGCTTTTGTACGCAGCGAATCCCCGCTTTGGATTAGTGTCAGCGAAAAAGGAGAAATGGAAGAAGGTGGAACCAAACTTATGCCTGTAGTGGCTGTAATAGACGATTATTACCCAAGCCATCTCACTGAAGGAATAAAACCGATGGCATTTGTCGTAGGGCCCAGCAGCGGCAACAGCGATTTTTTGATTGCCGTCAACCCCGATAAAGAAAAAGAAGTCATAGAATATCTGAAGAAAACAGAGAAAGAAATATATAATACCGAAGACTTCACCTATACTTGGTTGACAGATGAAGTCCACAAACTTTATGCTCAGGACCGTCAAACAGCAAACATTTACTTTGTCTTTGCCTTGATAGCAATCATCATCTCCTGTTTGGGATTATTTGGATTATCCTTATTTGATATCCGACAACGTTATCGTGAAATTGCCATCCGCAAAGTAAATGGCGCAGGGATGAAAGACCTTTACCTGCTATTGTTCCGCAAATATATCAAAGTAATAGGTTGTGCATTTGTATTGGCTATTCCACTTGCCTATTACCTCATATATATGTATACACGGGATTTTGTACTAAAAATACCTGTAGATATAGGAATTTATTTAGCAGTTCTAGCTATCATTTCCTTTATTTCATCAAGCACATTAATTTGGCAAATACACAAAGCTGCTCAAATTGATCCCGCAAAAATTATAAGATCAGAATAAACACACATTAAATATGAAAACACTGAAATATGCTTGGCGCTTTTTAATGCGTTCTAAATCGTATACTATCATTAATTTGCTGGGACTGGCATTCAGTCTGGCATGCAGTATCATCTTGATGCGATATATCCATAGGGAACTGACAGTGGACACACATTGCATCGACAGGGAGCATGTGTATGCTATCTGTACCAATACAGAAGGTAACCGGGGACTGAGTGGACTGAAACAATATAACTATGATACCATTTCTATCGACAATCGTTTCGTAGAAGCTATGACCACCTATATTCCATTGGAAAAGGACTATGTCATTTCCGGTACCAACCGTATTCCGGCACGTTGCCTCGTTACCGACAGTGTATTTTTCCAGTTATTTCATTATCCTATAGTGCAAGGAAAGCTATCTCTCACAACACCTCAGTCGGCATTATTAACAGAAAAATACGCCCGTAAGATTTTCGGTAATGAAAATCCGATAGGTAAAGTACTACGTTATAGCAATGGCAAAGATATTACCGTAGAAGGCATTGTAGGAGAACCTGAGTGTAAAACTACAATTAACTTTGATATCATCCTCTCTTCTAAATTATCCCAACATTGGGAAAGGATGAATACAGAGCTCTATCGTTTCCTACCCGGTACAGATATAAATGCCATAAATAAGACAGGTAGTGTTCCACGGTATATAAATGACCCTAAATATGACACTCGCACACATACATTTTCTTTAATTTCTGTGAAGGATATTTACTGGGACGGTTCTTTAACAGACCGTGAACCTGCTATGTTTCTTTCGGGAAACCATTCCCACTTAATCATTTTGTCGGGCGTATGCCTGTTATTGCTCCTCACCGGCATCTTGAATTTTATTAATCTTTACCTGGTAGCATTATTACGCCGCGGAAAAGAATATGGATTGAAGAAAGTATTTGGTGTATGCGGCAAAACATTGTTTGCCAATATATGGATTGAAAATACATTACTAGTTCTGAGCGCCTTATTAGTATCCTGGCTTATTATTGAAATAATGTCTGCCCCTACTGAATATTTGTTCGACATTCACTTTTCTTATACGGCTTTCGACGGATGGCTTTCGGCAAGTATTTTATTATTGTTACCAGTAATAACTTCTATTTATCCATACATTAAATACAATTACACCTCCCCCATTCTTTCCATTCGCTCTATCGGTGTCCAAAGTCATTCCAAACATTTTCGTATGTTCTTTCTAGGGGCACAGTATATTATAACTTTTTTGTTAGTGGTATTATCACTTTATTTTAATCGACAACTTGGAATGTTGTTAAATACCGAACCCGGCTTTCGTACTAAAAACATAATGAATGTAAATTTAGTATATGAATCGAAAGATTTTAGCAGTTATACTTATGAAAGTATGCAACAACGTCGCCAACGTGTCATGCAATTGGATAATGAACTTAATGCATGTCCTTTTATTGAATTGTACGAACCTAGCAATGAAAATATCCTTACTCCTACCTTTGGTACAAACTATCTGAACAATAAAGGAGAAAAGGTGTTTCTGAATATTCATTACGCCACTCCTGCATTTTTCAAATTATATGATATAAAAGTAATTGAAGGTGAGATACCCGATATAAATAAAGAAAACCGGCGCACTGTTTTTGTTGTAAACAAAGCCGCACTGAAAGCATTAGGCTATACTTCAATCAATGGCGCTGGAGTGATTGAAGAAAATCAAAAAAGGGCTAATGCTAACGCTTCTCTTCAACCTATCGTTGCAGTAGTAGAGGATTATTTTGAAGGACATTTGACATCTGGAATCAAGCCTACTATCTATCCTGTCGGAGCACGGTTCAGTGGTGATCTTTATCAGATAGCTTATACACCCGGCAAAAAGAAAGAAGTGATTGATTTCTTACGTAATTTGGAATATAAAGTCTATGGAAGTGAAGACTTTGAATATACTTTCCTGGAAGATGATATCAAAGCGATGTATACACAAGACCGCCAAACAGCCACTATTTATTCTATTTTTGCAGGTATGGCTATTATTATTTCCAGTCTTGGCCTGTTAGGGATTTCTCTTTTTGACATTCGCCAACGATATCGGGAAATAGCGATTCGTAAAGTGAACGGTGCAAGTGCCAAAGACCTTTACCGACTGTTATTCCGCAAATATATAACCGTTTTAATTATAGCATTTGTCATAGCTATTCCTTTGGCTTATTATCTGATAAATACCTATACTCAAGATTTTGCAGTAAGGGCACCTGTCAGTATAGACATTTTTATCATATCATTGCTGTTGGTAATAATCATATCACTGGGCACCTTAGCATACCAAATACAAAAGGCGGCATATATTAATCCGACACAAATCATGAAAACAGAATAATTTTATAAAACAACGGAAATATGTTAAGGCATTATATAAAAATGGCAATGCGCCACTTATTAAAAAATAAGATACAAAATCTGATATCTATCGTAGGGCTATCCGTCGGGATATTATGTTTTAGTATCTGTCTTTATTGTAGCCGGTTCATCAGCGAAGTAGATTCTTGCTTTTCCAATAAAGAACTCATAGCAGACATAAATTTATGTACAACACGGGGAGATTTGTATTCTGGTATTCCGGCAACAACGATTGAAGAATTGCGCAAACTTAGATTCGATGAGGTTCAAGATTTTACCTTTACCGTTTATCCCCGAGAGCGGAGTTACAACGTAGAGATAAAAGAAGGGAAAGAATTGCCATACGATCATTTGATGACAATGGAAGTAGACTCTCTTTTTAGGAAAGTATTCACTCCCCGAATACTACAGGGATCATGGGCAGTAGCCTCCAACACCCCCAATGCCATCATACTGACCCGCTCTTTAGCAAAAAGGATTTTCGGTGAATCAGAAAATCCCATAGGCAAACGTATGATATTGACACAACGTCTTTTTACAGCACCGGATACCACTCCTCGTACTGGAGGCATAGCCTATACCATTCAAGCCGTGATAGAAGATATTCCCCTGAATACCAGCCTGAGTTTTCTTGAGAAACTGGATATGCTGACTTTGAATGACAGTGAAGGAACATTGCAATTCAACGGTCGTAATAATATGACCGGAGGTTTTGGTTTTGCCCTGCTACATCCGGGTAAAACAGCTCGAAAATTAGAAGCCCGTTTTCGCTCCATAAATATGAAGCACCACATATATGACGAAGAAACAGCTATAACCGCCTCGCCCTTTGGAGAGGAATTTTGGGATAAGTCCATTGCTCCTTATTTTGCAGGAATAACCATGATAGTAGGCCTGTTGATTTTACTGACCGGACTTCTTAATTTCTTCCATTTTCTTATGGGAACTTTTTTGAATCGTAACCGTGAATACGGGATACGCAAAGTTATGGGCAGTGGAAACCAGCAACTTTTTTACCAACTCTTTGTCCAGTCTGTCATCATTGCATTCATCGCTTTCTTGTTTACGTTCTGCTTGATTGAAATAATCAGTCCCTATTTGAATTTCAATTTATTTAATTACGTTCTTATCATTGAAAAGAACCTCTTGTTTATACAGACCGCAGAGTATATGGTATTCATCTTATTTTTATGTATGATATTATGCTTTATAACTGTATTGCGCATACATTACACACCCATCCAGACAGAGATTCATGGCAGTGAGATAAAACGTCATAAACATGGAATGCGGAATATTCTGTTAGGCATCCAATTTTTTATATGCTGGGTTTTTGTCGCATTTACCGTAGCTCTTTATATGCAAGCGGAGAAAACGGAATCTACCCTATTCAACACATTGACTGAAAAAGAAAAAGCCAATATACTAAGTTTCTCCATAGATTATATGTTTATGAAGAATGAAGAGAAACTGGCTTTAATAGAACGTATATCCAAATTTTCCGGTGTACAAGACAAATTATTGGCAGACATCAGTTATCTGAAAGGTATATCAGGTACTGGGATGCAAATGGAAAAAGGTAACCCGGAAAGCAGTTTTGAAGTAAATGTCATGAATGTTTCCACTAACTTCTTCCAATTCATGAACATACCTTTACTATCGGGACACACATTAAAAGCCAAAGAGGATTTGGTAGTAGACAAAACATGGGCGGAACGCCAGAAAAAAGATCTGTTAGGAACTATTTTATACAATTACTCGGAAAGTTATACCATTTGCGGTGTATGTGACGATTTTATCGCCGATGTATATAATCAAAGTCCTGGATTTGTATTCTTACCCAGCGACTTCAATTATTATGTAGGTCATTGCTATCTGAAATGCGAGCCGGGGAAAACGGCTGAAATAAAAAAAATGATAGAAAAGACATTGAAAGAAACACTCCCGGAAAGTATTCATCCTCATGTCACTACATTGCAGGAAGATATATATGAAGCACAAGCAATAGAAAATAAATTGAAAGGGATTATTCTATTCTTTTCTATCGTCAGCCTGCTCATTACTTTGTTGGGAGTTTATTCGACCATCACATTGGATACGGAACGCAGACAAAAGGAAGTAGCTATCCGGAAGGTAAATGGAGCAGGATTGAAACAGATTATTTTATTGTTTGCCCGCCTTTATATAAAACTGCTGACTGTTTCCGCAATTATTGCATTTCCATTAATTTATATAGTCATACAAATATGGAAAAAAGCATATATTGTATTCTTTAATGACGGTATCATATATTGGGCAGGAATTTTCATCGGAATAACATTTATTACGGCCCTCACGGTATTATTCCGTATTCTGGGAATTGCACGAATTAACCCTGCAAAAGTAATCAAAAACGAATAACTTTATAAAATATAAGATTATGATCAAAACAGTAAACTTACAGAAAATCTTCAAAACAGAAGAAGTCGAAACATGGGCATTGAACAATGTCAATCTAGAAATCAAAGCAGGCGAATTTGTAGCCATCATGGGACCATCCGGTTGTGGAAAGTCCACCCTGCTGAATATCCTCGGCCTTTTGGACAATCCCACGGAAGGCACTTACGAACTGAACGGAACAGACGTTTCCAAATTTACCGAAGCACAACGCACCAATTTACGTAAAGGGGTCATCGGATTCGTGTTCCAGAGCTTTAACCTGATTGATGAATTGAATGTATTCGAAAATATCGAGTTACCCTTATTGTATATGGGGATTCCGGCGGCAGAACGCAAACGCCGGGTAGAAGATGCCATGAACCGTATGGCTATTGCCCATCGGGTAAAACATTTCCCACAACAACTATCCGGCGGACAGCAACAACGTGTTGCAATAGCCCGTGCTGTAGTAGCAAATCCGAAACTGATTCTAGCAGATGAGCCTACCGGCAATCTGGATTCCAAAAACGGCAAGGAAGTAATGGAACTTCTGACCGAACTGAATAAAGAAGGAACAACAATTGTTATGGTTACCCACTCCCAACACGATTCCGGCTATGCGGGGAGAACCATTAATTTGTTTGACGGGCAGGTGGTGAATGAAATAAAAATATAAGTCAATTTATTATAGAGGTGGTTTAACCACCTCTATAATAACAAAAGGATATTATAACAATGAACGTCTTCTTAAACATCAAACTTATTGCCCGCAACTGGTGGCGAAACAAACTTTTTTTTCTGATTTCGCTATTCAGTCTTACAGCTGGATTAGGATGCACCAATCTGCTTATGACTTTTTTTATCCATGAATATAATGTGGAAAAATATAATACCGACCGTAACCTCATTTATCTATTACGTCAAGACTCTCCAATGGAAGAAGGTATTAAAGTAGCCTACTCTACCTCAGACGCAGCCACACAGATAAAAGAAAAATATGCTGAAATTACAGATATTCTGCGTGTAAACGGAATGTCTGGTAATCTTTGCAAATATAATGGAACAGATATCAAACAGTTTCTTTTTATCAGTGCCGACTCTACTTTAAATCAATTTTTTCCTTATACAACTTCAGAAGGCAGCCTGGAAGAAGTCCTCACGACTCCGGACAAAGTTGCTGTAAACAAAAGATTTGCCCACCAACTTTTCGGAAATCATTCCGGTATTGGAGAAATCTTGGAAATAATCAATAAAGAAGGACAAAGTAAAAGTTATAAAGTAGCAGCTATATTAGAAGATCGTCCACAATCTTTTCTGCATTTTGATTTGCTGACAGGACTATCCGACAAATCATGGGGTGGTCCTGTATTATTGAAACTACAACCAGGTGCATCTCCCTTAGCTTTACAGGAAAAAATTAAAAAAGACAAGATTCCAGCATTAGTACCGGATTCACGATATTATATTGATCCGATAAAAGAACTATACTTTAATACAGGAAAAGACAGCAAGCAGCAACAGTTGGCTTTTTTCCAACATTGTGATGTATTATTACTATATATCAGTCTGATTTCGGCCCTGCTTGTGCTTATCATCGCTTGTTTCAACTATACAAATCTGACTCTCTCACGTACCCTGCAGCAACTTAAAATGATACATATAGAAAAGCTGATGGGAGCAAAATCAAAAGAAATCCGCAGTCAGTTATTTCTTGATGCAGCACTTACCGTTTTATTTGCATTCCTGTTATCATTATTGCTTATTAATGACATGCTGCCGTGGTTTAACAACCTGTTGTCTACCCGCCTTTCCTTCTCTTTCTTTTTCAGCCGGCAAGTTCTACCTTTACTTTTATCCTTCATTTTCCTCATGGCTGTCATTCCTGGTCTGTATATCAGCCATAAACTCTCTCAACAGACTTTGAGCAAGTATCGGCAAGCTTATACAGGAAAGAAAAAGCAACAATTTATATGGTTGCTTGTTACCATCCAGTTTATATTTTCAATCGGGTTAGTGTATGCAACCACTCTTGCACAAAAACAAATGGATTTAATCAAATCCCGTGCATACCATTACGAAAATACAATAGAAATAGGGAGTGGCACCCTTCCTCTGTTTCCGCTCTATCAGGAACTGAAACAAATGGATGGAATAGAGTCTATAAGTCTTTCCATGAGTTCTGTACTTTACTGTTGGCTTCGTGAACTTCCTATCCGACAAACAGACGGTAGTATCCAACATAATTCTATAGCACACATCCCTACCGACACAACTTTCTTCCAAACCATGCATATCCGGCAAATTGCCGGAGTATCTCCCTCCCAAGCCTGTCGGGAATATACTCATCCGGCTTTTATCAATGAAAAGCTTGCGCGTCTGCTGAACATAGATGTTTCCCACATAGGTCATAAACTAAATGAATTTGATGAATTCTCGGATTCATTAAGTACTATTGCAGGTATTTTCAAGAACTTCCCATTAAACTCCCTGGAAGAGGAAATCGGTGGTCAACAAATATCTATTGGAACAGAACAAGATTTAATTCAGAAAGGAACATTCATACAAATAAAACTCATTCCTGAATATTATAAAGAAACATTGGTATCTATTGAAAAATTATGGAAGGAAATGAATGGTGACAGAGGTTTCAAATATGTAGATATGCATAAAGAATTTATGTTGCGTAATAACAAAGTAATTATACTCTCCCGAATCCTTATCAGCTACTCATTTATTGCATTGGCCCTGACCTGTTTTGGCCTGTTCGGTATTTCATGGTACGCTGTACGTCATCGTACCCGTGAAATTGCAATCCGTAAAGTGCACGGTGCTTCCAATTGGGAAATAGTATGGTTACTAAACCGTTCGTTTCTATGGCAAATACTAGTAGCATACATCATCGCTATTCCGATAACGTGGTTATTAATGCAACATTGGCTGGAGCAATTTGCTTATCGAATTTCAGCCACACAATGGAATTTCCTGACCCCTGTTCTTATTGTATTGGTAATTACAACCATTACGATAACAATACATAGTTATCTCAGTGCACGCACTAATCCGGTAAACAGCCTAAAAGCTGAATAGCAAACGTCTATGTATATGTTCTCTTTTGCTGAAAAAGAACCAAGCTTACAGAAATCACAACAAGGATTATGCCCAAAGCACTGTATGTAGTAAAGAGTTCTTTGAATACAAATACCCCTACCAGGACTGCCGTAAGAGGTTCCAATGCACCCAATAAGGAAGTCAACGTCGGTCCTGCCAATTTTACAGCCTTCACCAACGTAATATTAGAGATCGCAGTTGCAGGAAGTGCCAGTCCTCCGATATAGAGCCAAGTGATTACATTGGTTTCCAAACGGACCCCCTCATCATAGAAAAGTCCTCCCAGCAAAAAGAACAAGGCTCCCAGCCCCATCACATAACAAGTTAATACCGTAGAATTAACTTCCACTGCTCTGGTTTTTCTTATACCTATTATATAACCGGCATAAGAGAAAACCGATATGCAGGCCGCTATCAATCCCATCATTCTATTTCCACCATTATATTCTATATTTCCGGAAGATAATAAAGATGCTCCTACTAATGATAAAACGATAGCAGCGAAAGTCACAATAGACTTTTTTTCTCTAAAGAAAACAGCCATTGTTACTGCAACAGCCAGCGGATACATAAAATGGATGATAGAAGCAACACCACTTGCAATATTCTGATAAGCTATGACAAGACTGAACGAAGTAAGCGCACGCAGCAAGCTCAGTCCGAAAATTGTTTTAAAATCTTTATACCCTATGTGAAAATCACATTTGGTAAGAAAAGCAAAAACAAGCAAGACAACTGTAGCAACTCCCCAACGATAAGTCAGCACTTCGAAAGAAGAATATCCAATAGCCAACAAGCTTATGGAAAAAAACGGTGCCAATCCGAAAGTCGCAGAAGACACTGCTGCATATAAAATACCTTTTATCCGATTCATGTCCTTTTCAAGTAAAGCGGATACAAAGATAGACAATAATACATAATAAAAAAACAGGTTGCCTTTGTAAAGGCAACCTGTGATATCTTACTTTATGATTTCCAACTTCTTAAAGCATTTAGTCAGTTTATCCACAGCATAGTCAACTTGTTCCTTTGTATGAGTAGCCATCAAAGCAACACGCACCAAAGTATCTTGTGGTGCACAAGCCGGTGGAATAACAGGATTAATAAATATACCCTCGTCAAATGCCAGTTTAGTCACTTCGAATGTCTTATCCGTATCACGAACATAAAGTGGAATAATCGGACTTTCAGTATCACCGATTTCAAAACCGGCCTGACGGAAACAATCCAAAGCATAATTTGTAATCTTCCACAAATTCTCACGACGTTCGGGCTCACTCTTGAGGATATGAAGTGCAGCACGTGCAGCAGCTGTTGCAGCAGGAGTATTACTTGCAGAGAATATATATGAACGTGAGTTGTGACGCAACCAGTTGATTGTATCTTTATCCGCAGCAACAAAACCACCGATAGAAGCCAGTGACTTTGAGAATGTACCCATAATAACATCTACCTGATCTGTCAGTCCGAAGTGATCACAGACACCTCGCCCGTCACGACCGAACACACCCAAGCCGTGTGCTTCATCCACCATGATACTTGCATTGTATTTGTCTTTCAAACGAACAATCTCAGGCAAGTTAGCCAAATCACCTTCCATAGAGAAAACCCCGTCCACCACAATCAGTTTCACAGATTCCGGTTTACACTTCTGAAGTTCTTTCTCAAGGGCTTCCATATCATTGTGCTTGTATTTCAACTGGGTGGAGAAAGAAAGGCGACGTCCGTCTACGATGGAAGCATGGTCACGGTCATCACAGATAATGTAGTCATTGCGGTCTGTCAGGCAAGATACCACACCCTCATTTACAGTAAAACCGGTAGAATAAACCAATGCATCATCTTTCCCTACGAATTCCGCCAATTCCTTTTCTAACTGAACGTGCAGGTCAAGCGTACCATTCAAGAAGCGTGAACCTGCACAACCTGTACCATATTTACGGGTTGCAGCAACAGCTGCTTCAATAATCCGTTCATCGTAGGTTAACCCCATATATGAGTTGGAGCCAAACATCAGCACCTTTTTACCATCCATGATAACCTCTGTATCCTGATGGCTGTCTATCTCACGAAAATAAGGGTAAACGCCTCTTTCCATGTATAGTTGAGGCAATCTGAATTTACTTAACTTGTCTTGTAATAATCCCATATCCTATTGTATATGTAAGCCTCGTCGGCCTACTTTAAAATAATGTATATAAACTCACTAATACATTCTGTTTTCAAGGTGTTCCCGTCAAAACAGGCTGCAAAGATAGTAAATTCTACAACCGATTGTACTTTTTTTCAAAAAAAATATTTAGGGGCATCAAAACTTTTAGGATTTAGGGCAGTTATAAACAAAATGTATTACTTTTGCGTTTAATAAAGAGCTAAACTACCAAAGTAAAAGTATGACCACGAAAAAGAAAATTGTATTTGTCGTTAATCCTATCTCGGGGACACAGGGGAAAAGAGCCATATTAAAATGGATTGACGAACGTATAAACCGTACACTTTATGATTATACGATTGTCAAAACACAATATGCCGGCCATGCTGAAAAGATTGCGGCTACAGCTGCCAAAGAGAAAGTAGATATAGTAGTGGCTATTGGAGGAGATGGAACTATAAACGAAATAGGACGTGCATTGATACATACGGATACGGCATTAGGCATTATACCTTGCGGATCGGGAAACGGACTGGCACGGCATTTACAAATTCCTTTGGAACCCAAGGCTGCTATTGACATTATAAACGAAAGTTCTGTTGCCTGTATTGATTACGGAAAAATAAACAATATACCCTTTTTCTGCACATGCGGAGTAGGTTTTGACGCGTTTGTCAGCTTAAAGTTTGCTGATTCAGGTAAACGCGGACTACTAACCTATCTGGAAAATACCTTGCATGAAAGTCTGAGTTACAAACCTGAAACTTATGAAATAGAAAATGAAGAAGGAACGGTAAAATACAAAGCTTTCCTGATAGCCTGCGGCAATGCCTCCCAATATGGGAACAACGCATATATTGCTCCACAGGCCTCGTTAACCGATGGGTTGATGGATGTCACAATATTAGAGCCGTTCACAGTGCTGGATGTTCCTTCTTTATCTTTTCAACTTTTCAACAAAACCATAGACCAAAACAGCCGGATCAAGACATTCCGTACTAAAAAGATTAAAATACATCGTTCAAAACCCGGAGTTATGCATTATGACGGAGATCCGATCATGGGAGGAAAAGATATTGAGGTAGAATTGATTCCACACGGACTCAACATCATTGTTTCTGATAAAAAAAAAGAGAACGAACCTTTTAGTCTCTTACAGCAAATATCCGAAATATTCAGTGGTATGAAACCTAAAGCTGAAACTTTTGCTTTCCGGCACAGCCATTTATTTGAACTTAACAAAAGTTTATTGCGTCGTCTATCCAAAAAACAATAAAAAATATCTTTTTTCTGAACATCAGTAAAGACTCTGCAAATAAAAACAGTTTCTTTATGATGTTCAGAATAATCCGCTCTCTACATGTTCAGATAGAATTCTTTAGTCAAGGCTATATATTCTTCACTATACACATGACGTGATAATTCGATGGTCAAATCGTCTATAACACACTTATCCACAGAGAATTTGAAAGCAAGCAGCACCCGTTTGGGCTCCGATCCAGGTTTTGTATGAATGAAAGTCTGATGTGAGAGATGTAATCCGTAACGAGTGGCAGCCATCAAAAAAGATTCTTTACCATCAGCAGGAATAATCACAGAAAAAACGCCTTCGGGATGAAGCAAACGGGCTGCAGATCCTGCTAATTTGTCAAAATCAAGAAAATCTGTATGCCGGGCGATATTACGCTGTTTCCCTGGGCATTTCAATGAATCGGTAAAATAAGGAGGATTGGAAACAATGACATCAAAGAGTGTTTCCGATGTAAAATGACAAATATCCTGCAACTCCACTTCTATCCTATCCTGCCACGGAGATGCCGCCACATTTCCACGAGCCTGTTCCACAGCATCCGCATCTATATCAACCGCTCTTATCCGGGCATTGCACCGCTGTGCCATCATCAAAGAAATCAATCCGGTTCCAGTACCAATATCTAAAATATTACGGGCGGAAACCACATCGGCCCAAGCTCCCAATAAAACTCCGTCCGTACCAACCTTCATGGCACATCTATCATGATAAACAGTAAATTGCTTAAAAGAAAAATAAGGATTTGGCATACTATATTTATTAAATTAGCTGTCAAAAATAGGAAAATCCATTTAATTACTCCAATTATTAGGAAATATTTGATTTTTAAAACTCAATTAGTTCCCATGAATTTTCCTTATTCGACAAGGAATGATTAACTTTGTCCCCGTTTTGGGCATTGGGCTCAATTTAACACAAGAGGAATAAATTATGAAGAGGAATAAGAAAGAGGATATTTTGTTGAATACTGATAACGATGACATCTCTATGTTAGCTGAAATCCAAACGGATCCGGATGAAGTAACTGCTATGGAATTTAATAAAGAAATACCTGTTATGCCTTTACGCAACATGGTAATGTTTCCATCTGTAGTAATGCCTGTGACCATTGGACGCCCCAGCACATTGAAATTGATAAATGCTGCATACAAGAAAAAACTTCCCATAGCGGTAGTTTGTCAGATACAGGGAGATATGGACGATCCCGGTTTTAATGATGTGTACCATGTAGGAGTTATCGGGAAGATTCTCCGTGTATTCGAAATGCCAGGTGGAAATACCACAGTAATTATGCAGTCAAACGGGCCCAAAGTACATTTGGACAGTATCACCAAAACGTCTCCATATTTGAAAGGGATGGTGACTCCTATTCCGGAGGCAAATGACCAACTGGAAACGGACGAATTCAAAGCATTGATTGACACCTGCAAGGATTTGACGAGTAAGTTCATAGAGGCTTCCGAGAAGATGAGTCCGGATACGGTTTTTGCAATCAAGAACTTGGACAATCCGGAAATTTTGGTAAATTTCATTTGTGCAAACTTCCCTATTCCGGTAGAAGAAAAGATAAAATTGCTAAAAGCTGGCGATTTGCAAAGCCGCCTGTATATGCTGGTCAAGATCTTAAATCGTGAAGTACAATTGGCTGATATCAAACAAAGCATTCAAATGCGTACACGCGAAGATATTGACCGTCAGCAACGCGAATATTTCTTGCAGCAACAAATTAAAAACATACAGGATGAACTGGGTGCCGGACAGGAAGATGAAATAGATGAACTCCGCCAAAAAGGAAAAACCAAGAAATGGAGTCCGGAAATGGCAGAACTCTTTGAAAAAGAAGTTTCCAAATTGGAAAGGACAAATTCCCAATCACCGGATTTCAATGTGCAACTTACCTATTTGCAAACCCTGTTAGGATTACCTTGGAATGTCTTTACCACTGACAACCTGAATATAAGTAATGCCGAAAAGACATTGAACAAAGACCACTACGGACTAGAGAAAGTAAAGGAGCGTATCCTTGAACATTTAGCAGTGCTGAAACTAAAAGGTGATATGAAATCACCCATCATCTGCCTTTATGGTCCTCCGGGAGTCGGTAAAACTTCTTTAGGACGTTCCATAGCGGCATCATTGAAACGTAAATATGTACGTATGTCATTGGGTGGTGTGCATGACGAAGCCGAGATCCGTGGCCATCGTAAAACTTATATCGGTGCCATGCCGGGCCGTATCATCAAAAGTTTGATAAAAGCCGAGTCCTCTAATCCGGTTATCATTTTGGACGAAATAGACAAACTGGGCAGTGACCACCGCGGAGATCCCAGTTCCGCTATGCTGGAAGTGCTTGACCCCGAACAGAACAACACTTTCCACGATAACTATTTGGATGTAGATTACGACTTGTCTAAAGTAATGTTCATCGCTACGGCAAACAATTTGAGCACCATCCCTCCTGCTCTGCTGGACCGTATGGAGTTGATAGAGGTCAGCGGATATATCACAGAAGAAAAAGTAGAAATAGCCCGCCGGCATCTTGTTCCCAAAGAACTGGAAGCCAACGGCATTAAAAAAGAATATGTGAAGTTCTCTAAAGCTGCCTTGGAATGTATTGTAGAAAATTATACTCGTGAAAGCGGGGTGCGCGAACTTGAGAAGAAGATAAACAAGGTAATGCGTAAAATAGCGTTGGAATTTGCACGTGACGGCTATGAAGTGATGCATGAAATAAAACCTGCCGATGTACGCAAATATCTGGGCACGCCAGAATATAGCCGCGACAAATACCAAGGAAATGAATACGCCGGTGTTGTCACAGGGCTGGCGTGGACAGCTGTCGGAGGTGAAATTTTGTTTGTAGAAACCAGTTTAAGCAAAGGAAAAGGCGGTAAACTGACATTGACCGGGAACTTGGGTGACGTAATGAAAGAGTCGGCCATGCTGGCTTTGGAATATCTCAAGGCACATACCAAACTGCTGAATTTACAGGAAGATATCTTTGACAATTGGAATATCCACATCCATGTACCTGAAGGAGCCATCCCTAAAGATGGTCCGTCAGCCGGTATCACCATGGTGACTTCATTGGCATCCGCCCTCACCCAGCGTAAAGTGAAAGCAAATCTGGCAATGACAGGCGAGATCACATTACGTGGAAAAGTCCTGCCCGTAGGCGGTATCAAAGAAAAGATCCTAGCCGCTAAACGCGCCGGAATCAAAGACATCATTTTATGTGAGGAAAACCGCAAGAACATTGAAGAAATTCAGCCGATGTATCTAGAAGGACTGACATTCCATTATGTCACGGATATTAAGGAAGTATTGGCTTTGGCTCTCACCAATGAAAAAGTAAACGATGCCATTGATTTTAATATTACCAATCAAAAAACAGAAGAAAAGAAATAAATATGACTTTTGACTTACAATATACAGACCCCAAATCGAATGCCCGTGCCGGATTGATAACAACTGACCACGGGCAAATAGAAACCCCCATCTTTATGCCTGTAGGCACATTGGGAACGGTGAAGGGCGTGCATTTACATGAGTTGAAAGAGGACATTAAAGCACAGATAATCCTGGGCAACACTTACCACCTGTATTTACGACCGGGACTGGATATAATAGAACGTGCCGGAGGTCTGCATAAATTCAACGGCTTTGACCGTCCTATGCTGACTGACAGTGGTGGTTTTCAGGTATTCTCCTTATCAGGTATCCGCAAAATGAGAGAAGAAGGTGTGGAATTTCGCTCACATATAGACGGTTCGAAACACCTGTTCACTCCTGAACGGGTGATGGACATAGAACGGACTATCGGTGCAGATATCATGATGGCTTTTGACGAATGTACTCCGGGAACCGCAGATTATGAATACGCAAAAAAATCAATGCAGCTTACCCATCGTTGGCTGGACCGTTGCATAAAGCATTTCAACGAAACCGATCCCAAATATGGTTATCAACAGTCATTATTTCCCATAGTACAAGGCTGTGTCTATCCCGACTTACGCAAACAATCAGCGGAATATATTGCCTCCAAGGGAGCTGACGGAAATGCCATCGGTGGCCTGGCCGTAGGTGAGCCAACCGAGAAAATGTACGAAATGATAGAGGTTGTCAATGAAATCTTACCCAAAGACAAGCCCCGCTATCTGATGGGAGTCGGTACACCGGTAAATATACTGGAGGGTATAGAACGCGGTGTAGATATGTTTGATTGTGTAATGCCGACCCGGAACGGACGCAATGGAATGTTATTCACTAAAAACGGCATAATGAACATGCGCAACAAGAAATGGGAGGATGATTATTCTCCTATCGAGGCCGAAGGAGCATCGTATGTAGATACCATGTACAGCCGTGCTTACTTGCGCCATCTGTTCCACGCACAAGAACTGCTGGCCATGCAAATCGCTTCTATCCACAACTTGGCATTCTATCTGTGGCTAGCAGGCGAGGCCCGTAAACACATCATTGCAGGAGATTTCTCTACGTGGAAACCAATGATGGTAAAACGCTTATCTACAAGATTATAAATTACTAGAAATGAAGAATTGGTTCAAGACAAACACAGATTCATCCCCAAAGGATAAAAAATGGTGGAAGCCGAATATCAGTTGGCTGAAACTGGATAAATGGGTGAAAAGACTGGACATATATATCATTAAGAAGTTTCTGGGAACCTACTTTTTCGCTATTGCATTGATTATCTCCATTGCAGTAGTATTTGATGTGAACGAAAATATAGACAGGTTCATCAATAACAAAGCTCCGCTGAAAGCGATTGTATTTGATTATTACATGAACTTCATCCCCTACTTCTCCAATCTGTTCAGCCCCTTGTTTGTCTTTATCGCTGTTATCTTCTTTACTTCCAAGCTGGCAGAAAACTCGGAAATCATTGCCATGTTCTCCACCGGAATGAGTTTTAAACGAATGATGCGGCCCTATATGATTTCGGCCGCAATCATTTCCGTTGTTACTTTCGGACTGGGAGCATACGTCATACCTAAGGGAAATGTAACCCGTTTGGATTTTGAGGACCGTTATAAGAAAAAAAAGAAACAGGAATATGTGCGGAATGTGCAACTGGAAGTAGACAGCGGGGTCATTGCCTACATAGAACGTTATGAAAATTATAATAAAACGGGATACCGTTTCTCTTTAGACAAGTTTGATGACAAGAAACTGGTTGCCCACCTTACTGCCCGAAGTGTCACTTATGATACAGCATCTGTACACAAATGGACAATCAAGAACTATATGATACGTGAGATGGAAGGTATGCGTGAGAAAATCACTCGGGGTGACCGTTTGGATACGATCATTAAAATGGAGCCTCAAGATTTTCTGATTATGAAAGGGCAGCAACAAACCATGACAAGCCCTGAACTGAAAGAATATATAGACAAGCAGAAAAGACGTGGGTTCGCCAACATAAAGGAATTTGAAATTGAATATTACCAACGTATAGCCATGTCCTTTGCCGCTTTTATCTTGACAACCATTGGTGTTTCCTTATCATCCAGAAAAATGAAAGGAGGAATGGGACTGCATTTAGGAGTAGGGTTAGCACTTAGTTTTTCATACATTTTGTTCCAAACAGTGTCAGCAACCTTTGCTGTCAACGGAAACACCCCTCCTATTATAGCGGTATGGATTCCTAATATACTTTACACATTTATTGCTATCTATTTATACAGAAAAGCTCCTAAATAATCATAGGAGCTTTTCTAGTTTTTGACGCCAATCCTCGCCGTTCTCCGGTTGCATCGTAATAAAGCCCAGTTCTTTACCAATAACAATATTGGCCGCACCGTCATCTACAAATATTGTTTCAGCCGGATTCAGTTTACTATCTTTGATCATATAGTTAAAGATGCCAGGATCCGGCTTGGTGGAACCGGCTTCGTAGGAAGTATAAATCTTGTCAACATAAGCGTCCAATGGCTTTCCCGCAGAAGTAAATGCATTGCTCCTCGCCCATCCCATCACATAAGGATTGGTGTTGCTCAATATATATACCTTGTACTTCTTACGAAGCTCATTCAGGTAATCCAATTTATATTGCGGCACGTCCGTAACAAATCCTTTCCACCCATTTTCCACGTCTTGATAAGTCAATTCTTTCCCGCAGATTTTACTCAACTCACAGCGAAAAGTCTCAGCATCTATGTTTCCATTTTCTACTTCCTGAAAAATCCCCTGCTGGTGGTATTTCCCTAATAAACTGTCCGCTTCCCTCACTCCTATCCGCTCAAATGCCTTTACAGCCTGTTCACGATCAAGGCCAATGACAACCCCGCCGAAATCAAACACAATATTCTTAATCTGTTTCATAATCTTTTTATTTATCCGCTGTAAAGGTAGGCATTTGATTGTGAATGGTAAATGATGTAAGTCAATAAAATACCATATAGCAAAAAAAACCGCAGATTCCATTGAGAATCCACGGTAATTATTTTTGTTGTATTTTTCTTCCTTTCGGAAATGTTCTCTCAATTCAAATAAGAAGAGAGTTCGGATACGGTGACATCCTTGGCAACGATAACACCATTTTCATCTAACAAAAAGTTCTTAAAGCCTCTTTTCAAGCGATAAGTCTGATATAGATCCGATGAAACACCAGCCAATTCCACAAAACAATTAGAAGTTGAAATCTGGTCTTTTTTAATGGTCTCGTTAAATATCGACTTGTATTCATCAAATGAAACGGAAACCATTTCTACATTGTCGGCCTGCGCGACGGCATGATTCAAAGTAGCATTCTGCATCCTTGACAAAGCATCATAGCTGGCCCAAAAACTTAGCAGTACATATTTACCTCTTAAATCCTTCAAGTCAATCAACTGCTTTTCGCCACAGATAGTAAATGTAGGAGCCTTGTCTCCTATGGTCAAGCCTTCTGTCGGCGTGTTTTTCCCTACAAAAGAGAATGAAATCAAGGAACTAATAATTAATACAACAAAAATCCACTTTACATTTTTAATCATGTAATTCGATCTTAGTTAATACTATCCGAGACTGCCCTTAAACAGTGATTTCCACCCGGAACATTATCTTTAGTACTGATAATCAATACCATTTAAATTGGAAATCTGCGGCAAAGGTAAGGAGTTTTGAAATTAACTCCAAGATTTTTTCTCAAAAAATATGTTATATAGCATAAAATCGTCCTTTTCATCGAGAAAAAAGAATGCAGAAAATATAGCTGATAAGGATTTATTTACGTACTTTTGCAATCTGTAAATAGCAACCACAAAGTATGAATAATAATACTGAACTTATTTTAATCAGAATTACCGGTCTTGACCGGCCGGGATTAACCGCTTCCATTACGGAAATTTTGTCAAAATATGATGTTACCATTTTGGATATTGGCCAGGCCGATATTCATAGCACCCTGTCATTAGGCATTTTATTCAAAAGCCAGGAAAAAGATTCAGGGAATATCATGAAAGAGTTGCTATTTAAAGCTTCCGCATTAGGCATCAATATCCGTTTCTATCCCGTTACTGTGGAAGAATATGAGGAATGGGTAAACATGCAAGGCAAGAACCGGTACATCCTGACTTTACTGGGACGCAAGCTGACAGCCAAACAAATCGCGGCAGTCACAGGAATATTGGCGGAACAAGGTTTGAATATTGATGCTATCAAACGTCTTACAGGGCGTATTCCATTGGATGAACGAAAAGCGAATGTACGGGCTTGTATCGAATTCTCCGTCCGTGGCACCCCCCGCCAAAGGGAAGAGATGCAACAGGCGTTAATGAAACTGAGCAGTGACCTGGAAATGGACTTTTCTTTCCAGCTGGACAATATGTACCGGCGTATGCGACGCTTGATTTGTTTTGATATGGATTCCACATTGATACAGACAGAGTGTATAGATGAATTAGCCGAACGCGCCGGTGTGGGTGACCAAGTACGAGAAATCACAGAACGCGCCATGCGTGGAGAAATTGATTTCATAGAAAGCTTCACAGAACGGGTGGCTTTGCTGAAAGGACTGGATGAAAGCGTAATGAAAGAAATCGCAGAAAACCTTCCCATCACCGAAGGTGTGGAACGTCTGATGTTCGTGTTGAAAAGATATGGTTACAAAATAGCCATCCTATCCGGTGGATTCACCTATTTCGGCAATTATCTGAAAGATAAATTCGGCATAGATTACGTATATGCCAATGAACTGGAAATAGTAAATGGCAAATTAACCGGAAGATATCTGGGAGATGTAGTTGACGGAAAACGTAAAGCCGAACTGCTGAAACTGATCGCTCAAGTAGAACGTGTGGACATAGCACAAACTATTGCTGTAGGAGACGGAGCGAATGACTTGCCCATGTTGTCCGAAGCCGGTTTGGGTATAGCATTCCATGCAAAACCCAAAGTAGTGGCTAACGCACAACAGTCCATTAATACGATCGGATTGGACGGCGTCCTCTATTTCCTGGGCTTCAAGGACTCTTACCTGGAAGAACGCGGCAAACTCTAAAGAAAGAAGTAACTATATATATGAAATTTTCAGAACTAAATTTAGAAGAAGGGGTGCTTCAGGCATTAGATGCCATGAGATTTGAAGAATGCACTCCTGTACAAGAACATACCATACCGGTCATTCTTGAAGGAAAAGATTTGATCGGAGTGGCACAGACCGGAACCGGCAAGACTGCCGCATACCTTTTGCCCGTTCTTAATCAATTAAGCAAAGGCGGATATCCGGAAGATGCCATCAATTGTGTGATCATGTCACCCACACGCGAATTAGCGCAACAGATAGACCAGCAAATGGAAGGTTTCTCTTATTTTCTACCGGCATCCAGCGTGGCTGTTTACGGAGGAAACGATGGTGTGCGCTTCGAGCAAGAAAAGAAAGGTTTAACTTTGGGGGCCGATGTAGTCATTGCTACTCCGGGACGTCTGATAAGTCATCTCAGCCTAGGTTACGTAGACTTGTCTAAAGTTTCTTTCTTTATTCTTGATGAAGCGGACCGTATGCTGGATATGGGATTCTCGGATGACATTATGCAAATAGTGAAATATCTGCCGAAAGAACGTCAGACCATCATGTTCTCGGCCACTATGCCGGCTAAAATACAACAATTGGCAAAAACGATCTTAAACAATCCGGTAGAAATAAAATTAGCGGTTTCAAAACCTGCGGAAAAGATTATCCAAACGGCTTATATCTGTTATGAACGCCAGAAATTGGGAATTATTCAATCCCTTTTCCAGGATCAAACACCCGAACGTGTCATTATCTTTGCCTCTTCCAAATTGAAAGTAAAGGAGGTGACACAAGCATTCAAGCGGATGAAACTGAACGTAGGTGAAATGCACTCAGACTTGGAGCAGTCCCAACGGGAACAGATTATGCGTGAATTTAAAAGTGGCAGAATCAATATTCTGATTGCTACCGATATTGTTTCGCGAGGAATAGACATTGACGATATTCGTTTGGTAATCAACTACGATGTTCCACATGACAGCGAGGATTATGTACACCGCATCGGCCGTACAGCTCGTGCCAACCATGATGGTTGCGCCATTACTTTTGTCAGTGAGAAAGAGCAGACCCAATTCAAAGCTATTGAAAATTTCCTGGGTAGGAACATCTATAAAATCCCGGTTCCCGAGGAATTGGGAGAAGCGCCCGAATACAACCCGCGAAGTGGCGCCGGTCGTAGCAATCACAAAGGTGGCGGCTCCAGAAAACAAGGCAATTATAAGGGGAAAAAGAACGGTACGGGCAAGCCCAATGCCAATAATAGAAGAAACACCCCAAAAGAATAGACGGAAGAGATGATATCTAAAAACCATTGGAGGAAGACGGACTTGTTTTCCTCCAATTTTATTTTATGGAGAGGGTCACTTCATGGCTCATCTGCAAAATAGATGCGAGGCAATCACAAACATCCATTATATGTATTGCTTGTAGGATATATAATCTTTCACCTGTAACATTACTAACCTTACACCCCACACATTAGTAACGTATGGGGTGACACGTTACTAACCTTCCGGCATGTACGTTACTAACCTCTCAAACGTCCTGTTCTTTTCAGAAAAGAACAAGGTCTTTAAAAAAAAGAACAGGACGTTTTCATTGAAAGAACAAGAGCTTTTTAAAATTTGACCTGTTGTTTTTTCCATAACGGCATCTACATGCCGAAACGCCTTATTTTTCCTTCAGATCTTTCAGCCATTCCGCAAACGCCCTGCCCATCGGCATTCCGGCTGAAGGATATGCATTGTGAAATGTTTCAGCCGAAAAATATCCTTCAGGAAAACCAATTCCCCAAGAATCGGAAGAATACCAATCCGGCTGAAGGATTCCAATCTCCGGCTGAAGAATTCCCAAGTCCAATCCTTCAGCCGGAATACCGATGGGCAGGGCATTTGCGAGCAGGCTGAAGCTTTTGAAGGATTTTTCAGGATATTCTCTATAGAGCATGATAGTGACCAAATAGTAATCGCGAAATAAAAAAATGACATAGCCACGACTACCTTACCAACTCGAATGCAAGTCCTCCATCCTTGCCGGCAGTGATATTGACCATATAACAAGACGCGCCGTCAGGTATGCACACCGTGGCCTGATAATGATACCCTTTCGAATCGACACCCATAAAATCCATATCCGACAATATAGCCCATTGCAAGAAATCATCCGGAACCACCCCCTTGAACATCTGCTTGGTGATATCTTTGGCATAAAGACTCTTCCTGCCTTCATACACGCAAATGTGTATGATATTGTCATAATATACATTATCCACCCCAAGTCCTTCCTCCGAAACTCCCGGACGCATTACTTTAATCTTTGACGGGTTAATGTACACATATCCGCGATAACGGACATTATCGTATGTCACCACCGAATCTTTCTTAATAACTTCGTTATAAACAGGGATTTCCCGAGTATGGATAAATGCCAGAGAATCATTCTCCGTATCAGACTTATGCAGGCGTATCACATCTCCCACAGCCGAATGAAACCAAAAAATATGCTCCCCCTGCTTCTCAATCTTATAACCATTAGTCCGTGCACCATACGTAATCAACGAATCGCCTATAATTTTAAAAGCAACGGGAGCCGTAGCGGCATCTGCATAAAACAGGGTATCGCCTTTCACCCTCAGTAATGCCGTTTCCGTATTATCGTCCAACCATATACCTTCCAACAAAGATTTTGCCTCCTTGTTTTCTTCCAGAGCGGATGCTTTTTGTTGCGGAGTTCCACAAGAAGACAGCGCAACAGCCAACATTATTATCGAAAAACGTTTGTACATGGTTATTCTCTCTATTTTTTTATTTATCGACCGATGCAATGATAAACAAACCCCATTTCCTGTAGTTCGTCACCATCATAAATATTTCGTCCGTCAAGCACTACAGGCTGCTTCATCGCCTTCTTGATTACTCCCCAGGTAGGAAGACGGAACTCTTTCCACTCGGTTACCAGAATCAACGCATCCGCATCAAGAGCCGCATCATACATATCGTGCGCATAATAAACCGACTCTCCTATCCGGCGGCGGGACTCATCCATAGCAGCAGGATCGTATGCGCGGACATTGCAACCCGACTGTTTCAATTTCTCAATAAGTACCAAAGCCGGAGCCTCACGCATATCGTCCGTACCGGGCTTGAATGCAAGTCCCCACAAAGCCACTGTTTTGCCTTTCAAATCTCCATTGAATACTTTTACCAGTTTCTCGAACAAAATGCCTTTCTGATTCTCGTTCACATCTTCCACCGCTTTCAACACCTGCATGGAATAACCATTCTGCTCGGCAGTCTTAATCAACGCCTTCACATCTTTCGGGAAACAAGATCCACCATAACCGCATCCCGGATACAAGAACTTACGCCCGATACGACTGTCGGAACCTATTCCGTCACGTACCATATTTACATCAGCTCCCACCAGTTCGCACAAGTTGGCAATATCGTTCATAAAGCTGATACGGGTAGCCAACATGGAGTTTGCCGCATACTTGGTCATCTCGGCAGAAGGAATATCCATGAAGATAACGCGGAAGTTAACCAGCATGAAAGGTTTATAAAGCTTGGTCATCAGTTTTTTAGCCCTTTCCGACTCTACGCCCACTACCACACGGTCCGGACTCATAAAGTCATCGATAGCATTACCTTCTTTCAAGAATTCCGGATTAGAAGCCACATCGAAATCTATCGACTCCCCTCTTTTCTCCAATTCCTCCCGGATAGCCGCTTTTACTTTCCGGGCCGTACCCACGGGCACCGTACTCTTGGTCACGACCAAGGTGTATTTCTTCATATTAGCACCAATCGTCTTGGCAACTTCAAGCACATAACGCAAATCGGCACTTCCGTCTTCATCGGGAGGAGTACCCACAGCACTGAACACAATATCCACATTGTCCAGACAACTCTCTAAAGAGGTGGTGAAATGAAGACGTCCAGCCTTTACATTACGCAAGACCATATCTTCCAATCCCGGTTCATAAATAGGAATAATACCCTGTTGCAGATTAGCAATCTTATCCGCATTTACATCTACACAAGTTACGTCTACGCCAGTTTCGGCAAAACATGTTCCGGTAACAAGTCCTACATACCCGGTTCCTACAATCGCTATATTCATTTTATTTAATTCGTTAGTCTAACTTTTTCGCTGCAAAATTACAATAAATTATGAGTGAGTTGTTATTTTCTTCCATAAAAGTTGCGCTGAAACGGAATAAAAATGCTAATTTTGCGATATGATTGAATTGGCTAGACATATAGAAATTCTGTTACTGGAAAATGACTGTGTGATTATTCCAGACTTTGGCGGTTTTATAGCGCACTATCAACCGGCACGGTATATCAAGGAAGAAAATCTTTATCTTCCCCCTGTACGTACTATTGGTTTCAATCCCCAATTGACTATAAACGATGGTTTATTAGTTCAATCGTATATGCAAGCCCATCACACCGATTTTCCTGATGCCACACGCATGATAGAAGAAGAGGTAGCCGGATTGAAAGAACAACTATACCAAAATGGATGTGCAGAAATGCATGGCATAGGGGTCTTACATTATAATATTCATAGCACATACGAGTTCCATCCCAATGAGGACGGTGCATTATCACCTACCCTATACGGGCTTAGTTCGTTTTCCATCAACAGGTTAGAATATCTTACTTCAACAACATCTGCAGCAACCAGAGAATTACTTCCCCGACAAGAAAAAAGGAAGAGAACTGTACGTTTCAAACGTCAGTGGATAGGAAATGCAGTAGCTGTGGCTATAGCTGTAGTCTTATTCTTCTTCTTGTCTGTTCCGGTAGAGAACACATATGTGGACAAAGGTAATTATGCTTCTTTAGGTACGGATGGTCTGTTTGACGCCATTCGTTCCCAATCTTTGGCAACGACCTTGGTAACCGTTCCTTCCAGACCGCAGCAACCCAAGAAGACGAATATCAAAAATAATCAAAACACGTTGAAACCTGTAACTGTAAAAGTAGAGAAGGTAGGAAAAGCACAAGAAGCAGTGCCCAAGAATACTGTTGCAGCAAAATTGAACAGCACAGAACAGCCAGTTGCCAAGTCTGTTACTGTAAGTAAACCTGCCCTTGAGAAGAAAGAAACAGCAACACCTTCGAGCAGTAAAAAAAATAAGTATTATATCATCGTATCCAGTTTACCGACAGCCAATGACGCACAGCAAGTACTTAATGAGTACAAGCAAAAAGGATACAAGGATGTAACAATCATAGAAGGTAACGGACGTTATCGCCTGTCTTTGTGCAACTTTGCAGATAAAGCCGCTGCTTATAAAAAATTAAATGAACTGAAACAAAATGATGCATTCAAGAATGCATGGATATTGAGTTCCAAATAAACAAGATTATTTTTTATGAAAAGAGTTTTGTGTCCCAAATGTGACAACTATATAACTTTTGATGAAACCAAATATACAGAAGGCCAATCGTTGGTCTTTGTATGCGACCATTGTAAAAAACAATTCAGTATCCGTATCGGAAAGTCCAAACTGAAAGCAACCCGTAAAGAAGAAATATTGGACGAACAAGCCAATAAAGAGGATTTTGGAAGTATCGTGGTAGTAGAAAATGTATTCGGATACAAACAAGTATTACCCCTGATGGAAGGTGACAATCTGATAGGACGCAGAAGCAAAGGCACTGAAGTGGACATTCCCATCGAGACATCAGATCCGAGCATGGACAGAAGGCATTGTATCATTAATGTGAAACGCAACAAACAAGGGGAAGTCATTTATACCCTGCGTGATAATGACAGCATTACAGGAACATTTCTGATGAACGAGATTTTGGGGAACAAGGACCGGATACGGATCGAGGAAGGCGCTATCATCACATTAGGTGCGACTACGTTGATTCTGCGTGCCACCGAGAAGTAAGACAATGAGACGTATTATCTTAATCACAGGAGGCCAACGTTCGGGAAAAAGTTCATACGCGGAGAAATTGGCATTAAGCTTATCACCCACTCCCGTTTATATAGCTACTTCCCGTATTTGGGATGAAGAATTCCGCCAACGCGTTATCAAACATCAAGAAAGGCGCGGACCGGAATGGACGAATATAGAAGAAGAAAAAGAACTGAGCCGCCATCAAGTAAAGGATAATGTAGTATTGATTGACTGTGTCACCTTATGGTGTACCAACTTTTTCTTTGATTTGGATGCGGATGTAGAGGCTGCATTGCAGGCTGTCAAACAGGAGTTTGATAATTTTATCCGGCAAGATGCCACTTTTATTTTCGTAACCAATGAAATAGGTTCCGGAGCAGTATCCGAAAACGCCATCCAACGCCGCTTTACAGATTTACAGGGCTGGATGAATCAATATATAGCTTCAAAAGCAGACCAAGTATATTTGATGGTATCGGGAATTCCTGTTCCTATAAAATAATAAATACAATGAAAAACTTTCATATTGAGTATCCCGATGAAGGTCTTCGGGAGGCATTGATAGACAAAATCAACAATTTGACAAAGCCCAAAGGTTCATTGGGCGTTCTGGAAGACCTTGCATTGCAAATCGGATTAATCCAACAAACCCTCTCCCCTACATTAAGCCATCCGCACAACGTACTTTTTGCAGCCGATCATGGTATAGTAGAAGAAGGGGTAAGCAAGTCTCCCAAAGAAATCACTTGGCAACAACTAAGTAATTTTTTACATGGAGGTGCCGGAGTTAATTTTTTATGCCGCCAACATGGTTTTAAGCTTGTATTAGTAGACTCAGGAGTCGATTACGATCTTCCTTACGAGAAAGGCATTATCAACTGTAGCGTAGGACGTGGCACGCACAGTTTTCTAAAAGGTCCTGCAATGAGTATGGAAGAAATGGAATTATGCCTGGAACGTGGAGCAAAGATAACGGATATGATTCATGCTGACGGCTGCAATGTGGTCAGTTTTGGCGAAATGGGTATTGGCAACACCTCCCCTTCCTCTGTCTGGATGCATTTGCTGACAGGTATTTCATTAGAGCAATGTGTAGGTGCGGGAAGCGGACTGGATTCAGAAGGCATCCGCCATAAATACAATGTATTGAAACAATCGGTTGACCATTATGCCGGTGACGGTTCTGCAAAAGATATCATCGCCTGGTTCGGAGGATATGAAATGGTTATGGCAATAGGCGGCATGCTCCGGGCGGCAGAATTAAGAATGATTATTCTGGTAGACGGCTTCATCATGACCAACTGCATACTGGCCGCCTCAAAACTTCATCCGGAAGTTTTGTCGTATGCCATATTCGGACATCAGGGAGATGAAACCGGTCATAAACTAGTATTGGACGCCATGAAAGTACGCCCTTTATTAAATTTAGGTCTGCGCTTGGGAGAAGGAACAGGAGCGATATGCGCTTATCCCATCGTTGTTTCCTCTGTAAACATGATGAATGAGATGGACAATTTCGCCCATGCCTCCATCACTAAATATTTTTAACCATGAAACTGCTTGCCTCCCTCATTTTTTTCACACGCCTTCCGTTTTGGAAAATAGCTGACGTACCACCTGTTTACTTTAAACGAGTAGTGGACTACTGGCCCTTTGTTGGATGGCTGACAGGAGGTATCATGGCAGGCACTCTATGGATCACAGCAGAATTTCTGCCTGTACAAATAGCTGTGCTCATGGCGTTGGCTGCCCGGTTATTAGTAACGGGTGCTTTACATGAAGATGGATTGGCAGACTTCTGCGATGGCTTCGGGGGCGGTACATCACGTGACAAGATTCTGTCCATCATGAAGGATTCACATATCGGCACATACGGAGTGCTCGGATTATTATTCTATTATGGATTGATGTGGAATATACTCACCACACTTTCTGTACCCTTGGCATGTGCGGCCATATTAAGCGGAGATGCCTGGAGCAAGTTTTGTGCCGCACAAATCATCAACACGCTTCCATACGCCCGTAAAGAAGAAGAATCGAAAGCAAAAGTCATATATGACCGTATGAGCCCAGGTGTTTTATTATCCGCTTTTATGGCCGGAGCCCTACCTATGCTTTTATTACTGGATAAAGGATACTGGTGGGCAGCCATCGCTCCTGCTATGATGTTCATCCTTTTAATGTCACTCATGCGCAGACGCCTGCAAGGATATACCGGTGATTGTTGCGGAGCGACTTTCCTATTATGTGAGTTTTCTTTTTATCTGACTATAAACTTAATCTATACAAATCTATGGTAATATACTTCATGCGTCATACTGCTGTTGATGTTCCGCAAGGCGTTTGTTACGGACAGACGGATGTACCCTTAAAGCCGACTTTTGAAATGGAGGCAACTCAAACGGCAGCCCATTTACAAGGCTTATCTTTTGATAAGGTTTATACCAGCCCGTTAACCCGTTGTGTACGCCTGGCTACCTTTTGCGGCTACCCGGATGCAGAACGGGACGACCGCCTGAAGGAACTAAATTTCGGAGATTGGGAAATGCATCGGTTCGATGAAATTGCCGACGCTAATCTGGAAAGATGGTATGCAGATTATCTGCATGTAAAAGCGACCAATGGAGAGTCCTTTGAAGATCAATACCGGCGTGTTGCCGATTTTCTAGACGAACTTCGCCAAAAACCGTATGAACAAGTCGCGATCTTTGCTCATGGCGGCATTTTACTGAACGCACAGATTTATGCAGGTATCATTAAACCCGAAGAGGCGTTTGGCGCACTCACTCCTTATGGAGGAATTGTCAAGATAGAGTTATCATGATGTAAGAACATATCGCTTATTTATTTGTTCTATTCATAAAGACAAATAAATATGCTTACTCATTTCTTGGATTTATTAGCAGCTGTTATAAGTGTGACAAGCCTTTTGATTGTCACATACGGAGCGTTGATAGGTATCATCTCTTTTTTGAAGAATGAAATACGACGTTTTACCGGAGGGTATTCCATTACCAATATACGAAAATTAAGAGCTACATTCGGAACTTATCTGCTTCTTGGCTTAGAATTTCTGATAGCTTCGGATATTTTGAAAACAGTATTGGAGCCCACTTTGAATGAATTGGCCCTATTGGGAGGTATTGTTGTTTTAAGAACCATCCTATCCGTATTCCTCAATAAAGAGATAAAAGAATTGGAAAGTGAAGAAAAATAAAAAAGCACTGAAAAACTAATCATTTATACATATTGGCTTTTTAAGTTGCACACACATTGCATACTTTCATATTTTTGTCGATGAAAGAAACATCTTGATTTACTTACTAAATAATAGAAGAATATCATTTATTGTTTTCAAGGTTCTCTCCGATTTGTTGGAGCAGTCTAAAAGCTCCAGCCATCTTATAGTTACCCAAACATTATTTAGCCTGCATGATGCAACTTTCAACAGTAAGTTTCAAATTTGGTGTGAAAGCGAATTTATTTATCTGCATTTCCTTAGGAAGTTCATTGGCATGATTATTGAGCCATACGATCATTTCATTTAATTTCTCTTCGGAATAAGATTTCTTTTTCACCATGATACATAAATTCATGTCAACTGTGTACAAAAATAAAAGAACATATAATTCACGCGCTATCTTTTAACAAAAATATTGTTGAAATAAAACCGCTCCCACTTATCACAAGCCGGAACGGTTCAGATTAGTTACGTTTTGACAATCTACTTTATTCTTCAAGAACAAAACAATGACGAATTTGTTCAAAAGGATTTGCCTATTTCTAAAAATATTTTTTGTCACATTATTGCGTATTACAATAGATCCCCAAAACAAGGAGTAATTTTTGTTATGAGATTGGCTTCTACCCCACAATACAAGGCAAAAATACATAAAATTCTATTCTCTTCAGTTGATTGTGTAATCCAATTGGGAAATTGTATTTAAACAAATACCCCGACTCATCACGAGCCGGGGCAGTCCAATTTATAAATTTAAAGTCTTATGATGAAGATTGTCTGTTGCGCCAATGTTTTACTATCAGCACAACGACAAACAAAACAGTTACACAAACACAGGTAAAGCCTTTTTGTTTAAGCAAAGTGGATTCTTTTTTATCCTTTATGATTCTGACCGTTTTTCCTCATGGATATCGGAAGTGGTTTCCTTGTCGGCTTTCACCTCCGTACAGTCTTTGGTTGCAGTTTCCTTCTTTCTATTCTTGCTGAAATCACCTTCTACGTGACCGTCAGCCAGTAACAAAACTTTCCTGGTCGGGCTGTCAGACGGTTTTCTTGTACCATAAATCCGAAAATTAATCACGTAGTTGCCATTGGTTGCAATCAGTTCATTCAAAGAGATGATAGAGCCATATACGATGTTGACCGACTTACGAGTGCTGTCCTTTCTACACTCTTGGCAGTACACTGGACTATACGCTTTTCCAACCAGTCAACCTGCTTCCGCTCGTTCTCATTCTCCACCGAATCGGCAGACGCATTCTCCTTCCGTGCGTTTTGCGGTTTACACAGAATATGAATCCCAGCGGACAGCTTCCAATCCCTTAAAGCCCCAGTTATAGCCAACCAGTCATTTAATTCCATTCTGCCTATTGTTTATCTGATTGATTATAAAATACACACTTAAAAATCCTATCCGCTTGCACCATCGCTGCCAAAACACTAAAATCCATTGTCACGATATGTCAATAAAAAAGACTCTGCAAAATAAGAATAAAAAACGATTTACCAAAGAAGAATATAAATATATTGAATCGGTCTGGAATGTAAAAAATTATATTACAGGCCAGCATCATTTTTTAGTTAATTTTGCACCAATTATTTAATAAATATCTGATAACATTAGTTTAAAAAGCGTTATGTTCGTCTTGTAAATCGGGATATATGGATTCTCCAAATGAGAAGGGATAGTATGATTTTTCTTACATCATAAAGTAAATCTGACGGCATCACACCTCATATCGGCGAGAACGGTAATTGGTGGATAGGTATGACTGATACAAAAATAAAGGCGCAAGGAGCCAAAGGGGACGATGCCATTGCCCCCCAAGTTCAAATCAACGCCACGACAAATGAATGGGAAATCTCAACGGATGGCGGCAAAAACTGGAAATCGACAGGGATTAAGGCGACCGGGGAGAAAGGCGACAGAGGTGATGCGGTATTTGCGGAAAACGGAGTGGACTACACAAGTGATCCTGATAATGTCATATTCACTCTGGCTGACGGAAAGACCAAGCTGACCGTACCACGTACCAAAATATTATCTGTCAAGTTCAAGGATGGTTGCGATATTTTCTCGGTAACTTCCGTTAGTAATACAATTGATATTGAATTTATTGGTTTGACAACAGAAAATTATAAGGCTTTGGTTGCGGAATTGAGAAGCGAGGACGGTACTACAGATATAGAGATTGTGCCCCGTGCTGAAAATAAGGATGTGGAAATTAAGGAACCTGTATTTACGGATGGGAAATGTACCGGAACGACAGTCAAAATCAACAAGAAAGGAATAAGTGGAGAAAAGGCCGTTCTGAAAGTGACTCTTATAGATAACAACGGGCAGGAAATTTCAGTTTCCCGTATCGTGAAATTCTTTGGTGCGGGTGCTCTTGATGAAGCCGCCCAGAACGGAGGTAGCTTTATATTGTCTGATGACATTATTCTGGAGAAACCGGTTGAGGTGGCAAAAGGGAAGGAACTTGTATTGGATCTAAACGGTAAAACCATCTCTAATTTCTGAACGGATAAGCATCCGCGTGCATATATCCCTGGTTGATTGCCTCATTGACCAAGATACGGAGCTGTTTCATGTGCTTGGCTATCGTATTGTCCGCATTGCCCTTTTCCCTTAAGTATTGCTCAAAATCACGAAGGAATGTATAGGTAATATCCTTGAAGTCCAATCCGGAACGGAAGTCATTCAAGACCGCCAGTGTAGAGTGCAGGTTGTCCTTGGTGGACTGCTTCTTGTCCGAATTGTCAATGGCTGATTTGGCGAAAGTGGAGAAGCTGACATTCACGGCACTTTTCTTCTTGACAGCATCCTTCAGTAGTGAGAGTGTGGCAGGTATTCCGCGCTTCCAATACCCCAACTCTATGCCTTGCAGATACAGGATGTATTCATAGAGCATTGCGTTGAGTTCGTTAGATTGGGGGTGGTTAATGACTTGTGCCCCCTCACGGCTCCAGCACTCCGGTTTGAGGTAAACATTGGTCTTCAGGTAGATTTTCCTTTGGTTCAAATAGGCTTCAACCTGTACAAGAGCCGTGCCCTGCCTGTTAAGTGTGTTCTGGCGGTTATATACAAGACGGTATCTGATTTTATCCATTTTTCCGCAAAGGTGCGAAAAGATTAATGGAAGAAAGGTATCAATGTGGAACATTTCCACATCATCCCACACTATATGAGGATTTTTTCCATTTCACATATAATTAGTAAAATATTAACCAACTGATAATCAGATTAGTTATTCTTTTGGCATAAAAATTGTCCTATCATTATCGTAAAACAATAACCATTAAAAATATAAGATTATGAAAAAATTTTTTGTTGCAGTAGCATTGGTAATGGGATTAGGAACAACAGTGGCATTTGCCGAAAATTTGACCTCAGGTGTTGAAACAGTCATGGCAGTAAATGACTTCACCCCTATTGAAGTGAAAGACCTTCCGGCAGCGGTAACGGAAGCAATCGCCAAAAATTTTGCGGAATCAACCGTCAAGGAAGCGGCAGAGGATGGCAGCAAGACCTATCAGGTTGTTCTGACAGACAAGGAAGGAACTGAAAGTACGGTGTTCTTCAATGAAAAAGGTGAAATACTGAAATAATATATTTTGCGTCTCTTTGAATAAAGAATGAAGGTGTGTCGTAATACACGATGCGCCTTCTTTTTTTTCATTGACTATAAAAATCGACTCATTTTTTTAAGCTGCGATATTTTGAGGATTTCTTTGATTTATGCGTTCTCAACATCTAAATAGAACAACTGTAAGCTCATAAAACGGTCTAATCAGCCAATCCATACCTTCTTTAGTCATTTTTGCACACATCTTTTTTATATTGAAGGCAATGGCAAAGAAGGCAAAGTCCATGAAGACCTTATCCTTTCCAAAATGGCGGAAACGTTTGTAATTCATATTGTTTTTCATTTGTCCGAACACGGCTTCCGGTTCTATGCATCTCTGTCCTCTGTGTTTCAGCCCTTCCTCTGAGCAGAGCAACTCTTTGGCTTTTTGCTTGTATTTTCTGAGTCTGTGATTCAACTCTATCGTTCTGTTCCCCTTTGCTTTAAAACATCGGCATCTTAGCGGACAGCCTTCACATCTGATGGCTCTGTACCTGGCATTTTCGCTGACATATCCGGATGCTGTTTTCACATGTCTAGTCCCTATCCTTTGCATCTTCTGTCCCATGGGGCAGATACAAAAGTCTTGTTCTTCATTGTAGTAGAAGTTTTCGGCCTTGAACGGGTCCGGTTTGAATCTCGGCCGCTGCTCCATGTGGAAATAGTTGTACTTTACGTAGGCTTCCATGCCGTTTTCGGACATGAAGCGGTAATTCTCTTCGGAGCCATAGCCGGAATCAGCAACCACCGTATGGGCCATCCGGTCATACCTGTTTGAAAAAGATTGCAGGAAAGGAATCAGGGTCAGTGTATCCGTAGGGTTCGGGAAGAGTGCAAAATCGGTGATGAACTGATTTTCGGTGCCGATTTGAAGGTTGTAACCGGGCTTCGTCTGTCCGTTGCGCATGGCATCCTCCTTCATTCTCATGAAAGTAGCGTCATTGTCCGTTTTGGAATAGGAATTCCTGTCCTGCAGCGTGTCCAGACGGTTGTCGTATTCCTGTAGCTTGTCCCTGTGCTCTTCCAACTCCTTCAGCTGTTTGCGTTTCTTTTTCAACGCAGTCTTTTCCTCTTTCGTGGAGGGTTCAGGAACCTGTTCGAGTGCTTGACGCAATTCTCCTGCCATTTCAGTCAGCATGGCCGGAGTGAACTCAATCTCCTCATTGCTTTCCGATGAGTTCTCCTGGGCGATGACATTGTCTATCTGCCCTAGCAGGATATGTATCTTCTTCATCAGGCGTTCACGGTTCCGCTCAACCGTTTTCCGCCAGACGAAAGTATACTTATTGGCTTTGGACTCAATCTTTGTCCCGTCAATGTATTCCACATTCAAGCTGATGAAGCCTTTGGAAGAGAGAAGGAGTACGGTTTGGGTAAACACCTCGTTGATTTCATTCTTCACCCGGTTGCGGAAACGGTTGATGGTAATGAAATCCGGTTTCTCATATCCGGCCAGCCAGATATAATGGATGTCACGGTGAAGGAGCTTTTCAATTTTCCGGCAGGAGTAGATGTTGTTCATATAGGCATACAGAATGACCTTGAGCATCATCCTGGGATGGTAAGGGCTGCGCCCGCATTCCTTATACAACTTCCTGAAACTTTCAAGGTTCAGGCTCTCAACCAGAGCGTCAACCATCCGAACTGGATCATGCTCTGCAATATCCTCGTCAATTCTTGGAGGAAAAAGCACTGTTTGGTTGGGATTGTAAGGACGAAAATGTATCTTTGTCATAGTATAAAATGTTATGCTTAAAGATACAAAATCTTTAGGTAATAACAAAGCCCCTGCTTGTGAAAGTCGGGGCTTTGTGCATAAAAAAAGAAGGTGCGCATTTTGACACACCTTCATTCTTATAACAAAAAGATACATAAAAAGACGGGATTCACCAATCCTGCCTTTTTCAATACAAACTGCTTTACTTATCAAGATGCCTTACAACATCCCAGTTTAATGAATCTAAAAATAAAAACACATTCAGTTATTTGTGATAGCAAAGCTATAACAAATATTTTAAAGAAAAATCTTATGCATAAAAAATGCACAGAATAAACTATATATAGACCAACATACAACACATTTAAAACAATATTGTAATACAGGGTCATTGACACAAACATTCTGAAAGAACAAAAGAAAGACGCATGACTGATAGCCAATCCGAAAGAGTATGTTATTGAGGTTGTCAAAAAAAACTAAAAGAAATTTAGTTAAAGTCCTATTACTGAAAACAACGTAACAGATTATTCCTTAAATTTGCTTATATATAAACTTTAAATATAATGACACATGAAAACGATTGCAATTCTAATTACTTTACTTTTAATAATTAATATAAACATTTATCAAGGTAATTCAACTGAAGTTTTAGCAAGTAACGAAAGCGGTATCTTTCAATATTAGGATCTAGAGAAGAAAAAATGTCTTAGCAATGGACATAAAAGTATATCGTTTCATTAACTCTCATGCAATGACTCAGATTATTTTTTTATCAAAAACCTTTTGTAATGATTTTATAAAATACATTTTTAATAATATTAATTCTAATCATGAAAAGTATTTCCATTTTACGCCTAACCGCAATCCTTTTGTGCAGCATGCACCTATTGGGATCCGCCTCACTTCAAGCCCAAATGAACAAATGGGTAAACTATAGCCCGGATTTGACCACCGTACTGAAAAATCCTGCCATGGGATGGATGATGTACGAAGAAGGCTGATCTTTTCAGGGAACACGCCACAATAAAAGCAACATCTATACTCCCGAAGTTTTTTGGAAACAGATGGAAGAATGCAAAGCAGCTGATTATTCCAATATTCTGTACATCAGAATGCTGTGGAAAGATTTGGAACCCGAGGAGGGCAAATATGCATGGATTTACAATGAACGGTATAAATGGTATATACAAAAAGCCAAAGACAAAGGGCTTAAACTGGCCTTCAGGGTGTTCTTTCATGGTGTAGACGGAGTACCGTCCTATGTGTACGAAGCCGGAGCCACAGAAAGCCCAATAGACGATGAAGGCAAAACCCAGCCTTATTATGATAATCCAGTATTCCTTGAAAAGCTGGACAAGTTCATAGAGGCTTTTGCAAAGGAATATGACAATCCGGATGAGGTAGATTATATTGATGCATATGGATTGGGAAGATGGGGAGAAGGACATGGACTGGTACTCGAAAAGCAAGATAATCTGGAAAGCGTTATCCGACAGATAACCGAATCGTATGCAAGACACTTCAAAAAAGTGCTTACGGTAATGAATCTTTCGCAGAGCGACTACAGGTTTTCCAAGCCGCTAGTATATGACAAGCTGGGGTTTCTTCCTCGCAGGGATGGTATAGGCAGTTTTTGGTTTTCTAATGAAGAACGTGCGATGGTGCATGACGAACTTTTCCCAAAAAGAGCTCTTATTGGTGAGGGATGCTGGTGGTTTAACGCACAAGATGGTGATAACTCAAAATACAAGCATTTCCAAGGAGACAAACGTTTTGCCATGAACGATTTCAAAGAAGCTTTTACCGTTTCTGTGACTGATGCTTTGGACAGCCATTGTAACACGCTGGATTTGCGTATGCCTTTACAGTGCAAATTCTGGATAGAAGAGCTGCCGGACCAAGTTCAGCGTTTTATAACTTTAGGCGGTTATCGTCTTTATCCGGACTATATAAAGGTGGAGCAAGACCACAAAACGTTGACTTTGTTTCATTCATGGAAAAACTATGGTGTGGGTGTATTGCCTAATAATCATCCCAATTGGAATTATAAATATCAGGTTAGTTTTGTTTTGATGAATGAAAAAAAGGAAATTGTATTTCTTTATACAGAACCGGAAGCAGAACCTTCCGAATGGTTGAAGGGAATATCATACAATTATTTGAGTCGGTTTAATATTCCGGCAGAATTGCAGGGAAAGTATACCTTATGTGTCGGCTTGACTGACAAGACAAAAAATAACGAAGCGGCTATTGATCTGGCTGTGTCTGGGAATTTAAAAATAGGGAAATGGATATTTGTGGTTGAACTGGAGTTGTAATGTGTGTACTTGGCATTTTTGCACCAATTAATAAAGAAGCTTCTGACTGATTATCAAAAAATAAGGACTTTCTCTATATCTGTACCCAGTAAATCCAATATGTTTAGGGATATTCTTTCAATAGTACAAAATTATACAACCTATTCAAGTTAAATTATTGCTAATCAGTTAGTTTTTGTATCTTTGGATATCCCTCAAAAAAGAAAATTAAGAATATAAATTAGTGGAAAATAAAAGTGCAATTCTGATTATTGATGGATTGCACTTTTTATTACTTTTCTAAAGACATTGTTTCTTCACATATAATTTGAGATTATGAAAATAACGTTTTCATATTTCTCCTGTCTTTTCATTATCGGATGTACACATCAATCCAACCAAGGAAAATCGTTATAGAAAGCAGCAATGCAGATGCAATTCGTGTAAGTGCCGATACTTTAGCGTATGAATATACTGCATGGGCCTTTATAAACAAATCTGTTCCCATATTTCTCATTAGCCATATACTGCTCAATCAATTTACATAATGATGTTCAAACCACCTGTATTCATCTTCCTCAAATAGTGCTAAAAAAGAGAATTCTGATAGCCAACTACCTGACTATCAGAATTCTCTTTGGAGCGGCAAACGGGATTCGAACCCGCGACCCTCAGCTTGGGAAGCTGATGCTCTACCAACTGAGCTACTGCCGCATCTCTAAAACGGAAACAAAAGTAATATATATTTTTCAACCGACCAAATATAAGCAAACAATATTTACTATAACCATCAAGATTTCTGCTCTCCTGTTTATATCGACAGCTTTATGCATATCCTGTGTATGGATAAACCGATCCTTATCTCCAATAAAAGGTTTATAGACTATCTCTCCAAAATAAACATGAGGACCTCCAAAACGGCAATTCAAGATACCTGCTAAAGCAGACTCCGGATAACCTGAATTAGGACTCGCATGCCGGTTACCATATTTACCTACAAATCTCAGCAAACCGGGACGCCCTGCACACAGCACCATTAAAAATGCAGTTAGACGAGCCGGAATATAGTTCGCCATATCATCAATATGTGCAGCGACACAACCAAACTGAAGATAACGTTCATTCCTATAGCCTATCATAGAGTCAAGCGTATTAACCATCTTATAAGCAAGCATACCGGGAACTCCCAAAAGCAAATACCAGAATAATGGAGCAATAACCCCATCACTCAAATTCTCAGCCAATGTTTCCAAAGCAGCCGTACGCACTTCCTGATCTGTCAGTTCCGAAGTATCACGCCCTACAATACGGGAAACCTGCTTTCTTCCTTCCTCCAAAGAATGATCCGCAGCCAAAAAAACCTGCCTTACTTCGTTGATAAGTGTAGTTCCTGCCAAACAATAGAAAACAAGCACAGCAGAGAGAATAATACCCAACCAACGGTTTAGCACAAACAGATAATGCAATACCAAAACAGATCCTGCATACACTAGCAAAATAAGCATAATGGCCGCCACCCCTCCTTTCAACATCCGATGTGTCCCACAGTTCCATCGTTTCTCACAAAAAGAGATCAGCTTCCCGAATCCTACCACTGGATGCGGCAATCCTATCGGATCCCCAAGCAATTTATCTAATATCCATCCTATCAACAACGGAAGAATTAATACATATATGTCCATTTCTTTATACTTTCTACCAGTTTGTCATTTTCTTCCGGAGTTTGTGTAGCAATACGGAAGAAGTGTTCATTCAGCCCTTCAAAATTGGATGCGTCACGAATAAGAATTCCCTGCTCTGTTGCCAGATATTCTTTCAAAGCCGCCGCCTTTCCCATCCGCAATTGAACTAACATATAGTGAGTATCCGATGGCCAGATCTCCATTCCCCCTATTGAAAGTAAAGATTGAACTAATCTCTCTTTTTCCCTCAATAACAAAGAGATATCTATATCATATTGAGAAGAAGACAATAAATAATGCCCGGCCTCTATAGCCAACTGATTAACAGACCAAGGCATCCGCTGTGTCCGGATTTCATGTAGCAGTTCTTTACATGCAGTGATATATCCTAAACGCAAGCCGGGCACGGCAAAACGTTTTGTCATGGAATGCAACAGAATAACATTCGGAAATTCCGCAGCCTCCTTGGCTGTAAGCAAAGCCTTCTGTGTAAAGAATTCATACGACTGGTCCATGATAAAAATACGCTGCGGATTTTGTTTTATACAGGCTGTCAAGACTTCCTTCTCCCTAAGCTCTCCTGTGGGATTATTAGGATTACATAACCATATCAACCTCCCCCTATCCGGCAAACGGTTCAAATTATATATAGGAACCACTTTATGACCATGCAGACGACAAGCATCCGCATATTCGCTGAAAGTGGGCATCAAGATAGCCGAAATCTGATTCCTGAATGTCTGAGCTATTAAATAAATGGCTTCCGTAGCCCCATTGGTCACACAAACCTCTTCAGACGAAAGATGAAACCGTTCCGCTAAAACCTTTTCCAACGAATAAGGTTCCGGTTCGGGGTACGTACGGATACTTTCCATCTGCTGAAACAAATGTTGATGTAATCCGCTATGGTCTACATGATTATATACGTTTGAACTGAAATTTATCTTTATTGCTTTATACTTATAAGCATCATCACCATGTCCTTCAATCATTCCCACTCATTATTTGGTACAACAAAGGCAGATTAAGATGACTGCGTACATGCTCTGCCAATTTATCATATTGTTCTTCTTTATAAGTCCGGTAATCCAACACCGTATGACACTCCAGTTTTTCTGCGTATGGTTCCAGCAAATAATCTATAAATGCCTGATTATCCAATATTCCATGAATATAACTTCCCATACATTTTTGGTTTACAAAACAACCGTCCTCTCCACCGTCTTCCAGTTTATTCAAAGGAACTACAGCCTCCCCCGGAACCGGGCGGGTTTCTCCCATGTGTATTTCATATCCTTGGCAAGTTTCCGCATTCTCAAGAAAATGAAAATTCACCTGCCGCGTCACCTTCTCCCCTTGCATCGTAGTAATGACGGGAAGCAGTCCCAGTCCCGGCAATTGACGGATCTCTCCCTCCACTCCTTCCGGATCGTGAATCTCAAGTCCCATCAATTGGTATCCCCCACAAATTCCCATTACAGTAACCCCTTCCCTATGCGCACGTAGGACAGCTTGCGCCACCCCGTTCCGTCTCAACTCATACAAGTCATCCAAAGTGCTTTTGCTGCCAGGAAGCAGAATAATATCAGCTTTGGCCAGATCTTCCGTATTATTGGTATAATAAAGGTGCACCCGTTCATCCCGTTCCAATCTGTTGAAATCTGTAAAGTTTGAGAGATGACGCAACAGAACAACTGCTATGTTTATTTTGCCTTCCACGGCTTGCATCCGTTTATAGTCCAAGCCTACGGAATCCTCTTCCTCAATATGTATATTTCTATAATAAGGTATTATTCCCAAGACAGGAATACCACATAAATCCTCCATCATCTTCACACCAGACTCAAACAAACGGATATCCCCTCTGAATTTATTAATGATTACTCCTTTTATACGTTTCTTGTCCTCAGGAGTTTGTAACATGACCGAACCATAGACACTGGCAAATACTCCTCCCCGGTCAATATCAGCTACCAAAATCACATCCGCATCCGCATAACAGGCCATCGGCATATTCACCAAATCAGTATCCCGCAGATTTATTTCGGAAATACTCCCTGCTCCCTCCATTACAATAGGGTTATAACGTGCGGCAAGACGGTCAAAGGCTGCGTTTACCTCCTGCCTCAGCTCTTCACGTCCCTCCTTGCGAAAATACTCAAAAGCGTTACGATTACCGATGGGACGACCGTTTAATACCACTTGCGAAGTATGATCGGAACTGGGTTTCAACAACAAAGGATTCATGTCCGTATGACAAGGGACTCCAGCCGCTTCGGCCTGTACAGCTTGTGCACGCCCTATTTCCAACCCTTCCGGAGTGGCATATGAATTCAGTGCCATATTCTGTGCCTTAAAAGGTGCCGGTCGATAACCGTCCTGTTTAAAAATGCGGCATAATGCAGCAGCGATGACACTTTTGCCAACATCACTGCCTGTTCCTGCCAACATAATCGGGTGTAAATTCTTTTTCATCACTCTTTCTTCTTTCTTTTATATGCAAAGGACTGCCACTTTTCTTCCGTCCAGTTCTGTTGTTGCATCTCATAACGGGCCATAACAAAAAACAAATCGGACAGCCGGTTGATAAACCGAAGAATTATCTCCGGTAACGGATCTTGTTTATGCAAAGTCCATAATCTCCGTTCAGCCCGGCGTGCCACCGTCCTAGCAAACTGCAGCTGCGCTGATACCGGCGTTCCTCCGGGAAGGATAAAGGAACTATTATCCTCCATCTGTTCCATCAATGTATCCATTGCTTCCTCACAAAAAGAGCATAAATCATCAGGCAAGATATTAGGATTCCCTTCACGGATAGTTGATGGTGTAGCCACATGGCTCATCACTGCCATCATGTTTTTCTGAATTGAAAAAAGCAAGGATTGCCATTCGTGCTCCTGAGGTAAAAACGAACGCACAATTCCTATAACAGCATTCAACTCATCAATACATCCATTAGCTTCAATGCGGATATCATCTTTAAAAACCCGCTCTCCACCATGAATTCCTGTCATGCCCTTATCTCCGGTTCGTGTATAAATACGTTTCATACTTTCCATAATTTCAAGATATCCGTTTCCCCCCAATATAGATGAGTATATCCGGCTATCACGTTTTTATATCTATAAAGCGGGGTACTCACTTCCATTCCTCTTGCCGTAAATTGTTTTGCTACAGAAGGCATAGCGTCAGGAGCAACAACATTGGAATAATGAAATTCATGCCCGCGAAGCTCCATCCCTTTATATTCTATACGACGATACCCTAGATGAAGTCTGGCACCCACCATGGTACAATCCAAAGGCAAAATACCCGTCATGGCATATGCAGTCCCTCCCTGGCGGGCTGTCAAGGAACGGGTGAGAAACATCATACCTCCACACTCGGCCAAAATTTTCCCCCCCTCCTCTGCATAAGTTCTTAATGCTTCCATTAACTTTTTGCGCCGATGTAGTTGACGGGCGAACAATTCCGGATATCCTCCGGGTAAATAAACCAAATCAGCATCCGGCAAATCACTACCATATACAGGACTGAAATAAGTAATGCTTCCTAGCGCAGACAAGCGGTCTATGTTTTCTCTATAGATAAAGTTGAAAGCCGGATCCCGCGCTATGGCTATCTTCATCTTTTTAGCAGAAGGAGTAAAACTTTCCACCCCTGTTTCTGAACTATAAGGCAATGTATACCGACACGGGAAATTACGATGACAAATACTCAGCAGCTTATCCAAATCCACATATTTTCCAACCAATTCCGCAGCCTGTTCTATCAAGGTGTTCATGGAACGTTTGGCTGTCAATGTCAAACCCAAGTGCCGGGATGGAATTTTCAACCCTTCTGTCATAGGCAGATATCCCAAACATTCCACTCCTGCATCAACACAAGCCTCACGTAAATAAGCGAAATGAGAAGGAGATGACACTTGATTGAAAACAATACCTGCAATCTTCACAGCCGGATTAAAATGCTTGAAACCATAAATTAACGGAGCCACAGAATAAGCTGTAGAACGCGCACTTACTATAAGCACTACAGGGATATTCAACAATCTGGCTATTTCAGCACTACTTCCCTGCATTCTTTGATAACCGTCAAACAATCCCATCACTCCTTCGGTTACACATACATCGGCTCCATCTCCATATTTATTATACAGATGTTGTACATGGGTATTTGATGCCATCCAAGTATCCAAATTCACCGACTCATGGTCAGCAGCCAGCGTATGAAATTGTGTATCAATATAATCAGGACCACATTTAAAAGGCTGTACCCGCAGACCTCGTTTGTGCAATGCCCGCAGCAGCCCCATCGTAAAAGTCGTTTTTCCGCTTCCCGATGTAGCGGCCCCTATGAGTAATTGTGGCTTCATTCTTTAGTATTTCTTTAAAAACGGATACAAAGATAGTGCAAATTGCAAATTATCGAAATTAGAATAACAGATTAATTCATAATTCCGACATATCAAGTAAATATCCTTAGAAAGCAATTAAAGTTTTATGGTTTATCAATTAAATAAGCTACCTTTGCAGTCATTTTTGCCAGAATGACAGCTATACAACAATGATAAAATTGATACTATAAATAATTAAACTAGATAATGAATTATGGAACTTTTTAGAAATCTCTTTGAAGGGTACCCTAATTTATGGGGCGGCGGAGTAGCACATTCCGTACTTATTCTTTCACTGGTCATTGCTTTCGGCATCATGTTAGGAAAAATAAAAGTGGCAGGTATCTCATTGGGAGTAACCTGGATACTTTTTGTAGGAATTGTATTCGGTCATTTCAATCTGAACCTGGACGAACATCTGTTGCATTTCTTAAAGGAGTTCGGTCTGATATTATTTGTCTACTCAGTCGGACTACAAGTGGGTCCCGGTTTCTTCTCAGCATTCAAGAAAGGAGGGTTCACACTGAACCTGCTTGCCATGATGGTTGTATTTTTAGGTGTGACCATCACCATTATACTCCATTTCATAACAGGTGTCCCCATTACCACAATGGTAGGAATTCTTTCTGGAGCTGTAACCAATACCCCGGGACTAGGTGCCGCACAGCAAGCAAACAGTGATCTGAATGGTATAGACGCTCCCGAAATAGCACTGGGATATGCCGTAGCCTATCCATTGGGAGTAGTAGGGTGTATTCTCTCCCTGCTGGCATTGAAATATATCCTGCGCATCAACACAAAAACCGAAGAAGCCGATGCGGAACGGGGATTGGGGCATCTACAAGAACTGACTGTACGCCCTATCTCACTAGAAATACGCAATGAAGCCGTAGAAGGTAAAACAATAAAAGAAATCAAGCCATTGGTAAACCGTGATTTTGTGATTTCACGCATACGGCATTGTGACGGAGACAGACAAACAGAACTGGTGAACTCCACTACAGTATTTCACATACACGATGAGATTCTTGTTATCGCCAATCCGATAGATGTAGAAGCTATCACTGTCTTTTTTGGAAAACAAGTGAATGTGGAATGGGATTTCCAAAACAAACAACTTATCTCCAGAAAAATTCTGATCACCAAGCCTGAATTGAACGGTAAGACATTGGCCCAACTAAAAATCAGGAATAACTTCGGAGCAAGCATTACCCGTGTAAACCGTTCGGGTGTAGACCTTGTGGCCACTCCCAACCTGCAATTGCAAATGGGTGACCGGGTGAAGATTGTGGGTAGCGAACTAGCTGTAGCCCATGCCGAAAAGATTCTAGGTAATTCCATGAAACGTTTGAATCATCCCAACCTGATCCCTATTTTCTTAGGCATCGCATTAGGGTGTATTCTAGGAAGCACTCCTTTTTTATTCCCCGGTATCCCCCAACCGGTAAAACTGGGACTGGCAGGAGGCCCCCTTATCGTATCCATCCTGATAAGCCGTTTCGGACCACATTATAAACTGATAACCTATACCACCATAAGTGCCAATTTGATGGTACGTGAAATCGGTATCTCGCTTTTCCTTGCTTGCGTAGGATTAGGAGCCGGCAAAGGATTCATCGAAACAATCATTAACGAGGGTGGATATGTATGGATAGCATACGGCGCCATTATTACGCTGCTGCCTTTACTGATTGTAGGTATAATAGGACGATATGTTTATAAACTGAACTATTACACCTTGATCGGAGTATTGTCCGGAGCCACCACCAATCCGCCCGCATTAGCCTACTCCAATGATTTGACCTCTTGTGACGCTCCGGCAGTGGGTTATGCCACCGTTTATCCGCTTACCATGTTTTTACGTGTACTCACAGCACAAATATTAATATTGGCACTTGCCTGATCCCGCCAGAATTATTGCAAATTCATATTACCGTAGGAGTGAATCTAATTCACTCCTACGGTTCAAAATCCCCCACCTCTTTCAAAAGCAACCATTTTTTCATTAATCTTAAAACATATATAAAATAATTGCCTACCTTTGTGCCCGATTTGGTGATATAGGCAGCCTTTCTCTGCCTGTATAAAAGGGAATTCGGTTATAGAATCCGAAGCAGTGCCCGCTACTGTGAAACCCGTCTGATGAAAAGCAATTCTCACCAAGCCACTGTTTCTTTTGCCAGAAATGGGAAGGCGCTTTTCAGGGTGAAGCCAGGAAACCTGCCAAGTCCGAACATAGATAATCATGCTCTCCCGGGGTCAGGAAAGTGAATTATTAATTCTTAAATTCTTTCGATGAAAGTAAAGTTATTATTGACAGCAATTACTTTAAGCTGTCTGGCTATTGACGTACTGGCACAAGTCAGTATCAGTGGAAAGATTGTGAGTGCCGATACCAACGAACCTATAGTGGGAGCTAATATCCGTATCGATCAAAGCCTTTCAGGATGCACCACAAATGGTAAAGGCGAGTTTTCCATCAGCAATCTCCCTGATGGGAAACACGTATTAAGAATCACGCATGTCAGTTACACACCCAAGTCTATCACGACAAAAGGAGGTGAAAAGAATCTTCTTATCAAGCTACAAGACAGTTTTACCAATATAGGCCAGGTAGTAGTAACCGGTACAGGAACACACCACCGCATGACGGACAGTCCCGTGCCTGTTTCCGTTATCACTGCAAAGGATTTAAGTAATGCCAGTGTAACATCGCTGGACGAGGCCTTACAAAAGCTGACCCCGTCTTTCTCAAGTATGACCAACGGCATGGGGACAACATTGAGTCTGAATGGATTGCCTGATGATTATTTCATTTTTCTGGAAAATGGCAAACGCCTGTATGGAGATGACACCTATGCTCGAATCAATGTTGCCAAAATCAAACGTATTGAAATATTGAACGGCGCTTCTTCCGCTCTTTACGGAACAAATGCTATCGGAGGAGTTATCAACATCATTACTGATGATGCAAAAAATGCTATCAATGTTTCCAGCGATACCCGTTATGCCAGTAAAGGACGTTTTACCCAGTCCGTAAACATAGATGTCAATACCGGCAAGTTCGGCTCCTACACCTCTTATCGCCGTCAGCAGGCCGAAGGATGGCAACTGAATCCATACGAGGAGAACTCCAAAACTCATGAATTGGAAGAAACCGGGAAAGTAGCTTCTACAGGCTTCTATGCAAATACTGTCAATCAAAAATTCACTTTCGATGCTACCGACAAACTCTCTTTTTATGCCCGCGGCGGATATTATGACAACAAGACACGCCGCCCTTATGAAGCATACGACTACAACATATTGCATGAAACCTTTAATTATGGCATTGGTGCCCAATACATGATAAATAAAGGGAATTATATTACCGCAGACTGTTACGCCGATCATTTTTCTTCCTCTTATTGTTTTTTTAAAGACAATAAAACCTATAATGGAAAAGCAGGTGAAGAGCAAGTGCGCAAACGGACCCGTAATCACAATCTTAGCATAAAAGGTATTTTTAAATTAGGTAACCGGCACAAACTTTCAGTCGGCACAGAATATATCGTTGATGTCTTGAAAAGTCAAACAGACAATATAGCCAAAGAAGATGCTTATACACTGGCCTTGTTTGCACAAGATGAAATAAAGTTACTGAGAAACCTACAGGCTTTGATTGGTGTACGTTACATTTATCATGAAAATTTCAAAAATCATGCCACTCCCAATGTAGCACTGATGTATAAACCCGGCAAATTCAATTTCCGTGCCTCCTATGCAGCAGGTTTCCGAACTCCTACCCTGTCTGAACTCTATGCCACTGACATAGCTAAAAAAAATGACAGGTTGACAATAGGTAATTTGGATTTAAAGTCGGAAAAGAATAATTATTTCTCATTGAGTGCAGAGTATGTACATGAGCGTTTTTCAGTATCAGTCAATGCTTTTTATAATAATATTCGTGACATGATAGATTATAATACGATTGCCACGGGAGATAAAGCTATGGAGCAATATGGTCATAAGGAAGTTCGTCAACGTGATAATATAGCGGAGGCTAAAGTCCACGGAATCAATGTATCCGCCAATGCATACCTAGGTGCCGGGTTCAATTTAAGCGGAGGATACACTCATCTTAATACCCAAGATGTGGAATTGGGACAACCCATCGACAAAAGTATAAAAAACGCATACAATATCAATGCCCAATGGGCGCATTCATGGAAAATATATCGGTTGAATATAAATTTGAACGGCCGTATCAACAGCAAGCGTTTCTCTAAAAGTTACGGTTATGCTCCCGAGTATCAATTGTGGAATTTAAACACACGCCATTCTTTCAACTTAAAATCTGTAATCATCGAACCCGGATGCGGCATGGAAAACCTGTTCGATTATATGGATGACCGTCCTTATAACAGCAATTATGCGACACTTACCCCCGGACGTTCATTCTACATCAGTCTGTCTTTAAAATTTAAAAGCTAAAAAAATCAAAGACTTATCGAAGATAATATAAAATAAACCTCTATCTTTGCAACGGAATTAGTAATCGGGCTATCACATAGCCCGATGCAAGGGAACCCGGTGTAAATCCGGGGCTGTACCTGCAGCTGTAAATCCTCATGATGTTGATTGGATAGTCTAAAACCACTGTTTCATTTGAAGAAATGGGAAGGTTTCCAATCAGAGGAAAGCCAGAATACCTGCTAAGTCTGTTGAACAATAAACACCAAGCTTCCAGGATTAGAAGTATGTGTCCATTCGAACAAGCGTTTTCCAACGTCTATTCCTTTGTGGCATTCCTCTTTATCAGAGGGAAACTTGATGTTTTATTTTGCAAATTAAATAAAACATAATATGAGGTATTTACTTCCTGCTATTCTACTATTAGGTACACAAATTGCAAGTGCCCAAAGTATTCTCAAAGATAAAGACGATAAAGAATTGTCCGTATTACTGAATGAAGTGGTCATCACGGGTACAGGTACTGAACATTATCTGAAAGATGCTCCCGTACAGACTGAAGTCATAACCAGCAAAGCTTTGGAACAATATCAGGCACGCAGTATAGACGATTTGCTCAGTGGTCTTAGTCCTTCATTGACCTTTCATGATGGTGATATGGGGAGCCATATCCAACTAAACGGATTGAACAATGACTATATCCTGATCATGATAAATGGAAAAAGAATGAATGGCGATGTAGGAGGGCAAAACGACTTGAATCAATTAAATCCAGCTAATATAGAACGCATAGAGATTGTAAAAGGGGCCGCTTCTTCACTTTATGGCAGTGACGCAATAGCCGGAGTTATCAATATCATAACCAAACGTAACCGTGAAAAAATGGAGCTCACCAACACATCCCGCATAGGTGAATATGGCGATATACGTCAAAGTACCAGTTTCGGCTTTAACTATAGAAAGATAAAATCTGTAACCGGAATCAACTTCCGGCATACCGATGGCTGGCGGAATACAGACCTACAGTGGGATCAGAATCAATTGAAATCCGGCTCTACTATGTTGACCGTAAACCGTTCTTCAAACTATACCCTGTCCGAGAACATTGAATGGCAAGTCAATCGCAAACTAGACCTCACTGCAGAAGGCACTTATTATGAGCGTTGGGTAATGCGTACACACGGTCCTTGGAAATATCAAGCCAACGATTTTTATTATCGCAACTATACATTTGCAGTAGGAAGTAAATATAAATTAGGAAAACGGAATTATCTGACAGCAGACCTATCTTATGGCAGATACGGTTACTTCTATGACTATAAGCTAAACGAGCATACTGATTATTTTCTAGACAATGACCGCCATGAACGTATCACCTACTTTGCCGGTCAACGTATCAAACAAAGTATTCAGAAACAAATATTAGGCCAGGTAAAAAGTGTATTTTATCTTGGAGAGGACCATATTTTAAATGCAGGAATCGAATATCAGTACAATCATTTGGAATCACCTCATCACATTGACGGTGACCGCGCTTCCGTTTATACGTTGGCAGCTTATATACAGGAGGAATGGACAGCCAGAGAAAATCTGGTTCTGACTGCCGGGGTACGAGGAACACAACACAAGGAAACAGGATTGAATTTCAGTCCGAAAATATCAGGACTTTATAAACCCGGAGAACATATTAATTTGCGTGCGTCTTATGCTTTAGGCTACAAAGCACCCACTATTAAAGAACTTTATTATAATTATACCGGCGTTATCGGAGGCGGTGCTTTGACTGCATATCATGGCAACACAGATCTAAAAGCACAAACCTCACAATATGCTTCAATCGGTATCGAGTACGTAGGGCAAAAATTCCAAGCCAGTTTAACCGGATACATGAATTATCTTCACAACATGATTGAGCTGGTTGAAATTTCCGTAACTCCCGATGAAAAGTTTCTTGAAGTAGAAAAGAGCAAACAATATAAGAATCTGACAAAGGCACGTATTTATGGTATGGATTTCACCTTCAACTATCGTCCTGCAAAATCTCTCAGCCTTGCCGGCGGATATAGTTATGCTGATCCAAAAGCGCAATATCCTAACAAAGGTATAGATTATATGAAATATCTTCCTATTGATGCTACTTCCAGCCATAATGCAAATTTAAATATCTTATGGCAACATTCATGGAAACTGTATCGTTTGGGTATCGGCATCTATGGCAGATATCAGTCTACACGCCGTTATATAAATGATAATAATGCCGACGGATTCCAAACTTGGCGTATCAACACAGCCCACTCATTATTAAAAATGAAACGGTGGTCATTAACGATGAATGCCGGGGTAGATAATGTATTTGACTATGTAGACCGTACTCCTTTCGGACGGAATCGTGCCACATCAACTCCCGGAAGAACTTTTTATGTCTCCGCCCTCATTAAATTCAAAAACAATTAATAACCAACAATTTATAAATTAATTTTTATTAGTATGAAACAATTCAAGTATTATCTGATGGCGGCTTTTGTTGCTGCCGCAACTTGCACAGGATTCAGTTCCTGTAGTGACAATGATGATGAAGAAAGTACTGTTAATCCTGCTGTGGATGTAGTAACCAGAACCAAGCAACACGACACAGCCATTTTGCTCTGTACTTTTGGCAGTACCTATAATGAGTCCCTTTCTGTTTATGATGATGTGATTGAGGATTTTAAAGCTAAATTCCCCAATACGGATATTTATATGTCATTTACTTCACGTACATGTATCGGACGTGTAGAAGCATCTACCGGCATAGCACGTTATGAATTGGACCAATGGTTGAAAGCAATAGGCGATGCAGGATACAAACGTGTGGCTGTACAATCATTGCATGTAATTCCAGGCGAAGAATATCTTTCATTAATGAATACTGATGTAAAAAAATACTTTATGATTCAATGGTATCCGCATATTGATGTATTGAAAGGTACCAACCTTCTTTCCAGTGCAGAAGATACTAAAGATGTAGCAGAGATACTTTACAAACACTATGAGTCTAAATTAGCAGGCAAGAACAACATCGTGCTTCTAATGGGACACGGTAATCCGGATGAGAATTACAATGCTAACAAAAAGTACTCTGACATGGAAAAAGCATTGCAGGAACTTGCTGCCAACAACAATATCTTTGTAGGTACTGTGGATTATGGTGACATGCTTTTCTTCCCGAAAGAAATAGAGGAAGAACCGGCTAATAGAATTCCTGTAGAAGGATTTGACAAAACCCAATATCCCGACTGTATGTACTCTAAGGTGATGAGCTATTGCGAAAAGAACGGTCTGAACCCATCAGAAGTAAATGTTTATCTTGCACCTTTCATGTCAATTGCCGGTGACCATGCCCACAACGACCTTTGGGGATTGGAAGCTATGGCCGAAGATGACGATGTAAGCAATGTGGAAATCAATACAAATGAATATAGCTGGCGTGAACGTTTGGAGAAATTAGGATTCAAAGTGGACAGAACATTCGAAAGCCACCCGACAGATCAAGCCGGAGCCGATCATGGTATTAAAGACGGATGTAATATGAAAGCCCTTGGCAGTTATCCTGAGATTCGCCAAATTTGGGTAAACCATTTATATGAAAACTGGAATGATGACAGTGCATGGGAGAATGGTGAAGACTATCAACCGGAAGCATAACCAACTTAATATATTTATCTGAAAAAGGCGGAATTTATTTCCGCCTTTTTCAGATACGCCAAAACCGATAGGTAATATCTTTCATCTCATCCCCGTATATCCGATAGAAATGCTGATTGGTATCAGGAGATTTCAAGCCACCCAATTTTTCAATATACGGTCCCAACTTTATATATTCAAAGTTCTGAACGGAAAGACCTTCCGGCAATTCATTCTTCCCCGAATACCAACCCACCTTTACCAAAGCGATAGACTGTCGGTGAAGAAATCCTGCCAACCTTTCCACTTCAAAGGGTTCGGCATCGCCTCCCATAAAACAGACGCAAGTCACCGCCTTTCCATACTTCTGTAAAAGATGCCCAAGACTTTCTTCCGTTAAAGATTCTCCTACATTTTCCAACAAATGAGGGCTATGACAGCCCTTGCACCTATTGGGACAGTTAGAGAGATTGATCGCCAGAGTGACTTCATCCGGAATTTCTTGAAATACGATGTCATAATCAACGTAACGGAGCATAATATCTTTGTGCAGCCTCCTTCTGCCTTGCCTGAGAAAAATTACTGATCCGCTTCATGTACCCGATAACACGTGTCAGATAATCCACATTCCGACTATGACATTCAGGACATTCATGCAAGTATCTCTTATCAATATGCTTACATTCATTGCAAATGGTATTCGGTATATTAAATGTAAAGTAATTACAGCCTTCTATAGCAGCTACCCGAAGTAGTTGTCTGTACTGCTCCTTACTAAGATGTTCTTCCAAATTCATGTGCAAGGCCGAGCCTCCCGTTAAATGCTTTATATAGCGGCGTCCATGCAGACGGAATTTATCGACAACATTCAACGATTTGTCTTCTACAATATAGAAATAACTGTTATAACATTCTCGGAATGTTTGGAAGCCTGCTTCTTTATCCCATTTAGCGTGCTTCACTCCTACATTCTCAGCAGGAATCATTTCGCAATTAAACAAAACATCCTTTGTACGGTACTTCCTATTATATCGTTCAATCATTCCTAAAATCTCCTGAACAAATGCTTCATACTTAGGGTTATCATTGATTTCAATACCCATAAATTGCGCTGCTTCCACCAAACCATTAACACCGATAGTTAGATACTGACGGTTCATATTGATGTAACCAGCATCAAACAAAGGCAGCATACCTTTCGACTGCAACAATTTCAGATTCTCATTATAAGCCAACTGGACTTTGTGTACCAAATCAACCACTTCTTCCAAAAAAAACGGATAAAGTATACCGGATTTCACCGCATGCTGGATGCAACGGTTCAAATTAATAGTCAGCACACTTTTTGAGCCTGTAGAAACCCCACCTGCTCCCAAAGTATAGCTGAAACCATTGTCCTGTATCTCATTGCGAAGACGGCAGCAACTACTTAAAGAATCTGCATTATCACTCATATAAGTAAAGAAAGAATGACCTTCGGAATACATTTCAGCCGTAAAGTCACCATATTCCTTATCTAATACATCACCATCTTTAGTCAAAAGCGCCATTGTTTCTACAGGAAATGTTAAAACAGTACGTGTACGCTCTTTATTAAACCATTTCATGAAACGTTTCTGCAACCAACTTAGTGAATTCCAGTCAGGTTGGCTTCCATCGGGAAAAAAGAAGTTACCAAAAAGACTTTCAAAATAATATTTGTCATAGTAAGCTACATTCCAAAAGACGGCTTGAAAATTACGCGCCCCTGTAGGCTGGTTAATAGAATATACTATTTGCTCGAAACAGTCTGTAATGATTTTGTCTATTGTTCTTTGTTTGGTAGATAAATCAACAATCTTATCGGGATACTTATAATATTCCTGCCCATATTCCAAACCAATGAAATAATTCATATACATCAAAAACTCTGGAGTAGCACAGGCACCACTTAACATACTGGATACAATAAAAACCATATTGACAAATCCACCACAAAAAGATTTCAAGTTAGTAGGAGCCGTAGAGTTCCCTCCCACTGCTATCGTACCATTATTCAACCAAGGATACATAGTAATGCTGGCACAATAATTAGCCAGATTAGTTTCATCATTTTTATAAATAAAATGATGATTCAGAAGTTCCAAATAACGATCGGACAATTCCTTTCCATACATGTCTTTCAAACGGTCAGTCAACAGACGACGGTTGAGACGAATAAAATTTGATTTGGGTAACTCTCCTATCAGCGTAGCAATATTCTTATTCTCCACATTGGCATTCGCATCATATTTACTGCCGGTTGCCGGATTGGAAGCGTCACAATAGTCAAGCAAAAACTTCAGTTTATCTCTCACCTCACGATCCTCCAAATGTTTCTGACGATACAGCATATACGCCTTGGCAACACTGTAATAATGTTCAGCCATCAGGGCCACCTCCACCTGATTCTGGATTTCTTCCACATTCATTCCATCACTGACACTAACGCGACTCAATACAGTAGTAATCACATCCTGGGTAGCAAAACTTCCTACTGACAAAAATGCTTTGGCTATTGCATTTTTAATTTTATCAAGAGAGAAAGTTTCTTTTTTACCATCTCTCTTAATAATAAATACCTCTGAATTAATCATACTTATAAATTAAGGTTATACAAAACACACATTATTCAATATAAGTCTTTCACACACGACAATTCATGGAAACCAGTAATAAAAAGGATCAGTATGATTCGTTCTATCGCCTTTCACCCGAAAGCCATGAATGATATAAACAATAACGGCAGGTCTTCTGACTTGTTTCCGTTGTAGCGCCTTCCCGGTTTTCACAATAACCAGTGGCTAAGAATGTCACAACACTTCCCCACACTATGGGAGGATAAAACTTACAGCTACGGGGATAGTTCCTGATTTGCACAGGATTCCCTTTTAATTCCGTTTCGCGCCAACGGCTAATCCGGAAACCGATATTACTGACAAAGTTAGGAATTAAATCAATAAAACAACTGGAAAAAGAAAAAAAACTTCAAGCAACACTTTTTTCATCTTTTCCGCTTCGTTTAATTATAAAATCCATTATCTTTGCCCCGAATTGGTTTCGGATAGTCTATCTGCTATTCGGATTAAAAGGGAATCGGGTGCAAATCCCGGACAGTCCCGCTGCTGTGAAACTCTGCTGGAATCTTGAAAAATACCTTTGCCACTGATGTGACAATACTCACATCGGGAAGGCTTCAAGATAAGGAGTCAGTCAGAAGACCTGCCATTCATTAAAGGCTGTTTTTACTCGTGGGATTAGGAAAGCAGTACGAAAGAAAATAAGAAAATAAAAAATTTACGGGAGGAATGCCTATGAAAAAGGTATGTCCACGTTGTGGTGCAACATTTGATTGTATGCACAATGATATTTTATCGTGTCATTGCGCAACTGTCCGACTGGATGCTCTGCAACGCACCTATTTAATGGAGAATTATTCCGATTGCCTGTGCCATGACTGCCTGAAAGCCGTCAAGGACAGTTTCTATGCCTGCGAAATTAACCCCCGTTATAATAAGAAGAAAAATGATAAAGAAAGTATTGATTGCAAACAGAGGTGAAATAGCCTTACGTGTAATGCGTTCCTGCCGAGAAAAGGGCATACGGACCGTTGCTGTCTTTTCAGAAGCCGACCGCACTTCTCATCATGTGATGTATGCTGACGAGGCCTATCTTATAGGTCCTGCTATAGCCAGGGAAAGCTATTTAAATATAGAAAAAGTAATAGAGACTGCCAAACGATGCAAAGCCGATGCCATTCATCCCGGTTATGGTTTTTTGTCCGAGAATGCTGATTTTGCCCGCCGGTGCAAAGAGGAGGGGATCATCTTTATCGGTCCTGCCGCCGAGACGATGGAAGCGATGGGTGACAAGATTGCCGCCCGTAAGCGTATGATTGCCGCAGGTGTTCCCGTAGTCCCCGGTACGGAACAGCCGTTGCAAAGTGCCGAAGAGGCGGTACGTATCTGTAATGAAATAGGCTATCCTGTCATGTTGAAGGCTTCTATGGGAGGCGGCGGTAAAGGGATGAGGCTGATACACAGTGAAGATGAAGTGGTGGAGGCATATAACACCGCCCGTTCCGAGTCCATGTCTTCTTTCGGGGATGATACGGTTTATCTGGAAAAATTTGTGGAGGAACCCCATCATATAGAATTTCAAATTCTGGGTGACAATCATGGCAATGTAATCCATCTGTTTGACCGCGAGTGTTCTGTCCAGCGTCGCAACCAGAAGATTGTAGAGGAGAGCCCGTCTCCGTTCCTTACTCCGGAACTCCGCCAGGAGATGGGGGAAAAGGCAGTGGCTGCCGCCAGGGCGGTGAACTATTCGGGAGCCGGAACTATCGAGTTTCTGGTGGACAAGAACCGCGATTTCTATTTTCTGGAGATGAACACCCGTTTGCAGGTGGAGCATCCCATCACCGAAGAAGTGGTGGGCGTGGATCTGGTAAAAGAACAAATCCGTATAGCCAATAACGAGGTGCTGCACCTGAAGCAAGAAGAACTTTTCCAGCGCGGTCATGCCATCGAATGTCGTATCTGTGCGGAAGACACGGAGAACAACTTCATGCCTTCGCCGGGTATCATCAAACAGCTGACGGAGCCTAACGGCATCGGCGTACGCATTGACAGCTACGTTTACGAAGGTTACGAGATTCCCATCTATTACGACCCGATGATAGGCAAGCTGATTGTATGGGCTACGACCCGCCAATATGCCATAGAACGTATGCGCCGGGTACTTTACGAGTACAAGATTACGGGCCTGAAGACCAACCTCAGTTATCTGAAACGCATCATGCATACCCCCGACTTTGTAAAGGGTGAGTATAATACCTTGTTCATAGAGAAGAACTCGCGTATGCTGCTCCGTGGCAACGGTAATAATGAGGAGATTGAGAATATCGCCATGATCGCCTCTTATATTGACTATCTGATGAATCTGGAAGAGAACAAGAGTCCCCAGCTGTCTGATGCCCGTCCCATCAGCCGTTGGCGTGAGTTCGGCTTGCAGAAAGGAGTGTTGAGAATCTGATTCTTCATTTAATTAAGCAAAAGTATGGAAATACATATTGGAGACCGCGTAGCCGATGTGACGTTGGTGAGCAAGGAAGGAAACAAGGTACAGTTTATGATTGACGGAAAACCGTATGATGTGGATATCGTTATGGCCGAGAACGGAAGCTGTTCCATCCTGCACGATGGCAATTCCTTCAATGCCGAACTGATCCGTGGGGAGGGTGGAAAAAGTTATGATGTGAATATGTTCTACCGTTCCTATCATGTGGACATAGTGGACACCCAGACCAAGTATCTGCGTATGAAAAAGGGCGGCGAGGAGAGACAGGATGACAAGATTGTGGCTCCCATGCCCGGAAAGGTTGTGAAAATTCCCGTCCGGAAAGGTGACCGTCTGTCATCCGGGGATATTGTGGTAGTGCTGGAGGCCATGAAGATGCAGAGCAACTACAAAGTGACCTCGGACTGTACGGTAAGGGATATCCTGGTCAATGAGGGGGATTCCGTCAATGCTAACCAGGTATTAATAGTATTGGATATAATAAAAGAAGATTGATCATGACAAGAGAAGAAATATACAGCCGGTTTGAAGAGCTGGACAAACGCGCGTCGCTGGGCGGCGGTGTGGACAAGATCGAGAAACAACACGCCCAAGGGAAGATGACCGCTCGCGAGCGTATCGGAATGTTGCTGGACAAAGGTACGTTCAATGAACTGGACAAGCTGGTGAATCACCGTTGTACCAACTTCGGCATGGAGAAGAAGCAGATTGCCGGAGATGGTATGGTCACCGGTTACGGAAAGATAGACGGCCGTCCGGTGTTTGTCTATGCATACGATTTCACCGCGCACGGCGGTTCGCTGAGCGAGACCAATGCGGCCAAGATTGTAAAGGTTCAGCAACTGGCTTTGAAGACGGGAGCTCCCGTTATCGCTTTGAACGATTCGGGAGGCGCACGCATCCAAGAAGGGGTGAACAGCCTTGCCGGATATGCCTCTATTTTCTATCAGAACACTATCGCCTCAGGTGTTATCCCGCAGATTTCCGCCATCTTGGGTCCTTGTGCCGGAGGAGCCTGCTACTCACCAGCACTAACCGATTTTATCTTTATGGTAAAAGAGAAGAGCCACATGTTCATCACCGGCCCGGATGTGGTGAAGACTGTGACTAACGAGGAGGTGGGCAAGGAGGAACTGGGCGGTGCCTATACCCACAGCAGCAAAAGCGGTGTGACCCATTTTATGTGCGACAATGAGGAGGAAACGCTGATGAGTATCCGCGAATTGCTGAGTTTCCTGCCTTCCAACAATATGGAGGATGCGCCGCTGGTTCCCTGCAACGATGACATCCATCGTCAGGTGGAGGCGTTGCAGACTGTCATTCCCGAAGATCCGAACATGCCTTATGATATAAAGGATATCATCGAACCGGTGCTGGATAACCAGTATTTCTTCGAGGTGATGCCTCACTTTGCTAAAAATGTGGTGGTGGGGTTTGGTCGCCTGGGAGGTCGTTCCGTAGGTATTGTTGCCAATCAGCCCGCCTGGCTGGCCGGTGTCCTTGACATTGACGCCAGCGACAAGGCTGCCCGTTTTATCCGTTTCTGTGACTGCTTTAATATTCCTCTGATCACTTTCGAGGATGTTCCCGGCTTCCTGCCCGGAACGGTACAGGAACACAACGGCATCATCCGCCACGGTGCGAAGATAGTCTATGCATACGCCGAAGCTACAGTGCCCAAGGTAACTTTAATTACCCGTAAAGCTTACGGAGGTGCCTACATTGTCATGTCCAGCAAACCGACGGGAGCCGATGTGAACCTGGCTTATCCACAGGCGGAAATAGCCGTTATGGGAGCTGCGGGAGCTGTAAATATCCTCTATCGGAAATCCACTCCTGAAGAAAAACAAGAAATAATCAAAGATTACGAAGATAAATTCTCTAACCCTTATTGTGCGGCAGAACGCGGCTTGATTGATGAAGTGATTATGCCCCGTGACACCCGCTATAAACTCATTCAGGCTTTGGAAATGTGTCACAACAAAAACCAAAGCAATCCGCCTAAAAAGCACGGCAATATGCCGTTGTAATTGTTCAATGTGTGTGTATCCCCGCAGAAGTGATTTTTCCGGGGATACTTTTACCAACCCACATGATGGGAAATTTTAAATATAAAATGATGACTTAGTTAAAAATAAATATATTTCTTAATACTATGGAACTTCTTAAAAACCTCTTTGAAGGATATCCCAATCTTTGGGGCGGAGGTGTAGCACACTCCGTACTCATTCTGTCACTAGTTATCGCCTTTGGAATTATGCTGGGTAAAATAAAAATATCCGGCATCTCACTTGGTGTCACATGGATTCTTTTTGTCGGTATCGTATTCGGCCATTTCAATCTGAATCTGAATGAACACCTGCTACATTTTCTAAAAGAATTCGGTCTTATTTTGTTCGTCTATTCCATTGGTTTGCAGGTGGGTCCCGGTTTCTTCTCAGCCTTTAAGAAAGGAGGATTTACGCTGAACATGTTGGCTATGGGGGCTATTTTTATCAGTGTAGTCATTACTATCATTTTACATTTTACTACCGGAACTCCCATAACCACCATGGTCGGCATTCTCTCTGGTGCTGTTACCAATACTCCCGGCCTTGGTGCCGCCCAACAGGCAAATAGTGATTTAAATGGCATAGATGCACCGGAGATTGCGATGGGATATGCTGTTGCCTATCCCTTGGGGGTGGTTGGTGCCATTCTCTCATTGCTTGCACTGAAATACATTCTTAATATCAAAACATCACAAGAAGAAGCCGATGCCGAAAAAGGATTGGGACATTTACAGGAACTGACCGTACGCCCCGTTACATTAGAGATAAAAAATGAAGCAATACATGGGAAGACCATTAAGGAAATACGTCCTTTGGTAAACCGCAACTTCGTCATTTCGCGCATACGCCATCATGATGGACAGCAGGAAGTGGAACTAGTAAATTCAGAAACGATATTACATATTGATGACAAGATTCTGGTTATCTCGAACCCTATTGACATTGAAGCGATTACAGTATTTTTTGGCAAACAGGTAGAAATGGAATGGGAACAGTTAAACAAGAAACTTATCTCACGCCGCATTTTGATAACAAAGCCTGAGTTAAATGGAAAAATGCTCTCACAACTTAAGATACGAAATAACTTCGGTGCGAGCATCACCCGTATCAACCGTTCAGGAGTAGACTTGGTAGCCTCCCCACATTTACAGTTGCAAATGGGCGACCGTGTAACTATAGTTGGTAGTGAACTTGCTGTCACTCATGCCGAAAAGGTTTTGGGAAACTCCATGAAGAGACTGAATCATCCCAATCTTATCCCCATTTTTTTCGGCATCGCATTAGGATGTATCTTGGGAAGTATTCCATTTATGTTTCCAGGTATTCCACAACCAGTAAAACTTGGTCTAGCAGGTGGACCGCTTATTGTATCCATTCTTATCAGTCGTTTCGGTCCTCAATATAAAATGATTACATACACCACGATGAGTGCTAACTTGATGATAAGAGAAATCGGGATTTCCTTATTCCTAGCTTGTGTAGGGTTGGGAGCCGGGAAAGATTTTATAGAGACAATTGTAAATGAAGGTGGATATATTTGGATTATGTATGGAGCTATTATTACGACCGTACCATTAATCATAACGGGGCTCATTGGGCGTTATGCCTGTAAATTAAACTATTATACCCTTATTGGTGTATTATCAGGAGCAAATACTAATCCGCCTGCCCTCGCCTATTCCAATGATCTGACTTCATGTGACGCTCCGGCCGTGGGATATGCCACCGTATATCCGCTTGCTATGTTCCTACGCGTACTTACGGCTCAATTATTGATACTCTCATTAGGTTAAACTTTAAAATTCTTTAAATATGTACCAACAAGAAACGATTACCAAAGAACTACATTTACAGTTAAGTGATGAAGATTTGGCACAGTTCGAACTTGATGCCAAAGAAACGGAACGTCTCGGACACATCGGCACCCACATGGATTGCTATATGGAAGCTCCCCGCTATAAAGAATATGTAACAGATGCCGTCGTGGTAGATTGTCGGAACGGACTACCAGCCGACGAATACTTTAATAACTTGGACATAGAAGGTAAAGCATTGGTTTTATATACCGGCAATATGGCAACCAACGACTATGCAACCAAAGACTTCTTTATGTTTGACATGAAGCTTAATTGGGACTCTCTGGCTGCATTACTTTATAACCATCCAAAGTTTATTCTTATTGACTCACATGGGTTAGGCATGTTTTCACAACACCGGTTATTCGATATGGAATGTGAGAAAAACGGTTGTTTTCTTATTATGTGCCTGATGCTTGAAGGAGAAGAAATATTGAATATAAAAAAATTAAAGATTGAAATTGACAAGGAAATGCCTTCCACTGGAAAGCCATGTCGTGTCTATGGATTCTAAAAAAAGAAAAACATAACTTCATTTAAATGGATAAGACAGCCGAAACTTTGATAGATGTCAGTGGATTTATTTCTGAATATTCCGCTCACATGATGGGATGTGGTGTACATACTTCACGAGTGATACGCAGTGCCAATCGCATTGGGGAATCATTCGGTTATATGGTAAAAATCAGTGTCATTCAGAAAAAGAAAAGACGAGATCGAAAAGCAAGTATATCAATTGGTTACTCATAACAATAGTAGCTGTGCTGCTTGGAAGCATGGTAATAGAACTTGCCCAAGAGGTTTAATGCTATCCAAATTTTACAAATCATTTCTGATTTTTAAACGAACTCAATGCTGTAATAATTCCAATTTTCATTATCTTTGTTCCCGAATCGGTTCCGAATAGATGTCCTCTATCCGGATTAAAAGGGAATCGGGTGTAAATCCCGGACAGTCCCGCTGCTGTGAAACTCCGATAAAATTTCCGATACGTACCTATTGCCACTGCCTGACTCCACATAACGAGAACGCGGGAAGGCATCGGAAATGAGGAGCCAGTCAGAAGACCTGCCATTCATCAAAGGCCGTTTCTACTCGTGGGGTTAGGGAAGCGGTACGAAAATATACAATAATTCATACCAACAGCATCTCATGCAAATAATTAAAAGGAATGGGACAACAGAATCCTACGACAGGGAAAAAATAGCCGTTGCCATACGGAAAAGTTTTATCAGTACCCAAAAAGAAATAACAGATGAAGCTGTCTACACCATAGTAGATGAAGTGGAACAATTTCTGCATCAAAACGAAGCAAATCGTAGTGTAGAACGCATTCAGGACGAAGTGGAACGTAGCTTGATGGAACATGGCTTTTACGCAGAAGCCAAAAACTATATACTTTACCGTTGGCAGCGCACAGAAAGAAGAAAAGTCCTCAGTCAAATCATTACCGGAACCGGTGATGATACTATAGCAAATATACTGAAAGAGATACAAAAAGACTTCTCCGGGAAGGAATATAGTCTAACCTTTCTCGCAGAGAAATTCACAAGTTTCTGTAAACCGGATATGACATCCGGGGAACGGTTGGCGGCACTTGTCAAAGCGGCTGTAGAACTGACAACACAAGAAACTCCCGACTGGGAATTCATTGCAGCGCGTCTGCTGAATTTCCGATTGACAAAGAAACTGACCGAACAGGCGGAAGCTGCCGGCATCTTTTCATTTTATGATAAATTACGCTACCTCACCGACGAGGGCTTGTATGGTAATTATATCTTGGCCTCCTATACTCCACAGGAGATAGAAACGGCAGCCGGCTTCATGTGTCCCGAACGTGACAAGCTTTTCAATTATTCAGGACTGGATCTGCTTGCCAAACGTTATCTGATCCGTACCCGTTCACACGAACCTATAGAGTCTGTGCAGGAAATGTATTTAGGGATTGCCCTTCATCTCGCTATGCCCGAAAAACAGAACAGACTGCAATGGGTAAAAAAGTTCTATGATATATTAAGTCGTCTGGAAGTCACAATGGCCACTCCTACCCTGGCAAATGCCCGAAAACCTTATCACCAGTTATCCAGTTGCTTCATTGATACAGTGCCCGATAGTCTGGAAGGCATTTACCGCAGCTTAGACAATTTTGCGATGGTAAGCAAATTTGGAGGAGGAATGGGAATGTACTTTGGCAAAGTTCGTGCCGCAGGTGGAAACATACGCGGATTCAAAGGTGTGGCCGGAGGTGTAATCCGATGGATGAAACTGGTGAATGACACTGCTGTAGCCGTTGACCAGTTAGGTATGCGTCAGGGAGCCGTAGCCGTCTATCTGGATGTATGGCACAAAGACTTGCCTGAGTTTCTGCAACTCCGGACCAATAATGGAGATGACCGGATGAAAGCGCACGACATCTTCCCCGCCGTATGCTATCCGGACTTATTCTGGCGTATGGCGAAACGGGATTTAAACCAGCAATGGCATTTATTCTGCCCCAATGAAATAATGACCGTCAAAGGATACTGTCTGGAAGACTACTACGGAGAGGAATGGGAACAAAGATACATGGATTGCGTAAATGACTCCCGACTCTCCAAGCGCAGCATGAGCATCAAAGATATCGTCAGACTGATACTGCGTTCGGCTGTAGAAACAGGTACTCCCTTTACATTCAATCGTGACACCGTGAACCGTGCCAATCCCAATGCGCACCGGGGAATCATTTATTGCTCCAATCTTTGCACGGAAATAGCACAAAACATGTCCTCCATTGAAACAGTTTCTACAGAGATATGTACGGAAGATGGTGATACAGTGGTAGTCAAAACAATCCGGCCCGGAGACTTTGTGGTATGTAATCTTGCCAGCCTTTCATTAGGACATTTGCCCTTGGAGGATGAAAAACAAATGAAAGAAAAGGTGGCAACTGTAGTACGGGCATTGGATAATGTGATTGAACTGAACTTTTATCCGATTCCTTTCGCTCAGATTACCAATCATCGCTACCGCAGTATCGGCTTGGGAGTCAGCGGCTATCATCATGCTCTTGCTGTTCGCGGCATTCGTTGGGAAAGCGAGGAACATCTCAGTTTTATGGATAAAGTTTTCGAACGTATCAACTATGCTGCCATAGCAGCAAGTAGCGAACTGGCAAAAGAAAAAGGGGCCTATCATTATTTTGAAGGCAGCGACTGGCAGACCGGAGCTTATTTTATAAAACGGGGTTACAATTCGCCAGAATGGAAAGCATTGGCTGTAAAGGTTTCCACACAAGGAATGAGAAACGCCTATCTTCTTGCCATTGCCCCCACCAGCAGCACCAGTATCATTGCCGGAACCACTGCCGGAACAGATCCGGTAATGAAACGTTTCTTCTTGGAAGAAAAGAAAGGAGCCATGCTGCCACGTGTTGCACCGGCATTGTCCGATAAGACCTATTGGATATATAAAAGTGCTTATCTGACAGATCAGACATGGAGTATCCGTGCCGCAGGGATCCGGCAGTTACATATAGACCAGGCGCAAAGTCTGAATCTATACATTACCAATGAATTTACCCTGAGACAAGTATTAAACCTGTATTTGCTGGCATGGGAATGTGGCGTAAAAACAGTATATTATGTCCGCAGCAAATCATTGGAAGTAGAAGAATGTGAAAGCTGTGCTTCCTGATCTTTTCGTAAACACTCCAGTACTGAATTGTCATGCTAAAACATTTCTTGTAGGGGCACCATGCTTGCGCCCCTACAAGAAATGAATAACAAATTTATTTTTAATATACAGCCTTGAGTTAGCAGTAAAACAAGAAGACAGAATATAAAACAACAATAAATCATGAATACAATAAAATTAAAAAAGAATGCCCTTTTCAATCCTGAGGGAGATACCGACCTCCGTCACAGAAGAATGATTGGAGGAAACACCACCAATTTGAATGATTTCAATAATATGCGCTACAAATGGGTTAGTGACTGGTATCGTCAGGCCATGAATAATTTTTGGATTCCCGAAGAAATCAATCTCACCCAAGACACCAAGGATTATCCTCACCTGGACCAGGCAGAGCGCACCGCCTATGATAAAATCCTGAGTTTTTTAGTGTTCCTTGATTCTTTACAAAGCAATAATCTGCCCACCATCAGCGAATACATCACAGCCAATGAAGTTAATCTATGCCTCCATATCCAAGCCTTTCAGGAATGTGTACACAGCCAAAGCTACAGTTACATGCTGGATTCTATCTGTAGCCCCGAAAAGCGTAACGAGATCCTTTACCAATGGAAGACAGACGGACACCTGCTGAAAAGAAATACCTTTATAGGCAATTGCTATAACGAATTTCAGGAAAGTCAGGATGGATTCACATTGATGAAAACCCTTATCGCCAACTATATATTGGAAGGAATCTATTTCTATAGCGGATTCATGTTTTTCTATAACTTGAGCCGTAATGGAAAAATGTCAGGTTCCGCACAAGAAATCCGATATATCAATCGAGATGAAAACACGCATCTGTGGTTATTCCGCAACATTATTCTGGAATTAAAGAAAGAGGAACCGGATTTATTCACCCCCGATAAAGTAAAAATATATGAATACATGATGCGTGAGGGGGTCAAGCAGGAAATAGAATGGGGACAATATGTGATAGGAGACAATATACAGGGACTCAACCGGAAAATGATAGAAGATTATATTCAATATTTAGGCAATCTCCGTTGGAGTAGTTTAGGTTTTGGCCCTCTGTACGAAGAAAACCATAAAGAGCCGGAAAGCATGCACTGGGTATCTCAATATTCCAATGCCAATATGGTAAAGACTGATTTTTTTGAAGCAAAGAGTACGGCTTATGCCAAAAGCACAGCTTTGGAAGATGACTTATAACCCATTTACAAAATAATTTTGCTCCGCATCTTAAACCGTTAAGATACGGAGCAATAAATGACCTGACAGAAACATTTCCATTAAAGACTATCAATAAACAGCTGTCGCCACCTCTTTCACATTATCCACCGCACCCACTGTATAAAAATGTATCCCCGGAACCCCATATGCTATCAGCTCCCGGCATTGATTGATACACCACTCTATGCCTAATGCACGCGCTTCTTTATCATCCTTGCATTTCATTGCTTCCACAACCAATTCCTGTGGTAAATCCACATTGAACGTTTTGGGAATAACACTGAGTTGTGATAGCTTGGAAAAAGGTTTGATGCCCGGTACGATAGGAACATTAATCCCCTCTTTTCTTGCACGCTCCACGAAGTCAACGTATTTTCGGTTATCATAAAACATTTGTGTCACTACATAATCGGCTCCGGCTTCCACTTTCTTTTTTAACCAATATAAATCTTGTTCCATGTTGGGAGATTCCTCATGCTTCTCCGGATAGCCTGCCACCCCATAACGAAAAGGAGTTAAAGGAGCCTGAATCGGCGTTCCATCAATAAATTTGCCTTCATTAAAAGCATTGATCTGCTCTTCCAACTCCAAAGCATGGGCATAACCATCTTTCTCGGGAACAAAAGAAGATTCATCTTTTGCCTTGTCACCCCGGAGTACCAACAGATTAGTAATACCTAAGAATTGCAAATCAAGCAATATATATTCCGTATCTTCACGCGAGAAACCACTGCACAAAATATGCGGTACAACAGTAATATCATATTTATTATGTATAGCCGCAGCCACCGCTACCGTACCCGGACGCCGCCGATAACAATTACGTTCATATAAGCCACCCCCCAACTCGCGATACACATATTCGCTGCGATGAGTGGTAATATTGACATAAAGAGGATCAAACTCCCGTAATGTATCTATTGTAGCATATAGTTTTTCAATTCCAGTACCTTTCAACGGTGGAAGAACCTCGAAAGAAAATGCTGTTTTCTTTTCCTTATTTATCAACTCAGCAATACCCATCTTTTTTGACCTTTTTACTTATTAATTCCGATAAATCCATATAACAGACAGCTATATAGAAGATTTATCTTTATATTAATCACATTTCAGATTTATTTCTTCACAAAGATAGGAATAGCAGATTTTACATCCAATAAAGCATTTTATTTTAGATAATTATTCTAAATAAAGAGTATCAAAAGAATTATTATCTAAAATAACCTGTTCGAAAGTCCTATAACAGGTTATTTATTCTATGACGCAAATTGCCGGGAGAGGGCGGACAGCGCTCCTCTCCCGGCAATAATATATACAAATTAAAAACTCAATTTCACTCCGGCAAAGTAAGAACGCGGCATACCCGGTCCATAAATATAACCGGAGTCACGTTTTGCCCCCCGGTCAAAGTCACTTTGATACGCATTAAAGATATTATGTACTCCAGCATTGACCTGCATAATTATGCCTTTATACAAATTGAAATCATAACCGGCTTTCAGATTCAATTCAAAGAAATCAGGTGTATTCACAGCAATGTCCTTATCAATAAAACCTGCTTTATGTTCTACCATCATACTACCGGTATAAGTACCGGATAATGCAATAGTCATCGGTACGAAAGGGTTGTATGACAAAGTGAAATATCCATAAGTATTCGGAGTACGGAACATTTTTTTCTCCATCGGAACCGTTTCATCATCACTCCATGCACGTGCCTGCTTGTATTCGGCCTTCTGCATGGTAACGCCGGCCTGCAATTGAAGTAAGGAACGGTAAGCAATCTTTCCTTCCAAAGTCAAACCATATACCTTAGCTCCTTTCTCGTTATACCGTTCATTGATAATAATACCGTCACGCTCTCCTTTCTGACGTAAGGCAAATACGTCTGAAAGCGAAGTATAAAAACCTTCTATAAGCAAGTTTCCCTGAAAATCTCCCCAACGATGATACAAATCTCCCGATATACTCAGACTTTGTGATTTTTCTTCTGTCAAGTCTTTTGCCAGTTCAATCATAGACACAGTCCCACCTACATTTTCTATATGCAAATCTTCATCAAAGGCCTGAGGTGCACGGAATCCGAAAGAATAGCTGGCACGCAGGTTCATATTTTCGGTCGGATTGTAACGAAGATTAGCACGCGGACTGAAGATTACATGATCCACCATATTATGTTTATCCAAACGCCCTCCAAGTAAAAAGCTCCACTGCTTGTTCTTCCATTCATTCTGGAAAAATGCACTGGCTATACGGACTTCTTGTTTGGTATAACGGTTATACCCCCACATATCATCCGTCAAGTTATCCTGATTATATTCCAGTCCTCCGGTAAAATCGGCAGGCATAAAGAAACATTTATCAAAACTATAGATATACTGCGATCCTGTGACCCAGGTAAAATCCGTGGTCGCGCCATACGCATTCACATCTTGTCCTCCACCATAATAACTGTCGCGTCCTGTATGCTGTGCAGAAGCATATACACTCAGCCGCTGTTTCTCATCCGGAGAGAAATAATCAAATTTCGCTCCCCCGCTATTGATAGTATGCTGCAATTGTTCGGCTATATCCGCTTCATGGGGAGGTCGGTTCAGTTTATTCCCGCCACGACGGAACTCACTGAGATGATGATATTCAAAAGTCAGTTTTGAATATGTACTTGTTTTGATAAAAGAACGAAAACCGACTGTCTGATTTTTCAGTTTTGGCAATTCGGTGTAGCCATCGCCATCATTGTCATAACCGCTTCTTTCTCTGTTCTGTCCAAAAATATACAATCCTGCCTTATGATTATCAGTCACTAACGAAGCATTCAGTGTCGTATTATTATCCCAAGAAGAAGTACCGCCTATGCCTGTCAGAGTATGTGTCAACTGCCCTGAGTTCCGTACAGGCTCCTTGGTGATTATATTAATGGTTCCCGCAATGGCTGAAGAACCGAACAAAGCCGAACCTCCTCCGCGCATCACCTCTACACGCTCAATCATATTGGCAGGTATCTGTTCCAATCCATATACACCGGCCAAGGCACTGAATATAGGACGCGAGTCAATCAATATCTGCGTATAAGGGCCATCCAACCCATTGATACGTACTTGCTGGAAACCACAGTTCTGACAATTATTCTCGACCCGCACTCCGGGCTGAAAATTCAGTCCTTGCGACAAGGTGGAGGAATTAGTGTTCTCAAACACTTTCACATCCATCACATTAACCAACGTAGGTGCCATGCGGCGGGTGGTCTCACTACGATTGGCAGACACCACCACTCCGTCCAATGCTATCAAATCCTCTTCTATCTCGAAGTTCTCCTCCAAAGTTTTCCCTTTTCTTAAAGTTACTTTCCGGCTGACCGTCTTGTAACCGACAGCACTTACCTCCATGGTAAATTCTCCTTCAGGCAGATTTTTAAGGAAATAGTGTCCACTGGCGTCAGTCATAGTTCCTATGGTAGTTCCTTTCAGCGATACGCTGATAAAAGAAAGATGCTCTTCCGTATTCTTATCCAATACATGACCTATGATATTGGCATCGGACTTATTCAATTCATTGGCGTGCACAGCCGATGATGAGAGTAGAAAACACACTGCTCCCATCAAGAAAAATATATATTTCTTCATGTGTTGTTATTCTGTTTATTAATAAATAAAAGGATAGCGGTCAGAAGAATGAATCCGCGAACAGATAATGTAACGGAAAATCACTCCACCAACATAAAAATATACTATTTAACAAACAGCGGGAGGCGCGCGCAAATAAATGCCACAATCGGTTCGTATCAGTTTGATGCGTTCTACAGCCGGCACAGCCAGCAAACACAGCAATACCCAAAAGACCGTTGTGGAAGACGGAGTGAACAAACTACCGGAAGCAGCAAAAGAAGAAAGGAAAAAGATAGTTTCCAATTCCACTTCTGTATGTTGATGCTCCCCTTTAAACGGATGCGAGTGTACGATAATCACCCCATTTACCACATGCGAGTGAGTAAAAAGGGTAATACCTCCCAAATAGGCAATAAATATCAGTGGAAGGAAAAGCTTTAGAATATGAATCAAATGCTTCTTCATCGTAACGGGGGCAAAGATAGAACTATTTCCAATAGCAGTCAATACCTATTAATAGTAGTTATGGATTTAAAACCGGAAACAAGCCTCTCATCCTGCCAAAGAAAATGCCCATTCGTCCTTAGTTGTCCCTTCCTTATATATTAAGAAGCCTATAAATCAGTATCAAACATCACAAAAATGTTTCTTTTATTTTCAGAATCCCAAAAGATTTTAAAATAAAACCCTACCTTTGCATCAGATTTGGTGATGTAAGTACTTTCCGTATTTGCATAAAAGGGAATTCGGTCATAGAATCCGAAGCAGTGCCCGCTACTGTGAAACCCGTCAATGAAAAGCAACTCTCGCCATGCCACTGTTTCCTTTGTAAGAAATGGGAAGGCGCTTTTCAGGGTGAAGCCAGGAAACCTGCCAGGTCTGAACATAGATAATTCACGCTTTCCCGGGGCCAGGAAAGCTAATTATTAATTCTTAAATTATTTCGATGAAAAAGAAATGTTTACTGACAGCCTTATTCGGCTGCATGGTGGTGTGTGCGTCCGCCCAGATATCGTTAAGTGGAAAAGTAGTGGATGCCCGTACAGGAAAGCCGGTGGAAGGCGCTAACGTACGTTTGGAACAAACTACAATAGGATGTGCTACCAATCCTAAAGGAGAATTTTTGTTGAAAGACATCAAAGAGGGAACGTATACCCTGCGTACCAGTTGCCTGAATTATGCTCCTGTCACTCAGAAAGTCAGTCAAAGTCAAAAAGAAATGGTGATAAGGCTGAAAAGTACCACTTTCAACATGGATCAGGTAGTGGTAACCGGAACCGGAACTCACCACAAGCTGAAAGACAGCCCTGTACCCGTAGAGGTCATTTCCCAACGTGATCTGCAAAATGCCAATCCATCCAGTTTCCAGGATGCCTTGGTGAAACTGGTTCCCTCTATCTCGGTGCAAACCACCGCTATGGGAACAACCCTATACGTAAACGGACTGCCTGATAAATACCTCCTCGTATTAATTAACGGTAAAAAAGTAGCCGGAGATATTTCGGGATCTATAGATTACGACCGGATCAATATGGATGCCGTAAAACGTATTGAAGTATTGAAAGGAGCATCTTCCGCCCTTTATGGCAGTGACGCCATCGCAGGAGTAATCAATATCATTACCGATGATCCTAAATCTGCATTGAATGTATCTTCCAATACCCGTGTAAGTTCTCACGGACGAATTTCAGAATCAGTCAACGCAGACGCCAATGATGGAAAATTATCCGCACACTTGAACTATAATTACCGCACTTCGGACGGATGGCAACTGAATCCGTATGAGGAAAGCAAGGGAGAACTGGTGGAAACCACAAAGAAACCGGTCTATAAGAATCATTCGCATAATGTGAGCCAAACCTTGAGCTACGCAGCCACAGAGCGTTTAAGCCTTCATTTGAACGGTAATCTTTTTATCAGCGAGAACGACCGTACCGGAGCCTACGATTACAACAACCAGCATCAATCCTATACAGTGGGTGGAACAGCCAAATATCTGTTGGCTAAGCGGGCTTCATATATAGAAGGGAATATAAGCACCACCAATTTCCGTTCTTTTTATGACTATATAAATGATGCAAAAACGCATAAAACCGGTGACGAAGTCCTCAGTAAAGACCAGACTTACACCAATGCCAATCTAAAAGGTGTATTCAAAACCCACGAGAACAATACACTTTTTACCGGACTGGACTATGTATTCGAAGGCTTGGAGCCGACTGAAACCAGCAAGATGCTGAATAATGAATACCAAAGTGTTTATACACTGGCAGCATACGTACAGGACGAAGTAAAACTACTGGATGCAATCAGCATAGTGGCAGGTATACGGTATGCCTATAATGAAAAGTTTAAAAGCCAGTTCACGCCCAAACTATCCTTGATGTACCAATATTCAGGACTGAATGTACGTGCATCCTACGCTGCCGGATTCCGTTCACCTACCTTGCAACAAATGTATGCCGTTTCTGAAAGCCGTGGACAAATCACGGTCGGAGACCCTGACCTGGACCCGGAAAAGAGCAATTTCTATAATTTGAATATAGAATACAATCATCGTTTGTTCTCCATTGCCGCGTCCATTTATCAGAATGACCTGAAAGACAAGATTGAAGCGGAAGATATAGGAACAACGCCCGAAGATATTGAAAACGGCATCACTCGCAGACGCCAGTACCGCAATATAGAAAAGGCACGTGTGAAAGGCTTTGACATAGGTTTTTCAGTCCGTCCCTTCACAGGCTTCATGTTCGGAGCAAACTATATTTACACGGACGGGCGCAACCGTACGGAAGACATCCGTTTGGAAAGAACAGTACGTCACTCGGGTAATTTCAATGCCAGTTGGCGAAAAACATGGAATGATTATACATTCAATATTGCAATCAACGGACGCTATCAAGGTACACGCTGGTCTAAAACTTACGGCAACGCCCCCGCCCACCAGCTTTGGGATATCAACACACGCCATTCATTCAATTTAAAATCTGTTGCTCTGGAACCCGCCGTCGGAGTTGAAAACATTTTCAATTACACAGATGACCGTCCTTATAACAGTAATTATGCAACTCTGACACCGGGACGCTCTTTCTATGTCAGTCTGCTGGTTCGTTTCAAGCAATAAAACTATTTTTAGCATGACCTCTAAAACCAGACTTGTCTATCTGCTCATAACAACTTTCTGCCTGGCAGGTTGCGGCTATAAAAGCCGCAACCCGGTGAGTGAAAACGGGCTACCTTCCGCAGATACCATACAAACAGCCCTGGCCCCCCGTTATGCCAAAGGCTTCAAGATAACTGTTCGTCCGGATGGAGTAAAGCTTCTGTCCATCTCGGAGCCGAACAATAACCATGCAATACCCGAACTTTTCGCCTTAGTTCCTAAAGGAACAAAAGCCGAGATACCCGATGGCTATACCGTTATTCCGACTCCGACAGACAGAGTGATCTGCATGACCACGCCTCAACTGGCAGGTTTTACCGGTCTGAACGCTTATGACAAAGTGGTAGCGACAAGTACCACCCGCCGGATGCAGAATAAGGAATGGCTTGCCCGATTAAAAGACGGACGGGTGAAAAAGATAGGAATGGAAGGAAACTTTGATACGGAAATCATCATTGCATCCCAACCCGATATCATTTTCGTATCTCCCAACCGCCGGGGAGGGTATGAAGTGATGAAAGAGCTGAACATCCCTCTGGTCCCCTATTGGGCTTTCAAGGAAACATCACCATTGGGGCTGTCCGAATGGATCAAGGTAGCAGGTATGTTTATCGGTAAAGAGGAAGAGGCATGCCAATTATTTGCACAAATGGAACAACGCTATAACCTGTTGAAAGCCAAAGTTTCCAATGTAAAACAGCGTCCCAGTGTATTCAGTGGAGAAATGAGAAGAGATACCTGGTATGTACCCGGAGGACAAAGTTTCTATGCCCGCTTGTTCGCCGACGCAGGGGCCGATTACTTTATGAAGGATAATAGTGAAACAGGAGGTGTACTCATGGATTTTGAAACCGTATACGCCAAAGGATATAATGCCGGCTACTGGAGAGTGATGAATGGTTATAAAGGAGAATTCTCTTATGAAGCATTAAAAGCTTCCAATCCACAATATGCTGATTTCCGGGCTTTTAAAGAAAAGAAGGTTATTTATTGCAATCTGGAATGGATACCTTTGTATGAGAATCTTCCCCTCTCACCCGATGTTCTTCTGAGTGACATGATAAAAGCTTTTCACCCGGAACTACTTCCCGATTATCATCCTGTGTTTTATTCGCTTCTGGAAAAAGAATAAGTATTCCAGTTCTCATGCTTATGATAACAAACAGTTTTAATCCGGCTTATCTATTTCACTATTACAAAAATGGCTGAAGTCTCGGACTTCAGCCATTCCGTAAAAGGTTATTCCAATATACCGGCAATATCCTCCGCCATCTGCTTGTCAGTCAACCGGTTGGTTTTCATCAGCTCATCCAGATTATAGCGGTCTGCAAATTCTTTACGAAGTCCGTAATTCAGCACCCGCATTTCAGAATTACCATAATAACGCGCTATCTTCTCGCCGAATCCTCCATCCAGCACCCCGTCTTCCAACGTTACGACAATACGATGCCCCACTTTCAACTCTTCCAGCATCGGTTCGTCAAGCCCTGTTATGTAACGGGGATTAATCAAAGTAGCCTCAACACCCGACTCTTCCCGAAGCTTATTCTTCAAAGCCTGTCCCAAATCATAGAAAGAACCCAATGCAAGAATAGCGACAGTTTCTCCCCTGGCTGTCATTTTGTAGCGGTTTAACTCGCTATAATCCGTGTCAAACTCTTCCTTACGATGCACCACTGCCACTCCCGGCACACGGATGGCAACGGGATATTCCGTCTGGCGGACAGCCCATTCCAACATAGCAAAATACTCTTCGGAACACGTAGGAGCCAGATAAACCATATTCGGGATATTGCTGATAAGCGGAATATCGAAGAAACCCAGATGAGTCACATCGTTCATTCCGGCTACTGTCCCCATAAACACAGTGATCACCGCCGGATTTCCATTGATACACAAATCCTGAGACAACTGGTCATAGCAACGCTGGATAAAAGTACTGTAAACCCCGTACACCGGACGTCCGCCACCGGCAGCGATACCCGATGCCAATGCCACGGCATGTTCCTCGGCAATACCTACATCCACAAACTGACGCCCTGCCTGTTTCCGGCGTTCAGGAGTAAAACCTATCACAGTAGGAGTACCCGAACTGATGGCAACAACCGTGTGGTCCTCCTTCATCTTCTCCAACAAAAACTTCCCGGTCAGGCTATGGTAATCCTCCATACCGCTGCAATCCACCTTCGGCTTACCCGTTTCCAGATCGAAAGGCATCTCCCAATGAAATTCCTCCCGGTCGGCTTCTGCCGGAGCGTATCCCTTTCCTTTCTGTGTGTGAATATGAACCACTGTGGGACGTGATGTATCTTTCACCTTGGCAAAAGCCGCAACCAAAGACGGAATATCATTCCCCTCTCCCACATAAAGATAATCCAACCCCAGAGAACGGAAGAAATTACAGGACGACCGTCCCTCCGTGTCGCGCAGTTCTTTCAGGTTCTGATAGAGCCCGCCGTGGTTTTCGGCAATGGACATTTCATTATCATTAACCACTATAATAAGGTTGGTTCCCATTTCTCCCGCATTGCTCAGACCTTCATAAGCTTCTCCGCCGCTGAGCGATCCATCCCCTATCACGGCTATGATATTCTCGTGTCCGCCTTTCAGATCTCTGGCTTTGGCAAGACCGCAAGCCAGACTGACAGAGGTGGAAGTATGGCCGATAGTGAAAAAATCGTGCCCGCTTTCCCGGGGATTGGTGTATCCGGACACCACATCATAATCCTCCGGATTCAGGAAAGCACCCTTACGCCCGGTCAGCATCTTATGTGTATAACTTTGATGGGATACATCATATACCATCTTATCCGTCGGTGAATTGAATACATAGTGCAATGCTATTGTAGCCTCCACCATTCCCAGATTAGGTCCCACATGTCCTCCGTGAGCACTTAACTTGGTCAATAATGCATTGCGGATTTCACCTGCCAACTGTCTTAACTGTTCCGCAGAAAACTGTTTTATGTCTTGCGGAGAATTTACTTGTTCAATATACATCGTTCTACCTGTTTAAATGATTTCATCTGTTGTCTTGCTTCATTCCGATGCGGACAAAGCCGCTTTCATTTCACAATGCAAAGATAAGCCAGACCCCATTCATTCTTTGTAGATAAATTACAGATAGAATTACCATTTTTACAGAAGGGAACTGTATCACAAAAACATGGTACTGCAACCCGGTTATCAATTCTGCGAGAGCCGGTAATCACTGGGGGCGACACCTGTTATTTTCTTGAAAAGCACACTGAAGCACTGCACATTAGGATAGCCTAACTTCCGTGCCACAGCAGCAGGCGTATGACCGTCCTGCAACAACATGTGCCTGGCTATATCCAGCCGCTTCAGTTGCAAATATTCCTCCAAAGTCTTGCCGGTTTCAAACTTCAGCAGATCATCGAAGTAAGCGACAGACAAATCAAGCTCTCCCGCCATATAGCCGGATGTGGGCAACTTGCCGCCTTGCAATCTTCCGGATGCGATATATTCCACAAACAAACGTTCCATGTTTTCCAAAAGAGCCTTGTTCTTATTCTCACGGGTAATAAACTGGCGTTCGTAATACCGGGTGCAATAATCCAACAGAAGTTCTATATGCCGGGAAAGAATAATACTGCTATGAGTATCAATGGGATGATGCAACTCATCCTCTATATTCGAGAGGCAACACGTCACTTTCTCTGTTTCACGCCGCGAAAGATGCAGCGCTTCTTCCTTGCGATAATGGAAAAAGGTATAATTTTTAATATGATTCTTCAGTGAGGTGCGGAACAACAGGTCAGGATGAAATGCCAAAAGATATCCTTTATCCGGCAACGTATTCTCCTTACTCATACGAAAGATCTCGCCGGGAGTGAGAAACACCATGGTAGCATTGGAGTAATCATAGTATTTCCGTCCGCAGCAGCAACAACCGCCCGGACAATCCTCAATCAGCAAGACAGCATAGAATTCAAACTTCACCGCATCCTCTTCCAATGAAGGATTCTCCAGATTGATGATGCCCACCTGCGGATGCAATGTCTTGCAACCCAGACAGCGGTTACATTCATATACAGTCCTCAAGTCCAACATAGTCTCTTGCATTGCTTGTTACGACAGAATACTATAAAAGAAGGTTTTGTGCCCGATATTCATTCGGTGTACAGCCCACACGCTTCTTGAACAACCGGCAGAAATGCTGCGGATATTGAAATCCCAGTGAATAGGCTACCCTGCTGACGGTTTCTCTCCTGTCGGACATCCGTTCCTTTGCCAGTTCTATCACTTTTTCCTGAATATATTCCTGTGGAGTCTTGCCGGTTTCCTTCTTGAACATATCCCCGAAGTAGTTGGATGAAAGGCACAGTTTGTCAGCAAAGTATTTCACGGTAGGCAATCCGTCACGCTCGGCAAGTTCGCCCTCAAAATAATCGTCAAGCAACCCTTCAAAGCGTGTCAACACATCACGGTTCGAATGACTGCGGGTGGCGAACTGACGTTCATAAAAACGCATACAGTAATTAAGAAGCAGTTCTATATAGTTTACCAGCAAGGTCTTACTATGCTTGTCCACTCCCCGTTCCAGTTCCATACGGATAATCTTCAGGCAATCTGTCATAATATTGCGCTCATCTTCCGAAAGGTGCAGCGCCTCGCTCACTTCATACGAAAAGAAGGTATATTTCTTTATTGTTTTTCCAAGCGTGGTCCCCCGTAACAAATCCGGATGAAAAAGAATGCCAAGCACATTCAACTGCACACGGTCGGTGGTCAATGTGGTTTCCGTTGTTTGTCCCGGAGCAAAACATACCACGGTTCCCTCCTGATAGTCATAACTCCGACGCCCGTATTTGATATCACAAGCTTTCTCCAATTTCAGATAAAGTGCATAAACACCATAGTTCCAGTGCACATAGTCCATCTGCCGGGTAGCCTTGTTCAAATCAATGACACTGACCAACGGATTCAGTGTTTCAAGTCCGTATAGACTGTTATATTGGTCCACACTGTCTAAATTTAATATCTTATCCATCATTCTAACTTGTTTAATGTCTGCTAAAATACAGCTTTTTCAGTTATTTGAAATATTCCGGTCACAAAAATAAGAAGTTATCCGGACAAGGTTATAACCCCAATTACGGATTATCTTACCTTAGTTACCGAATCTTATCCCATCCGGGAATAAAAAGAAGAGCCGGAATGTTCCTGCCGGGCTACCCACTCCATATATATGGCAGAATCTGTAATTAAGGTCAGGATACCCGTAATTTATCTACAAAGAACCCAAGCAAATATACCTAAATTTGCAACATCATAAAATATTAAAACGTATATTTGAACCAAATAACATAAATCGTATGAAAAGACTCGGATTATTTATGACGGTAATCATGATACTGTGTATTACCGTAAACGCACAGAAACAGAGCAACAGAACATTAGTAGCTTACTTCTCGGCGACAGGTACAACAGAGAAAGCCGCCAAACAGATAGCGGAGGTGACAGGCGGAGCCCTCTACGAAATACAACCTGCAAAGAAATATACCTCCGCCGACCTGGACTGGCACGACAAATCCTCGCGCAGCAGTGTGGAAATGGCAGATGCCTCGTCACGTCCCGCATTGCGTTCCCAGCCCCAAAACTTGGCAGCCTATGATACCATCTATATCGGTTTCCCCATTTGGTGGAACCTGGCTCCAAGAATCATCAACAGTTTTATAGAAAAAGGTGATTTCACAGGCAAGATCCTCATTCCATTCGCTACCTCGGGTGGAAGCCGCATTTCTAACGCCGAACAAGAATTAAAGAAAGCCTACCCCAGCCTGAACTGGCAGAAAGGCAGGCTGATGAACGGTGCTACCAAAGAAGAGATTAAACAATGGACTAAAAAATAAATAGTATGAGAAAGAATTTAGGAGCAAAACCTTTTACCTATCCGCAACCGGTATTTATCATCGCCGCATACGATGAAAACGGTCTTCCCAATGCCATGAATGCGGCTTGGGGCGGTATCAGTGAAATGAATGAAATCAGTATTTGTATCAGCGAAGGTCACAAGACAACGGCCAACATCCTGAAACGCAAAGCATTCACAGTGAGCATGGCAGAAGCCGGGCAAATCATCGCTTGCGATTATGTAGGCATTGTTTCGGGCAACAAGGTTCCGGACAAATTCGTCCGTGCGGGATTCCATGCCACCCGGTCGGAATTTGTGGATGCCCCGCTGATTGATGAATTATCCGTAGCTGTGGAATGCAAGCTGAAGGATTACAATCCCGAAACCTGTATCCTGCGCGGCGAAATAGTCAATGTAAGTGTAGATGAACGTGTACTGGATCAGAATGGAAAAGTGGATGCCTCCAAAGTTATTCCTGTCATCTTCGACCCGTTCAATAATGATTATCTGAAAGTAGGAGAAAAAGTGGGTAATGCTTTCTCGGATGGCAAGGCCTTAAAATAACGGAATCCGATATGATACAAACAGCGGAGGCAGCTTCTTCCATACAGAACAAACTCCGGCAAGCCGATTCCTAAGCTCTCACATCCTTGTGACTAAGCCTTTTTGAACGAATGATTTCTATCTCCCAAGCTTGCGGAGTTAAATCCATAGCCTTTGGAGTTATCTCCATAAGCTTGGGAGTTAACTCCAAAGGCTATGGAGATAGAAATCATCCGTTTAAAAAGGGTTAAGTGCAGGAATAAAAAGGCTTAACCATCCCCATAGTGCCCCCCAATGATTCCGCCAACATTTTTTCTTCAAACTTATCTATCAGCAAATCTCTATAATTCTTAGTTCCTTTTTTAATTCTCACCGGCAATATCCTCTGCTTTGCCGACTTCCCGACTACGGCACATTCTGAATGATGCCTTATTCATTGTTAAGCCTGATAAAAAAAAGATTTCCATAATTTATAGAAAGAAAAGACTTGTTTCTCCCGCTCAAATAAGTAACTTTGTACGGTTAAGTTTGGCTCCTCATGCCAGCCACCACTTTCAGTCCGTCTATGTAAAAGCCTGAAAGCAAGATGAAGGAACTACTGTCAGGACAGCGCATTGTCATTCAGAGGATTATATTGGCTGAAAGCACTGAAGGAAACTTTTAAATCAGATTCCGGAAAGGAATAATTATATAATAAAAAATGAAAAAGGCCCAATTAATCGTAGCCGGCATTGGTCCCGGCTCACCCGAAGATATAACCCCCGCTGTAATACAAGCAGTCAAGAACAGCGATGTAGTAATCGGCTATAAATACTATTTCCAGTTTATCGAACCCTATCTGGAACCGGGCACCGAATGTATAGACACCGGAATGAAACGTGAAAAAGCACGTGCCGAACAGGCTTTCGAGCTGGCGGAACAAGGAAAGACTGTATGCGTTATCAGCTCGGGAGATGCCGGAATTTATGGCATGGCTCCGCTGGTTTACGAAATGAAACGCGAGCGTGGCAGCCGGGTGGAAATAGAAGTATTGCCGGGTATCAGTGCTTTTCAGAAAGCGGCTTCCCTGTTGGGAGCACCCATCGGTCACGATTTCTGTGTGATCTCCCTCTCCGACCTCATGACACCATGGGACCGGATTGAAAAACGCATCCATGCAGCCGCAACGGCAGATTTTGTAACGGCGGTCTATAATCCCAAAAGCGAAGGGCGGTATTGGCAACTCTACAGATTAAAAGAAATTTTTCTGAAAGAGCGTGACCCCGAAACCCCGGTAGGCTTTGTGCGTCAGGCCGGACGTAAGGAAGAAACCGTGACAATCACCACTTTGCAAGAGTTCGATCCCGAACAGGTGGATATGTTTACAGTGGTATTGATTGGCAACTCCCAATCTTATTATCGGGAAGGGAAATTAATCACTCCACGTGGTTATTACCGGGAAAAGACCACCGATGCGACAGGAATCGGTCAGGAGATTATGATAAACAGTTTCCGTACTATTGAGAAAGAATTGAAAAATAAAAATATTCCTTCGGATCACAAATGGGCATTACTGCATGCCATCCATACCACAGCCGATTTCGAAATGGAAAACATATTGCATATAGATCCTCTTGCCGTAGAATGTCTGTATAAAATATTGAATGAAGGAAAAGTACGTACAATTATTACGGATGTGACGATGGCTGCCGCGGGCATCCGTAAAGGTGCTTTGGAACGGATGGGCATCGGGGTGAAATGCTATCTGGGTGACGAACGCGCGGCAGCATTGGCAAAAGAAAAAGGAATCACCCGTACACAGGCCGGTATACGTATGGCAGCAGAGGAACATCCGGAAGCTTTATATGTATTCGGTAATGCCCCTACAGCATTGATGGAACTGTGTGACCTGATACGGAAAGAAAAAGCGCATCCATGCGGCATCATCGCTGCTCCGGTGGGCTTTGTGCACGTTTGCGAAAGCAAACACATGGTGAAACCTTTCAGCCACATCCCCAAACTGATAGTAGAAGGACGCAAAGGGGGAAGCAATCTGGCAGCGACTCTGGTAAATGCCATCCTTACTTTTGATGATGCGGAACAACTGAAACCGGGAAGAGATGTATAAGTCCATGCAAACATTCTATATAATAGGTATAAGCGATAACCGGAATCAATTTCTTTCTCCTGAAATCCGGAACTTGGTTTCTCAAGGGAAAGTCTTCTCGGGAGGAAAACGTCATCACGAACTGGTACACGCTTATTTGCCGGAAGATGCCGTATGGATAGACATCACCGTCCCGCTGGATGCGGTATTCTGCCGTTACGAGGAACATCCCGAAATAATCGTTTTCGCTTCGGGCGACCCGTTGTTTTTCGGCTTCGCCAATACCGTCATGAGAAAACTCCCGTCGGCAAAGATTATCTTATTCCCCACCTTCAACTCGCTGCAAATGCTGGCACACCGTATATTGCTCCCCTATCAGGAGATGCAGACCTTGTCGCTGACCGGACGTCCTTGGGATGCATTCGACTCTGCTTTAATCAGAGGAGATAAACTGATAGGCGTGTTGACCGACCGGGAAAAGACACCTGCCACCATTGCCGCCCGGATGCTGGAGTATGGATATGACAACTACCGCATGACCGTGGGGGAAGCATTAGGCAATGGCGAGGAAGAATCTGTACGTACATTCTCTTTAGAGGAAGCCTCCCAATCTGCTTTCCGCTTTCCCAATTGCCTGATACTGCAAAGAAACAAGGTGCATCCCCGTCCGTTCGGAATTCCCGAAAGTGAATTTCATCTGTTGAACGGACGCAACAGAATGATTACCAAAATGCCTGTCCGCTTGCTTACTCTCAGTATGCTGACATTAAGGGAAAAGAAATCATTCTGGGACATCGGTTTCTGCACCGGCTCTGTTTCCATAGAAGCCAAGCTCCAATTTCCGGAACTGAAAGTGACAGCATTCGAACAGCGTCCGGAAGGTAAAGAGCTAATGGAACGCAACAGTCGTAAATTCGGCACGCCCGGCATTACAACCGTCATGGGTGATTTTCTGGAAACGGAACTCGGCGGGCTTCCCGCCCCCGATGCCGTATTTATAGGTGGTCATGGAGGAAAAATGATAGAGATTCTACAAAAAATCAAAGAAGTGCTGTTGCCTGACGGAGTCATTGTATTCAATTCGGTTTCGGAAGAGAGCAAGGCCCTGTTCACAAAAGGTATAACGCAAATCAACAAGAAGGTAACACAGTGTACCCGTATTGCTGTGGATGCCTTTAATCCGATAGAGATAATGAGAGCGGAATAAATGATTTAAAACAGATAACAAATGAAAGCAATCATACTGATATCAGAAGCCAGCCTGCCGTTGGCAAAAACACTACAAAGAGAGTTGCCGGATACCCTTATTTATACCAAAAACGAATGCGAAGGCTGTATTTCCATCACATCCTGCCATCGGTTCATAGAGGAGCATTTCAATGACTTCGACAGCATCATCTTTATCGGTGCCATGGGAATCTGTGTACGCAGCATTGCAGGATGCATAAAAAACAAATATAAAGATCCGGCAGTGGTCTGTGTGGACAGTACGGGGCGCTTTGTCATTTCAGTACTTTCCGGGCATGTGGGGGGAGCCAATGAACTGACCCGCCATATTGCCGCCATTACAGGAGGAGAAGCTGTGATTACCACCCAAAGTGACAATGCCGGGTTATGGGCGCTGGACACGCTGGCTGGAAAATATGGCTGGAAAATAACTGTTCCTCATGCAAAAATGAACAGACTGGTCACACTTTTTGTCAACCGGGAACCAACGGCGCTGCTGCTCGATATAAAGGATAAAGGTACGGAGTATCTGGAACGCACGCTTCCCGCACACGTAAAAGTGTTCTATCATTTCGAAGACATGCCCCAATCGGAATTCAAGTTGATTATTGCTGTTACACCTTATATATATAGTGCGGAGATTCCCATGCTCTGTTTCCATCCCGCCGTCCTCCACTTGGGAATAGGTTGCCGGAAACAATGCGATCCTTCGGGCATTGCGGAATACATAGAAGCCGTGATGCACAGACATGGTTTGTGTCCGTTCTCTCTCGCCTCCCTCAATACCATCGAACTGAAAAAAGACGAGCCTCTGCTGGAAATCCTCCACCGGCGATGGGCCGATACGGAAACCCATATTTATCCTGCGGAAGAACTGAAAGATATCACAGTTCCCCATCCGTCTGAAAAGGCATTCGAAGTGACAGGCGTCTATGGAGTGGCCGAAAGCACAGCCTTGAAAAGCAGCGGTGAAGGAACACTTGTATTGGAAAAGCAAAAGGGCATGCTGACAGAAGGAAACCACTTCACTTTTGCCATAGCCGTCAGTGCGACAGCCATGCGTGGCGGACATATAGAGATAGTGGGTGCAGGTCCCGGTGATCCCGAACTGATTTCGGTACGCGGAAAACGAATGTTGGAGAAAGCGGATCTTGTTCTGTATGCCGGAAGTCTTGTTCCCCGCGAACTGACCTTTTATGCTAAAGAGGGAGCGACCGTACGCAGTTCCGCCGGTATGGATTTGGAGGAACAGTTCGCCTTGATGAAAGAGTTTTATGATAAAGGATTGTTTATTGTACGCTTGCACACGGGAGACCCTTGCATTTATGGAGCCATCCAGGAACAAATGGCTTTCTTCGACCGCTACAAGATGAGTTATCATATCACTCCGGGGATCTCCTCGTTCCAGGCGGCTGCGGCAGCATTGAGGTCACAGTTCACCATCCCCGAAAAAGTACAAAGCATAATCCTCACCCGTGGGGAAGGCCGTACTCCGATGCCCGAAAAAGAACAATTACATAAATTGGCGCAATCGCAAAGTACAATGTGCATTTATTTAAGTGCGGGCATTGTGGAACAGGTACAGGAAGAGCTGATGCAGGCATATCCTCCCGAAACTCCGGTTGCCGCCTGTTATAAGCTGACTTGGAAAGAAGAAAAGATTTATCGCGGAGAGTTGAAGGATTTGGCTAAGATAGTACGTGACAATAACCTGACGCTGACTACCTTATTGGTAGTAGGCGAAGCGATAGACAACCGGAAAGGTCTGTCCCGGCTCTATGCGCACGAGTTCAAACACTTGTTCAGAAAGTAAAAAAAGAATCATTCACATCCAGCCTATGATACTGATTTTAGGAGGAACCACCGAAGGACGCACCGCCGTGAAAGTTGCCGATGAAGCCGGAAAGCCCTACTTCTACTCTACCAAAGGAGAATGGCAGGAGATACAATGCAAGCACGGCATCCGTATCACCGGAGGAATGGACACGGAGAAAATGGAAAGTTTCTGCCGCCAAAACAACATCCGTTTGTTGGTGGATGCTGCCCACCCGTTTGCCTCCCAACTCCACCGGACTGTGGATGAAACAAGCCGGACGCTACATCTTCCTGTCATACGTTTTGAAAGGAAGTATCCTCCACGCACCGAAAACATCATCTGGTGTGAAGACTATGCAGATGCCATTTACCGGTTAGAGAAAGCAGGAACCGATCACCTGCTGGCACTGACCGGAGTACAGACCATCGGGAAGTTACGCCCTTATTGGGAGAAACATACCTGTTGGTTCCGCGTACTGGAACGGGAAACTTCCATCACATTAGCCCAAGAACAAGGCTTCCCGAAAGGAAATCTGGTATTCTATCATGCCGGAGAATCCGAAGCTCTTTTATTAGAGACACTACATCCACAGGCCATTCTGACCAAGGAAAGCGGAGAATCCGGAGGATTTTCGGAGAAAGTGAAAGCGGCACAGGCTGCAAAAATCCCGGTCTTTGCTATAAAACGCCCTCCCCTTCCCAGGCATTTCATGATCGTTACCGGTGAATATGGATTGAGAAAACAGATAGAAAAGAACATCCCTGCTTTTTACCCGTTGAGAAGCGGCTACACCACAGGGGCCTGCGCTACTGCAGCTGCAAAAGCAGCATTGACGGCTCTGATTTTAGGGGAAGAACAGAAAATGATATCCTTCCGCCTTCCCGATGACGAGGAAATGACCTTACCGGTAGCCCATACAGAAATAGAAAAGAACAGTGCCACCTGCACCGTTGTTAAAGATGCGGGAGATGATCCGGATGTCACTCACGGCGCATCCATTGTGGTAACGGTAAGTTTTAGCAATCACCCGGACATCCGTTTCCTGCAAGGTGAAGGAGTGGGACGAGTCACCCTTCCGGGGCTGGGATTGGAAATCGGGGAACCCGCCATCAATCGCATCCCCCGACAAATGATAATGAAAGAATTATCGGCGCTTTATGACAAAGGGCTGGATATTACCATTTCCGTTCCCGGAGGAAAAGAGTTGGCACAACGTACTTTCAATCCTAAACTAGGAATTGTGGACGGCATTTCCATCATTGGAACTTCGGGCATAGTCCGTCCTTTTTCTTCAGAAGCTTTTGTCGAGGCTATCCGCAGGGAAGTGGAGGTTTGTGTGGCTGTGGGCTCATCCAGACTCATCATTAATTCGGGAGCAAAAAGCGAACGTTTTGTGAAGAAGGAGTATCCGGGATTACCTGCTCAGGCTTTTGTACATTATGGAAATTTTATAGGGGAGACACTCAAGATAGCTGCCAAGCTTAAGGTTCCATTGGTTACTTTAGGCATTATGATAGGCAAGGCGGTGAAACTGGCCGAAGGAAATCTGGACACACACAGTAAGAAAGTGGTGATGAATAAAGAATTCCTAAGGCAGGTGGCAATGGAAGCCGGATGCTCTCCGGATGTTGAAAGCATGATAGAAAGGTTGACATTAGCCCGTGAATTATGGACCTTGCTGTCTGAAGAAGACGGCGGAAAGTTCTTTCCGTGTTTGTTGGAACATTGTTTTGCACATTGCGTCCCCTTATTGCCCGAAGGAAAATTGACAATCCTCTTGATTGATGAAGAAGGGAATATTCCTTTCAGGATACAATAACTGATTATTTAGACGCTGCTGCTAAACGGAAGCTAATATAGCAGTGACTTGTTCTAACAATTCCTCTATGGTATCTACCTTTATCGTCCTCCCGGCTACCGGGTGGATAATATATCCACTGGTAGTCATATCTCCCGTTTCAATATAAAAATCGGACTCAACACGCCGGCTTGCCAGAATACCATTCCGCTGCAAGGCTTTCCGTACCATCGCATACTTATTCCCATGTCCCACCAGACGGACTTCTTTTTCAAACTCATTGTCAATGCGGAACAGTCCGGTTTCCATATCAAAAACAATTCCCTTACGGGAGAAAAAATTACTCAGGCATCCGTCTATGGAAAGATCTTCAGGAGTTCCTATAGTCACTCCATTGGCTTTATCCATCAGCCAAATCTTATCAGCAATCTGCAAAGCTAACTCTAAATCATGGGTGGAAAGAAAAATCGTCTTGTTGGTAGAACGTGACAAATGATGAAGCAGTTGCATAATCTCCACTTTACTGGGGAAATCAAGAAAAGCAGTCGGCTCATCCAGAAAAATCACCGGGGTTTCCTGTGCCAACGCCTTTGCTATCATTACTTTCTGACGCTCACCGTCACTCAAAGTATGTACCATCCGGTATTTCAAATCCTCAATCCTTACCAGCGCAATGGCATCGTTTACTGTATTCTTGTCCTCCTTGCTTAAATTTCCCCAGAAACCGGTATAAGGACTGCGCCCCATACCCACCAGTTCTTCCACGGTCATGTTCCGCAGGCTGCATTTTTCGGTCAATACCACTCCGATAACTGTCGCCAACTGTTTATCGGTGTAATCCGTCAGTTTCTTTCCCATTATTTCTATCTCTCCTCCTACAGGCGGCTGAAAGGCAGACAAAGTACGCAATAAAGTAGATTTCCCTACTCCATTCGCCCCCAAAAGACAAGTCAGTTCCCCACTGCGGATAGTAGCATCAATGTCCTTCGCTACAATCTTGGTCCCCCCCTTACCGGGATAACCGGTAGTCAGTTTCCGAATATGTATAGTTTCTTGATTCATCATTACTCATTCATTTCATTGCGACGTCTATTGAATAAAACCGACATCACTACCGGAGCACCTACCAAAGCCGTCACCGAATTTACCGGCAATGCACCTTCGAAACCGGGCATACGGGCAATCAGATTACATACCAATGCCAATGACGCACCTGCCAGTAAAGAAGCAGGCATCAGAATACGATGATCGGATGTGCGGAACATTCCCCTGCAAAGATGCGGAACGGCCAGCCCCAGAAAAATAATCGGACCGCAATATGCGGTAACAATAGCTACCAATACTCCCGAACAAGTAATGACAAGCAGACGGGCACGTTTTATATTCAATCCGAGATTCCGTGCGTATGCATCTCCCAGCAGCAAAAGATTCAATGTTTTGACAAGCAGGAAGGAAAGTGGCAACAATACCACCATGATACATATAAATAAAGTCATCTGATCTCCCGATACACGGGCAAAACTTCCCAACCCCCAAATGACATATGCACGAATATCCTCCTCCACACTGAAAAATTTCAGCACACCGATCACCGCATTGGCTATGTAACCAATCATCACACCGATAATCAGCAAAGTAACATTGCCCCTTACTTTTTGGGAAACGAAAACAATAAGTGCCATAATGGAAAGTGAACCTGCAATAGCTGCTATGGTAAGGGCTATTTCCCCCATAAAGCCTAGCTTGCTCAAAGCAACACCACCCAAACTGCCCGAAAGAAGCACCACAAAAGCAACTCCCATACTGGCTCCCGAACTGATGCCCAGTACCGACGGACCGGCCAAAGGATTGCGGAAAACAGTTTGCATCTGTAAACCGCTGACAGAGAGCCCCGCCCCCGCCACCAATGCGGTAAGCGCCTGTGGTACCCGTGATTTCCAAATAATATTTTGCCATATAACAGACTCATTCCCTGTTCCCCAAAGGATATTCCACACAGCACGAAGCGGTATGGAAACAGAACCTAATACCAGATTCAGGAAGAAAAACAGAAAAATAGAAGCCATAATTAACAGCATATAAAATGCAACAGGTCGTTTCATATACTATTTTCCTATTTAAGCAATTCATAATATCCCGGTTGGTGACCGGACAAAAGCTGCGGATGAAAGATTTGAATCAAATCTGCCAGAACAACTTCCGGTTCTGTAGGCATACTCTCATAAAAAGGTTTTTCACGCATGTTACAATAAATCACCCCTTTCTCTTTGTATGCTTTAAAATCAACATAACGGGCATCTTCCTCTTTCAACGTGTTATAAGAAAATTCTCCTTGATAGCTATTCACAATACGCCAATAATCGGCACCTGCCGCTTGGCTGTAAACTGTTTCAAAATCGAGGGTGACTCCTCCAGACTGTTCATCGTCTTTCAAAAAATAATCGGCACCGGCATCTTTAAACAATTGTGCGAGAAAACTCCTCCCTCCTACAGCATACCAATTGCCGCCCCGCAATTCTCCACTGAATACCACCGGGCGTTTTGTCACCCGACCGGTCAGTTCCTTCAGCTCGTTATATCTTTTCTTAATAGCGGCAAACTGCTCATTAGCTTTATCTTCTCTTCCCAATAACAAGCCCACAAACTTTATCCATTCAGCCTGTCCCAAAGGAGTCATTTCCTTATATCCCAAATGCGGCATCAAAGGAATGCCTACCTCTTTCAAAGCATCGTACCCCCCTCGTTTAAAAGGAGAGATCAAAATCAAATCCGGGTTTACACTCATAATCACCTCATTATCGAAATTCCCTTCAATACCTATCTTATGAATGCTTCCATCTTTCAAACGATCATTTATTTTCTTGTTAAACAAATGACGTGTACTGGTGATACCCACCACCGCATCCAGCTCTTCCAACTTGATAAAATTGGAAAGTTGCAGGGAAGTCATGCAGATAACGCTTCGTATGGGAGTTTCAATAACCGTATAATCCGCAGGTATGTTTTCCGCTTCCACACCTCTTGGCACCAAAGCATAATGAAAAGACTGACTTTCTTTATTCTGAGGGTCCTGAATGTCAAGCAGACAAGCCTGATCCGTATAGGTTATTTTAAACCCTTGGGCATATTCCGGAATAATCTTCACAATAGAAGAATCTGTCAATGTCTTATGCTCCAGATTCCCGGAACCCTGTTTGTGCTTATTTTGGCAGGCTGTAACAGTCAATAATAACAAAAGGCCCGAAGCCAATATTAGTTTTTTCATGTTCTTTTCTGTTTTTCAGCCAACAAAGGTAATCAATTCTCTTGCTTTATACGGAATTTTTCAGCACTTTTGCGTGCTTAAAAACTGTAAATACCTACAAAAGATGAGTCGTCCGATCTATTTTGTTTCTTTAGGACCCGGTGATGCCGAACTGATTACATTGAAATCATTGCATGCTTTACAGCAAGCAGACATAATATATTGTCCATCAACGGTTCGGGAACCAGACAAAATCTTGTCACGTGCCGCCACCCTGTTACATAAGCTAGGCATCAAAGGAGATATACACCTATTCTCGCTCCCGATGAGCAAAGACAGAACAAAAGCAATCAAAGTCTATCGGCAACTTTTCGAAGAAATGAGGCTGGAACAAAAAGCAGGAAAACGGTTGGCGGTAGCAGTAGAAGGCGATGCGGGAATTTACGCCTCCGTTCACTATGTACTGGATCTCCTCGAAGAAAATGGAATTCCCGTAGAGCAACTTCCCGGTATTCCTTCATTCATCGCTGCGGAAGCGGCCGCAAAACTACATCTCATCAGCCAAAAAGAAAGACTGGTCATTATTCCGGGCAATATTACTTCGGACGAACTGGACATGTATCTGAGCCATCATCATGTGCCGGTTATCATGAAATTATCTCAATGTGCAGACATAGTACAGGATTACATGGAGTCCCACCCCCAATACAGTTATCATTATTTTGAAAATATATCGACAGCCGAAGAATATCATTCTTCCCATCAGGCGGAACTGAAAAGAAGAGTATTTCCTTATTTTTCCTTAATGATCATCTTTAACGAACAGACACGGAAGGATGATAGTGCAAAATAGCGTTCAGAATACCTTCAATATTTACATCATCTTTCTTGATAACTAAAAAATTGTGGTACATTCCTTCTTTCCGGTAACGGATCACAATCGACTTGAGTTTACCAGACTTTGTGTACTCCTTTTCTATCTCTGTGATGTTTTGCAAAGGAAAAACATGCCGAGGCTTCATCCCTCTTATAGCTAAGGTAAAAGAATCAGGAGTAATAGTATAAACAGACAATAACCTTACCCCCGTTATCAACAGAGGAGGAGTCAAGACCAGCAAAGATGCATATCTTCCATGCGCTATAAAAAGGCATGTACACGCCACCAACATAATAGCAATAACTGCCCAAATCCATAAAGGATAACCGGGTCTGAATTCTTGTTTTTCCATATGCCACATCTATCTTGTATAGATACAAAAATAGGGAGACTCAGTTTTATAACCAAATCTCCCTCAAGGAATTTATAAACTATTTCTAACAATTAATCTGATTAGAGAATACCCTTTACTGTTTCCAGCATACCCTTTTCTTGAATAGAGTCAAGATCAGCTTTTACTGCGGCGGTCAAACCCGGAATGTTGTTCAAGTTCTCACCCCAAATAGATTCTGCTGCCAACACGCCTTCCGCCACTTTCTGAGTGCAGCCTGTAGCCCAAAGTCCTTTCAGCAGATTCATGATTTCAGGAGCATCGTTCGGAACAATCTCAGCACCGTCAGCACGAACACCACCTTTATAATAAGTGATGATAGCCGCCAGTCCCAATACCAAGCCTTTAGGCAACTCACCCTTACGCTCCAGATAAACTTTCAAGCCCGGGAGGTCGCGAGTTTCATATTTAGGGAATGAATTCAGCATGATAGAAGTCACCTGGTGATCAACAAACGGATTGTTGAAACGCTCCAAAACATCTTCCGCAAACTTCTTCAATTCTTCTTTCGGCAGGTTCAGGGTTTCCATCAACTCATCGAACATAACTTTATGAATGTATTTACCTACCACTTCATGCTCGCAAGCCTCGCGCACAATGTTGATTCCAGACAGATAAGCTACCGGAGACAGCACTGTGTGAGGACCGTTCAGCAAAGTAACTTTTCTTTCGTGATAAGGAGCTTCAGACGGAACGAACAATACATTCAAACCGGCTTTGTCGGCAGGGAATTCCTTGGCGACCTCCTGCGGAGCTTCAATTACCCACAAATGGAAGATTTCTGCCTGTACCACCAGATTGTCATCATACTGCAATTTTTCTTTAATAGCAGCGATATCTTTGCGGGGGAATCCCGGCACAATACGGTCTACCAAAGTAGCATAGACACCACAAGCTTCCTCAAACCATTGCTTGAAGTCTTCACCCAAGTTCCACAAATCAATATATTGATAGATGGTTTCTTTCAGTTTATGGCCGTTCAGGAAAATCAATTCGCAAGGGAAAATTATCAAACCTTTGCTCTTGTCACCATTGAACGTTTTATAACGGTGATACAGCAACTGGGTCAGTTTGCCCGGATAAGATGAAGCAGGGGCATCATCCAGCTTGCAGGCAGGATCAAAAGCGATACCGGCCTCTGTCGTATTAGAGATAACGAAACGCATTTCCGGCTGTTCCGCCAATTTCATAAATTCATCATTCTGAGAATAAGGATTCAAGGCACGACTGATCACATCAATTTTTGTCAGGCTGTTTACCACCTGTCCTTTATCCAAACCCTGCAAGTTTACATGATACAGACAATCTTGTGCGTTCAACATGTCAACCATACCTTTTTCAATAGGTTGAACCACCACCACACTGCTGTTGAAATCAGTTTTTTCGTTCATGTTGTAGATAATCCAATCCACAAACGCACGCAGGAAGTTACCCTCACCAAATTGAATGATTCTTTCGGGACGTTGAGTCTTTGCTGCTGTCTCCTTGTTTAATGCTTTCATATTTTTAATTATATTATGTGTTTATCCATACCTGTACTTATTGAAGACGAATCAGATTTTATTGTGTACTCATAGTATTCATGCTTTCTTTTAAATGGTAATATATATTTAAGTTTTTATATATCATCATTGAACCAAGCATTTAAAATCTTTAAATCTTCGCCGCAAAGATACAAATAATTTTGTTATTCCAAATAAAATTTCTACTTTCGTGTTCGATAACGGTTAATAAATCTAAAGAGATGCTCTTTAACATCTTTTTTAGAATGAGTTTTTACTAAAAGTCAAAATAAACAACAATTATATAGATATAAAAAGACTACTTATGAAAAACTTTATGGATGAAAACTTCCTGCTTCAGACAGAAACTGCGCAGAAGTTGTATCATGAACATGCGGCTAAAATGCCTATTATCGATTACCACTGCCACCTGATTCCCCAGATGGTTGCTGATGACTATCAGTTTAAGTCACTGACAGAAATCTGGTTGGGTGGAGACCACTATAAATGGCGTGCCATGCGTACCAACGGTGTGGACGAACGTTATTGTACCGGTAAAGACACCACGGACTGGGAAAAATTTGAAAAATGGGCGGAAACAGTTCCTTATACCTTCCGCAACCCATTATACCATTGGACTCATTTGGAATTGAAAACCGCATTTGGAATCAATAAAGTATTGAATCCGAAAACTGCCCGCGAGATTTTTGATGAATGTAATGAAAAGCTTGCCAAACCGGAATACTCCGCACGAGGCATGATGCGTCGTTATCATGTGGAAACCGTTTGTACAACCGATGATCCGGTAGATTCATTGGAATATCACATCAAAACCCGTGAAAGCGGATTCGAAATTAAAATGCTTCCCACTTGGCGTCCGGACAAGGCGATGGCAGTAGAAGTTCCCGCTGATTTCCGTGCTTATATGGAAAAATTGTCTGCTGTAAGCGGTGTCACGATATCTTCTTTCGATGACATGGTGGCTGCTTTGCGGAAACGTCATGACTTCTTTGCTGAACAAGGTTGTAAATTGTCTGACCACGGAATTGAAGAGTTTTATGCTGAAGACTATACTGATGCTGAAATCAATGCTATATTTAATAAGGTATATGGTGGTACAGAACTGACCAAGGAAGAAATTCTGAAATTCAAATCAGCCATGCTGATCGTATTTGGGGAAATGGATTGGGAAAAAGGCTGGACCCAGCAGTTCCACTATGGAGCAATCCGCAACAACAACACCAAGATGTTCAAACTTCTGGGACCTGATACCGGTTTCGATTCAATCGGTGAGTTTACCACCGCTAAAGCGATGGCTAAATTCCTTGACCGCCTGAATACAGAAGGAAAACTGACCAAAACTATCCTTTACAACTTGAATCCTTGCGCCAATGAAGTAATTGCCACCATGTTAGGAAACTTCCAGGATGGCACAATTCCAGGCAAGATTCAATTCGGTTCCGGATGGTGGTTCCTCGATCAGAAAGACGGTATGGAAAAGCAGATGAATGCACTGTCATTGTTAGGCTTGTTGAGCCGCTTCGTAGGTATGCTGACAGACTCTCGTTCATTCCTGTCTTATCCGCGTCACGAATATTTCCGCCGTACTTTGTGCAACTTGCTGGGTAATGATGTGGAAAACGGCGAAATCCCTGCTTGCGAAATAGAACGCGTCAATCAGATGGTGGAAGATATCTGCTATAATAATGCCAAGAAGTTCTTCCAATTCTGACAACCGTCAGAATGCTGAATATAAATAAATGAGGATGGAACAAATGTGTCTGCAAAAGTTTTCACTTTTTGTTCCATCCTCATTCCAGTCATAGCAATTCTTCTATAGCCTCCGTTATTTCCTTGTCGGTTTTTCCCATGCCATATCCTCGGATGACTTTCCGTATAATCCGTTCTTTATCCAAAATAAAAAAGTACGGAGCCGCCCCACCCGTCCGGTAATCTTCTATCACTTTATCATCTCCATCCAAAAACATATAATTCAATTCCTTTCTCTTTGCATAATTCTGAAGTGAATGCATCCGGCTCCAACTTTCAATGGCTACCAATTCAAAATCTTCTTCTTGGTACTTTCTTTTCAGTTCTTTCAGAAAAGGGATAGAAGCCTGGCAAGCTCCACAGCCTATTCCTGTTATATTTACCAAGATGACCTTACTTTTCAAATCACTCAATGACACGGGACGCTCCTTTATATCATTCAATGTCCATTCTGGTGCTTTCTTACCCGTCAGATTAGCGGCCATATTCCTGGAAGGAGCGCCATAATCATATTTTTTTGTTTCATAACCTTGCGGAACATAATCGAAAACATCAAACCTGTCAATTGTTTCTTTGTTTATTTCCACATTACAGCAAGTTTCCACCGATATATTATGGGACATCGCTCTCCGTTTCTTATAAGGCAAACCATTCGACTTGTGAATCCACAGTTCATAAATAGAGGTCGGCTCTACATAAAAAGGAGGTGGAGGCATGTGATAAGCTTTACCAAAGAACTCCACTTGTGTATCTTCGTTTATGACAAGTTTAAAATGAAAATAATCCCCACAATCTTCCAATGTGGTAACTATGCTGTCTTCTGTTTCCAAAGCATACCTGACAATATTCTTGCAATAATTAAAGAAAGGTGGGGTCAACGGTCTGAAAGGTAACGGTCTGGTGGTAAAATTATCGATTTTTATTTCCTTGACAGCATGATTCACCAACACACGTACTTCACCATTATAACCGAATTGGAACTCTTTACCATCATCTGTTCCCAAATTCACAAAACTTGCCCCTATCGTAGAATCAGCCGGATCATCGAACTCTTTCACTATATATTTTCTAATACTGGAAGGAATTGTATCACCAGGATTCCAGACTTCGCTCTCTACTTTATACGTTGCTGACTTAATCTGCTCTAAATTATCCAACACCTTTTTCAAATACTCTCTCTTGTCATCTTGGCCATTCACCACATACACCGGCAATAACAAGAGAAAAAATAAAACAGCTTTTGTTCTCATACGTTTCTTGCTTTTATTGATTCGCAAAATATTTTGCTGACGCAAAGAAGAAGAAAAGCCTGTATCTCTGCAAAATATTTATCTGAACTCTTTCTGAATTTTCTCCTTTTTCAGAAAAAGATCAGATAAAACACCTGTTTTTTCCTTAACGTTATTTACTTTTGCATTTAAAATTCATACGATGAAAAGGGCAAAAACACACATTATCTTATTTATGGCAGTCACCATCACCGTTCTATATACTGTTTATATCGCTTTTCATAATAGTGCCGAACGAGTGAATACCCAAATAGACCACGCTTTCAAATCCGCCATTACGGAAGATTACAATGAAAGACTTGCCTACATCAGCTATTATCATCCCGAACCTACAAACTGGGATATAAAAATGTATACTATCGCTCCCAGCCTACACCAAAAAGTAAAAAGCTACACCATAAGAACCAGACAAGGAAAAACAATCTATACCTTTAAAGACAGTCTGGACGAGCAGACCGCCAAACGTATGCTGAACCAATACATTCTATCCCAACTAAAACCCATAAAGCCCGATGAGTTAAATGCAACCTTTAGAAAAATATTATCCGATCATGGCATAACCGGCAGGACCGGAACTATTTATTATAACAAATCCATTTCCCAACACAGCGGCCAAAGTTCTGCAATTCCCCGAACGGCATACAATACTCCCCGATACATAGTAGATATCACCCAGAACATCAAGGTACAAGCATGGGTAAATTATGACTTCAAAACTATTTTACGACACATAGACAACACACTCTTTTGGCTCATCGGACAATTGATGATTCTTATTTTCATACTCATTTTTCTTAAAAAGGAAAAGGATACTCAAACACTCCTTACCTGTATGAACATAGACATGGAGAAACAAGAGTTGTATATAGGAAACAAAAAGTGCAACATTCAGAAATTAGACCTCACTTTACTAAATATGCTTTATGAAAGAGCAGGAATTTGCGTAAGCCGTGAAGAAATAAAAAAGAGTTTCTGGCCTACGGATGATAATGCCAATGAAAAAATAGATGCACACATCAAATCAATCCGGAAAGTTTTAAAAGAATTCCAAGAATATAAATTAATAACAGTCAGAGGAAAGGGTTATTATCTACGTATTCCATAATCCAGATTCCAGGCATTCTTTTAAAACAATATCCGCTAAATCATCTTTCCGAAAAAGCCTGTTTCTATTTTATTTCCTCCTTTTTTTATGTATATTTGCGGCTCTTTTAACACAAAAAACGTGGGGATTCACTAGAATTGGGAGAGCAACAAAATGAAAATCAAATTTATAAGTCTCGCAAGCGGAAGTAGCGGCAACTGCTATTTTCTCGGAACAGACAGATATGGCATATTGGTGGATGCAGGCATTGGCATCCGTACAATAAAAAAAACATTAAAAGAACTTGGAATCGGACTGGATATCATCCGGGCAGTATTCATAACACACGATCATGCCGACCACATCAAAGCAGTAGGGCATTTAGGAGAGAAATTTGGAATTCCTGTTTACTCCACTCCGGAAGTACATGCAGGAATCAACAAAAGTTATTGCATGACCGAGAAATTATCGACCTGCGTACACTATCTGCACAAAGGTGAGACAATGGAATTGGAAGATTTCACGATTACAGCTTTTGAAGTGCCTCACGACGGAACTGACAATGTAGGCTATTGCATGAATATAGACGGTAAAATATTTTCTTTCCTTACTGACTTGGGGCACATCACCCCCACTGCCGCCGAATATATATGTAAAGCAAACTATTTGGTATTGGAAGCGAATTACGATGAAGAGATGTTGAAAATGGGACCTTATCCCCAATATTTAAAAGAACGTATTGCCGGGCCTAATGGACATATGAGTAACCGCGAAACCGCCGATTTTTTGGCAGAAAATATCAATGAAAGTCTTAAATACATTTGGCTTTGTCATCTTAGCAAAGACAACAACCACCCCGAACTGGCATACAAGACAGTAGAACTCTCACTACGAAACAAAGGGATTATCGTCGGCAAAGATGTGCAAGTCATTGCTTTAAAGCGGAATACACCTTCAGATGTTTATGAGTTTGAATAAATTTCGATGAAAAGGTAAAAAAATGGTGCAAAATGTTGGATGTTTAAAAGAAAACACCTACCTTTGCAACCGCAAATCAGAAATGAATGCACTCTTAGCTCAGTTGGTAGAGCAACTGACTCTTAATCAGTGGGTCCAGGGTTCGAATCCCTGAGGGTGTACGAAAGAAAAACAGTTTGTAATTTGCACTCTTAGCTCAGCTGGTAGAGCAATTGACTCTTAATCAATGGGTCCAGGGTTCGAGTCCCTGAGGGTGTACAAAAAATGGTTTGCATTTTGCACTCTTAGCTCAGTTGGTAGAGCAACTGACTCTTAATCAGTGGGTCCAGGGTTCGAATCCCTGAGGGTGTACAAAAGGAGTAACTTCGGTTATTCCTTTTTTTATAAGCCCGTCAAATAAAAGCGGCTACCCCTCCCGGGCCGCCGCTTTAAAATACAAATGAGCGTACAGCCATTAATGACTGCACAAGGAAAATCAGTTATCTTATATTTTTAATAATTCGCTAATTCTGCTCAAAACTCCCATATCCAAATCCTTTAACTCAATAACATTTAGTGTATCTGTAACATAAAGGTCATTGCCTAAAAATAAATATTTTGCATGAAATATCCTATTATTATAAAAGAAATCCAAAGCTATCTCCCTATCATTCTTTTTATTGCATAATTCTTTAATTCTATTTATAACATACGATTTTTCCATAACAAATAATATTACAGTACTTTTTTACAATTAATCTGCTACAAAGATAAAAAACCCCTTATTAAACTTCACATTATTTATAGAAAAGTTATGTGAAAGTTATTAACAATTTTATTATATTCAAGCTATTAAATGAACAATTAAAACAATATCAGTGATCCATCCGAGTTCTATTTATCCCATATACCTACCTTCTGTTTTTTTCCATCATTATAGCACAAGCTTAAACAATAAAATCCACAAGCAAGCATCTCCTACCGGAATGTCAAGTTTCTCCAAAGGGGAAACGTATAAAAGATGTATCTAAAAATAGTTCCTGAACAGGCTGAAAATAGTTAAGAGAGAAAAATCAAGAAGATTGGAAATGAAATAGCTTCCTTAACAACAAAGCAGAGAACAACAAGGATTTAATTTACATAATACAATCCAGACAGGCAGCCTTCCGGCTGCCTGTTATACTTCTATTTATCTTTAACATTTCCCTTTATAGGGGTCAGGGTTATTTTAGCCCCTTCAACTATCGGAGTTAATATATCAAAAATAACCTGTTTGTATTCAGATAAAGCAATACTCAATAATAGCTCCTCTTTTCTTATCTTATCCGCCAAAGCATTATTATCCTTTTTATATGATTGATCCTGCATATACAGCCGGTAAGTCTTATAGTTTTCATAAAATGCGGAAATAGACCGGAACAAGCGGCCATAATTTTCCTTCAGATTCTGACGATCATTCTCACTGAAGTAATTTCCCGGATTAGAAACAAACACTGTATCTTGAACAGAAACCACAGGCTGTGATACCACAGGCAGAGAATCTACCGGCATCTTCTGATCCAAATAGCCCAGCACCGCTTTTATCTCATTCTCATTAACTAAGTCTTTCAAGATTTTCAATGAGGTATCATAATACTTCATCACTTCATTCGCATTCTCCACACTCATGCTACTGCTATCCATAACGTGACTACTCTTGGAGCCACCGGAACAAGAGGATATGGAGAGGGCGCAAAGAAACACACCATACAATAATAAATTCTTCTTCATACTGCCAGTATTAAATTGTAAGCACTCAATTTAGGGCATCCCCCTTCGAAAGGGCACTTTTCAGTGCCC